>Ga0126308_10000336_pt1 | contig 14736 bp, 14 predicted proteins | sample Plot55_FD_92533 | JGI IMG/M metagenome (GOLD analysis project Ga0126308, IMG submission 92533) | Serpentine soil microbial communities from UC McLaughlin Reserve, CA, USA - Plot55 | ecosystem: Environmental > Terrestrial > Soil > Grasslands | place: USA: UC McLaughlin Reserve, Lake County... | reverse complement strand
TGCACCTATGGAAACAAATGCTACAAGGCAATACAATAATACTACAAGAGTAAGGGAAATGAAAATTGCTCTTGGTATATTCTTCCTTGGATTCTTTACTTCCTCACCTGTTTGGACAATTATTTCATAGCCCTCAAAAGCGATAAATGTTAGTCCCATGGCAGCGACAATCCCACCTATACCAATAGGTGCAAAGTTGGCCATAAAATTAAAATGCCAGTTAGGATTATTGCTTATTGTCAAAAATCCAGCCCCTATTAGCGAAAAGATTGTCCCAAGCTGAATTACTGTAACTACTATTCCCAGTTTGCCTGTCTCAGATGCTCCCTTGACATTAACATATGCAAAGGCAGCTATTGACAAAACAGCAATTAGCTTATCTACAGGAATAAACCCAAAGAGAGGCTCGTCTCCAACGATTCCTAACATTTGCAATAAACTAAATTGGAAGGAACCATATCCTACAGCATAAAGACTCCCTGCGACTATATGAGCAAACCAAGCCATCCAACCACTGATAAAAGCATTGGGTCGTGGCAATCCTTCTCGTATCCATAGATAGCCACCACCAGCTTCTGGCATAGCAGAGCCTAGTTCTGCATATCCCATAGCTGTAAATAGTGTGATTATTCCATTAATTAAAAAAGCGATAATAACAGCGCTTCCTGCAAGACCAATCGCTGGCCCCACAAGGACAAAAATAGCTCCACCAATCATTCCCGCAATACCTATCATAACCACGTCTACAAGACCCAAAGTCCGCACTAGATGATGTTCATGCGGATGTTCAGATGAGGGATCTTTTGACGTATCATCAGCATTACTGCGATGACGAGGCTGTGCCAATTATTGCGATAATCGTCCGACATTAGTTTTATTAAAGGTTTTGAACAGATATCTGATAATGATGAGAAGAAACCTTGAATGTATCCTACATTGGAAAAATATTAGTTGTTGTTGGGGCGCTATCTACCATAGCAGGATTAATATTTACAGCACAGAGTAAGTCACTTGTAGGTCCGCAGTCCTCTTTTATGTACAGTAACCCTGAATGGACGGCAAATGGGTTCGTAATTTTGGGAGTGGGTCTTGCTATCCTATTTTCTGGTATAGTGATTCGGATTTATAGAAACTCCGTGCATTAAAGACTAACTTTAATTGAGTTCAGTACCGAAGACGGACAGATTGCTCTTCTCTGTTGCTGGTACATGCGCGGGTATACTACAACATCCTTCTTTTGTTTTCGCATCTGCAATCATCAGGCTCTTTTAAATGCGGAGGACAGATAATGGTACCGTGCCGTATACTATTATAACTGTGATGTATAGTAATTTGAGTAAATGCAACTTATACTAATCCATCCTTAAAGTTATCGTAGGCTTAGCTCTTATGATTTATAGAGGAATAGAATATTTTTCAGGTTTAATTATAGCTGCTTAGATAGATGATGTCTACTAAGTAGTATGCGACAACGAAATCAAGATTTCATGAAGATTCAAGTCAGGCACAAAATTGTGAGCGTCAATCCATACTACTAGTTAGCTAGAATGATTCAGGGTGATCTTTCTTATAGTGTGTAGTTAGTTCTTCTGTGCTAGGGAAGACCTTGCCGCAGTCCTGACAGGTATTAGTATTCGCTGATGCCTTAATCTGTACTCTTGTAGCCTTGTAAATCGGGTCTTTCCGCTGGGTTCGTGCTTGGTGCGGTATTTTCCTTGTTTTCTGGCATAATGATGATATACGCGACATTGTTTTTTACAGTTTACAGTTTTCTATATCACACGGATAAGAAATAATGCAGGACGAAGGGAACTTAAGTCTAACCTTATCCTACATCATTGAATGCTTTCTAGCCATTTTCTTCGGCTGAAACTATAGCAGCTATATGGGTTGAATCTCATGGTTCCGGCAATATCAATGGCACTGACAGGAGCGCCATTGTTGCATATGTTTAAGCCGCTGAGCAGAAATAAGAAAAACCAGACACAAAAAAGGTCATATCTGTCATATTCAACTTTGTTATTCTTTTGATGCTCTTCTCCCTGGCTTTCGTCATATCTGATTCCGTCGAGATGGACATACGAAGAAGGAGTAAGACACACGAAGGGAGACAATGAACTGACACAATCAAATGAAGTTTTAATATTGTAAATTGTATCGACAGGAAATAGAAGCAAGAGAAGGCTCTATCCTGTCAGGTCTTATATTCGTACTAAGGGTGGAAACAAGCAAAAGGAGACTTTTAGGAATTAACAAAAAAGAATTAACTCTCTACAATGTTTGGCCACAAGTGATTGATAGTTGTAGTTGTCAGTATATGAATTCTTCCCAGTTCCCAACACGATTTGGAGAGACAGAACATGCACCTTTCTACATCAATATCATGCCAGTGAGTATTTATTGTGCTCCTGCAAAATGTTGGAATCCATCGCTCATTATAATTCTGCATATTTCTCCCATGATTATAGGTTCGTTTTTTATTTTTGCAGATGATTCAAATCCTGAGAACTTTACACTTTTTCTCTTGATAGTGGAAGACATTCTGATGAAAATACACCTCACTACTTTTTCTTTCTGTTTCTTCTTGTGGTCGCTCAATGTATTCTGTTATTTGCTGTAAGCAAAGTTCTCACTTGCTTAAAGACACACGGCGGAATTGATTTCTCCTTAATTTTGCAAGCAGTAAAATGCCATCCTCCTTCGAGTGCTAGATAGCTGATTGCAAATCCAAATGCTACGTAGGCTGCTAGGTTTAGATTTTCTAACATATGCAATGTGATAATGATTTGTGTTATATAAAGATCGGCTTGATAAAACCTTACATTTAAATTGCAAATAGCATAAAAACTTGTCGTTTGTTAAGTCAAGTCATTAACGCAAGGAAATTACTTATCAACTATAAATAGTCTCAAACATAAATACGCGAACACATATGGCTTTCCTTCTGGAACTTGTGCTGTAGTGGGCTTTCGGAATAACATTGTACTCATGCTGAATAAAAAATTTTTTGGCATAAAATTTCCGGATCAGTAAAGAATACACTAGAAAAGGGGAGTTAAGGAAGAAAAAAGCATGGTGCGGATAGGAAAGCCTATAGTCAAAGGATTATAAAACAAATCAAATAATTCTTATCTTTACTGCCTTTAAATAAGAAATAGAATCATTTTCTGCGCCTATCATCAGTGTATAATTGCCGGGCTTCTCATGAACTGATGGGATAAATTCAAATGAAACTTCACACTCTTCTCCTCGTTCTATTGAAATTGAGGGTGGTAGATCAGTAAACTCTCCTGTGGCACTTCCAATGTCCCCAGATGAAGTAAAGCTACCTGAAGCAACCATGCGAATGTCAGTTAAAGATGATGACGGCTGTTCGGCAGCTTTAAGTGTGAACTTAATCTTTTCTTTCTCACCTCTCTCTATGGTTAGTTCTTTATCTGATTCGAAAATTTCAATTGAAAAAGGGGGACGATCTGTTGCTTCAACTTTTCCAATCTTATTCTGAGACCACTCACTAAACCAAATGTCTGTATCATCCTTATCAGAATCATCTTGGGTAGCTATAGAAAACTGCAATGCGTTAGCTATGCCACAGATTTCATTATTTTTGTTGCTATTGTCACCAAGACTGTCACTATCGTAGTTATCATTGGAGCAGATGCCCCATAGTCTGTTTTGTGTTGGAATCCAGTATTCAATCAATGTCCGAGTTAGAGGATCAAACTTAGATATCTTGTTCCCGTGTTGTTCATTAAACCATATTGAACCATCATTTGAATTCTTGATCATAGAAGGCAAGGTATAATATCTATTCTGGAAATCTACTTCGGTCTTGTTTTCAGGCAATTTCCCAAAAATTCTAGAAGAACCTTTAGAGGTGACAAATTTCTCTATTTCGAAATCTTCTACGTCGTAACTCCCGTTATTATCGCTTTTGGGTCTAAGTTTGTAAAATATACTGCTACCAGCATTTGTAACCCATAGATTGCCATTGTGATCAATGGTTAGTCCCCAAGGAGAACTTAGCTCCCTTGGTAAATTAAAGATATCAAAGGATTTGGTATCAATATTATATTTGAGGATCTGTCCCTTGTATCCGTATACCATGACAGAAACCCAGACTGCATTCTCCTTCTCATCAAAAGCAGGTGAACCAGTAGTTATAAACACAGGATCAGTTCCTTCAAATCCTTTTATTGGAATAGGTATTTCAGATATTCCTTGAGATGTACCGTTTTTCAATTTATCAATTTCTGCAATCCATATCGAAGGTTTGAACATTCCAACAAAGTAAATAATATTGTCACTATATGAGTCAAATTCTATAGATGCTGGATAAGTAGTACCAAAATCTCGAGACTGACCTGGAACTATATATCTTTCGAACGTATTTGTAGATGTGACAAATCGCCATATCGCATTTTGTTTTCCATCGGTAAACCAGACGTTCCCTTCTCCTGCGCCCTCTTTCCTTCGATTGTCTATCTCCACGTCCCATACTTGTGAAAACTCACGAGGATTATCGCGCGAGGGCCACGTTGGAATTTGGTTCTCCTCATTAAATTTGTCTTCTTCTAAATTGTAGCTTCCTAAGACGCCTTTCTTTGTCGATACATACCAAACCCTATCTTCTTCTATATCTACTCCTACTCCTAGTGGCATTTCACAGGACTGAGGAAGTACGTATTCAGTGATGTATTCAGTTGAATTAGGTTTTGGATTAACGCCACAAAAGCCATCTTGAAAAGTTTTAATTTCATGATGCTTAATATCATTTTGTGTTAAGGAAGAAGGTGATGTTGCCACAGCTCTCTGTGGGTTTATTTCTGTAACTATAAAGATAGTAAATGAAACCAAGAGAATTAATAAAACTATAATTGCTAGAATTTTTGATATCACCTCAATAATTTAGGCTTAAATATAAGCTATCTTTGATACGCAACAAACAGTAGGTATAGATAGATATAGATACAGATATTTCCAAATATTTGTCCTCTCTTCGCTTGAATAGTTCCCTAACAATGCCACACCTTTCTTTAACAATTAATATCGCTGTTATTATTATATATATAATCTAAGATATTCCTGTTATCTGTATGCAGTTGGTCTTCTCTATTCTCTTATCATTTCTATTCCTGTAGATTCTGCTCCTAGTATTACTGTATAAAATACTAAGGGAACACTCGTAATCCTTACTGTTAATTATTATATTGTATATGGTGCTGTTTATTGGTGATGGTTTCAAAAGAACAAGACATTCCTTTCATAGCTATAGGAACTGCTAGCATGATATTCGTCCTGTTGGCAATATCACTTGTTAGCACAAGTCCATCTGAGACATTTGCACAGGGAACTAATGCAACTAACGCTACATCTAATGCCGCTAATGTTACTGGAGCAAGTGCTGCAGGTGGTCAAACTACCATAGTTATGCCACTTGGTTCCTCGACACCGAATAGCGGTCTAGCCTACGAACCACGCCAAGCCACTGTTTCCCCGGGAGCTACTGTGATATGGAATAACCAAGACAATGCCCTTCATACAGCAACTTCAGGGAAATCTCCAAATCCAGACGGTAAGTTCGATACCAGTTATGTTGCGGCAAATCAACAAAGCAAACCGGTAACAATGCCCACTGAGCCTGGAGAATATCCATACTTCTGTACTCTACATCCATTTCTAACTGGTACGGTTGTAGTACAGTAACAACCCTTTTTTTTATAAATACACAATAAGCTATCTCATGTTCTGATCCTTAGTTTGTCTGCCTTTACAAGTTTCGTGTGAGCTTGTCTTCACTTTTTTTATTAAACGAGGAATGTTATTCTTATATTTTTGATGCAGGAACAGAGACAAAATTTTTTCTACGGTACCTTCTGAGTCCAGACTCCAAATATAACAGCTAGTTTCAGGATATAGATTTAGTGGTTATATATGGCATTTGCCGTCTGCTTGTCCAGTTACGAACAGACGGGCCTTCCCGTAGACCACGACATTTCCCATATAGAATTGCCGATCTCGTCACTTTGTGGACTTGCGATTGTCTTGACTACATATACCTGGTTATATTGCCGTTATACTGCCGTGATAAAAGCGTGCTGCTCTCGATTCGAGACAATTGACTCCTAATCCAAATCAACGCTAGCTAGCCCACTTTAAATAAGGCTATATGGTCATATTAATAATGTATGAAAGGGCAAGAAAAATCAACGAAAATAAAGCAGAATGATATCACGGATATGAGCCTATTATAGATAATAGTAATACTCTTGTTACGTCCTAGTAATGAAGCTGGTGAAGTAATAATGATAGAAATGTCAAATGCAGAAATTCACAGATTTCTCATGCAAGGTACCTTCACAGGAAAACTTGCTACAACTAAGAAGGATGGAAGTTCTCATATTGTTCCAATTTGGTTTGTTTTGGCTGACAGTAGTAGCAGAAGCAGAAGGGTCGGTGATATCATTTTCACTACTGGTAGTGCATCGGCTAAAGCAAAAAACATTCGACGTGACAACAGGGTAAGTATTTGTGTAGATGATCAAACCCCACAATTTTCATTTGTAACGGTATATGGTACTGCAAAAATATACCATTATAAACAAAACAAACTTTTCGAATGGGCAACTAAAATAGCACAACTATATGTGGGAAGAGAAAAAGCAAGAGCCTATGGCAGAAGAAATAGTACAGAGGAAGAGGTGCTTGTAAGAATAAAACCCAAAAGAATAATTGCAGAAAAAGATATAGCTGCTTGGGATTGACAGGTACGTGCGTTGGAAATGACTAATTATATATCACAGATACCAGATTTCGAGTTCAAACATAGCAGAACCACATTCCAACAAAGCTCATTGGAATTATTGTCATCGCCACTGCTGTTGTAGATGCAATATACGCATGATAGAATTCTTTAATATTACTCTATTGTGATGACCCGTCTATCTTACAACAAACGATCACACAATTCAAGTCCATTCATAGCTGGCACTCCAATATCAAGTAATGTTAAACAATTGTTCCAGAGATAACTACGATACAATGGTAAAGATTTGGGAGTGACAACAAAGGTAGTAAGAATTTTTGAACATTTTGCTGGAATAGATGAAATAAAAGGTACCTACAAAGCAACCAAGAAAAAATGAACATAAATTCAGCCTCTCATGTTGTTGATAATCTTCAAGGTCTTTTCAATAATCTCACTATGTGGTTCTTTTCTTTCCATAGACACTCTTAGTATGTAGCTCCCATTTAGCGGAAATGAAGCCAGTTTTACGTTTTCTCTTTCCGTAAAACTAAAGATAGTTTTACCAAATTCCGCATCAAAATCTTTGCGCATTTCGCTCCTAAGTGCAAATTCTAGATATAGTTTTTCGGAGTCTAGTTCCAAGGATCTTACGCCTTTCCTCATTCCCCCCGCAACAAGTCTGCCCATTCTATCAATAACACCTACAAACCGCAGGCCGGAGCTAAGTGCAAAAATGCTCTCGCATAGTTTTTGAAAGTGACGCTCATTGGCAGGCATTGTTACTTATCTTTTTGAGCTTGGTATTAAGGACTAAATATTAATTTATTTGTATGCTGATACTGTAATAGTACTAATAATGAGTGAGCCTAATTAGGACAAGAAGATCTTGATTCTAGTCCGGTTTTAATGTGAATATCTTGTGATGGCCTTTCAGAAATATGACTACGATTTCACAGGCTAATTATGCATTACGCACTCATACCACCATGAATGATTTATAAGCATATTAATACAAAGTCTTATTATTTTATTATTTTATTGGATAAAAAAAATAAAAGATTACTAATAAATTAAAGTCCTATTGTTTCGAGATATGACCCTATTTCTTTAAATGAAGCCCGATGATAGTCATTCATATGCTCAAGGACCCGGTAAAGATGATAACTATCTCCAAGCATATTACATTTGTAGCACTTAGTTCTATGATATGGATCAATTCCTAACCTTCTATACACCTTTAAAATGTCAGCATCATCAGCCACATATCCATACATGGATAACGTCGAGGATTTATCTGCAATATCAGCCTCTAACATTAGCAAACCATTAACACACACCTCGAGCGTAGTTTTTGTAGATTTAATCTCATGACATTCTCCTGCATCAATAACTTCAGAAATCTTCATAAATTGCCCAAAACATTGCCTTTCAGTAGCATTTTTCAGGATTTGCGAAAGTTTCATTTGCTGTTCGCTTAATTGTTTTTGAATCTGGACTAACATCTTCCTTTGTGTCTTTATACATTTATTCAGCTTATAAAGGGATCCTGCAAATGTAGTCATTGTGATTTCGAGCTACGCTAGTACCTAGATTAGTTTCACTTCAATAAAGGAAATTTAACCCAAGTGAGATTATATAGTGCATCATATATATGCTGAGAAAGAACAAGAGGATTAGTTAGAATAATAATGCGCACTGGATGGCTGTCATGGGTTAGGACAAATGATAAGACTATTATTGATATGTTAGAGAATCAAGGTGCTAATTTAGTCAAGACCACATCCTCCCTTGTCGAACTTTTATCATACTATGATACTCTCGGAGAGAGGAAATCTAGAATTAAGGATCTAGAACACGAAGGTGATAAAATTACTCATAACATATTTGCTATTACTTCACAAACGTTTGTTACACCTTTAGACCGGGAGGATATCTCGAGGCTTACGACTGCTATAGATGAAGTTGTAAACTATATTGATGGAACCGCGGATAAACTCATAATGTTCAAAATAAAGGAACCAACTCCTTACATGACTGAGCTTGCAAAGGTTTTGCTTTCGGCATCACAGGAAATTTATTTTCTGTTAAAACGACTTAGGAATTTCAAAGACGCAAATGATTTGATAGGCCATTGTCGAACTATAAGAAAATATGAACATGAAGGTGACACAATATACAGAAAGGCAATTGCAGAACTGTTTGAAACGAACACAAATGCTATTGAGATAATAAAATTAAAAGATGTCTACGAAAATCTTGAATCCTCTATCGACAGGTGTCAGGACTCCGCAGACATAGTAGAGGACATTGCTCTAAAATATGGTTGAGATCTCAGATGGTAGATGAAGGAATTGCTAATATAGTCATAGGTGCAATAATAACTGCATTATTTTTTGATTTCGTAAATGGGTTTCATGATTCAGCTAATGCAATAGCTACAGTTGTTGGGACAAGAGTATTAAAGCCACTGCATGCGGTCAGTATGGCGGCTGTAGCTAACTTTGCGGGCCCATTCATATTTGGCACCGCAATTGCTGCCACAGTCGGTAAAGGAATTATACAACCGGAATTTTCAACAGTATATGTTATACTTGCAGGACTAATAGGGGCAATAATATGGGACCTTATTACTTGGTATTTTGGGCTTCCATCCTCAAGTAGTCATGCGCTCATAGGGGGTTTAGTTGGTTCTGCATTAATCGCGGGAGGATTAGACGCAGTAGTATTCGGAGGTGTTGAGAAGACACTGATCTTTATGGTAGTATCCCCGACACTTGGTTTTGTAGTTGCTTTTGCTTTTGCCATTGCAATTATGTATTTTCTTCGAGGCTTTAAACCAAGGTTGATTAACGGGATATTTGGAAAGCTACAGATTGGTTCTTCTATATTTTTTTCACTAACACATGGTGCAAATGATGGCCAAAAAACAATGGGCGTTATAACCGCCCTGCTAATTGCTGGCGGATTTCTAGAATCAGAATCATTTATTGTTCCTGTCTGGGTAATATTAAGCGCTGCTGGGGCTATTGCGTTGGGAACTTTTCTTGGAGGATGGAGAATTGTAAAGACAATGGCCTTCAGGTTGACCCAACTACGACCATATCAAGGATTTTGCGCTGAAACTGGGGGCGGAGCAATACTAGCTTCGATGGCATGGCTTGGAATTCCAGTTAGTACAACTCACGCTATATCAGGTGCTATAATGGGTGTTGGAGCAACGAAGCGACTTTCAGCAGTTAGATGGGGAATAGGAAAGCGCCTTATTTATGCATGGATAATAACTATACCAGCCAGCGCTGGAATAGCAGCTCTTATTTTGATCAGTATAGATTATCTTATCGGAATAAGATAAGGAACTGCGAAGACAGAGCCTTAGTTAACGATGTATGCTCTGAATACATTCAGAACAACATCTTCTCAAAAAAGAAGTCCCTGAAACCCCGCTGTCTACATATACATCATATGATGCCAGTTTTCCTTCGCAAGAATCACATGATATGACCTCAAGCCTTTTAATTACGTCAGAAATGGGTTCTAACCTTGTCGTTGTAACAGCAGAATGCAAGTCGGATATTGAAGTCATCGGGGAATAGACAGGTGCACAGGCATAAATTCACTACCGTGGTGTTCTATATAGATGACTTTAGACTATATAGTTAGTTTTAGTCCTGTGCATATTATGGCCAGCTCCGATGAGACGATTCTATGATATAACGAAAACCTAGTTTCCGTCTTTCTTCTTTGTTAGAGGATGCCCAATGCTCTTACCTTATGCTTGTATGATATGGATCGACCGAATGAGCTAGTATCCTAAGCTCGTCCGTGTTGACCTAAACAATCGCAAACAGTCATAGCCTTTTCTACTTTTATACGCTTTACCATACTATCACGCTATTGTACTTCACATCCGTGCGTGGTTTGCAGGTATATACACTATCTACAATGGAGTATGACGGCGAAGCATGCTCTTTGACTGCAAGTGAGCATTATTATGAAAAAAATTATGATCGTAGTATGAAGAATATCACGCGTTAGACAAAAAGGCTCCATAGAGTTCCTAATGGTGCCTTTATCTGAAATACCAATCAAATATATCGCACGGTAGAATCAAAGATTTGGATTGGAGAGAAGCTATTGTTAATATGAAGCAGGAGCAGCAAAAAAAACCAATCTCTATAATATTAATACTTTTTGAAGTATTACAACTATAAAAAATAAGAGAAAAGATAGTTATTTTGTTAGTTAGTTGTTATATGAATTCATGTGTTACTCCTAGCGTATTCTTTTGCACCTGTAAAGTCAATAGCTACGCAAGGTTCATTTCCAACTACCCACGCATTGTGTCCAGGCGGGACTATTGTAGTGTCTCCAGGACCAAATTCTTCTTCAGAGTCATCATCCATCACCACCTTAAGGCGTCCAGATATAATGTACTGTGTATGAGGAGCTTCACAGCTAGTGGTTTTAGCGATTGGTTTGGCACACTTCTCCCAGCTCCATCCTGGCTCAAATACTGCTCTACCCATAATAACATCTCCCAAGTTTGCAATGTCAATCTTTCCTTTCTCCAATGTTCTTGTCTCATCTGGCGAAGAATCTAAGCTTTTCTTCTGCATTATGGCTGACGTTGTGGCCATTATCTTTGGTTTTATAGTAATGTAAATTATAAGTATTGCCTTAGTAGAACTGGAGCATCCTGTTATACGTACTCCTTTTAAAACAAAAATACCTCATACTATTGTAATTCATGATTTTGACTGAATGGTTGCACCTGTCTATTCTACATTACTTTCAATATATGCTATGACAGAAAAAATGCATATTTTTATGTGAATATAGCCAGCACAAAGCTGTAGGTTAACTAGTACCGGTTTCGTAACACTGGGCCTGGTATGGCTTCACAAAACCCATATATCATATTCTACTTTCTAAAATGATGACAACAATATCCTGGGATGAATATTTTATACAGGTAGCCAATCTGATATCTAAGCGCTCTTCTTGTCTTGTCAAACAGTTTGGAGCAGTCATAACTAAAAATAATCGTATCATATCAACAGGGTATAATGGAACACCTTCACAATTTTTGAACTGCAATCAAGGAGGATGCGAAAGATGTGAGAATAGAATTAAAGGCAAAATAAATACAGGCGAGCAATTAGAAAAGTGTCTTTGCATACATGCTGAAGCTAGCGCTATATTGCAAAACTCAAAGGAATGCCAAGGTTCAACCCTATACGTCACTGGAGAACCCTGTATCCAATGTGCCAAGCTGATATTATCAGTTGGAATCCAAAGGGTCGTCTGCTTTGAGGGACAATATATTGATAACGGAGTTTTCCTTCTAAATAAAAAAAGCAAAGACGGAAAAAATGTTATTGTCGAAAGATACAAGTGAAGTAGACCAATCTCTGGGTAACAGGTTAAGGACTTACTTTCATTTTAGAATGATAAAATTTCCATTAGGGTTTAAAAGTCCCTAAAACCTCAGCCGTCAAATGCTTCAACGTCCCTCGATTGCAAACTATATCCCCCTGTTTTGCGAGCCTAACCATCGTTATGCCCCGTCAGTACTATTCTACATCTTTGATAAATCTAACCTCTGAATAATCGTCAGTAGAGCTGAGAATGTGCGAATTATAACGCACCCCAGAGTTTACTTCGTAACAAAATAATGAGCGTAGAAGTGGGAAAGTTAGAACCTTTATGGGAATGGGATAGGAACTTCAAATTTTAGAGGTATATCATCTTTATCTTCGTCATCCTCACCCTTCTTATCGTTGTCACGGTCGTCATTTTTTTCTTTATCTTTTTGTTCTTCCTTGTGATCTGAGGATTTATCCTTGTCTTCTTTCTTCTCTTGTTTGCTGCTAACATCCTGCTTTTCTTGACCGGATATTTTTGCTTTGGCGGCATTGTTATTATAGATGGCGCCGAAAAGTAGGAATATTACTAAGGCAGTAAAAATAACCTCTGAACGCTTTTGCACTTTTGTCACTGAGTCTCCCTCTACATTATATTAGATGAGAGTACCTATAGATTGATAGATATTTTTGATTTCAGGAAATTAAGTAGATAACTTAATAGTGTATCATAATTACTAAGATTTTGATAGTAAAATAATAGAATAATCTCAAGGTCTACGCAGACTTGTGCATAAGAATACAGAACCACTAAGCACATGCAAGGGGAAGAAGGAAGGCATAACAAAGTTGACAGCAAGCTTAGAATCAGCAGCATTGTAGTAAAAGCCGTAAAAGATTAACGTAAAACACGGAGAGCGGTTTAGAAAATAAGTATATTAATTCCTCTTATCAGAAACAAACTAACATACTCTTCAAGTCAGTTAACTAAACAAAATACCAAGAAGAGAAGTCAGACAAGACCGTGCTTTTTGCATATGAAGCCTATTATATAGATAGATTCGATTCCAAATTCGTTTTTGCCAATAAGTGGAACTACAGTTTGCTCTAAACCAATCATAGCACCAACAAACGCGTTGACTAGAACAAGAATAAGAAATTGGTTTATGTTCGGTCGTAAACCCAACCTACGAGAATTATCAATCCAAAGACACCCCAAGCTATAAAGATTCTTGCGCGTCTCCATTGCTGGTCGTTCATATTATTAGTGTCTTTAATTTTCGTTATAACAATTGTTTACCTATGAGACGTAACTTAGTTACCTGAAGTTTTATATCATAATTCAAATGAAAAAATAGTGTAATTGTTGCCGTATTTAAAACTGCGGAGTCATGTTTTTAAAGAAATACTCGCCACCTATATTATACACAAATCAAAGTGAAGAACTAGAGTCTCCTGCAATTAAAAAAATATAGTTTGTCAAAGGATAGGGCAAAATAGCTAGTCCCTAGGGGCTTTCCTTGCTGAAGAAATGACATAATAAGTTGCTGGGGATATCGTTTAAGTAAATGTCATTTGCATTCATACCATGTTGTTGTATAGCGTGATCAGCGCCATTTTTTAAGAATTCTTCCTTTGTTTCGCCTTTTATGATAAAACCACAATCAAGGCCAGATTCACGGCAAACTAAAACATACATTTAGATTAGATATCCATAATCACACTTAAAGTTTTCATAAGAAATTATCCAAGCCATACTCGGCGTTGCGAACTTACTTCTAAAGCGGAAAGTTATATTCAAAGCAGGGATTTATCATAATCATGATAATATGTTTGCCAAGTTTGCAGCACAAATATACTTGATACTTCTCTTACCTGTTTTCATAAGAAAGTTCGGAGTTTTGTTCAAAACTTGTTATGAGTCTAATGACTGTGTATGTACATAGTAAATAAATGCTATTTTGGCCCCAAAAAAATGCCCATAAAAATACTGATTGCAGTGATAATGGTAAAGAAAAATCCAGATGCTATTTTGATCCGCTACATCAAAAGGGCAATAAATATTATAAGATTAGACGGAGAGGCAGGGATTATCCTCCCACATTAAATGATATTAAAGTCGTCGTGTTTCCTGATAGGTTTGAAATTGAAAAATTAAATATTAAGGTCCCTTTTTCGCCGCTGAATAGTCATAGTAAGGGAGTGCTCGTAAGGCGTATAGTAGGTGAAATATCAGAAACTACAGGAATTCCTGAAGATGACATTCTCGTCCTGAAATGCTCATAAAGTATTGCATTCTTATGTTAATTGTGAAGAATCTTTGCTTTCCTCGGGTCTTTTATCAGAATGTTATACAAGTTTAAAAGCGTATATTCTATGTATATTGTATAAACAGGTTGTAAAGGGCATGTCAAAATTAAGGAGAAAATTGTTGTCCAACACTAACATCCGCTCACAACAGTAGGTAATCTGACTAAGAATGTAGCTCCTTTTCCTTCAGGGTTATTCTCAGCCCATATTCTACCACCGTGAGCTTCAATTACGCTTTTTGATATAAATAAACCAAGACCTGTCCCTACAAAGGACTTTGAAGCAAACTTTGAGAAGAGTCTTGGTATAATTTCT
>Ga0126308_10000332_pt1 | contig 14751 bp, 13 predicted proteins | sample Plot55_FD_92533 | JGI IMG/M metagenome (GOLD analysis project Ga0126308, IMG submission 92533) | Serpentine soil microbial communities from UC McLaughlin Reserve, CA, USA - Plot55 | ecosystem: Environmental > Terrestrial > Soil > Grasslands | place: USA: UC McLaughlin Reserve, Lake County... | reverse complement strand
GGCGTTCAACGCCCTCCTCAAGATGCTCGAGGAGCCCCCCCAGCACGTGGTCTTTGTTCTGGCGACGACCGAGAAGCATAAGGTCCTGCCGACCATCGTCAGCCGCTGCCAGAGCTTCGACTTCCGCAGGCCCGGGGTATCGGTCCTCGTCGAGAAGCTCCACGAGATCTCCGAGACCGAGGGTATAGAAGTCGAGCCTGAAGCCCTGACGGTTGTAGGCCGCGAGGGCCGTGGCTCGTTTCGGGATGCCGAGGGCCTCCTCGACCAGCTCGCTTCGTTCACCGATGGTCCCATAACCGCCACGGGGGTAAGAGAGTTCTTGGGTAGCGTCGGTTCGGAGGCGCTGCTGGAGACGACGGACGCGCTCTACGAGCGGCGGGCAGCGGATGCGCTGCGGGTCGTGGACCGCCTCCAGAATGAGGGCAAGGACCTTTCGCGCTTTACCAGCGAGCTCGTCGCGCACCTCAGGCGCCTGATGCTCCTGCCGCACGCTCCCGAGGCCGCGCTATCCGAGATCGGGGCTGAGGAGCGGGCAGACCTCGAAGAGCAGGCCGGGCGCATCCCAGCCACCGAGGTGGTGCGCACCATCGAAGCCCTAGGCGACTCCCTCTCGCGCGCCAAGCGTGGTGGCGATCCAAAGCTGGAACTCGAGCTGACCTTTCTCAAGCTCGCACGCGACTACACAGAACCCTCCGTAGATGCCCTAATGCGCCGACTCGAAGTGTTGGAGAAGGCCGTCGCGAACGGAGCTGTTATGTCGTCACCGTCGCCGCCGCTTGAGGAAAAAGCGGGACCCGAGATCGCGGAACAAGCTGCAGTACCCGAAGTGGATCAGGAGGGCGAGGAGTCACGTGAGGAGCGTGCCGGTGAGGATGCCGGAGGACCAGAGTTCGACCTCGATTGGGGTTCGGTCGTGCGGGAGTTGGAGATCCGGCGGCCCGCGATCGCGGCGGTGTATAGCGAGGCTGTGGTAGAGGGCTTCGACGACGGCGTGCTGAGGCTCGTTTTCCCGGAGGAGCTGGCGATCTACGTGAAGCTCGCTGCGGAGCCCAAGCGTGTGAAACACCTGCAGGAGATCCTTGAAGAACGGCTGGGTATTCGCCCGCGCCTGGAGTTCCGGGTCGCTGGTGCGGACGGCGCTAAAGCCTTGGGGGAGACCGCGAGCGAGAGCGTTGTGGCCGGTCGTCCGCAGCTGTCGCAGAATGTAGTCGTAGAAGACGTGGATGCGACATTGAGTAAGGAGGCTGGTAGTAGTCTAGGTGTAGAGGCTGAGGGGGAAGCCGGGGCCAATGCCATAATCAATGACCCGCAAGAGGTGTTCGCGATGGCGCGGGAGTGGTTCGGTTCCAAAGGGGATCTTTCCGGCGGTTCTGGCAGTACCCGAAGCGGGGGTAGCTAAGGTATAGGGGTGGCAGGAGAAACGTCAAAACTTTTCTCCCCAGGAGCAAACTCTCCACTGGGTAAGAGCTTCGAGTCCGCGCTTGTCCTGTGCGGGGGCGCGCCGCCCGAGACGACCTGCCGGATCCTCGATAGCACCTAAGAACTACTGCCCTTTTCTGCAGGTGTCCTTAGATATTTTCTGATTGCTAAGGTAATACCCAAGGCGAAGATGCAAGCAAGACGCCGCTCATAGCGCCTAGAGCCAGGTGTGCGGGCATCGGTAGCAGCCTTACCAAGCCGAGCTCGTAGTCTGTAAGCAGGCTGTAGATAGTTGCTCCCCCGCCCGCAAGCCGCAGGGCTAGTGCCGCCCGCGGTTCATCCTGCAGCCCGAGCAGCCCCGGAGCTGCGAGCAGGGCCCCTCCCGTAAGGTAGTCGAGCACACCGTGAACCTGTGTCGGTATCGCCCTTAGACTCATCTTCTGGCCTCCTGCGCAGAACTATCGTTGGTGACGCTTATACCCGGAGTTTGTGGTTGATAAGCGAGGGGCGAGCTCTCGTTATCCGGCACAGAGCGAGCTAAAGGATATTGATAACGACGTAGTATACCGAGTATGGTCGCAAGCATCCCTTTCCTCTAGGTTGGGTAGGTAGTCGGGGCATGAGGAGGTAGCCAGAGCCTAAATAACCCGTCACGTAAAGCGGGAGGGAGGATATATCGAATGTCAGTAGAAGAGAACAAAGCCCTAGCCCGCCGCGAGGTCGAAGAGATCTTCAGCGAGGGCAAGCTGGATGTAGCGAACGAGATCTACACGTCCGACTTCGTCGACTACGACCTCGTTCTTCCTCAGACGATGAACGGTCCCGAAGAGATGAAAGAATACGTCGGCATGTACCGTAGCGCCTTCCCCGACCTTACGGTGACGCTCGAGGATCAGGTAGGAGAAGGGGACAAGGTGGTTAACCGCTGGACGGCACGGGGCACCCACCAGGGGGAGTACATGGGTATATCCCCTACCGGCAAAGAGGTGGAGTTCGCGGGGATACACATAGGCCGCATCGAGGAGGGCAAGATCGCAGAAAACTGGGAAGTTTACGACCTTATGAGCTTGATGTGGCAGATCGGCGCTGCCCAGCTTGAGCAGGGTGAGGAAGAGGCTTAAGCGTCGAGCTAGAGGCAGGTCACAGAGCCAGCGAGCGAATCCTAAGAACGCCGATGTCACCCGGGATAGTGCTGGTAGTCTCGACCTAGAGAGGACAATTAGGGGCACCACACCCCCTAGGTAGGCGCAAACTCTCAAGCCGGTTGAGTTAAGGCATCGTGAGGCATCGCTGGCCTAGAAGATGATGCGCTGGGGCTCGCGTGCTGATTACCCTCCAGATCCGGGCAGACCCGCATCACCCGGTCCCCTCTCTAACAGTGGGGCCAACTCTTGGGGTAGTGGCGAGTGTTCGTCTCCCACCTCGCCTGCCGCGATCGCCTCTTCAACCGTACGCATGACCGCCCGGGTATAGGAAGCTGCTTGCTCGGGATCTCTCGCGTCAACTCTTTCGCCGACACGATCTACATACTCGTCCAGCGCGAAGGCTTCATCTGGCTCCCCCGCCCACTCGTGCCGAAGATACTGCGCGATCTCCGGCGGTAGTGGGGTAGCTAGGTCCTTCATCTCGCCACTGGATAAGCGTTCGGATAGGCTCCCGAGTGCGGCCTGGATGATGCGTTCCGCTTCTTCAGGCGAGCCGATGTTGGCGCGCCTCTGAACCCCTTTTATAAATTCGCTATGATCTACCGTACTCCCCTTCTACGCACGACCACCGACTTTCGGATATACCCTCGGTGAAGGCAGCGGAAACCAGCCAGAAGAAGCTTGTAGAAGAAACCTCTGTGCCCCTGACTAGGCCGCCGAGACGTTAGGTAGAGTTTACTTAAGGACTACTCAGAGCACCTGAGGGGAGACGTGCTATGAAGCGCGGGTGCCGGGGCCTGACAGGCTGATGCTGCGGGCCCAGACCAACGTTTGAGCGAGGTCCTTAGGAGACGCGGGTTGTACTACAAATTTTTATGTTCCCCAATATTGTGAGTGTTGTAGCTAGCTGTGGGATGGAAGGGCGTTGCGGCTATGGTCCGTACTACTATCGCTCGGTGCGTGAAGGGAATTTTCTACAGCTCGGAGCCACGGCGTTCGGTAGACTCGAGCCCATCTTGTGGCCCTCATGGACTCATCACCGCCACGTTTGTCGGCTACCAGGCCGCGAACATCTCGGGCGCTTTCACCAATGGATGGCCCTACGTCTTTTTAGCGGCTTTGCTGCTTGCCCTATGGTCCAGGTATACCCGATCTTGATCCTGGTTGGTAGCGCGCCACTGGGCGCCGCAGTAGGAGCCTTCGGTGGGTGAGTCTCTGGCCGCTTGGGTGTCTGGTGTGATCCAGTCCTTCGGCTACGCTGGGCTGGCCTTCCTGATGCTGGCTGAGAACCTGTTGCCGCCGATATCATCGGAGGTGATCTTGCCACTCACCGGTTTCCTCGTCGAGCAGGGTGACCTGACGTTCCTCCTGGCGGTCACCTTTGCCACCGCCGGCTCGCTCGCCGGGGCACTCGTCCTTTACGCGCTTGGCCGATGGGGTGGTCGGGGAGTTATCCTCCGCTACGGCGGAGTATTGCGCCTAAAGGAGGCAGAGCTGGATCGCGCCGACAGGTGGTTCGATAGGTACGGTGGGCTGGTGGTGCTGTTCGGGAGGATGGTGCCGGGGGTGCGAAGCCTCGTCTCTATCCCCGCATGACTCTCGGAGATGCCTCTTGGACGGTTTGTATTGCTGACCGTACTGGGCTCCGGCGTTTGGAATACCCTCCTGATCGGGGTAGGTTGGCTGCTCGGGGAGAACTGGTCGCGAGTCGCCAGCGTCGTCGGTTCCGTCTCTAACGTCGTCCTCGTACTACTAGCGGGCGTGGCATTAGTTTTAGGGGTCTGGTGGTGGCGCATTAGGCACAGCCGCTGAACTGCCGGGGAGATTTCCAAGCGGAAACTGAGTTTCCAAGAATCCCTGATGCCGGACGCTCAGTTCCCGAGAACACGTCTTCTTGGCATCTCGGTGAATAAGGTAGGCGAGCACCTCCGGCTGCGCATCTCGGTCACGCCGCACCACGCCACCGCAAGCGTAGAATGAACGCTTGCGGTGGTCGATCGGGAGGTAGTAACCGTGGAGAGACGGCGACAAGAAGCGATAGCGCGACGAGAGGCGATGGTGGAGGATGTGTGCAAGGCGGGGTTAGTACGCGATAGGCTGGAGAGCCTGGACCAGAGCGCGAGGGCCTATCCGGAAGGTCACGACATTCGTGTGCTCATCGAAGGGCTTCACCTGGACCAGGCGCTCCGAGTGGTGGAGGAAGAAATCCTGACCCTTCGGGAGGTCCTTCTCCATCCTCGCGGTAGCTAAGAAGCCTGGTTTCCGAGAACACCTCTTTCTTCTAGGCATTCCAGTGAATAAGCATTGGACGAAGGCGCCGGGGCACGCCTGGTGGCATCCTGTTTCCATACTGACGGCCCCAACTACCAAGAAGGAGGAAGTAAATGCCGCAGTTGGTCGAGATGGATAGGTATGTGTCGCTCTTCGAGCAAATGGAGGAACACGTCGGCTCGGTGATCCTGATCAACACTTTCACGGTCGAGCCCGAAGAGGCCGAGCTACTGCAAGTAGCCTGGGCGTCGGATGCCGCGTTCATGAAGCAGCAGCCCGGCTTCATCTCCACGCAGCTTCACCGGGGCATCGGGGGAAGTTCGGTGTTCTTTAACTACGCCGTGTGGGAATCGGTCGAGCACTTCAAGCGAGCGTTCAGCAACCCCGAGTTCCAGTCGAAGATGAAGGACTACCCTCCAAGCGCAGCGGCGTCGCCCCACCTCGTCAAGAAGGTGGCCGTCCCTGGCATCTGCGTGGACTGAGTTACGTCGTATAGCTAGACCGGGAGGGCCGGGGCCTTCTAAGGGACCCCGGTCCTTCTTTATGCCCTCATCATGCTTGTTGAGCTTCCGGGAACTTCTACTCTCGGCGACTCGGTGAGCGACTCGGTGAGTAAGCCTTGTGGAGTACGCGAGGCCTCCTCGAGTGGCATCATACCTTTGTGGTCGAACCTACTAGGAGCTACTGATGAGCGCACCGAACACCACTAAGTGGATCGGTACCGGCCTGCTAGGCCTGCCTCTCTACGGAGTGCTGACCTTCTGGCCAAGCCTCGATCCACAGCCCGACCCGAACACGGACTACGAGGCCTGGGCTCGCTACGTCAGCACCAACTACTACGTGCTAAAGCACCTGCTGGGCAGTGGGCTCGGCCTGATCCTTGCGATCTTCGGCACCTTTGCCTTAGGCGCCTACCTCGCAAAGGGTAGTGCCGGACGTCTGGGGTTGGTGGCTATGGTCATTACCGTTCTGGGTTACGCCCTGTTCCTGATGCCCATGGGGGTCTCTACCTTCGCTGCACCCGAGGATGGGCAGGCGTACCTGGCGGGCATAGAGGAGTTTTCCCAGCTGCCACCCACCTTCGCGAGGTCCGCACAGACGGCGACCTCCCTGCTTCTCATCCCACTCCTGTTCGTGGGCAACGTGCTCCTAGGAGCAGCGGTCTGGCGCTCGGGGATGCTGCCTAGATGGGCGGGAGTCCTCTGGGCAGCCGCGGCCGTGGTGATGTACCCGCTGGGCCTTGTGTACGCGATGACGATCGGCGCCCGGAGCACCCCACCAACGGTGCTGGTAGGCGCGTTGCTGTTGGTGATAGGCGGGGGGTGGATGGCCTGTAGTGTGATGCGCAAACCTTCGAGACAGCTAGTAGGGGCCGACGTCCAGCCCAGGGTACAGTGACCCCTGCCGAGCAAACTTCCACGAATTTCGAACACCGGAAGCCCGGTTTCCGAGAACGCTCCTTCTAGGCATTCTGGGGAATAGAGTCAACCTGTCTCCTGACGCTTTAGTCGCAACCCGTTCGGCTGGCGTCAGAACTAAGATCCTCCGAATTTCTCAAAAATAGGTACTAACTAAGTACTCCAATTAAGAACCAGCTAAGAGGCTCCTCCTATTCTGTTCCCTGCAAGCAAAGGAGGCAGCCCAAAAGAGAAGGGTCGCCCGAGACCAGAGGAGAAGAGAGATGACGGAGATGGCGCTAAGGAGCAGGATGGCAGTACTAGTTGTGGTGGCGCTTCTGTCGGTTTACCCCGTGCGCGTGTGGACCGGGGGCGCGGGGCACTCTGAGACAACGAGAAGTGCTCGTCGGCCGGGCGCCGTTTCTGGGAGCTCTCCGGCGGCATCGTCCGCTTCCTCGCTCGCCACCGGGAGGCGGCGCCTGAGGCACTGGGAAAGGCCGACGGAAAGAAGCGCCGTGCGGTGTACAATGCCCTTGGGGTTACCGTCCGGCCTGCGAAAGCCAAGGGGGACCCGATCAAGGTAATGTTCAGTGCACTGGGAGGCGAAGAGGTTTGTCACCGCGACAGAACGTCAACAAGATGATGCAGCAGGTTCAGAAGATGCAGGAGGAGATGCAGAGGGTCCAGGAGGAGATCTCGCGCGAAACCGTTACGGCGAGCGCCGGCGGTGGGGCGGTCAAGGCTACGATGACCGGGGGCTTGGAGCTCGTCTCTATCGAGATCGACCCGGATGTTTTGGACCCGGAAGATGTCGAAATGCTCCAGGACATGGTGCTCGCGGCGGTCAATGAGTCTCTAACCAGTGCCCAAGAGCTTGCCTCTAAGCGCTTGGGCGGCATTACCGGGGGCTTGGGGGACCTGGGACTGAACCTACCGGGGATGTAGCTTAGGCCTACTTATTTGGCTACCTACGCGAGGCCGGTCGAGCGCCTCATAACCGAACTTAGCAAGCTCCCCTCCATCGGGCCGAAGAGCGCCCAGAGGATCGCCTTCCACGTCGTCCGCGGGAGGCCCGATGACGCCCGCGCCCTCGCCGATGCCCTGCGCGAGGTCAAGGAGCGCATAAAACCGTGCAGGCGCTGCTTCAACCTCACCGAGGCCGAGGAGTGTGACATCTGCGCGGATGCGCGTCGCGACCAATCAGTCATTTGCGTGGTCGAGGACCCTTACGATATCGGCTCGATCGAACGAACGGGCGAGTATAGGGGGCTGTACCACGTCTTGGGCGGTGCGCTCTCGCCTCTAGATGGTATCGAGCCTGAGGACTTGCGGATAGCGGAGCTCGTCGAGCGGGTGGGCAAGGAGGGGACGAAGGAGATAGTGGTGGCTACCAACCCGAACACGACCGGCGAGGCGACAGCGCTCTTTATCGCGCAGGAACTCAAAGATACGCCCGTCCAGGTGACGGCTTTGGCTAGCGGGTTGCCGGTTGGAGGGGATCTTGAGTACGCCGACGAGGTTACTCTAGGCCGCGCCTTCGCCGGGCGGCGTGAGATCTAGGGACCTCAAAGACCGCTTCGGCGGAGGCCTCGCAACGCCGCTCTCGGGCTTGAGCCGCCGCTCGGTCGAGTCTTTGGGTACGACGGTCGCAACCCTTTGTCCGCGCCCCGCGAACCTCGTAGGGGCGCCAGAGCTGCCCCGCGAGCTTATGAGAGCACTCGAGGCGGTAGGTGCAACGTGGCTCTATTCGCACCAGCTTGAGGCCTACAACAGGGTGCGCTCCGGGGAGAACGTAATCGTCGCGACGGCGACCGCCAGCGGCAAGTCGCTCTGCTACAAGCTCCCAGCCTTCGAGAATGCGCTAATGAGTCCCCAAAACTGTGCGCTCTTTTTGTACCCGACAAAGGCGCTTGCCCAGGACCAGCTGCAGAAGATACGGAATTTAAAGCTGCGCGGCGTTTATCCTGCGACCTACGACAGGGACACGCCGAAGGCCTTACGGTCGGAGGTGCGACGTCGAGCGAACGTGATCCTCACGAACCCGGACATGTTAAACGTAGGCCTCCTCCCCAGCCACGACTCCCTTTGGGCGGACTTTTTCCGCAACCTGAAGATAGTCGCCGTGGACGAGGCGCACCTTTTGCGAGGAGTGTTCGGCTCGCACGTCGCGGCGGTCTTGCGGCGCCTCCGAAGGGTGGCAACGCTGCACGGGGCGGACCCGAAGTTCGTCCTGACGAGTGCGACCATCGCCAACCCCCTCGAGCTCGCAGAGGTTTTAACAGGCTTACCGTTCCAGCTTGTGGACAAGGACGGGGCGTCTTCAGGGGAGCGGCGGGTGGTCTTCAGGAACCCGCCCCTAAAAGATGAGGAGAAGGGTGACAGGAGGAGTATGCTCACCGAGGGGGCCTTCGTATTTAGCCGCCTGATCGGCCAGGGCGTACGCACCATCGCCTTCGCCAAGAGCCGCAAGTCGGCGGAGCTTATCTACCGCTACGCCGCGGACCGTGTGGGGGCTGAGCTTGCGCGGCGCATCTCGCCGTACCGCGCAGGTTACACCATCCGGGAGCGGCGGGAGATAGAGGGGCGGCTGTTTCGGGGCGAGCTTCTGGGGGTGGTATCGACGAACGCCCTGGAACTCGGGGTGGACGTGGGCTCTTTGGACGCGGTGGTGTGCTGTGGGTACCCGGGGAGCGTCGCGTCCATCTGGCAGCAGTGGGGCCGGGCCGGACGCGGTAAGGATCCTTCGCTCAACGTCTACATCGCCGGGCGTGACTCGTTAGACCAGTACCTCTACGAAAACCCGGAGAAGGTCCTCGGGCGCAGAGTAGAGGCTGCGCGGCTTACGCTCGAGAACCCGTACATCCTAGGACCGCACCTACTCGCGGCGGCGTACGAGGCGCCTCTTGTAGACGAGGACGAGCAGTACTTCGGGTTCGCCTACAGGGAAGTTGCTGAGCAGCTACTAGAATCGGAGGCGCTGGTGAGGAGCGGGGGGAGAATGCACTACACGCGGGGGGACAACCCGGCGTGGGACATCTCTTTGCGGTCAGCCGATTCGGCTTCGGTGCTGGTGGCGGATGGGGAGGGTGAGGTTATCGGGTCGATCGAGGCCCGGCGGGCGCCGATGGAGCTGCACCCGGGGGCGACCTACTTGCACCGCGGGCGAGCCTACGAAGTCGAGAACCTGAACCTTGCGGCGCATACGGCGCTCGTTCGCAGGGTCCCAAACCGCTACTACACCAGGGTAAAGGTGGAGACGGATGTGGAGATCCTGGAAGAGTCCGAAAAGAGAGACCTTGCGAACGGCGCCAGGCTCTACTGGGGCCGGGTGAGGACTACGGACGTTACCACTTTCTACAAAAAGATACAGGTCTCGGACTCCCGCGAGATAGGAGTCTTCCCCCTCGACCTGCCGCCGACAACCTTCGAGACGCGGGGCCTATGGGTTACCTTGCCGCCGAAAAAGGACTCGTCCCGGCCTAACTTCGTCGAGTTTTTGGGCGCCCTGCACGCGGCGGAGCATGCTGTAATAGGACTTTTGCCGATCTTTGCGATGTGCGACCGTGGGGACATTGGGGGTCTCTCTGTGGCTATGCACCGTCAGACCGGGCTCCCGACGGTATTCGTCTACGACGGTTACCCTGGCGGCGTAGGCATTTCCGAGCGTGGCTACGATACTCTCGAGGAGATCGTCCGCGATACTCTAGGCGTCCTCGTCCGTTGTCCCTGCAAGGGAGGCTGCCCGGCCTGCGTCCAGTCTCCCAAGTGCGGCAACTGGAACGAGCCTTTGAGCAAAAGCGGCGCTGTCGCCGTCTTGCGCTACCTACTCGGCCAGGTAAGCAACTACCCGACCTCGTGAACGGCGGACCCTACGTGGCGGTGGTAGGGTCGGGTTATGCTGACGGAGAGCTCTACGAAAAGGCGTGGGAGGTCGGGCGGCTCGTCGCCCAGAGGGGCGGTACCATCGTCTGCGGCGGGCTATCGGGCGTGATGGAGGCCGTCGCTCGCGGCGCTGCAGAGGATGGCGGGACGGCTATCGGCGTCTTACCGGACGAGAACCGAAAAAGGGCGAACGAGTATCTCACTCACTCTATAGCTACAGGTACGGGACACGCCAGAAATCTCGCGGTCGTCTGTTCGGGCGACGTGGTCATCGCCCTCGGAGGCGAGTATGGGACGCTATCGGAGATAGGGCTCGCCCGGAAGGTCGGGCGTCCGGTGGTCTCTCTCGATAGCTGGGAGCTTGGCGAGCACGTTGCCGTAACGTCCTCGCCGGAGGAGGCCGTTGAGGCGGCTTTCGACATCCTCGGGATATAGTCTCTGTGAAGGCAAAAGGCGGCCAATATCGTGCGGATCATATGGCAGGCTTGCCTGAGTGCGAACGCTGTGTAACAGAAACCTAAAAACGGGTATCTGCGCTCGGGGACAAGGATAGGTTACATAATCTATAGTCCCACGATGGAGATTCGGGTCTAAGAGACCGGTCCAAACGGCTCCGGAGGCGTCCGACGATGGGACCAGAAAGGAGAGAAACGGTTTGAGTCTGGCTAAGCGTTTGAGGCTGTTGGTGGGGGGGATTCTCCTGGCCCTGGCGCTGGTCATGGGTGGTTGCGGAGGCGACGTGCAGGAAGAGCAGCAGGACGTAAAGGAAGCGCAAAAGGACGTAGAGGAAGAGCAGCAGGACGTTAAGGAAGCGCAGCAGAAAGTAAAGGAAGAGCAGAAGGACGTTAAGGAAGCGCAGAAGGACCAAGGAGCCAAGCCGGACGACAAACAGGACGCTAGCAAGCCGGGTGGTGGCAAGGCTGACGGTAGTGGGCCTGGTGGTGACAAGCCGGGCAAAGAGCCGGACATAAAGCCGTAGAGCGAGGTCAAAGCCAGACAAAGACCTGCGGATGTAAACATACGTTCCTCGCGCAGGGAACCCTCTACTCAAACGCGAAGTAGAGCGTGGGACCGGTAAAATAACATAAAGGAGGATGCCGGGACAAGGAGCCCTGGTCTCCTCCTTATAGCTCTTCTATCGTTACCTATACTCGAACCCCATGTAGACCTTCTCTCGCCCGCTTGCCTCTCTCTATCTATAGCTATTGCTAAACGTCATCCAGTAAACGTAGGACGTACAAAATATCCTGGTGTTTTTTCTTTTCATAAAGTACTCTGCCTACCGGTTGGGGAAGGCAGGCAACACAAACGTAAAGCCACATTTACGCGGGTGAAACCATAAGTTCTCCTGTATGTCCTACGGTCCCGCCTTGGCGGATTCGGACTAAGAGACCGTGCTAGAGACGGCTCTAGGGTCACCCGGGACGATGATCAGAAAGGAGAGCGGTTTGAGTAAAGCTAGGCACTTGAGGTTCCTGATCGGGGCACTCCTCGTTGCCCTGTCGGTAGCCCTTACCGGCTGCGGCGTTGGCGCCGGAGACAAAGCAAAAAGGAAGACAAGCAGAAAAAGGACGAAAAGAAGAAAGAGGAGCAGAAGTAAGGAGGTAAGGTGGCGGGCGACGGGGCTCTGTAGGGAGGACTCGTCGACGTCGTTGGCTTGAACGAGGAGTGTATCGGGATGGCTCCGGCTGCATGACTCGTGTAACACACATTTAAACCAGCGTTTACAAAGGTGCAACTAACGTCTGGGTGCGATGCCATATGATTGCTTCTTTGGGTGGGGACTGGGTTAGAGGAGGTCGTTGCTGGTTGGGCGCCGTCCGGTGCGGCGAGCAGAGAGAGGAGAATAGTTGACTGGATCTGTGCGTTCGAGGCTGTCCATTGGGCCATTTCTCCTAGCCTTGGTATTGGTACTGGCCGGCTGCGGGGGCGGCGGGGGGCAAAAAGAAGAGAAGAAAGGGCAGAGCAAGGGTGGTTCCAATCAGATCGCCATCGAGGGTTCCAGTACCGTGGCCCCGATCACTCAGGCGGCGGCCGAGGGGTTCAACCAGCAGAACCCGGACGTTGAGATCACCATCGGTGGAGCCGGTACCGGCGACGGCTTCGAGGCGTTCTGTAGGGGGGAGACCCAGATTTCGGACGCTTCTAGGCCGATAACGGGGGAGGAGGCCGACCGCTGTGAGCAGGCGGACATCGAGTTCGTCGAGCTTCCGGTAGCCTTGGATGCTCTCTCGATAGTGGTCAACCCCCGGAACGACTTCGCGGAGAACATAACGCTCGACCAACTTAGGACGCTTTGGAAACCTTCGGCGGAGGGTGAGATCACCACGTGGAACCAGGTGAATCCCGAGTGGCCCGACCAGCAGATCAACCTCTACGGCCCCGGCACCCAGTCGGGCACGTTCGACTACTTCACCGAGAAGGTTGTTGAGAAGGCGAAGGCGAGCCGGTCTGACTATCAGGCCAGTGAGGACGACAACGTGCTGGTGCAGGGGGTGGCCGGCGACCCGAACGCCCTAGGATACTTCGGCTTCGGTTACTTCGAGGAGAACCAGCAGCGCCTGAAGGCGCTTACCGTAGATGGCGTCGCGCCTAGCGTGGAGACCGCCCAATCAGATGAGTACCCGCTCTCGCGGCTCCTGTTCATCTACGTGAGCACGCAGGCGCTTGAGGATAACCCGGCCCTTCAAGAGTTCGTTAACTTCTACCTGAGCAACCTCGACCAGTTCGTCCCGCAAGCCCAGTTTGTGCCGCTCGATCCCCAGGCCGTGCAAGAGACACGCCAGCGGTTCGAGAACCGTACCACTGGCACCGCCCCTGAAGAAGCCCTTGGAGAGGGCAAGGGCAAGGAGAAGGGCGAGAAGACGAAATAGAAAACCACCTCTAGGGTGGGTCTGCAGGCAAAATCCCCAACGTATAGTATAGGCGGGGTCGGAAGAGTCGGCCTCGCACCACCGATCGAGTCGGCGTGAGTGGAGGGTTAAAGAAGAAGTGGCGGTAGACGGGGAGCGGGGTAGCGGGCGGTCCGGGACTGGGCTGTGGCAGCGAGAGAGCCGCGCGAGGCACTATAGAGAGCAGGCCGTAAAGATCGTGCTTGCAGTGTGTGCCTACGCCTCTGTATTGACGACCTTTGGGATAATCTTCGTACTGATCTTCGAGACTATAGCGTTCTTCCGGGAGGTCTCGATAATAGAGTTCCTCACTTCGACCACTTGGTCGGCCGCCTTCGCCAATCCTAAATTCGGCATAATAGTGCTCATCAGCGGCACGCTCTTGACTACCGTCATTGCGATAGCTGTGGCGTTGCCCGTGGGGCTTCTGGCGGCCATCTTCTCGAGCGAGTACGCCTCGACGCGCTTGAGGCGCTGGCTGAAGCCCGCTTTGGAGATTCTGGCCGGGGTGCCGACCATCGTCTACGGCTACTTCGCGTTGACGTTCGTCACCCCATTCTTGCAGGGAACCATCCTCCCAAGCCTGACGATCTTTAACGCCCTCTCCGCAGGGCTCGTGATGGGGGTCATGATCATCCCGACGATAACCTCGGTGAGCGAGGACGCCATCTACGCGGTACCACGGTCTTTACGGGAAGGAGCCTACGCTCTTGGTGCCACAAAGCGCGAGGTCGCCACCCGGATTGTGGTGCCAGCCGCCCTTTCGGGGATAGTTGCGGCAGTTATTTTGGGCATCTCCCGGGCGGTAGGGGAGACCATGATCGTGGCCGTATCCGCTGGCGCCCTGGCGCAGCTGGACTTCAACCCCTTGGACCCCACCCAAACTATGACAGCCTTTATAGTGCAAGTGGCCTCTGGGGATACGCCCACGGGGACGCTGGTGTATAACACGATTTTCGCCGTCGGCATGACATTGTTCGTCATAACCCTGGTCCTTAACATCGTCAGCTACTTCTTCGTGCGACGCTTCAGGGAGACCTACGAATGACGCAGCAGAGCGATATGCGAGCCGCGCAGAAGGGCGGCTCGGAAGGGAGAGCGGTCTTCAAGACCTCCAGGGCCGTTCGATATGCCCTGGACCGCCTTTTCACTGGGCTTGTGTTCGTCGCCGCTATTATCGGGCTGGTCGTGCTGACGGTCTTACTGGTGGACATCGCCTGGGACGGTGTGCCGCGCTTAAGCTGGGACTTCATCACTAACTTCTCCTCGGCCTCTCCTGCGCGCGCGGGCATCTACCCGGCGTTGCTCGGATCGCTGTGGCTCCTCTTGCTCACGGCGATCGTGAGCGTTCCTCTGGCCGTCGGGGCGGCCGTTTATCTTGAGGAGTACGCCAACGACAACTGGATAAACCGCTTGATAGAGGTAAACATCTCCAATCTAGCCGGGATTCCTTCGATAATCTACGGGTTGTTGGGGTTGGGCATCTTCGTGAACCTTCTGGGGTCCATAACCGGCGGGCGGAGTATCATCTCTGGGGCTTTGACGTTGAGCTTACTTATCCTGCCGGTGATCATAATCGCCACCCGGGAGGCTTTGCGCGCCATCCCGGACTCCGTTCGCGAGGGGGGCTACGCTCTAGGCGCGACACGGTGGGAGATGATCCGGGACCACCTCTTGCCGATGGCTGTTCCCGGCGCTCTTACCGGCACGATCCTCGCACTCTCTCGGGCCATCGGCGAGACGGCG
>Ga0126308_10000330_pt1 | contig 14769 bp, 10 predicted proteins | sample Plot55_FD_92533 | JGI IMG/M metagenome (GOLD analysis project Ga0126308, IMG submission 92533) | Serpentine soil microbial communities from UC McLaughlin Reserve, CA, USA - Plot55 | ecosystem: Environmental > Terrestrial > Soil > Grasslands | place: USA: UC McLaughlin Reserve, Lake County... | reverse complement strand
GCCCCGGAACTCGCGGAACTGGTTCCTCATCCCCTCGACGTTCGCGCCGGCCCTCTGCAAGACCTCCGTCGCCACGTTGTCGCCCGTGACGACGCCCGCGAGCAGGTGGTCGGTGCCTATGGCCGCCGTCTGGGTGGTCCCCGCAGACGCCTCCCGCGCGCGCATCACGGCATCCTGGGCCTCCCGGCTGAGCATCTCGAAGACGCCCCCCGAACCCCCCTGCTGCTGCTGCACGAGGTTCCGGAGCATCGCGAACGGGTCGGCCCCGCCCGAGCCGCCGATCAGGCCGAGATCCCGCGCACACTGCGTGCAGAGGTAAGCCGCCGAGCGCTGGTCGCCCGACTGCCCCAAGACCCGCACGCTCGCTGGCCGTACCCCGCAGTTCTCACATATCATCTGTTTATTAGCCTCCTGTAGAAGATCCTGTGCCCCTCGTCACCTTATCGGGAGGGCTGGGACGGGTATAAATCTAAGCCCGCCACGCTCATATTTTATTACTGATGGACAGCATATCAAGGAAGGCTTTGGCCACCGGCGTGTGTGGTAAGTAGGGTCTTAACCTACTCAGCAGGAGGTTCGAGAGCGTGGAAGAGAGAGGTCTGGTCGGTCTGGAGGCGAGGGCCGCGGACGGGTCGGTGGTGGGCAGGATCTCCAGTATCCTCACCGACGAGGGGTCGGGTGAGGTCACGCACGTCGTCGTGGAGCCCGACGAGGGAGAGCAGCTGGAGGTCCCAATAACCGAGGTCTCCCTCGATCCGGACGCAGACTTCGCGACCTTCCACGCCGATTCTTTCGACGACGAGCCGGGCGATCACATTGGGGATCGAGAGAGGCCGGAGGGCTACGCGCCCGCGGAGTCGTACGGTCCCGATGACTACGAGCGCGAGAGCCAGTTCGTGACCACGCCGCAGGATCCGGCCGACGCGGCGCCGCCGGAAGACCTGGTGAAGGAGTCGGGGGAGGCGGGCGACTGGCAGGATGAGGGCTCCCTCCCAGACTCCGGCTACCCGCGCAACGACGTCTACATAGATCCGGACACCGGGGAAGAAAAGATCGAGCCGCGTCTGGAGGATAACGAGACCCTCGAGGACGACGTGGAGGACCTTATCGCCGACACGGGTGTTGCGGTCCGCTCCGCCGAGGACGGGGTCGTGGTTCTCGCCGGCTCGGCGGCCACCCAGGAAGATCTGGAGGAGGTCATTGCGGAGATCATGGGCCTCGACGAAGTGCAGGAGGTAGACACCACCGACGTGGATGTCCTCGGGTAGCGAGCCGACTCCCCTACCCTCCTTGCGGCCAGGTTAGCTCTGCGCGAGTAGAGGCGCTCTCGCCACTCTCGCATGACCTGCTCTGTTGGGTGAACAAGCGCCGAGGCCGTCTAGGGAACCCGCAGATGGCGCGGGCTCGCACGACGCGTGTGCACACGAGGACAGCGTCAGCTTGTAACATGCCGGTCAACCGTCGAAGGGATGAGCATGACGTCCGACGCTGAGCAGCAGAGAAGCGACCGGATACTAGACTTTCTCGTATCCAAAGGTTTACATGGGTGTCCAGTTTGCTCTGAGGGACAATTCGGGGTTGGGCCAGAGCACGTAATCATTTCGACCCCGGATCCTGATACGGCGGAGGGCGCTCCGGTGGAGGGCTCGGCGGTGGTTCCTGTGATGTGCTCGAATTGTGGACACACGATGCTGTTCGGCACCCGGACCCTGCCTCATCAGGGGGAGTAGTTCTCAGCCTTAAGGTAAAAGCCCCCACTAGAGTCTCCTCACGCCCGTTTGAGCTCCACCACAGCAGACCTCGGCGGTCGTCTCCGGGGCTCATGGCGGCTCCAGGTCAGGGGTTCCTCGCGAGGAACCCCTGGGGGTACATAAATCCACGCGGTTAGGTGTATAGAAGGTGTATAGAAGGGCGGGAGGCCCCCGCTCTAGGTTAGAAACCTCTCCCTGGCTGCTCCGGCCCGGGCGCCCCCGCCCGAGCGCAGCCTGTGCAGTTGGCCTCCTTGGAGGTGGTGACCCACTCCTCGTTCACAGGCCTGCCGCACTACGTCTTCTTCGTCTGGAACTTGGCCGCGTCCACCCTACCGAGCCAATTGGCCTGGCGGATATTCACTTGTGGTCTACCTTCCGGCCCATGACCCCATCTCACCCCGCTTACCCCGTCCCGGCACAGAGATGAATCGGACGCTGCTTTTTTGAGCGGTAATTCCTCCATTCTCCGTCGTTCGAGCGGATTTCCAAGAACGCTTCTACTACTTGCACGCAGTTACGTAAGGAAGGCACAAGCACCCAATAGCTAGACCAGCGATAGCTCGACCTCCGGCTCCTCGCCCAGCGTGGCGGAGAGGCGAATCTCGGGGACGTCCCTCGGTGTACGTTGTGTTTCAAACGTATATGAACGGGATCTACCGCCTCGACACCGAGTCGGCGCGCCCTCTTCGGTCGGTTCGTGGCGTTGCCTTAGTCGGAGGCCGGGTGGCCTAGAGCTGCGTCCCCTTCACCTCGGCAAAGGTGGGCCCATACCTCCACGCCCGCGTCTCGCTAGCGGCTTCGGCGGTCTCGCTGCGCAGCCGGTTCGCCGCCTCCTCGCTGGCGCAAGTTCTCCTCCGTCTCCCAGAGCCTCACCGCCAGCACCTTGCCGCGCTCGCGGCCGGCGAGGCCGAAAGCACCAGCGAAGCCATCCATGTCCCTGAGCGCAGCAGGTAAGAGCTGCTCGTCGGCCTAACGGGTCATTTCGCCCACCTGCTCGGGAGCACCCTCAAACGTGCTCACCGTGCGAACATGCGCCTCCTCCACTACACGCTTTCCCCGCTGCTAGATTGTCCTATTAACAAAAATCATAAACACGCGTGCGCGGCGGACAAGCGCCCAGCGGCGTGGCGAACGACGTCGCTGCCACCCGACGGTCTGAGTGTGGTCCGGGTAGGGTTAGGCGCCAGAGGGCGTTGGTGAGTGGCGGACGACGGTTCGGATCTGGAGCCCGCCCCTTACCTGTTGGATCAGGTCCACCGTCATCTCCGCCGGGTCGCACGCCGCGACGAGGTCCTTGAGCAGCGTCGCGGCGAGGTCTTCGGCAAAGATGCCCCTTTCACGGAAGCCCCACAGGTAGAGCTTTAAGGACTTGGACTCGATCAAAGACCCTCCGGGGCGGTAGGTGAGCTTGAGCTCGTAGAAGTCTGGCTGCCCTGTGATGGGGCAGGTGGCGGTCAACTCGTTCGTCGCGAACTCGACCGTGGCGTCCGTCTCCCCGTGGCTCCACGGCACGACGTCCAGTTGCTCCACCCCTATGGGGCTACGGACCTCGCGTCCGAGCATCCGATCGTCCCGCTGCTGCATAATATACCTCGCGACGTTGGCGTTCTCCGACGGAATCATGTTACCGGGTTCAGACGGGCTCGTCGCGGGGCTCCACCAGGACCTCGTTGACGGCCACGTGCTCGGGTTGAGAGAGCGCATAGACCACCGCCGCCGCCACGTTTTCGGCGTCGAGTACCCGGGCCCCGCTCGGGCGCCCATATAGCTCCAACGCCTGCTCGTCGCCGCTCAGGGTGAGGAGGTCAGTGGAGACGTTGCCAGGCTGGACGGTAGTCACCTTGAGCCCTGTGCCTGCCGTCTCTAATCTGATACCCTGCGATACCGCCTCGACGAAGAACTTGCTGCCCGAGTAGACCGTAAGACCTGGGAACACCTTCCGACCCGCGTCGGAAGATACGGTGATTATGTGCCCTCGCCCCCGCGTGAGCATCCCTTTTAGTACCGCACCGACGCAGTTGAGCATTCCCTTGCACAGTACGTCGACGGTTCGCTCCCAATCGTCCTCATGAGAGTTTTTCATAAGTGTGTAATACATTACTCCCGCGCAGTTAACGAGGATGTCGACCGGTCCGAGCTCTTCTTCAGTGCGTGCTACTAGAGATTTGACCTGCTGCCGATCAGTTATATCGGTGGGCACCACCAGGGTTCTAACCTGGCTCCCCTGGCGTCCAAGCCCGGTTTGCACATCAAGAAGCACATCTCGCCGACGCGCCGCGAGCGCCACATGTGCACCTTCATGCGCGAGCGCACGGGCCACCGACGCACCGATCCCGCTGGAGGCCCCGATAACCACCGCGACTCGGCCCTGCAAAGATTCATAACTCATGGTGGGCTCCTTCGCGGATCTAGTAGGAGAGCCTAGAGGGAGGAGAGCCTAGAGGGCGTTTCGATCCGCCGCCGCCTCGCTTCTCTTCGCTTTCGAGAATTCTAACTCGCCGCCGCTCGCTCGAAGCCCAACTCTCGCGCGCCCTCAATCGGTAGGGCGGCGAACCTCATTACAGGCAGGTTTGTATGTCGGCGCTGCGTTAACGCAGACGGCTCGGAGAGTGCCGCCTTTGCACGGCGGAGGTTGAGGGTTCGAATCCCCTCAGCTCCACTTTAGTAACCTCGCTGTTTGCAGCAAAATCGCAGCGAGTGAGCCGACGCTGTACAGGAGCATGACCTTCTCTGGCATCACCCGACACCAACGTGCTGGCCAGGACGATCTATGGTTAAGAGATGTCTTTCTCTTTATGCAGGTGTTCGGAACGAAGGAGAGGAGGAGTGACGCCGTCACCTTCGGTGTCACTCTTCGAGCGCGCGCTGCGCCTCATAGGCGTAGCGTTCCATAAGCCTATCGAAGGCGTTCATGGGGCGAACCTCCGAGAACACTACTTTCATGAGCTTGGCAAAAACTGAGTTTCCTCTTCAAGGGGAAATTTCGTAACTATTCCTCCCTGATCTACCATTAAACTCATTCTGAATTCATCGCTAGGTTCTAGCATGCGGTATGGGAAGTCGAAAGGCGGTGACCTTTGACAATATCGAACTGATGCTTTCCGCTACCGAAACAGAAACGGTCGCGGCAAGCAGGCAGGCATTGTTCTCGTTCTAGCGATTTACTGATGAGGGTTGCAGAGTGAGCAAGGAGGTAGCTTGGCAACCGAAAGGGAGGATGGCTGATGGCGTCTGATGTGCCCTTTGGCGACCAACCGCACGTACCTAGATAGAAAGGAGACTGAGAAGTCATGATGCCCCAAACTTCCGCTCAGCGGCCAGCCCTGACCCTGCACCACCGCAAGAGCATCGGCAGGCTCACTGATCAGCAGCTGTCCGATGTGCGACGGGCTTACAGCACCGTCCTGCCGATCCAAGACGAGCGCGGCTACAACCACCACGCCGGCATCCACGGCCTGCCGCTACCAATCTACTGCAAGCACGGCGATCTGCTGTTCTTGCCTTGGCACCGTGCCTACCTATACTTCTTCGAACTGGCGCTGCAGGACCAGGTGCCGGAAGTGTCGCTGCCATGGTGGTACTGGACTTCTCGGTCCGCACACACCTCCGGCATCCCCCAAGCTTACGCCGCGGAGCGGGTCAATGGGCAAGACGACCCGCTGTACTCTGCGCCCATCCCGGAGATAGCTCGGCAGCAGGGGTCCCGGCTCCTCGGAGGCGAACCACCGACAGAGACATTCCGCAGGCCGAGGAGACCGGATGACTTGCCCAGCCTCGAAGAGATCGAGACGACACTCGATGCGCCGAACTTTGTAGACTTCTCCAACAGGATGGAAGGCTTGCATAACTGGGTGCACGTCTGGATCGGGGGTACGACGGCGGAAGTCCCGTGGGCGGCTTACGATCTCCTGTTCTGGGCCCACCACGCGATGGTCGATAGGCTCTGGCGCATCTGGCAGCTGAGGAATCCCGAGGCGAACCTCGACCGCGGACTCCTACGCCAAGCACTGCCGCCGTTCAACATAACCGTGGAGGACACCCTCGACGTCACGGCGCTCGGCTACGAGTACGCGTCCACCACACACGTCGTCGCAGGAGGAGGAAGCTAATGGCGCTCAATCGCTACGTCTCCGACCCCGTCGCAATACCGGCACGAGAAGAAGAGGACGACTTCGCCAGAGCCGACCTCGAGTTTTACGGGGTCGACCACTCGGGGTCGTCGTTCGAGGCGCGGGGTGTTTCTCAACAACCCGGGCGCGGACGAGAATACACCACGGGAGGCGGACTCTGGGTACGCAGTTTCCTTCTACGTCATCGGCCACGGGGGTTGCTTCGGGGACGTAGGGCACTGCGACATCCCCGAAGGAGCCAGGGCCCCGTTCGACCGGCGGTCGCCGCACCCACTAACGCCGCAAAAGAGAACGGTTGTCGTTACGGAGGCCCTGAAGCGGTTGCGCGAAACCGCCGACAGCGACCTTACCGTGACGGTGGTCCCGGTGGCGTCGGAGTCACCGGTAAACGCTGAAGAAGACCTGCTCAACTTCGAGCAGCTCGCTCTTATCACCTACGACTGAGCGCCCGGAGCTCGAGTACTCGAGCCTTCGGATTCGGATTAACTAGGGTAACGTCGGGATGGAGGCACGACATGCGCAGGCAGGCGAGCGAAAACGGCGTCTCGGTGAAGGCCTACGCCGGGACCACCGGGGTGCTGCTGGGGATGAACGTCGAGCCGAGCAGGCGAGCGGGGCTACTCGGCTTTGCGCTGGAACGCCTCGACGGCAGCTCCGGCGAGCAAGAGTGGCTGCAGGCCATCGTGTCGTTCCCGGGGACGGAGCGTGAGCCCGGGGAGCTGTTCCCGACCAACGTCGCCCCCGTGCAGAGGTTCCGCTGGTCAGACTACCGCGTCTACCCCGACACGGAGTATGCGTACACCGTGCACCCGGTATACGGCAGCCCGGCGGAGCCGGCGGTCGAGGACGGCCCGATCGTATCCGTGAGGACCACCGATCCCGGCGGCGAACACGGTGTCCTGTTCAACCGCGCCGCTGCGGCGAGCCAGGCTTTCTCGAGGAGGTTCCCGCAAGTCGAGGAGGAGCTGGACGCCGCCCGGAAGGAGGATCGGGACCCCCCGCCGCTTCCTGAGGAGACACTCAGGTGGCTGAGCCGGGGCGTCCTGGAGCAGATCGTCCGCTTCGTCGAGTGGGCTGTCGACCCGACGTGGGCGCTAGACGTGGCGATCTACGAGTACGAGCTACCCGAGATCGTCGAGGCCGTCAACGCGGCCCGCGCGCGCGGAGCCAAAGTGCGGGTCGTCTACCACGCCAAGGAGGAGGACGAGCAGACCGAAGAGAACGAGCGTAACCTAGCCGCCCTGCCGACCGAGGCGAAGCGGGCGCGGGTCACGAGCAGGATCTGCCACCACAAGTTCATGGTGTTGAGCAGACTGTCGGGAGGAGTCAGGAGTCCCCGGGCCGTGCTGTGCGGCTCGACTAACTTTACCCACAACGGCGTATACCGCCAAGCCAACGTCGTGCACGTGGTGAGGCGCGAGGACATTGCCCAGAAGTACCTCGACCTCTTCGAGGTGCTCTTCGGCGGCGCAGACGTTACCGCGACCCGCCGCTACGTGACCGAGAACAACCCGATCGACGCAACGCGACCCTTGTTCGCAGGCTTCTCGCCGCGCTCGGGCGGCGCCGATCTTGAAGCCTTCGTCGAGCGTATCGACGCGGCGATGCGGGACGTGCTCTTCTGTACGGCCTTCGACCTCTACGACGGCATAGAGGAGGCCCTGTTGGGCAAACCCCACGACCCCATCTTGCGCTTGGGTCTGCAGAACAGCCGCAGCGAGATAACGGGCTATCACCGCGACCGCACCGCCGACTTCGTCGCTACGGCGATGGTTCCCGAGGGTCTGGAGGGGTTCCTGGAGGAAACGACAGCGGGACAGCGCGGCAACATACTGATCCACACCAAGCTCGTCGTCGTAGACTTCACCTCCGACAGCCCGACGGTCATCAGCGGCTCGCATAACCTCTCGAGGTCCGCCTCGGAGGGCAACGACGAAAACTTTCTGATCGTGCGCGGCGACACGGACGTAGCGGACTGCTACGGTTGCGAGCTGATGCGCCTCTACGATCACTACCGCTTCCGTTGGTACCTGAAGCAGGGTACCCAGCAGGGAGCGGCCACGCTCCAGGAGGACGACACGTGGACCGAGGCGTACTTCGTCACAGGTTCCCTCGAAGAAAGCGACCGCCTACGATTCGCTGGCGAAGATGTATAGAGGTCATGCAGGGCTGAAATCCAACAGACATTCGGTGGCTATCAAGCAATTGGAGTTCCGTCGCGCTACAATCGCAGGCCCGAACCTGCTGGGTGGTCACTAAGCTTCCTGCTAAGTCGCACGGAAGAGAGAGTGGCGGAAACTTGCGAAGCCTGTTGCCGAATCAGTCTCATCACACTTTACCTGACACCTACCTTGCCACCAACCCGGGCGAACGACGGCGAACACCGACGATAACTTGCAAGAGAGAGGGCGCTTGGTCTAGATCCTCACTCATAAATATCGTATCTTTTGAGCTGCGCTACTTCTCTATTCGCTCGCATGGTTGCTACACACGCCTCCTGGTTTCGTCTTCTCCTTCGTAGGTTTCGAAGAAGAACGACGGAATCGAGGATGGCAGTCAGCTAGAACTACTGAGGTAGGGACGAAGCAACCAGTGCCTAAGCTAGAAGTCCGGCCGTGGCCGAAGCAGGCCGCTCCGAGGTCCAACACAGCGAGCTCCTTCACGCTGCGTTTCCCCTCGTTCAGGTCCTCGTGGCCGGGGAGAGGTCCAGGAGACCCTCGCCGTCGACACCTAGGAGCGGACGGCCGGTTTTTGAAATCTATCGGGGCGGAACCGTCGGGCGAGGTGTGTGCCCATCTGTCTCAGGTCAACGGCGGGCCCGGCGTCGTGATCACCTCAAGGGGCGAACCGGTCTCAGCGCTCGTTCTTGACGTGGCCAGCGGCTTGGTGCAGACAATACACCTGGTGGCCAACCCCGAGAAGCTAGCCGGCGTACGAGCAGTCAGTACGCCGTGATGCCCGGACAGCGGAACTACGCACGAAGCAGTAGTTTGTCTCGTGCACGGCAACTATTCGACGGGGCAAAGGATCTCGCCCGGTACTGGAATGCCACGGCCGTGGAACGGACCGCCGAGTGCCCTGCGACCGCTACGTCCGGAGTCCCGCGAGCGCTGACGCCCCTGTGGTCGTCTGCTCCGAGCTGCCTACCAACGAGGGCTTTCAATAGCCCTCGCGAACCGCTAGCCGGCGAGGATATGCGCTACTACGGCCTGACGCCGTTTTCGGGGAGAAGGAGTATAGGTAGGGAGCAGATGCTTGTCCGCCCAGGGAGAAACGGCACTCGGCTGACCAAGTAAAGTAACGTAGCCCGTACGAGTAGACGTACAGACCATAGGAGAGGGTATTGAATCGGCACGCAGATGTATCCGCACAGCATCTCTTGGATCGTATGGAGATCACCCTTGTTGTGGATGAAATAGACAACGCGGTAGATGCAAAAGATTGGGAGAGGTGCCGAGGCTATTTCACCGACGAGATCTACGCCGACTTCACCTCTCTTGCGGGCGGTTCGCCTGGCAACATGCCCGCCGATGACCTTGTAGGAGCCTGGGCCTCTAATCTCTACGCGGATAAGCTGAGCCACCACATGCGCACCAACCACCGGGTCACCATAGATGGCGACAGGGCCGAGGTGTTCTCCAAAGGTTACGCCCTCAACATTCTCCATCGGCCCACCGGCTCGAACCTCTGGGAGGTCTGGGGCAACTATACCCAAACCCTAGAACACACGGGTGAGGTCTGGAAGTGCTCGGGCATGACCTTCGCCGTCACCCATGCGCGGGGCAACGAGATGGCTCGCGATTACCTTCCGGAGCAGTAGTGACGCGCACGGCACTCGTCACCGGGGGTAACCGCGGTATCGGCCTCGAAGCATGCCGCCAGCTCGCTGGAGCAGGGATGAACGTTGTGCTTGCCGCTCGCGACCCCGAACGGGGCGAACAAGCCGCCCAAGAGCTGCGCGACGAAGGACTGGACGTCGCCTACGAGCGGCTGGACGTCGCTGATTCGCTCAGCGTCGAAGAGTGTGCGCGACGGCTGGCCGATGCCGGCACAGAGGTAGATGCGCTCGTAAACAATGCCGGCGTTTACCCGACAGAGGGTGTGTTCTCCGTGAGCGAGGAAGCCTTCGAGATGGCTTTGGAGGTTAACACGCTGGGACCGTTTAGGACCTGTCGGGCATTCGTGCCCATGATGTTGCAGCGCGGTTACGGCCGGGTGGTCAACGTCTCCTCCGGCGGCGGTTCGTTTGGCGAGGGCCTGGGTCCGGCGGCCTACGCCGTCTCCAAGGTTGCCCTGAACGCCCTGACGGTCAAGGTGTCGCAGGCGGTGCGGGGGGACGTAAAGGTCAACGCCATGTGCCCTGGCTGGGTTAGGACGGACATAGGCGGCTCCGGTGCGCCGCGCTCCACCGAGGAAGCAGCTGACACGCTGGTGTGGCTTGCGACTCTCTCGGAAGACGGTCCGAACGGCGGATTCTTTCGGGACCGGGAGCCTATCCCCTGGTAGTCGATCGTGAAATCATAATGAGGGGGTAGCTTGGCGGGCAGGCGTAGAGAAAGCGGCAGCGAGGCCTTGGCCAGGCTCCGGTTGTCGGCGCACTGTCACTCGGGCGGGCCGAGCCTCTACATCACGGAGCGTGGGCGGCTACTCATCCGTGGCGTGGTTTCCCGGATTTGTGCAGCAACCCCACTAGGACGGAGCCGAACACATCCGGAACGCGTATGCCTCGGATCGGCTGAAATCGGTGTGTCTAAGCCACGCATGTGGACGAGTTGGGACACCCGAAAACGCCATACCGCCTTTGCACGGCGGAGGTTGGGGGTTCGATTCCCCTCGGCTCCACCTTGAAAAGGGTCACACCCATCATAAACCGGTGTCTCACTGTCCCTTCGGGCATATCAACCTGCTCACAAAACGAATTCTGTCACTTTCCGTCCTACGCTATCAGTCTGTTCCTTCCTCACCGGTGGTACCACGAACTGGCAATCGCTGGTTACATCAACCGCTCGAATCTCACCTTTTGCTCGTCGTCGGCGAGTGGGGCATGGAACCTGAGATTCAGTTGTTGTGTACTTTGGAAACGACACCAGGGAGTAGTACATGAGGCCCGCGCAGTTGACGAGGACGTCTACAGGTCCGAGCCCTTCTTCGGCGCGCGAGACCAGGGATCCTACCTGCCCGCGGCCGGTGACGCCGGTAGGGACGATGACGCTCCTCACAGACCCGCCGTCCTCCCGCTCGAGCCCGGCCCACACCTCGAGGAGGGCGTCGCGGCGGCGCGCGGCCAGCGCGACGTGGGCGCCTTCGTGCGCAAAGGCCTCGGCCACCGCCGCGCCGACACTGCTCGAAGCTCCGGTCACCACCGCCACCCGATCCCGCACGGAAGCCTCGCTCACGCCGGGCTTCGGCGCTCACCAGAGAGCGCCGGGGGCGCCTCGACCCAGCCCTGCTTCGCGAAGTACCGCGCGTACCTCCCGAGGAGCGCAGCGTCGATAACGGGACGCTCGAGGCCGCTACCCTCCAGGGCCCGCCGCGTGTTGCGGTCGTCGTAGGTGTTGCCGTCCCAGATCTCCTGCACCCCAGACGCCGTCCCGTCCAGGATACCGCCGACGACGTCCTCGGCATCCTCGCGCGTCGCCTTCCGCCGCACCTCAAGCCACTCGGGATAAGGGAGGTACTCCAGGTGATAGCCCTGCCCTTCGAGCCACGAGAAGACCTCGGAGGCTGGCGGCGGGCCGGGGTTGACGAGGTGGAACGCCCGTCCCGGGGCGTCCGGCTCGGCGGCGAGGTGGCAGATCGTCTCGGCCGCGAAGTCCACAGGCGTCATCTCTAGATGCCAGCCCTCGATCTCGGGCGCCCGCCCGAGGCGGAGCGACTCGACCAGGAGCGCGCCGAGAAAGTCCCTCGGGTTGGAGGCCCCTGTGACACTGTGCCCCGAGAGGTTCCCGGGACGGTACACACGGACCGGCAAGCCCCGCCCGGCGGCCTGAAACACCAGCTTCTCGGCAACCCACTTGGACTGGCCGTAGCCGTCCTCGCGGGCATCCGCCAGGGCGTCGAGGTCGGCGTCCTCCCTCCACACGTGCCCGCCGGGAGGGAAGATCCCGTTGGTAGAGACGTGGTGCACCGCCTTGACCTTGTGCAGACAGGCCAGACGCAGAACCTCGCGCGTCCCGCCCACGTTGGCCGGCGCGAGGGCCTCGTAAGGATAGACTAGGTTGACGACCGCGCCGGCGTGGATCAACACGTCAACCTCGCCCGCCAGTTCGCCGAAGGCTTCCTCCGTCAAGCCGAACAGGAGCTCCCCCAGATCGCCTGCCACCGGGACGACGCGCCGCACCAGTTCTTTCTCCGACCACCGTAGACCGTACCGTCGCAGGTTGTCGCGGACGGGGGTGATAGGGTCGGAGCGTTCGCGAGGGCGCACTAGACAGTGGATCTCGGCATCCGTCCTCCGGAGCAGCGAGTCTAGGAGAAAGGCGCCCAGGAAGCCGGTGGAGCCGGTCAGGAAGACGCTTCTGGCGTCGCGCAGGGGTCTAAGGCCACGGGCGTCCGCTTCTCTTGGCGTGATCTCCGAGTCAAGGACCGCCTCGGCCTGCAAGTCCAGCCGGGAGTTACTTTCCTGAAGGCCGGAACCGTCGAGCTGAAGGGCTTCGATCCTGGCGCACAACCCCCCGACGGTGGGATCTTCGAGGAAGGTGTCCATCGAGACGTGCACGCCGAAGGCGTCCTCGACGCGGCTGGAGAGCTGGGCCGCTGCGAGGGAGTGCCCACCGAGATCGAAGAAGTTGTCGTCGCGGTGCACGTCACCCCTCTCCAGCCGCAGGACGTCCTCCCAGGTGCGCGCGAGCTGGTCCTCCTTCTCAGAGCGCGGCGCGTCCGCAGAAAGCTTGCGGAGCGGCCCCGCCGCGTCCGGGCCGGCGGGGCGTGCGGGTGGCGAAGGTAGCCGTTCGCGGTCGACCTTGCCTGAGGTGGCTTGAAGGGGTAGCGCCTCCACCTCCACGAAGATGGCCGGGACGGCGTAGTGCGGGAGACCCTCTTGCAACCGGCGCCGGATCTCCGCGCTGCGGCCCGTCCGGGGGTCGAGACTCCAGCCGGCGTAGCGTCCCCCGCGCTCGTTTTCGGCGGAGGGAACCAGGTAGGCGATGAGCCGCTTGTCCTGGCCCTCCTCCCCATCGGCGACCACGACGCAAGCCCTGACGGCGAGGTTCTCCTCGATAGCGGCCTCCACCGCCCCCAGCTCGACGCTGTAGCCCCGGATCTTGACCATGAAGTCCGTGCGGCCCAGGATCTCGAGGTTGCCGTCGGACAGGAGTCGCGCCTTGTCGCCGGTGCGGTACATCCTGGCTCCCTCCTCGGAGGAGAAGGGGTCTTCCGGGAAGCTCTCCTCGGTCTTCTCGGGCAGGTTGACGTAGCCGCGCGCCAGGCAATCCCCGCCGACGTAGAGCTCCCCGGCCTCCCCGTCCGGCACCCTGTTCGTGTCCCCGTCGACGACGTAGAGGTGGTCCGGGTCCATCGGACGTCCCACGGGACAGTACGTCGCGTAGGGGCTCTCGGAGAGCTCCCGCAGATCGCCGGCGGCCACCTCATGCGTCTCGCTGCAGCTGTAGACGTTGAGGAGGCGGGTCTCGGGCAGCGCGCTCAAGGCACGCACCGCGAGGGTCCGGGTGACCACCTCGCCGTTGAGCCACAGCACCCGCAACGCCGAAAGCCTCTCTGCGAGACCAGACCCGCTGGCGTCGAGCACCGTCTCGAGCAGGGACGGGGTCATAAGAGTCTCGGAGATCCCGTACTCCTCCAGAAACCGTATAAGGACTCCGGGGTCGTAGATGACGTCGTCGGGGATGACCACAGTGGTCGCGCCGCGCAAGAGCGGCCTCAGCATCTCCCAGATAAAGAAGACGTTGCACCCCACCCGGTCCCCCGGTCCGTAGTCGCTGAGGCCGAAGCGCCACAGGTACGAGCGGACCGCCGCCCTGTGCGAGTTCGCGATGCCTTTGGGCCTACCCGTGGTCCCCGACGAATAAGAGACGAAGGCCAGGTCCTCTTGGTCGACGGGTGGTGGCCCTTCGTCCCCCGGCGCCTCGACCTCCTCTTCCCAGCCCTCGTCCATGCAGAGGCGCGCCGTCCCCTCGGGCAGGTTCCCCTCGTACCGCTCCTGCGTCAGAACGACCCGGGGTCCAGAGTCGGCGACGACGTCCCGCAGCAGCGAGGGCGGGTAGGCCAGCTCCAGGATGAGGTATGCGCCCCCCGCCTTCAGGGCCGCGAGGCACGCGACTATGTACTGCGCGCTCCGCTCCATGTAGACGCCCACTACCTCCTCGGGGCCGATACCGGCGTCCCGGAGGTGGGAGGCGAGGAGCCCGGCCCGCCGGTCGAGCTCCCCGTAGGTGAGCCCGCCACGCACATCCTCGACGGCGAGCGCCGAAGGCGAGCGGCGTGCCTGCCCCTCGAAGAGCTCGTGCAGGCACATGTTTGCTTGGCGGACGCTCAACTCGCTACCTGCCGGAATCGGGGTCCAGGGCGCTGCTCTGCTGGGGCGCGGGAACGCCTCGTGGACGGCTCGCCGCCCTCTCCGGCTCAGGGGCAAACTTGCGCTCCGGCAGCGGCTCGGCGCGCAGCTCCTTAAAGAGCGAGTAGCACATGCAGATCATGACCAGGACGAACGGCGCGGCGGAGATGATGGCCGCCTGCTGCAGGCCCTCGAGTCCCCCTGACAGTAGAAGGATCGCGGCGGCGGCGCCGGCTAAAGAGCCCCAGACGACGACCACAGCCTTGCTCGGCTCCAAGATGCCCCTCGCCGAGAGCATGCCCATCACTATCGCCCCGGCATGGGCCCCGCTGATAAAGAACAAGGCGACTAGGATGACCGCTATGAGCGACATGAG
>Ga0126308_10000329_pt1 | contig 14770 bp, 17 predicted proteins | sample Plot55_FD_92533 | JGI IMG/M metagenome (GOLD analysis project Ga0126308, IMG submission 92533) | Serpentine soil microbial communities from UC McLaughlin Reserve, CA, USA - Plot55 | ecosystem: Environmental > Terrestrial > Soil > Grasslands | place: USA: UC McLaughlin Reserve, Lake County... | reverse complement strand
GGAGGCCGACGAGGTTTTTGTCCCCGTAGGAGATACGGGCGAGATCGGCCGGGCGGAGGCCGTGGTGCAGGCGTACCTGGAACCAGGGCACATCAAACGCCTCCTCTTCGCCCTCTCCGACAACGAAAGAGCGCGCGCCGAGAACTGGGAGCGGGCAGCGAGGACAATAGCCGGACCGCTTCGCCAGGGGAAGATCTGCGCCTTCGCCACTATCGGAGATCCAAATATCTACTCTACATTTACTTACCTGGCACGTACTGTGATAAAGCATATACCTGAAGTTAAAGTTAGTACTGTGCCGGGGATCGCGGCGATGCAGGATCTGGCATCGAGGAGTGGGACGGTACTCCTCATCGGGGACGAACGGTTAGCGCTCTTGCCCTTTACCGCGGGAGAAAACGCGCTTCGGAGCGCACTGGACGGCTTTGAAACCGTAGTGTGCTACAAAGGTGGAGGACGCTTGAGAGAGGTGCTGAAGGTCGCAGGAGAAGCCGGGCGCATCGAAGATGGGATCTACGGTTCACGATTAGGTATGGAGGGCGAAGAGGTTATCCGCCCGTCGGAGATGTTAGAGCGGGAGGGAACGTATCTCTCGACGGTGATCTTCACTAAGAGCGAGGCTGGGAGGTCTGATTGAGCAAGGTTTGGTTTGTTGGGGCGGGGCCTGGAGCCCCGGATCTCTTGACGATTAGGGGTGCAAGGATTATTGCCGAGGCAGATGTAGTAGCCTGGGCGCGGAGCCTCGTGGATGAGGCTGTCCTCGAGCACACCAGACCCGAAACGGAGATCGTTGAATCTTCCAGTATCCCGCTCGAAGGCGTCCGCGACCTCTACGAGCGGGCTGTTCGGGAGGACCTCAAAGTTGCTCGCGTTCACTCCGGCGACCCGAGCCTCTGGGGCGCCGTCCAGGAGCAAATAGAGCTCTGCGAAGAGCTTGGCCTTGATTGGGAGATAGTCCCCGGCGTTTCGTCCTTGGGAGCGGCGGCGGCATCCATAGGGCGCGAGCTCACGGTACCCGAGGTCTCGCAGTCCGTGATCCTGACGCGCCGCGCCAGCCGCACCCCGATGCCAAACAACGAAAGCATAAGAAGCTTCGCCGCCCACGGGGCTACCATGGCGATCTTCCTCTCCACCGCTAGGCCGCGCCTTTTGCAGGAGGAGCTCTTGGAAGGTGGCTATGTTACAGAGACGCCGTGTGCGATCGTCTACAAGGCGAGCTGGCCGGACGAGTTGATCATAGAGTGTCCCTTGGGTGAGCTCGCCGACCGCATTCGCGAGGCCGGCTTCACGCGGCAGGCCCTCGTACTTGTGGGGCCGGGCCTCAAGGCAGGCGGAACACGCTCGCACCTCTATAGTCCTGGTTTCTCGCACTCGTTCCGGAAAGCGCAAAAAGGGGCTTAAAGAGCGTTGCCGTCTGGGCGCAAGATTCGCGAACCCTCCATGCCCCCGAGCATGAGCAGGGTCAAGGGCGAGAAGCTCAGGACCGGTTGGACCACCGGAACCTGCGCCGCCGCTGCCGCCAAAGCTGCTGCCGAAGCGCTCGTAAGCGGCGAGGCGCAAGAGGAGGTGGAGATACAGCTCCCCCGCAAGGGCGAGGAGAAGCGCGTACGCTTCGCCGTCGAACGGTGTGCGGTGGGCGAAGCTTGGGCCGAGGCCGTTGTTGTCAAGGACGCAGGCGATGACCCGGACGTAACTCATGGGGCACATCTTACCGCCCGCGTCTCCTGGCGTGAGGGGGTAGGCATCGAGCTTGACCGGGGTGAGGGGGTTGGTGCCGTCACCAAGCCGGGTTTGGGTCTCACTGTCGGGGGCCCGGCGATAAACGACGTTCCTCGCCGTATGATCTCCTACTCTATAGAAGAGGTTTTAGACACCGAAGAGCGCGGCGTGCTCGTCGTCATAAGCGTCCCAAACGGCCAAGAAATGGCCGAGAAGACCACCAATCCTCGCTTGGGCATCGTGGGCGGCATCTCCATTCTCGGCACCACCGGCATCGTGCGTCCGTTCTCGACCGCTTCGTGGCGCGCCAGCGTCGGCCAAGCCGTGAACGTCATAGGCGCCCAAGGCTATAATACCCTTGTCCTCTCGACCGGCGGCCTCACCGAAAAGGCCGCCATGCGCCTTTTACCCGATCTCGAAGAGGTGTGCTTTATCGAGGTTGGGGACTTCACCGGACATGCTCTCAAAGGGGCAATCAAGAACAACGTTGAAAGGGTCTTCTTCGTCGGGATGGTCGGCAAGCTTACCAAGCTCGCCGCTGGCATCATGATGACTCACTGGACCCGCTCAAAGGTAGACAACGATCTACTCGCCGACATCACCGCGAAGACCGGGGGTGATCCCGAGCTCGTCGAGGAGATGAAAAGAGCTAACACCGCCCGCCACGCCTACGAGCTTTGGCAGGACGCGAAGTTGGAGAAGGCCCCGCACCTGCTCTGCACTTTAGCAGCGGAGAACCTCAAGGAGTATGCCAAGGGGAAGCTAGACGTGTACGTCATCATGGTGGACTTCGACACCCTAGAGCCTGCCGGCGCTAGCCCGGGCGCCCTCGACCTGACCATCTGGACCGTTTCTTGAACCAGATCTTCGTGGTAGGACTCGATGGCAAACCTCTACAGGCGGAGGTCGAGAGGCTGCTAAAGAGCGCCACTCTAGTACTCGGGGGCAAACGTCACCTCAAGATGCTGGGTGTGGAGCCTCAACGCGCCATCGTCCTCAAGGGGGATCTCTCCGAGGCGTTAGAGCATATAGAACACGCCAACAGTCCGGTAGTCGTACTCGCCTCCGGGGACCCAGGTTTCTTCGGCATCGCACGCCTTTTGGGAGAGCGGTTCGGGCCGGAGAACCTGCACGTCTTCCCCGCGCTGTCCTCCGTCGCCCGCGCCTTTGCCCGAGCCGGTATAAGCTGGGACGATGCTGTGATCGTGAGCGCTCATGGACGCGACGAGCGCCGGGCGCTGAACGTCTGCCGGGCCCACCCCAAGGTTGCGGTCTTGACCTCACCGACGTTTGGTGCCGCCGAACTCGCCAAGGCTCTGGACGGCCTCGACCGGGCCTTTCTCGTCGCTGAGAAGCTCGGAGAGCCAGGTGAGAGGACGTATAAGGGCAGCGCCGGGGAAGTAGCGGGGATGAAATGGGAGGATCCTAACGTGGTTTTGGTCTACGATCCTGCGCGGGCGGTAGGGGGGAAGGGTTGGATCTCTTCTAAGGCCGAGGGTCGCGGCCGTTGGGGGCTCCCCGAGGCGGAGTTCGAACACCGCTCCGGCATGATCACCAAAGCCGAGACCCGCGCCCTCGTTCTTGCCCGGCTCGGTCCCGGTCCCGGGGGCCTCGTCTGGGACGTTGGCGCGGGGAGCGGCTCGGTCGCGGTCGAGTGCGCCCGTTTCGGCGCCGCCGCAGTCGCCGTCGAAAAAGACCCTGAAAGCTGCGACCGAATCCGCGAAAACGCCGCTCGCCACGAGGTCTATGTACAGGTTATCGAGGGTGAGGCGCCCCATGCGCTTCACGATCTGCCAGAACCCGACGCTGTGTTCGTCGGTGGGACAGGAACCAACTATTTCGAGGAGATTGTCAAGCTTGCCGCTGACCAGACACGCCGTTCGGTCGTCATAACCCTCGTGACCCTTGAACGGGTAATACCAGCCGCAAAGCTCCTGGAGAGCTGTGACCTCGAGGTCGAGACCACCTTCCTGCAAACCTCCCGCTTAAAGGGTTTAGGTGTGCTCCACCGGCTCGCCCCTGAGACTCCTGTCTTCGTCGTCTTCGGAAGGCGCCGGGATAGGCCATGATAGGGCTCGTCGTCGCAACCGCGAACGGTCGCTGCCAGGCCAAACATCTCGCACAGGTCTTTGAAGACGCCCGTCTCTACGAGGGCAAACCCAAGGAAGCGCTCGCCGCCGCCTGGAACGAGGATGACGCACTCGTCCTTTTTTTAGCTGCCGGTGCCGCCGTCCGTCTCTTGGCCCCGCTGCTCAAGGATAAGCGCCGTGACCCCGGCGTGGTGTGCGTGGATGACGCTGGCAGGTTCGCCGTCGCTCTTGTCGGGGGGCACGCAGGGGGCGCCAACGAGCTTGCCGAGCGGGTAGCAGACGCTTTGGGTGCAGTTGCTGTGGTCACCACTGCGAGCGATTCTCTCCATGTCCCTGCCTTGGACTCTTTGGGCGAGAAGCTCGGGTTCAAGGTCGAGGAGGGTTCTGATCTCGCGGCAGTTGGGGCGGCGCTCATCTCGGGAGAAAAGGTGCAGCTTATGTCAGAGCGGCGCTGGCCTATCGGGCCGCTACCGGAGAACGTAGCTTCGGTGCAGGCTTCGACATCTCTTGGGGAGCTGGAAGGGCCCTCTATCCTGATCACCGATCAACTCCTCCCGGATGCGCCGCGCCCGTCGGTTGTGTACCGGCCGCCGTCGCTCGTCGTCGGCGTCGGCTGCAGCCGCGGGGCGAGTGCCGCAGAGATCCTGGGTCTGCTTGAGTCCGCACTTCGCGAGGCTGGGCTCTCGCAAAAGAGCGTTGCGAGCCTCTCTAGTATCGATGTAAAGTCCGACGAGGCCGGGCTGCTCGAGGCGGCACAAGCTTTAAGCGTACCGCTTTCCTTCTACACCGCTGAGAAGCTCGCGGCGGTCGAGGTTCCGAACCCCTCGCCGGTTGTGGCGGGCGCGGTCGGTACCCCGAGTGTCGCCGAGGCTGCCGTACTCGCCGCGGGTGCTCAGCTTCTTCTGGAGAAGCGAAAATCGAGGAACGCCACGGTGGCGATCGGGCGTCTTCTGGTGCGGGGCCGGCTCGCCCTGGTGAGCCTCGGTCCGGGGAACGATGTCCTCATACCACCCCTCGCCCGCGACGCGCTGGCGGAAGCAGAGCTTGTCGTAGGATTGGAGCAGTACATAGCTCGGGTCCGGCACCTCTTGAGGCCAGGGACCAGGGTGCTCACGCTGCCTTTGGGGGATGAGGTTACGCGAGCCGAAGAAGCCCTGGCCGAGGCACGTGCCGGGGGCAGCACAGCTATCGTCTCGAGCGGCGACGTCGGGGTATATGCGATGGCCGCGCCGGCGCTGGAGCTTGCCGGGGAGGACGTTGACGTGGTCGTGGTCCCCGGCATCACAGCTGCGCAGGCGGCGGCCTCGCTTTTAGGCTCGCCTCTGGGGCATGACCACTGCTCGATCAGCCTCTCCGACCTTCTCACCCCCTGGGAGGTAATAGAGAACCGGGTGCGGGCGGGGGCTTTGGGGGACTTCGTGATCTCTTTGTACAACCCGCGCTCGACGGGCCGCGACTGGCAGCTGGGCAAGGTGCAAAAGATACTGCTGGAGCATCGCCCCCCCGATACCCCGGTCGGCATCGTTAAAGACGCTTATCGCGAGAACCAGAGAATCATCCTGACAGACCTTGCCTCTTTACACCCCGAGGATGTGGACATGCTGACGATAGTAGTCGTCGGCAGCTCCCAGACCAGGCTCGTCGCTGGCCGGATGGTCACACCCCGCGGGTGGTACCTGGGATGAAAAAAATCTTCGCTGTGACGGACGCTTGCGCGGGCTGCGGCGCCTGTTTAAAAACCTGTCCGGAAAAGGCGATACGACCCGCCCCGAGAGACCACTCCTCGCCCCTCATAGTTCTCGAAGACCGCTGCTCGGGGTGCGCCGAGTGCGCGGAGGTCTGCCCCGTCGCCGCTTGCATCGAAGTCCTTTTGGAGGAAACGTGAGGCGGGTGCACCCGATAGAGGCTGAGAGCTATCGTATCTTGCGCGAGCTCGTGGATCTTTCGCATCTTGGGCCTTTGAGCAGGACCGTCGCGGAGCGCGTGATCCACGCTTCAGCAGACCACGAGTACGCCGAGAGCCTCGTGCTCGACGAGGCGGCCCTGACCGGGGGCTTTGCAGCGCTCCGTGGTGGCACCCCTATCGTGACGGATGTAAAGATGGTCGCCGCCGGCATCACGAGCCGAAAAGCGTGCTGTTACGTCTCCGATCCCCGTACCCGCGAGCTCTCCGAGGAACTAAAGATTACCCGCTCGGCGGCCGGTTTCAGGCTCGCGGCGAGAGAAGCCGGGTCTGGCGCTGTTTGGGTCATTGGGAACGCGCCTACGGCGCTCTTCGAGCTCCTGGATCTGGAGGCGGATCCGGCGCTTGTGATCGGGCTACCCGTCGGGTTCGTCGGCGCCGCCGAGTCTAAAGAGGAGTTGCTAGGGAGCAGGCTACCTGGGATCGCTAATCGCGGTCCCAAGGGCGGCTCCGCGGTCGCGGCAGCGGCCCTGAACGCGCTCTTATACTATGAGGAGGACTGATATGAGAGATCTCATCACCGCAAAGAACGGAGCTGGTAAAGCTAACGGGAAGAGTGCTGACCGGGCGCTCCTCGTTGTCGGGCACGGAAGCAGAGATCCTCGGGGAGCCCAAGAGTTCCACGAACTCGTCGCTCTTGTAAGGGAGCGAAATCCTTCGCTTGCGGTCGAGGGCGGCTTTATAGAGCTCTCGCGGCCGCCGATCTCGGAGTGCGTGAACCGCCTGGCGGAGGGTGGATCACACCGGATAGCCGCAGTCCCGCTTATGCTGCTCGCCGCCGGGCACGCCAAGGACGACATCCCCGCAACCCTGGTGCGCGAGAAGATGAGCTACCCAGACGTCAGCTTCGTGTACGGCCGGGCTCTGGGCATCCGGCCCGAGCTCCTCTCCCTTATGGACGAGCGGATCTCTGCCGTGGTTCCTGAAGAGAAAAAAGAGGAGACAGCGGTCCTGATAGTGGGCCGTGGCTCCTCGGACCCCGACGCCAACTCAGACCTCTTCAAGGTCTCGCGCCTCTTCTACGAGGGCCGCCCCTACCCGATGGTTGAACCCGCCTTCGTGAGCATGACTCCCCCAAACGTCGCACAAGGTCTCGACCGCCTCAAGGGATTAGGCGCGAAACAGATCGTGGTCTTCTCCTACTTCCTCTTTACCGGCGTTCTGGAAAAGCGCATCCGCGAACAGAGCTCACGCTTCGGTGCCGAAAATCCGAGTTTAGAGGTCGCGTACGCAGGTTACTTCGGCCCACATGAGCGTGTGGCGGATCTTGTTCTGGAGCGGTACGAGGAAGCTATAAAGGGTGACATCCGGATGAACTGCGACGTCTGCGTCCACCGGGTCGCCCTTCCCGGCTTTGAGGAGAAGGTCGGCGCCCATGCAACGCCTCACTACCACCCCGACGAGCCGAGGCACCACCACGTGCATGATCACGGTCAGCATAACCACCACTAGGCGGTAGAGGGGTGAGCCTCGATGAGCGGGTGCGTGAGCTCGCCCGGGAGGTACGCCCCCCTGACGCGCACGCTACCGAGCAGGCGCGGAGACGACACCTTACACTCACCAAACCACCGGGGAGCTTGGGAGCCTTGGAGGAGTTAGGCATCCGGCTCTCGGGGATAGCTGGAGAGGTTCCGCCGCCGGTACCCGAGAATGCTGCGGTCGTGATCTGCGCTGGTGATCACGGCGTTGTTGAGCGCGGCGTCTCGCCCTGGTCCAAAGAAGTCACCGCTGCGATGGTCAAAAACTTCTGCTCCGGGGGCGCTACGGCGAACGTCCTCGCCAGGACCGCCGGCGTGAGGGTTAGCGTCCTCGACGTTGGGGTGGCCGTCGAGCTCGAGCGGCACCCGCTCCTCCGAACGGCGAAGAAGCGCTTCGGAACTAACGACATCAGCCGCGGGCCGGCGATGAGCCGGGAGGAAGCAGCAGGGGCGGTCATCTCGGGTGCCGGCATCGCCGAGGAACTGATCGAGAGCGGGGTTGATCTCCTCGTAACCGGTGACATGGGCATCGCTAACACCACGCCGGCTGCGGCCCTGATCTCCGCCTTCACCGGCCTTCTTCCGAGAGAGGTGACCGGACGCGGCACTGGTATAGACGACGAAATGCTAGAGTTAAAGGTTCGCGTCATCGAGGAGGCCCTGAGGCTGCACGAGCCGGACCCGGGAGATCCGTTAGGTACTCTGGCCGCGGTCGGGGGTCTCGAACACGCGGCGCTGGTAGGCCTCGTGCTCATGGGGGCTACCTACAGGGTACCGGTCGTACTCGACGGGGTCGTCTCGAACTCGGCGGCGCTAGTAGCCTATGCTCTTGCGCCGGGCTGTACAGACTACCTGATCGCCGGCCACCTCTCTATAGAGCCGGGGGCGAGGGTGGTACTCGAGCACCTCAGCCTTGAGCCGGTTTTGTACCTACGCATGCGGCTCGGGGAGGGAACTGGCGGACTTCTGGCAGTGCCGATAATCAAGTCCGCAGCGCGCGTGCTCGGCGAGGTGGCGACGTTCGAAGAGGCGGGGATGGGATGATAGTGGCCCTGCTTCTGTGGGTGTTGCCGGGCGCCGTCTGCGTCGGCTTTGCTGTCCAAAGGACGCGTGCGCTGGCGGTATTCAGGGGAGAGCTCTTGATTTGCGTGTTGTCTGCCGCCTGGTCAACGCTCATCAGCCTGACTGCTTTGGGCATCGCGTATACCGAGGGTTGGTTCGCGCGTGCTTTGGGCCTCCGTCTCGAAGGTTCTCCTAACTGATGACACCCTTGTTGCCAACCGCGTGTTTTTGCTCTTCTTCGCCCTCAGATCTCGGTGCGGGTGGGTGACGGGCGTGTTGACCCGGGAAACCGTCGAAGCCTTGGGAAGCCCGCTGGCGAGAAGGGTAGTCTTTCACGAGGAGGTTAGCTCAACCCAGGAGCGGGCGCGCGTGCTGGCCCAAGAGGGCTCCCCACACGGGACGCTCGTGGTATCCAGGATGCAGGCCGGCGGCCGGGGCCGGCTCGGGCGGCGGTGGGGATCGCCTTTGGGCGGGATCTGGATCTCGCTCGTCCTCCGCCCCAACATTCCGGCTTCGCTGGCGCCCCGTATTACCCAAACCGCCGCCGTAGGGGTCGCGAAGGCCCTCTGGGGGTTCGGGGTCGAGGTCTCCATAAAATGGCCCAACGATCTGCTCGTTCTGAAGCCTGGCGAGCCTGAAGGACGTAAGATTTGCGGCATACTCGCTGAGTCTAACGCCGAAGATACTGCTATAAACTATCCTGGTTCGAACGCAGCTCACAGCGAGCGTCGTCCGGCCTTCGTCGTCCTCGGCGTTGGTCTCAACGCGAACTTTGACCCCGAGGAGCTGAGCGTCCCCTACCGAAAGACCGCCACAGTCCGGTCTGAGTTAGGACGCGACGTGGACCTCGTGGAACTGCTCGACACTCTTCTCTCCAACCTCGACATCGAGCTCGAAAGGATCAAAGACTTCGACGTCATCCTCGACGACTGGCGGGCGCTGAACTGTACCTTGGGAAAACCGGTACGGGTGAGGAGGTTAGGGGAGGTGCTGGAGGGTAGAGCCGTAGACCTAACCCCTAAGGGTGCTCTGCTCCTCGAGACGCCAGACGGCACGATCGAGCTCTTCGAGGGCGAGGTGGAGCATCTCCGGCAAGGAGAAGGAACGTAAGTGCTCGTCGCCTGCGCGCAGTACGCCGTTCGCGACGGCGATTCGGAGGCCAACCTGGAGCGCTCGGTGACTGCGATCCTCGACGCCATCGAAGGCGGCGCCGACCTGATCATCCTACCCGAGCTCGCTAACTCCGGTTGCGAATTTTCTTCCCGCGAGCATGCTCTCGGACTCACCGAGGAGTTGGGAAACCCCGACAGTCCCACACGTTGGGCCTGGAAGGAGTTAGCGGAGGAGTCCGGCGTCTTTGTCGTCGGTGGCCTGCTCGAAAGAGAGGGCGACGCCTTGTACAACTCCATGGTCGTCGTCGGGCCAGACAACTTTCTTGGGCGCTACTGTAAGACGCACTTTTGGGATAAAGAGAAGCTCTTCTACGAAGCGGGCCGGAATCTGCCGGTCTTACAAACACCTCTTGGCAACATCGGTGTCCTCATCTGCTACGACGCCTGGTTCCCCGAGGCAGCCCGCACTCTAGCCTTGCGCGGCGCGGACCTCCTCTGCGTTCCTGCAAACGCTCCAGATGATTGGGTACCGGAGGAGCAGCGCCGGGGAGATCTCTCCATGCTAAACGCTCACGCCATCTCCCACGCCAATGCCAACCGCCTCTTCGTCGCCTGCGCTAACCGCGTAGGAGACAGCTACTTGGGGCGCAGTTGCATCGTAGACACGGGCGGTGGCATCCTCGCCTTCGGAAGCCCAACAGAAGAGGAGCTAGCGAGCGCTAAGATCGATCCCGAACGGTCCCGTCGAGAGAAGCGCCTCACGAGCTGCTCTCACGCCTTTGACGACCGCAATCCGGCCGTCTACCAGTTAGCCGTTAGCAAAGCTCCATGAGGCTGGCCACTGTGGTAGCACGAGATACAAGATCGGTGCCGCCATAGGAAAGATGATGTACGGTAAGGCTGCCGGCACCCTCGGTGGCACGTTCTCTAGAGTCGTTGACTCAGTTCGACGCCAGGTTACGCTCACTTGCTTTCAGACTTGCGCATTAGGTCTGCACGCCATTTGGGCTCGGTGATAGTTATGCCGCTTTTGTCCTGATCGGGTGTCTCTTCTATAAAGCCTTCGTTCCATAGGGCTTCGAGTATCCGGGCCATAGCTCTCTTAGGAACGTCTACGCCCTGGGCCACCAACCTGTCGTAAACGATCTTGCTCTCTGTGGTTCCCACATCATCTAACGAGCGCGTCCTGGCCCATTCCTCTTCGATTATTTCTATGATCCTCTCACTACTGAGCCGTCTATGCTGTCTACGGTTCATGCCGGTCCCAGTCCTTTATCCAAAACGCACACCACGGTTGTTCACTTTGTGCGTACTGTAATATTCCCGCCCGCATTCTTCAGGACCATGAAGAAAGTGCGAACTTAGAGATTCAGCACGGCATAGCGAGAATGTACGCCGAACTGCGGATTACTCCGAAGCAGAGGCGAAGGGTGAGGGAGATGAGAAATCCTCTTCGAACTTATGCTCTGCGCCGTAATGGCGTCAGACGAACGAGACGCCGAAAAAGCCGAGCGCCCGGCCCACGTTTCTCCCGCAAGCTGGCCGGTTTCACGGCGTGCGCCTGGAGGGATTCGAACCTTTGGTATGGGGCTTAAGAAGCCTCTGCTAATCCGGTAAATAGACCAAGAAAAGCCTGTTTGTCGGCCCCCCTTACGGTCTCCTGAGCTTCGCAGGCGCCAAGCTGTAGTAAACGGGACAGCTTTTAACCGCCTTTACCCGTACTTATAGAGTTCCGAATGTAAGTCTGAGGCCCTGAAATTCAACGCTATTCAATGAGTAGTAGTAGAGCTAAACCCACGGCTTTAAGACGTTAATTTATAGTCTAAGTACACCTACCTATTCTATGTACGCCCTTAGCAGAGTATTGTTTTCGACGAAGGTTGAATCGAGGAAATCATTATAGAAATCCTTGCCCCATTGCTCTGCTCCTTTTAAGCAGTTATGCAAATATGCCGTGTTAGGTAATATGGAATCGCTCTGTTTGTTCATTTTTCCGGTATACATATAAATATTTTGAGGGCTTGGATATGTATAGGAAGAGTCATATTTTCGAAGGTAGGAGGAAGCTACCCCGATTCGGTTATAACCCTTTTCCCGCTCATCTAGGTCAGTAAAGAAAGCGTCGTTTAAGCCTGAAATCAACAAACCATTGAGCCAATACTGCTGAGAACTAACGGCGTTCAACACGGCCCTCTCCTCTCCCTGATCTGACCTCCAAGAAGGTTCCTGGCTAAATACACGTTTGAACCCCTGGACGATAACAGGGCATGTGCTATCTAAAGAAAATCCATCCTCGATTAACTCCGATTTGTTAATCAAGCTTCCGTATAAGATGAGAGCATCCATTGGGCTTACCCCGCTTCGGTAGACACGTTTCCTTCACGCAGCTTCTCTTTGCTCGTATATTTAACCCCCTCAAACTTCAAAGAGGCACAGAATAGAATATATGATTCCCCTCTAAAATCCTGAGATCGTTCCTGAAGTCCCCACATACCTTGTCTATCCCTGGCGGTATCGAGCCACCTATTCAAATGTTTACCGATCTTCAGAGAACCCGAATCGAAGACGATTCCGGAGTCCTTGTTCGCTATAGCGCGGACTAGTTTGTCGCGACTTCTTTGCGGATCTTACATAAGATATTTAGTAGATTTTTATTCCCTCTTGGCACTGTACTTTGTACTGACCTCCTTAACAACCGTCTTGTCTCTTGTGGATAGAACTTTGCCTCTACCTCTACTGCTCATTTCCCTCCATTAAACTGTAAGTAAATCTGTAGCGACGAAGGGGAGGTTCTCTCAGCGACGGTGCAAGATATAGAGGAAAAGGCCCAAGCGGGATCACTACTGAGTAGTGATTTGTTCAACGAATACCTTTACCTGTGGAAATACGCGAGGGGTGATGAGGGCCCGAGGGAGTACCTGGTGAGCGTCATCGGCACCGAACAAGGACTGTCGGAGCTCCTGCGTAGCTACATCACGAAGACCAGCCTTGTCTTCGAAGGTTGGATTGAGAAGCCTGAGGCGGGCGAACACTCTGAGCTGAGGGTGCAGCCCTTGGAAGACTTCGGTCTAGTGGACGAAGCCAGAGCTCGCGCGGAGGTGTTGTTCCACGAGCATCCAGAGTGGCTTTCTGATGACGATCGTAGTTTGCTCCAAGCGTTCATCAGTTACTACCTCCCCGGGAAGGGTGCATGATAAGGACCCAGCAGAGGCTGAACGAAGGCCGAAGTCCCGACAAGGATTTCAGTCTGGTAGGTGACTGTGTGTAGCCTAAGTTATCGTTGAATAGGGCCTCAACGACCCTCAGCGTCGCCGCCAGGATGTCGAGGCTCAGGGCGCCGCCACCGCTGGCAGAGACAGAGGCCAAGGCGTGGCTTAAGACCTTTGCAACCGCTGACTGCGTGGGTGCTAGTGATTGAGGGCCAAAAGAGCGAAAAGCGCCTTCCTTATTCACCGTCCTGCGGGGTCGGACATGGTATCGGACAGGGCTCGTCTCTTCGTTTCGACACCTAGCAACAATACCGTGAGTCCTCCTATCGCGAAGGCGGCGGCCCACAGAGCCAGCACGTTCAGAAGAGCAAGAGCAAACAAGGTGCCCCCGAGGATAGGGGAGATGATGCCGGCTACCCTCGCCATACCGCTCGCCCATCCCATGCCGGTGGTTCTGATCTCGGTCGGGTAGAGTTCGGGCGTCCACGCATACAGCGAACCCCAGGCACCAAGAGAGAAGAAGCTCATCAGTACCGCGGAGATCAGTAGCCCCCCGAAGCCCGTAACAACGGCGAAGAGGAACGTGAACACGCCGCTCGCAATGAGATAGACACCGAGGGTGTTACGCCGGCCCCAGCGTTCGATTAGGTAGGCGGCGGAGAAGAAACCCGGCAATTGCGCCAAAGCCAGGATGAAGGTGTTCTGGTACGTCTGAAGAGGCGGTAAGCCCCGCTCGACGAAGGCAGCGGGCAACCACGTGAAGATTCCGTAATAGGCTAGAGAGATGCAGAACCAGGTGATCCACATCATCAAGGTTACGCGTCGCAGCCGAGGCCCCCATAAAGCGGCAACAGGGACTCCGGCCTGCCGCTGGCCAACGATCAGATCCTGTTCGGGTGTGGGCCGACCGTTCACCGCTGCAATACGGGCGAGAATCTCCTTGGCCTCATCAACCTTCCCGGAGATCGCCAGGTAGCGTGGTGATTCCGGGACACTCCTTCGAATCCACAGCACCAGGACCCCCGCCACCGCCGAGCTCGCGAGCAGCGGTCGCCAGCCGAAGGTCGGTACGAGGAGCCACGCAAGTCCCGCGGCCATGATCGTGCCAACGGCCCAGAAACTTTCGAGCAAGACCAGGTTGCGTCCCCTATTTTCGCGCGGCAAGAACTCGGCATAGAGCGAAAAATCCAGCGGCAGCGCGCCACCGAGACCAAAACCCGTGATGAACCGGAGTATCGCGAGCCATTCCCAGCCCGGGGCGAAAGCAGACAACAGGCCGAAGAGGGCGAAGATCAGGACTGTCAGCTGAAAGCCCACGCGCCGGCCTATGTAGTCGGAGATGGTTCCTCAGAACCAGGCGCCAGCCAGCATTCCGGCAAAGGTCGCGCTGGCAATCAGACCGGCTTGAGTCGGTGATATCCCGAAGTCTTCGATGACGGATGGCAGCGCGAACCCCAGCAAGAGTACCTCTGCACCATCCGCTGCCCAGGTTACCCCGCAGACGGCTAGCAAGCGCTTCTGGAATCGCCCGAAGCCGATCCGGTCAACGGCCTCCTGAACGGTCAACGGCCTCGCCGCGGCCATGATCCTCCTCCTTCTCCATGCGCCCCGCAGCGTGACTCGTCTGCAAAATAGGCGTAAGCAACGAACTTATAGCAAATTCGGCTGCCACCAGTTCCTGGTCTACGCGTTTCTATTTGGCCTGTCGTAGGGGTGGTTTCACCCGTGAGCTTTGACCTACTCGCACGTCGCGTCGCACATGCAGCGGGAGGCAATGCGAAGGTTCGGCGAACGGTTCTCCGGTTCCTTCTAAAACGCCGTTGTGGTACGGGTAGTGGTAAAAGAGGACGCAGTTTGAAAAAGCAGAACGCCTGGTTCGCATTTTTGCCTGCAAACCGAGCGATTTTCGGAGCGCGCCTGGAAGGATTCGAACCTCCGACACAGGGTTTAGGAAACCCTTGCTCTATCCCCTGAGCTACAGGCGCACGTCTTTTATGTGGCCTATTATAAAACCTTCTGGATGGCTGAGTCATACCTGTTCTACCTAGGATCGGCTTTCTTAAACTGTAGATAAGCTGTGCCAGAATTACGTTTCAGATTCCCAAAACCTATATCAGAGACCTGTAGATCGCCACCG
>Ga0126308_10000327_pt1 | contig 14787 bp, 6 predicted proteins | sample Plot55_FD_92533 | JGI IMG/M metagenome (GOLD analysis project Ga0126308, IMG submission 92533) | Serpentine soil microbial communities from UC McLaughlin Reserve, CA, USA - Plot55 | ecosystem: Environmental > Terrestrial > Soil > Grasslands | place: USA: UC McLaughlin Reserve, Lake County... | reverse complement strand
CTTTGTCTCGAGAATCAGGCCAAAGCGTGTTCTGGTCAATCACGGAGAAAAAAGCAAGTCGGAGAATGTGGCAAGCGCTATCTATTCCCGGCTCAAAGTCCGGTCAAGTGTCCCGGATAATAGGGAAATTGTACGATTAAGATAAATAAAAAGTAGCGAAACCACAAGCCTTTTAGGCGGGAAGGAGCGTGTGAAGTTGCATCCATGATATGTAATGTCCTGTCAACATTTGTTACTCGTTAAATTCCAATTATCGATTGTGTCAAAAAATCTGCCCTTATGGCAAAACTTTAATGCAAAGCAATTTTACTTAGAAATGTAGAATCCATCTAAAGAGCCTCTGAGGATATCAGCTGCAGCCCCTTGGGCCACTCTATTTTAGAAGTATGAATGTGCTAACCACATATTCATCCCAGATCCCAGAAAGCTAACATATGCGCTAAGACAAAGCTGAAGGGTGTGTTGCCACGATTGATTCCTTGACGGATGAGAATTCTTAAATTCTTTATTTGTGCATGACCTTGCAGTATGAAATAGAGATGAAACTCCTTAATAATGTATTAATTTCTATCCGGCAACAATATTTCACAAAAATTTTTCTTATGTGTGTACTAACTTTAATGATAGCGTATTCTACTGTATTCATCTCTGACCATATGGCTAATGCGGATACTGTGGTAGACACAATACCCGTTGGTCGCTCTCCTCAAGGCATTGCTTTTAACCCATACATCAACAAAATGTATGTCGCTAATCATGGTGATCCTAACTGCGATCCTATCATTGCTCAAGCTCGAACATCTAGCATATATGTAATTGATGTGAACAATGATGTTCAAACAGTGAATGGCGTAAGTGAGGATTGTCTAACGGATGTCGCTTTTAATGATCTCAACAAAAGAATGTATGTAACTACAGGTGGAGACGATAGCGTTATTGTAATTGATGGTTTGAGTGTGGTAGGTACTATAGGGGTCGACGACAATCCTCAAGGCATTGCTTTTAACCCAACCGACAATAGGATTTATTCGGCCAATCATGATGACAATGATGTCTCCGTAATTAGTGACTTTAATGTAGAAGGCGAGATAGAATTTGATAACACACTACCTATTGGCTTGGCTTTTAACCCAACCAACAATAGAATATACGTGACGAACTCAGGAACAGGCAGTGTATCTACAATCGATACTAATGGTGGCTCTGTCACAATACCAGGAGTTGGAGATTTTCCTTATGGCATTGCTTTTAATCCCGCTAACAACAGAATGTACATAACAAATCAAAGGGCAGACTCTGTTACTATGATGGATGGATTTAATATAGTAGGCCAAGCAATACGAGTTGGTGATGCTCCTACAGGTATTGCATACAATCCTACCAACAATAGGATGTATGTAACTAATCAGGGAGATGATACTGTTGCCGTTATTGATGAATCAAGTAATACAGTAAGAGACGTTATACGAGTTGGTGATGCTCCTACAGGTATTGCATACAATCCTACCAACAATAGGATGTATGTAACTAATTCTGGCGATAATACAGTGTCAGTAATTGATGCAAATCCGCAGGCATCCAGACTCTTAGCACGGAATAATACTGCAATTTGCCCTGAAGACTTCGTTCAGCACTGGGATAAGATCAAGTTTATGATCAATTCCTCTGAACTAGCTCAACGTGTTAACCTTACTGCAAATACAGAACTTGACATAAAGGTGCTAGATGATCCCCGTAAGGTTGTGGATGTCAAGCAAGAAGTTCTAGATTATTTGGGCATGCCAAATGCGACTAAGGATGCAATAACAATTGTTGATGTAGACTATGCGATAATCTGTGCATCATCCTCAACATTGTTTTCGACCACTCCTACTGTGGAAATTATAAGTCCTGCAAATCAGTCTCAATTCTCTCCCCAACAGACAATTATATTTAGAGGACAAGCACAAGACGCAGAGGATGGACAACTAACTGGCGCTAGCCTAGAATGGCATTCAGATCGTGACGGGTTGTTGGGTACGGGTAACGAGATAAATGTAGCGTTAAGTGGTCCACCCACACCATGTATGCCTGAGTTCATTCCGCATAGCATAACGCTAACAGCAAAAGATAGCGATGGGAATTCCTCGATAGCCCGGATTGTAGTTTTAATAGGAATCGTTTGCTAAAAATTACTTTGAGCCTTAACCTCTAGTCTGATTAGCGTAACTTTTTTATCAATAATAACATGAGAGTAGCTCGAAAACCATTAGCCGAAACCAGCATTATCAGCATCGTTGATGCATTTAATTGCTCTGTTTTTTGCTGAAATACAGGTGATCGAGTCTTAATTCTGGAGTTTTCTTCAAATCCCTCCGCTCATTAAATGAGCCTTATAAAGTCCAAAAATGACTAATCTAAAAATATTTGGATGGATGTCAACATCATGCGAACAATACCTCCGCTACCTCCACCGTCTCCACCCTATTAAAAATCGAACTCAAATTCACCGCAAAGACTGTAGACCTATCCATTATAAGTGGAGGTCGTATCTCCACTATCAAGCAAATATCTACAGCAAAAGAGGCAAAACCGGAAGCTCAAAATGACAACAGTGGAGGTAGTGGAGATGGTGGAGATGCTTTAAGATCTATAGCCAGGATGTGCTTCAAGATCTAGGCACCGAAATTACATGTATTAATATCAGAGATATATCTGCATCCCATATTATGATAAAAGCCAAGGCTTGTTCTATATCGTTAAGAACACTGCGTTATGATTGAAGCGTAGACTCCATAACCGTTCATATGATTTGGTTATGATTGTCATAATGTAGGATTTGATAATATTTACAATCAGACATGGCCTTTTGCAAGAAATTCTAGCCATTATTAAACGAATGAGAATATAATATTGGAGAAATATGGCTGAACCTTAAAAAACTATGTTATGTCCCCAGTATAGAAGCAACACGAAGAGAAGAATAGTTACGAGTTCTCTTATCGGCTTCCTCATACTTTCGATACTTTCAAGTTCGTTTATTATGATAAAAATGTCTGGGAATGTACTCATTTCGCCAATGCTGAGATCTGATGACGCGTTTGCTCAGCCCAAAGACTGTACCTCTCCACCATCAGACATGATAAGCTGGTGGACAGGGGATGGCGATGCCAAAGATCTTTTTCGTCGTAATTTTGGATTTGCAGAGGGCAATCCTACATTTGGGGATGCGATAATTGAACAGGGGTTTAACCTTGATGGAATAGATGATAGAATAAGAATCCCAAGTAGTACAGACCTCAACCCATCCTCACAGATAACCATCGAGGCCTGGATAAAGCCATTATTTCCTAATCCAGACGACCCTGTGGGAGAATGGAGCATTGTATCCAAGTTCAATCACTTTTCTCCAGAAGGAGGAGATGATGATTCTTACTATCTAGGTCTTAACTCAATTAGATCGATAAGGTGGCAAGTAGACACTGGCATTTCAACAGTTGTAGACAATATACTGGATGTGCCATTGCCAGATGTCATTGCGGGTACCTTTCACCACATTGCGGCAACCTATGACGGCGTTACCATGAAAGTATACCTAGATGGCAGTCTTGTAGGTGAGAAAGCAGCGACTGGTCCTATTCATAATACCCAGACTGACATGTTCATAGGGGCGACACTTTCATCTGGTACACTGGCCAGGACCTTTGGCGGCGCTATTGATGAAGTTGGAATCTATAGAAGACCGCTCCTCCAAGAAGAAATAAAGTCTATATTTGATGCTGGAAGTGCCGGAAAATGCAAGGACATCTTTTTTGTGGATAGTCCTGAGGTTACGATCCGGACAGACAAGCCATCTTATACATTTGGCGAAGATATTGTTGTTAGTGGAGAAGTTTCTCGCGTTATTCCTGACATGACAGTAAGCCTATTTCTGACAGCCGCTGGCGGAGAGATAATCCCATTGGCAGACGTTGTCCCCGTAGAAGCCATTTCCGATAATGATAGCCCTCAGGAGTTTGACGGCAGATATTCTCATACTTTTCATACCTTTGGATTTCTTGAACCCATGTTGCTTGGTACCACAATCCTCACTGCAAGCTATAGCAATGCTACTTCGGTTACTGAGGTTCACATAGAAGTGCCTAAGGTGATAGGAGCTAACATCTCGTTAACGACTGATAAGGAGACTTACAATGTTAATGATACTGTTATTGTTAGTGGAAATATCTCTCCTCCTTCAAACGTGACAATAGGTTTGGCAAGTCCAAACGATGCAGACTTTCTTCATAGAGAAGTTCGGCCCACTGAGTCGGGACGATTTTCGCTCTCTCACAAATTGGGAAGCAATGCCGATTCTGGAACATGGATGGTAATGGTCTCTCCAGATAATGCGTTGGATTTTAAGCAAATTACATTTGAGGTTACAGGCCCACCTAGGACACTTGAGCCAAAAATAAATGAACCTCCATGGAACGACTATCTACAAGGCGTTGCAGAGATAGAAAATGTTGGCAACCGAAACTTGATCTCATTAACGAATACAGGTCAACTGGACATACCTCTTATCGATATTAAAGTGACCAAAGGGAGCATCCAAAACATTTCTGCCGTAGGGTGGAAACTTCAGACGATAGACAATCAGCACATTGTTATGAGTTCTGACAATGTGATATCGCCTGGAGAGACTTTGGAAATCGACCTAGTATGGAAAGAGCGGCCTGCAGAATTTATTGCTGACAGGCAAGTCGTAACGCAAGCCCCTCCGCCTTTGGACAAACCTATTGGGTTAAGTTTGAGTCCTCCAGAAGTCATACAATTTGTTGACCCAGCATGGCGCGAAAATATGCCCAGTCAAAATGAAGATTTACCTGAAAATGTAAACATGGTTAAGAATTCAAATAACGCCCTAATTCCGCCCTGTCCACTTGAGATACCCATCACTGCTTTTAATTTTAGATATGCGATGGAAGCATGCAATAAGAATAGTGCACAACCTCAATTTGGGGAAGGATTTCATCCGGAATGGATCCCGGTAACTAAGGATTGCCATGAGCCTACAAACTCGGAAGACTGCGGGAGACAACAGAAAAATACTATCCTTCATCCTGTGATCCTGGAAGGAACTGTAGTCGAGGGAAAATTGCCTAAGGTGATAATTCATAAGGATATTACTGGATCAACTCCTCCTATTGATCCTGGCGGACCCATTCCGTCCTATCATGTAAATATTACTGGACCAGGTCAACTATACGTCGGCGAGGTTGGGAACTTCACTGTAAATGTCAATGGTGGTAACAGTCCTTATAGCGTTAGTTTGAATTTCAATGATGGAACCCCGATTGCTGAATATGTAGAGGATATGACGGATACAGATACAGAGCATGTCACACCACATTCATTCATAGGTCCTGGTCGCTATATAGTTAGCGCCAAAGTTACAGACGCAGCAGGAGCAACGACCGGGACACAGATTGTAGTTCTGATCCATGGTACTATTGAAGTTGCTGAGCCTCCTCACATTAGCGTTGTTGATGGAACCTGGAACCATTACACTCACGATTTTGCTTTCCAGGTTAAGCCTTTCCAGAATTATGAGAACGTCCTAGGCTGGAACGCAGTAGACTGGCCTGTGCGAGAACATCGGCGATCAACAATAGAGGTAGAGTGGGAAACAGGATTAACTGCAGGCAACCAATTCTTTAGTCCCTTCCAAAATCCTGCTGATCCAAACAGCACGCTGACTCTCGCTGGCTATTATGGAAATATCTGTGAACCCTACAATGATGTGGGAAAATCATGCGGATTCTTCACTTCAGGACATGATTCTTCTGGGATTGCAGCGGAAGATCCTCCTCGACGTGAACCTGATACTATATGGAATTGGCCAACTGTAGGTGACATTGTTCATGCCGAAGGGTTTTGGGTATGGGATAGAGGGCACAGTGGTGACAAGACAGAGATACATCCGCCGCGTTTGATAGCGATCCAAAGGAATTTACCAGCTAACATTGCCTATTGGGTAGATAATAATGAAATACATTCGCCTGACTTTGAAGATAGTTTTCCATTATATCAGAATGGATCAGCTTATTGTCCTTCAAACTACTTGCCTGGCCCGTTTGACGCAAGAGTCTGTGGTTATGGTCTTCATGCTGCAGCCAAGAATCAACCGCTGTTAGCAACGCGCGCAGATGTATTTGCCAGCGGTGATGGGGGTGCACTGTGGAACAATAGAGAACCTCCAGACTATGAAATAAAGACAATTCAAAACCCCTTTAGCGTTACAAAAGAAAGAAAAGAGATTGGTACATGCGCAGAAGTAGAAAATATTCTCTGTTATGGAATTCAGAGAGTGCCAATGAGCGAAAAAGATTATACTTTTATCCTATCTCATGACATACCGCCTCCAAGTGACAATGCAAAGCTGCAAGTAATAATTGCAACGCATAAGGGAGATACTTTCCGTTTTGAGCCAATCATTACTAGATCTGATGAACACGATCAGGCCACTTTAGAGCAGGAAAAGGGGTGGCCACCTCATGTACATGTTACAATTCCTTGGAAGACAATGCAAGAATTGGATACCGCAGTTTTTGCTCGAACTATCTATCTATATTGGGAAGAGCAAGATGATGCCAATAACAATGTTGAGAGTTGGGGTGCATCAGACGAATATGTCAAAGATCTTAGAATCTATACCGTTTCTATGGATAGGTTTATCATAAACGATAATATGGATTCTGAACAGCCCTGCTGGGCAGCAGCTACTGGAGTTTTCGCAACAGTAACTGCTGCTCTTGTAGGGGTTGGACTTACAGTAGCAGGTGGAGCTCTTTTGCTTGCTTCAGTGGCTGCTTTCTCACAATTAGGTCTTGTGGCCGTTCCAGCTGCTCTTTTGGGAACCGCTGCAGGAGGAGGCGTGGCTGCTGCTGGAGTGGCTATTGATTTCTTCGGTGTGCCTGCACTTGGAATAGGCACTTACTACGGAATGGGTGCATGTGAACCTGATGGAGAATATCGGGCATTCTATGAAGTTGGGGGCAAATGGTATTTCGTAAACGAATGGCTATTGGTTAGCGACCAAGTTACGACCAACAGTGATGAAGGGATTCTACGTGATGGATTGGGCGACACAGGCGAAAGGCTCGGAGACAACGACCTTGACGAGCCGGAAGGTTGTCCAACTCCTCACGGTGATCCATGTTGGCCTTTCACCATCGTCAATCCAGGAACAGGCTCTAAAGAGTTTGTTATCTATTTACCAAAAGGAAAGGACTTCAAAATACATGCAAATGGCTGGGAAGCTGATGGGGTGGACATTCATTTCGGAAAGATAGTCGATCCACACCCTTCAAGGAATAATCTACAACAATTAAGCAACTGGTATAATGATAACCTTATGAATGTTGATACATTTGTTCATGGAGTAGATGATGATCCTGCAGGAAGCATAGACATACGCTGGAAATATTCGAACTTTACAGATCTTAATAACTCTGGAATATTAGAAGGGGAAATTACAGATTTTGATTATTTAGGTAATCCATGGGTTCCATGCTCCCTACTGATAGAAAAAATACGTCAAGAAAATCCTGACTTTAATCCTCTGTTTCTGAATAAGTATGTAGGATGTGACCACACATTAAATAACCCGAACCTGGCTTTTCATGAGGACGGTAGTCAGTGGTGTCATACAGCTCTAAATAGACAAGAGTGGGAAAAGAAACTCGAGGACGGGGCAAAAATATCTGAGCGGAGGCCGTATTCAGATGATCCTAGCTGCGTTATAAATGCTAGAAAACAATACTCCTCGTCTTTTATTCCCTCATTTGAGAATGGACAATTAACAATTGAAAGATGGCCATATTACCAGCCCTTTCCACTTGTGCTTCATTCTGAAGGGGAATATGATCTAGGTCAATTAAAAGACCACTCAGATGTTGTTGTATTTTTCATACTTCCTACGGATCCTAATAATGCCTTCACAGTATTATATTCCATGTCCGAAATTCCAAGGCCAACTATTGATAATCCATAATACATACCTAAAGCGATTTTTCACTACTTTTTGGAAAGAGTTTGATTAGATGCCGTTCTTATTGAACCCAGTTTATGGTAACTGAGCTGTCTGCAGATATGCGTTTTTAAGGAATTCAGACCGAAGGCTGTTGAATATTCGAACAAGGACCAATTTGTAGTTAGCCCGATCTGGCCGACATCAATGATGGATCTGTTCCTTTAAAGCTTCAATAGTAGAACCCCATTACATGCAGGGACACAAATCCGCCCTCTGCCTTGATTATATGATTTTGAAACCAAAACCATGTGCGATGAGCTTGCGCGTCGATCCACAAAGCTAGCGGCAGACGAAAGCTTTGGCCTCAAGCTGCAAAAACAGTAAAATAATAACAGCTATTATGTATCACCACAACCTATCTTTGTATCTCTTGAGACGAGTCTAGAAGATTGGGAAAAACCTTGAAGAAAGACTTCTTAATGCATTCAAGAAGAAGAAGTTTTCATACTAACAGGAAGAGTCTCGCGTTAACTTTGCTCTGGCTTGATTTGTACCTTTCTAGCCAACTCTCTATACTCTTTTTTAGCCTCTATGCTGTTGACATTGACGTTGACGAACATCCTGTAAATTCCTGGATCTATTTGAGGGATCTTCCAATCCCACACATAACTGAATCCTGGTCTGATCTCAAGGTTTTCCGCTAGTACTTCAGTATGGACTTGTTGGCCGTTCTTGTTTTTGATCACCCAGGGAATATCGTTCTTGTTAAGGCAGATGTCCTGTTTGCTGAGGTTCGTCATCATGATTCTCACTTGCTGACCTGTACTGCACTGCAATCTGTCCATCGCCCAGTCAGTACCAGGAAATTTGCCCCTTAGTTTCTCTGGGCTAAAGCGGAAATAGTAGATTAGCGATTCAACAATGCTTCCGATGAGTAGATAGATAGACCAATCAATATGCTCAGGTAGAAGTGCAAAGGCTAACCCAATGACAGCCCCTTCAAACCCTGCATAAAGAATAATCTTTGGGCGTCCCAATTTCTCAATTTCATATCTGACAGATATTTCATCAGTCAGCTCGAGATTCAGAAATCTCTCGATAACCTTCGCTCTTGTAGCTGCACCATATAGGAATCCTTGGTAATTACCATCAAACCATCTTAGCACAATTATCAACAAAGTGGTAGCTATGAGAACCCCAAATTTTGCAGGATCTGGAATTCCGATTGCCCCTTGTTGACCTGAAGGAGGTACCCATGGCAGAAGAAAACCTTGGACAGTAATTAACGCAGTAATGAAAGTGAAGCCATACTTTCTAAGATCATGGATTCTGTCATCAAAAGTTTTAAGAACATCTCTAGCCTGTTTCCATTCCTCGAGGAGTCTATTGTCTCCATTGCTGGACAATGAGGTGACTTCTAACTCTACCCTTAGAAAAGGGTTACCTATAGTGCCACCAGTGGGAGAATGTATTAAATCAAGTTATGAACAAGATCCTCAAGGACATAGATCTAGCATGGCATTTTAAGAAGCCTTTTTGTGCACGCGAAGTGGACTTGCATTGAAAAAATGCGGAGATGCATTGAACTTTTGAGCGATCCAAATTCGGGCTCTATCAACGAGTAATCAACTGCATTGTATTCTGAGCGTCATGTTGGTTAATTCATTGGGTATCAGCTTCAGCAACTGGTGACAGTAAACTAATTCCAATTGTGACTATATATTACAAAAATCATATTAAGGGGGTTCAAATGGTTTTCTCTATTGCATTTGAAGGAACGTCATAACCTTGATCTTTCAAAATCCTGTAAACTTCGTTAGCATCATTTTTATAAAAAGGGAAGCCACGAGAAGAGCAGGGAAAGATCACCCACTACTAAATTTTAAGTCAAATCCTGCCTTGTCCTTTTATGATTCAGCTGATTGCTATCAATATTACATCCAGATGTAGGTAATCGGAAAGTATCTCCAGCATCTCCGATATCTCCACAAGTCAAGAAATTCAACTCAAAAATCAGCAAAAAATGCTGGAGGTATCTCGTAATGGTGGAGGATATCTCCTCTCGAATATCTCCACCAAGAGACCTCAAATTCACGCTCAAATCTACATAAGTGCAGGTAGTGGAGATATCGGAGGTACTTTCCGACTGTAGTGGTAACGGTATGCACAAAGAATAGTTAGCATCAGTAGAAGTACTCTACGCTGAAGAATTCGAAAGGCCTAATTTTGGCGAGATGCTTGATAAAATACTGACGATATATGATAACTACACAGTCAGTAAGATATACATCGATTCAGCTAATCCTGAAATTATCACCGCTGTAAAGAGAGGGCTAAATGAAAGAAAAGACTATGAAAAGCAGATAAGCAGTCTAAAGACAAGACACCCAAAATACTTGAACCTTGCGACTTGGATGAACGTTATCCCTATATCATTCAGCACAGACGGTCGTGAGATGCTAGCACATACAAAGCGCTATCTCGATAATAATTGGCTAGCTATACATCCTAGCTTTCGCAAGTTGATCATAGCGCTCAGGACTGCAGTTGCAACAGATGGTCTGTTAGAGAAAGCGTCTACGAGTCATAACGATGTTCTAGATGCATTTCGTCTGTACTTGTGTCTGTATAAATAACTTGAAAAGACAAGTTTACATCAGCTAGCACAGGTCATACTAAACAGCCAAGCGTTAGATCTTAAAACCACTCAGACCATGGTTATCCTAAAAGATCAATTTAAGCGGTTGGCTAAGTGGAAGCACCGATTGAGGTTAGTCGCAGGTGGTATGGCGCAATCGCAAGGACCCCGATGTGTCCGATTCTGATAGAACAAAATCTGAGAGCTCTTGTATTGTTGCGAGATGCAGTAGTAGCCTCAATCACTTTTCCTGACCCGCATAGGGCATTAGAGAAAATTGTTGAAAAGAGCAGGTCTACGATAGCGATGTTGGCCTAGCGGCGATCAATAGGAGACTAGTCAACTTTTAGCTGTTCTGATATTTGATTATTGGTCATTAACGGTGCCAACATGAATCAATTTTCCTTTAAGGATCCTTGATTCTAAATTTATCAAGGTTATGAATAGTCATGTTCAATTGTTCGGTATATGTTGACGCAGGGCATAGAAGTATATCATGTACATATAGTATGTTAATTAATATTTACTCTGCCATGAGTATTTGATGTCTTGTCTGAAGTGAGATAGTTCCTTGATTATTGCAATAACTTCTAAAGTCACATTCACTGCACACTTTTTTAGCAGGTGATTCCTTTACTTCAAAATGCTTATTCTGAATAGAATTGACTACTGCATCGAAATATTCTTTTGCCTTCTGTATTTGATATTCGTCGATATGAATTTGCATTAAAGCAGAATCTCTATCGCTTTCGTTTGTCCAGTATATGTATATCCTCTCTGGATATATTGCATACCTGTCATTCAGAATTTGAACGTACATATAGAGTTGATTGTAATATTTCCTCAGTACAGGATCATCACTGTCTGGTTTTTTCTGACTCTTGAAGTCTAACAACTCATACTTGCCGTCTTCTCCTATTAACAGATCAATTTTGCCATTCAGAATATAGTTTGGTGTTTCTATTGAAACATCAACCTCTGCATCGACTATTCTCTTCAGAATATCATAATTTTGATTAAAATAATCTAGAATCTGGTCGAGTGCAAGAGTCTGTGACTTTGCTGAGAGAGGTATCTTTCCTGCCTTCAAGAGGCTGCGATAGTTATTCTCAAGCCACTCCGTCTTAATGCGCTCATTAGTTATCTGTCCAAGCCTACCTTCCTTCACCTCCTTATGAATGTCCTCTATGGTCTGATGCACCAGAATTCCAAAAGTTAATGGCGCAGAATTAGATGGAGAAAACCTATACTCTTGATATAGTTGATACTGCCGAGGACATGTTTCAAAAAAGTTAATGTGTGAAGTGAAACCAAATGATTTCTTCGGTATGAATGGCTTCTTTGCTGATATCCTTAGTCTGCTAAATGTCACTGCAGTTGTTATACTTTGCCAATGCTGTAGAGTAGAGCAAGCAGGTGAGATTAATTGGTTGACGCTACTATGATCATGTCTGCTACTAGCATTAGCAATAACAAGAAGCTTTTCTGCTCTTGAAAACGCAACGTAATATTGGCGCATTTTATCAAAGGTCGCAATCTTCTCTTGGGGCTCACTTTGACTTCTATGATAATATTGGCTTAGATCATTATCAATTCTTGTCTGATTCTTTATTGTATCGCCACGAGTCCCTACTACCACAATTGGAAACTCCAATCCTTTAGATTGATGTATTGTCATCATCTGTACATGACCTGCCGGAATAGGATTATCGGGATCCTCATAGTCATTAATACCAGTGCGCAGGAGCAACCTCAAAAAACTTAACAGTTTTCTTGGAATGTATTTTTTATTTTTTTCTCTCACAAAATCAATCCGATAATAGTTTTGAAATATCGTAATAAGTCGAGAGAACTTTGCTAAGTTTCTTGCACTATTTTCATTTCCCAAATATGTTGCGAAAGGGTCAAACCCAACTATCTCATAAAAATAATCTGCTAGGTGCATGTCCAACCTTTGTCCTTGCTTCAATGATTCTATATCCTGAAGTCTTTCTTTGAGACATTGGCCAAGTGGGGAATGTTTTTCGATTTCAGGCCTAATAAGATTAATGCAAGCATCTATGTATTGATTTAACTGAGAAAATTGCTCTTCACCTTCATCTAACGAAGGTGATTTTGTTATGTTCAAAAGTTTTGATTCATCGCCAATGGCATTATCAGGTCTGTAGCTATCTTGTAAAAGGACAGCTCTAAATTGAAACAAAAATGCGTAGGACCCGATAATTTGTTTTATTTCCTCATTTTCAAAAAATGCTTTGGCTCTTGGATTATAGTATGGGATACCTCTTCTCTTAAGTGCTTCGATGTAGGAACTACTCCTATCAGAACGGACACTATTTAACAAGAGTGCCACTTGGCTGTAGTCTTCAATCATTTTGTTATCTTTTAGGTACACGATAAGTGCAGCAAATTCCTCGGCTTCCTCCTCAGGTGTTTGTTTTGAAATTGCAACAACTGCGGGGTAATCTTCATGTGACTGTTTTGGATTTGACCTTATGACTTTATCGAATCTAAAGCTAGTTCCAGTGCTAGAATTTGTCCAGTTTATGTATTTCATAAATCGATTGTAAAATTCAATTATCTTAGGATGTGACTGATAATTACTATTAAGAGTAATACGTCGACAGTTAGCAAAATGAGAGCTAAATTCTAAGATATTTCTCACAGTGGCACCTCGGAACCGATATAATGATTGATCCTCATCACCTACAATACAAATATTATTTGTTGGATCAGCAAGTTTTAGGAGAATTTGCTCTTGGATATAATTAGTATCCTGATACTCGTCTACCATGATATATTTGATATTCTGCTTGATCTTTTGTTGAAGTCTTGGTTCTTGCAGAAGGTCAAGAAAAATCTTTTGCTGGTGAGCAAAGTCAATTCTATTTGCCTCGTACATAACCATTCTGTAATTTTGATATGCTTTCCCTAGTTGAACAAGGAAAGAATTATTATTGGGCGACGACAATAAACGTTCTACATCAACTAGCTCTTCGACTATCTTGTTAAAATAAGGAATAATCTCTTTAATTGTGATCCATTTATACTGCCACCTACCTAGATATCTACCGTTGGTCTTCATGGCATCTTCAGAAAATATGGTTGTGAATTTGTCGCTGATGAATAGAGTATGTGTAATATCATCTAGCACTTCATAATTCCTCTTGATCGGAGTATAGTTTATCATCTGACGTATAACATCGTCACAAAATGAGTTTATAGTTCGAATTTTCATTTCATTTAATGGACCTTTATAACCCAACTTGGTTGCGAATTGATGTATGCGATCTCGAAGCTCAAACGCTGCTTTTTCCGTAAAGGTTGTTATTACAATTTCGTTTGGCTGCGCATGCCCAGTGAGAACAATGTACATAACCCTTAATACAAGAACCAGTGTTTTTCCAGACCCTGGACCCGCAATGATTTGGAGAGGTCCATTTATCGTGGTTATTGCGCTTATTTGACTAGAATTTAATCCAGGGTTTGCATCCGTGATTAGTTTTATAGCAGATTCTTTACTTAATAATGAGATTCTTTGCAATTATTTGAGATAAACGGTCTCGCTATCAAAAAAAGATTTTGGTATAATAGAACTACATCCAATAACTTGTACATTCAAAGAAATATAATATGTAATCTGTCGAGTTAAAGGTGCGTAGAAAATCAGAGTAATCTTTCTGAAGCGATATCAATTCATGGCCCGACGTGCCCGCATGAATTTTCATTCGAATCGCCCAAGTATTCAACCAGTGAGCATCTAGGAGACCGCGACTGTTTTGTACTTCGTTTCAATGGAGATCGTGCCTTGGCTATTACAATAATTTATAATAATTTCTCACAACCATTTCAAAAAATAGTTCTTTCTAGTAGCCTAAACATGTTAGGAATCTTTAAAAGAATGTATAGTTTTTAGAAAATATTGAGCCTCAAGAAAAGGAATGAAACAAAGGTCAATCTCCTACAAAAGAAAAAGCAAAAAATTACAAGTACAACCACAATCTTGCGGCCTCAAAAAAGTCAGCATTAGCTTTCTCTACGTTAAACCTAGTGACATTGTACGATAGGCACTTACACTATCATTGAATTTGCAATATCTATGACGTTTGTGATCTGCTAATTCCTAATTAGGTTAAGAAGAGACATTGATACT
>Ga0126308_10000325_pt1 | contig 14850 bp, 19 predicted proteins | sample Plot55_FD_92533 | JGI IMG/M metagenome (GOLD analysis project Ga0126308, IMG submission 92533) | Serpentine soil microbial communities from UC McLaughlin Reserve, CA, USA - Plot55 | ecosystem: Environmental > Terrestrial > Soil > Grasslands | place: USA: UC McLaughlin Reserve, Lake County... | reverse complement strand
GGCGACCTCGCGATCGCGCGCTACGACTCGCTCAACGCCGACGAGATCACGAGCAAGCTCGCGAGCCTCTCGCAGATCGACCTGGCCAAGGTCGAGGCGTACGAGCGCAAGAAGGAGAACCGCAGCACGATCCTCGAGCGCATCTCGTCGCTGAAGGGCGCCGAGCCGTGGGCCGGCTACGACGAGCTCAGCGTCTCCGAGGTCCGCGCCGTCCTCGGCGAGGGCGACGAGGAGCGCGCCAAGCAGGTCCGCTCCTACGAGCGCGCGCACAAGAACCGCGCCGGCGTCCTCGAGGCCGCCGAGCGCGAGCGCAGCAACGCCTAGCGCTCAGCCCGCATGGGGGTGGCGCGCCTCGACCCAGTCGTCGAGTGCGCGCCACCACCCGAACAGCCGGTCGATCCGCTCGTGGTGCTCGTCGGGCAGCTCCTCCACGAGCCACAGCCGCAGCTCGATGGTCTGCTCCGCGGGCAGCCGGCGCCACAGCTCGGTGAAGCCCACGGGCATGCCGACGTGGCCCATCACCACCACGTGGGCGTGCGGAGCGGCCTCGATCGCGGCGAGCGCCCCGCCGGGGCGCGGCGCGGAGACGTGGCGCAGGGCACGCGCCCACTCGGCCTGCTGCTCGCGTCCGGCCTGCTCGAGCCGCTCGATGCCGCGCGCCCGGCGCGCCTGCGTGAAGTTGGCGCCCTCGGGGAAGATCAGCACGGCGCCGTCGTCGTCGACCCCCTCGGCCATCGCGGCGATCTCGACCTCGGTGTCGCCGCCCCGCGGGCTCACGAACCGGTTCGGGAGCCGGTGCCCCAGGATGTCGATCAGCGGGTCCATCCGCAGCGCCTCGTGGAGCACGAGCCGCGGCCGGCGCCCGTGCCGGCACAGCAGCTCGTGGAGCACGAGCAGCGAGTCCCCCTCGCCGGCGTGGCGGCTGAGCACGATCGCCGGCCCGCGCCGGCCCGAGAGCGCCTCCAGCGCCGCCTCGGAGCCCTCGATCCGGACGGCGACGCGCGCCCAGCGGGCGATCGAGCGGTAGATGCCGCCCACGAACCAGCGCAGCAGGCCGTAGTACGCCTGCTGCATGCGCGGCGAGCTCGCGCGCAGGCCGAAGCCGCTCGCCAGCCACAGCCCCAGGCAGGCGGCCAGGCACGCGGCGTGCCGCGCCGCGTAGGAGACGGCGATGGCGAGCAGCCGCAGGGCGCGCGAGCCCGCCACGGGGGCGAGCAGCGCCGCCACGACGGCCAGCAGCGGCGACACGACGACGAACGCGGCCTCCACGACGAAGAACAGCGGCGCGAGCACCACCCGGCGCACCAGGGTCGGCGGGACGCGCATCAGCCGTGTGCCTCGAGGTAGCCGGCCGTCGCCTCGCGGGCGCCGGCGATGCGCTCGCGCACGCGCGAGGCGTCGCGGTAGCGCAGCTGCGAGAGGTCGTTGTAGCGCGGCGGGTCCTGCCAGCCCGTCGGCAGCACGTGCGCCTCGACGCCGTCCGGGAGCGCGGCGAGGTCACCCACGACGCGGTGCCGGCGCGCGATCTCGAACGCCACCAGGCCGACCTCCCACGGCCAGCGAGGAGGACTGAGCGGGCGGTCGAGGCGCCCCACGTGCAGCACGTAGATCCGCGTCGCGCCGAGCTGCACGGCGCGGTTGACGGGGATGCTGTTGACGATCCCCCCGTCGACGAAGTGCTCGCCGCCGATCTCGACGGGCGGCAGGATCCCGGGGACGGACGCGGAGGCGAGCACCGCGTCGACCACGGGGCCGTCGCTGAACCAGTGCTCGCCCGCGCGCTCGATGCTCGCGGCGACGCACTGGAAGGGCAGCTCCAGGTCTTCGATGCGGCGGTCGCCCAGGCCGCCGGCGAGCAGCGCCCGCAGCGGGCCGGCCTCGTGCAGATGGGTGCGGGTGCGGGCGAGCGTCGCCACGCGCCCGAGCAGGGAGCCCGAGAAGACGTCGCCGGCCTGCATGTCCGACCACAGGGCGGTCAGGCGCTCGACGCCCGCGGCGGTCGGATCGGCGGCGTAGGCGGCGCCGTTGATCGCGCCCACGGAGGTCCCGAGGACGAGGTCGGGGACGATCCCGCGCTCGACGAGCGCCTGGAGCATCCCGACCTCGTGGGCGCCGAGCGGCCCGCCGCCCCCGCCGAGGACGAAGGCCACCCGCGCCGGATCCGGACTCGCCGCCATCCCGACACCCCATCACAGCGGGGTGCCGGGTGGCGGTGATCAGATCGTGTGCGGCGCGGTCAGCGGTCGTCGTCGGTGTACGGGTCGCGGCTGCCGGACTTGGCGAGGCCGCGGCTGACCATGTAGCCGACGGTGAGGATCGTCACGTACAGCCAGGCCTGCTTGGCGCCCATGCCGCCGGCGTTGGACTCGTCGACGATCGCGGCGGCGATGAGCACGCCGGCGACCGCGGCGACGAACGCGATCAGCTCGGTGGTCTTGAACGCGGCCTTGGTCTCGGTGCTCTTGCGCACGGAGACGTGGCCCCGATCGCGGGTGCCGTCGGCGGTGCGGGTGCGCTCTGCGGGAGTTGCGGCCATGTGGTCGCTCCTTCTCGGTTGGGATTGTCGGACGCGCCGTTGAGGCGCGAAGGTGCTTCAGGTCTGAGTGGGCCGCGATTTCTCGGACGGTGTGACCTGGTCCGGAAGTGAGGCGCTGTCCCTTGGGACCTCGCCGTCGATGCCCTTGACGCCGGAGTACTGCCCACCGCCGTCCGGCGCTGAAACGTGGTGCGCCGCCGTGGTCAGCATTCGCCCCGTAAACCTCAGCGGCGCAGGAACGTGCGGGCGCCGAGCGCGAGCGAGGCCAGCAGGCCGAGCGGGATGGGAAGGCAGCAGCCCGTGACCGACACGCGCGAGCCGCCGCGGGTCCGGCGGGAGTAGTACGGCATCGGGCCGAAGAAGCCGCCGCGGCCGCGGCTGCGGCCGTAACGGCCGCCGTACCGGCCCCCGTAGCGGCCGCGCCGGCCGCTCCCGAGAATGCGGTTGATCATGAAGGCGCGGGCGAGCATTCGCAGCATGGGCCCAGCGCTACCCGCGCCATGGCGCCCTGGAAACGGCCTCGCCTACAGCCGGGGGAGCTCCTGCTCGAGCGTCTCCACGGGCGCGAACAGGTCGCCGTGCTCGCCCACCCGCTCGAGCACCTCGTCCGAGGTGAACGCGAGGTCGCGGGGGTCGCCCGACTCCAGGACGGCCTGGACCTCCTCCCAGCGCAGCGGCGTCGACACGGTCGGCTGCGCCTTCGCCCGCAGCGAGTAGGCGGCCACCGTGGTCTTGTGCTCGTCGTTCTGGCTCCAGTCCACCAGGACCTTCCCCTTGCGCAGCGTCTTCTTCATGTCCGAGACGACGAGCTCGGGGTGGCGCCGCTCGAGCAGCTGGGCGATGGCCTGCGCGAAGGGCTTCGTCTCCCCGTAGGTCGCGGGCGTGTTGAGCGGGACGTACACCTGCATCCCCTTCGAGCCCGACGTCTTGGGGAAGCCCTGCAGGCCGAGGTGGTCGAACGCCTCGCGCAGGAGCAGCGCCACGCGCGCGCACTCGACGATCGTGGCGGGCTCACCCGGGTCCAGGTCGAAGGCGAGGATCGCCGGCGCCCGAGAGTCGCGCGCGCGCGCGAGCGACGTGTGCAGCTCGAGATCGGCGAGGTTGGCCAGCCAAACGAGCGTCGGCAGGTCGTCGGCGAGCACGAAGTCGATCGTGCGGCCGTCCGTGCGGATGGGGATCGTGGCCGTCCGCACCCAGTCCGGCCGGTGCGCCGGTGCGTTCTTCTCGTAGAAGTGCTGGCCCTCGACCCCGTTGGGATAGCGCTTGAGCGTCAGCGCGCGGCCGCGCAGATGCGGCAGCACGAACGGCGCGATCCGCGTGTAGTAGTCGATCACGTGGCCCTTGGTGAAGGCGGCCTCGGGGTAGAGGACCTTGTCGAGATTGGACAGCGACAGCGTCCGGCCCTGGACGTCGACCTCGATCCGTCTCGGCTGCGGCATCGCCCGAACGTAGCGGCTGGGCGGTCCGTTGCACCTTCGTCGGGTCCGTGACCAACGTCAGGTTGAGTCCGCACGGCTTCGGGCAGACAGGCCTTGATGCCCATTCGAAGGTTCCGTGGAGGCGCGACGGCCGCCCGTTGCGCTCGCCGCGCCGTGCGCGAGGAGCTCAGCGACGCGCTGCCGGGCCGCCGCCTCGCCGACGTCGAGCTGCTCATATCCGAGCTCGCGACGAACAGCGTGCGCCACGCGGGCTGCGACGAGTCCGACGAGCTGGCCATGGAGGCCGACGTCCGGCCCGACCGCGTCCGGGTCCGGTTGTCCGACCCGGGCCGCGGGTTCGAGGCCCAATCGCCCCGGCCACCCGCCGCGGGCGCCACCGGAGGCTACGGGCTCGTGTTGCTCGAGCGCCTCTCCGACCGCTGGGGCGTCCAGCGCGACGACGGCTTCACCGTCTGGTTCGAGGTCGAGCGCGACCGGCTACCGTTCGGGGATGAGCGCGGCCCCCGAGCGCAGACCGCCTGAGCGACCCCGCGAGCCCAAGCTCGTCCGCAAGCTCCGGGAGCGCCAAGCCGAGCACAAGCAGCACGGGCGGCTCTACCGCTGGACCTTCGTGGCCGTCGGCGCGGTCATCCTCGGCGCGGGGATCGCGATGCTGGCGCTGCCCGGGCCGGCGTTCGTCGTGATCCCGGTCGGCCTCGCGATCCTCTCGCTGGAGTTCGCCTGGGCGGAGCACCTGCTCGAGAAGGCCCTCGTCAAGGGCGAGGAGGCCAAGCGCAAGGCGGCGCGCGCCAGTCCGGCGCAGAAGGGCCTGAGCATCGCGGCCGTCGCATGCGCGGCCGCGGCCGCCGTCGCGGCCGCTCTGGTCTGGGACATCCCGTTCCTCCCAGTCTGACTGCGGTCGCTTTCAGTACCGTGGCGCGCCGGCCGTGTCGCAATCGCGCCGCGGCCTGGGTATGGCGGCTGCAGTGCAGACCCAGACGCTCACCCCTTCGGCCCGCCCGCAGCGCGCGAGCCGCACCAGCCCCAGCGAGCGCGCCCGCCGTCAGCGGCAGGACCACCGGCTCATGCTGCGCCACCAGCGCGGCGACACCGCCGCTCGCGCCGAGCTCATCGAGCGCTACATGCCGCTCGCGCGCAGCCTCGCGCTGCGCTACCGCCGCGCTTCAGAGCCGCTGGACGACCTGATCCAGGTCGCCTCCGTCGGGCTCGTCAAGGCCGTCGACCGCTGGGACCCGGAGCGCGGGCTCGCGTTCTCGAGCTACGCCGTGCCCACGATCCTCGGCGAGCTGCGCCGCTACTTCCGCGACTCGACCTGGGACGTGCGCCCGGCGCGCGACCTCCAGGAGCTCTGCCTGGCCGTCGAGGAGGCGCGCGACGCGCTCTGGATCGACCTGGGCCGCTCGCCCACCGTCACCGACCTCGCGCAGCACCTCAACCGCGCCCCGGAGGAGGTCATGGAGGCCCTGCAGGCCTCCGAGGGCCGCTCCCTGCGCTCGCTGGACGCCCCCGTCCACGAGGAGGAGGGCGACTCCGCCAGCGCGGGCGACCTGATCGGCGACGCCGACCCCGGGTACGACCGCGTGGAGGCCGGCGCCACGCTCGAGCAGCTCACGTCGATCCTCGACGAGCGCGCTCAGGAGATCCTGCGCCTGCGCTTCGGCGAGGACCTGCTCCAGTCCGAGATCGCGGCGCGCGTGGGCTGCTCGCAGATGCACGTCTCGCGGATCATCCGCTCCTCGCTCGAGCGCCTGTACGCGTACGGCGTCGGGTAGGGACCCTTCATGGCCACACTCGAGATCCCCCAGCCGGCCGAGCCGGCGCAGCCCGTCGTGCCCGACAGCCCGGCCGTCCCGGCGGACCCCACGCCGGACCGCGAGGCGCCGACCATCCCCACGGGCCCCGACACCCCGTCCCCCGACGATCCGCTGCCGCCGCAGCCCGACGGGCCGTCGGTGCCCGGCCCCGCCGAGTAGGCGCGGGCGCGCGGGCCGTGCTCCTAGCCTGACCGCGTGCCCCTCGCCGCCGACGTCGGCTTCTCCTTCGCCGACCCCTGGGCGGTCGGCATCGCGTTCCTCGGCCTCGCCGTGTTCGCGGCGGTCGGCGCGCTCTCGCACGAGCACGAGCGCGCCTTCTCGGCCTCCCTGATCTACCTCGCTCTCGGCCTGGTCGGCGCGGCCGGCCTGTGGGCGCTCGGCGTCCGCTGGCTGGACCCCGTCGAGGACGCCACGCTGCTCGAGCACGTGACGGAGCTGGCGGTCGTGATCGCGCTCTTCTCGACGGGGCTCAAGGTCGAGCGCAAGCTGCGCTGGCGCGAGTGGAGCACCGTGACGCGGCTGCTCGTGATCGGGATGCCGGCCTTCATCGCGCTCGCGGCGCTGTTCGGCACGGCGGTCATGGGTCTCTCGGCCGGCGCGGCGATCGTGCTCGCCGGCGCGCTGGCGCCGACGGACCCCGTGCTCGCCGGCGACATCGGCGTCGGGCCGCCGGGCGAGGACTCGGAGGAGCACGAGCCGCACTTCGGCGTCAGCGCCGAGGCCGGCTTCAACGACGGGCTCGCGTTCCCGTTCGTCCTGCTGGGGATCGTGATCGCGTCGGACGACGGCGTGCTCGACTGGCTCGCCGCCGACGTGATCTACGCGATCGCCGCCGGGACCGTGGTCGGCGCGCTGCTCGGCACCGCGATCGCGTGGTCGATCGTGCGCCTGCGCGACCGCGAGCTGCTGATCCCGGCGCTCGACGGCTGGGTCGGCGTCGCGAGCACCCTGGCGATCTACGGCGTCGCCGAGACGCTCGGCACCTACGGCTTCCTGGCCGTGTTCGCCGGCGGGCTCGCGTTCCGGCGCTACGAGCGCGACCACGAGCTCAACGCGCGCGTGCACGACGGCGCGGAGATCGTCGAGAAGTTCGGCGAGCTCGCGGTCATCCTGCTGCTCGGCTCCATGCTGACCTTCGACGGCCTCGGCGAGCCCGGCCTGGCGGGCTGGGGGCTCGCGCTGCTCGTCGTCTTCGTCCTGCGTCCGCTGACGGTCAACCTCGCCCTGCTCGGCTCACGGCTCCAGCGCCCGGGCGAGCGGGCCTTCCTCGCCTGGTTCGGCGTCCGTGGCGTCGGGACGCTGTTCTACGTCGCGGCCGCAGCGGGGCTCGGCGGGCTCTCGCCCGCGGAGCAGTCGCTCGTCACCTGGACCGCGATCGCCGCGGTGATCCTCTCCGTGGTCCTGCACGGCGTCACCGCGGGACCGCTGAACCGGTGGCTGACCGCCAACGTGCTCCACTCGGGCTAGGCCGGCACCGCCTCGAAGGACTGCGAGCCGAAGCAGTTGATGAAGATGAGCTTGTAGGTGAAGAGGTCGAGCTTCGAGTCCGAGTAGGACATCCCGAGCGTTCCCGCCACCTTGCCGGCCTGCTGCGTGGTGCCGGTGAGCTTGTAGGTGATGCCGCGGGAGCCGCTCGAGACGAGCTGGTTGAGGGCGATGCCCGTCTTGGCGACGCTGCCGTCGGTCCCGATCGTCCAGGGGCCGGAAGCGTCGAACAGCTCGAACGAGAGGGCGCTGCGGTAGGAGCCGCCGTTCTCGAAGCACATGACCGGCACGAGGGGCGCCTTGGTGATCTGCATCTGCCCGTCGACCACGGTGAGCTCGAGATCGTCGTAGGCGCCTTCGGTGCCGATCCGGCCGACCCAGTGGTTCGAGGCGGGCTGGGCCGGCGTCCCCGTGGTGCCGCCGCCGCTCGGCGACGGCGTGGCGGTGGTGCCGCCGCCGGTCGGCCCCGGTACGGGCGCCTGCGGCGCGGCCGAGGGGAGGCGGAGCGTGAGCGTCCGGCGCGCGGCCGACCTGCGGCCGCCGGCGTCACGCAGCGCCAGCTTGACCGTCGCGCGGCCCGCTGCGCCGCGCAGCGCGGCCACGGCCTTCGCGTCGAAGCGGAGCTGGACCCCGGAGACCGACCGCTTGGCCAGCTTGACGCTGCGGGTGGCGATCGTGCTCTTGCCCGCCGTGACGGTGGCGGTCCCTTGAGGACGTAGCGGTTCGGGTTGGCGACCTCGACGGTCGCGACCCCGGCGCCGGAGACGGCAGGGGCCTTGGGGCTGATCTTCACCGGCGCGGCCTGGGCCGCGGCCGGTACGGCGAGGAGTGCGAGAGAGGCGAGAAGGACGGTCCGTGTCATGGGTTCGGTGAGGCTCCGTTACGGCTTGGCTTGTGACCACGCCCACTGTGAAGCGCCGCCGTCGCTTCGACGTTCGGGATATCCCCACTCGCGGCGGTGAGCCTCCGCGAGTCCCTGGCGTTAGTTGCGTATGCAATCAGGAGCTAGGATGGGTGGCATGGAACTCGGCGTCTACACCTTCGGGGAGCGCACCGCGGACGCGTCCGGTGCGATCGTGAGCCCTCAGCAGCGCGTGCGCGACCTCGTCGAGGAGATCGAGCTGGCCGATCAGGTGGGCCTCGACGTCTTCGGCGTCGGCGAGCACCACCGCCCGGACTTCGCCGTCTCGGCGCCGGCCGTCGTGCTCGCGGCCGCGGCCGCCCGCACGCAGCGGATCCGCCTCACCAGCGCGGTGAGCGTCATCTCCTCCGACGACCCGGTCCGCGTCTTCCAGGACTTCGCCACGCTCGACCTGCTCTCGGGAGGCCGCGCGGAGATCATGGCCGGCCGCGGCTCGTTCATCGAGTCCTTCCCGCTCTTCGGCTACGACCTCGACCACTATGACGAGCTGTTCGCCGAGAAGCTCGAGCTGCTGCTCGCCGTCCGCGACTCCGAGCACCTCCACTGGCAGGGCCGCCACAGCCAGAGCATCGACGGCCGAGGCGTCTACCCGCGGCCCGTCCAGGACCCGCTCCCCGTCTGGGTCGCGGTCGGAGGCAACCCGCAGTCCGTCGTCCGCGCCGCCTCCCTCGGCCTCCCGATGGCGCTCGCCATCATCGGCGGCCAGCCCGCGCGCTTCGCGCCGTTCGTCGAGCTGCACCGCCGAGCCGCCGAGGAGACCGGCCACGGCGCCCTCCCCGTCTCCATCAACTCCCACGGCTTCGTCGCCGAGACCTCGCAGCGAGCGGCCGACGTCGCCTACGCGCCGATGGCCGCGATGATGGACCGCATCGGCCGCGAGCGAGGCTGGCCGCCGCTCACCCGCCGGCAGTTCGACGCCGCCCGGACCCTCCACGGGGCCAACTTCATCGGCAGCCCGCAAGAGGTCACGGAGAAGATCCTCCACCAGCACGAGATCTTCCACCACGACCGCTTCCTCGTGCAGTTCTCCACCGGAACCCTTCCCCACGCCGACGTGATGCGCTCGATCGAGCTCTTCGGCACCGAGGTCGCCCCGGCGGTGCGCAAGGCGCTGGCGCCCGTCCCCTCGAGCTAGCGGCGGTCGGATGGGCATGGGGCAGCCGACGATCGGCTTCTTCTCGTCCTCTGTGTCAACCCGTGCCCGCGAGGATGCGGACGATCTCGGCCGCGGGCCGCAGCTCGGCGATGCGAGCGACGCACTGGCCGGCGTAGAGCGGTCCCGCGTCGACGAGCGACTCCGGGTCGTCGACCGTGGCCGCCGTCGGTGCGAGCATCGGCATGGCGGGCCGCTGCGCCCCGGCGACACGAGCGGTGAGGGCGATGGGAAGGCGTGACAGCGCCGGTGCCGTGGCGCGATGGAGCGCTCGAACCCAGCCGGGACCGCGCTCGTCCTCCCCCAGCCAGCGGTCCGTGGCGCCGTTGGCCACGACCCGGTGCGGCGCGGGCCAGCCGGCACCGAAGAGCTCGGTCACGAAGGTCTCCCGGGCAGCGAGCACCCTGCGCTTGTACTCGGGATGGGCGTCGCTCTCCTCCGAGAGCAGGAAACGCGTCCCGGCCACGACCGCGTCCGCACCCGCGGCAAGCGCGGCCTCGACATCGGCGCGCTCGGCAACGCCGCCCGCGAGCCAGATCGGGAAGCCGGGCGGGAGCCTCGCGCGCGTGAGCGTGAGCAGCTCCAGCGCCGGCGTCTCGCCGCGGACGTGCCCGCCGGCCTCGACGCCCTGCACGACGACCCCGTCGGCACCGGCATGGACGGCCGCCTCCGCCTCATCCACCGACCCGCACTGATGGACCCAGATGCCGCTCGTCAGCCGCTCAGGCGTACCCCAGAACGTCACCACGGCGTCGGCCTGTCCCGCCACCTCCCAGTGCTCCCGCCGCGCGAACGGCAGCAGCAGGTTGACCGCGACCGGCCCCGCGGTGCGCTCCCGGTGTGCGGCGAGCTCCGCACGCAGCAGCGGCGGAGGCATGATCCCCAGCTGACCGAGGCCACCCGCCTCCGCGATCGGAACCGCCAGGCGGGCGCGCGACAAGCCCCCTCCGAGGCCGGCGGCGACGATCGGATGCTCCAACCCCAACCGCTCGCGCAGGCTCACGCGGCGAGCCTACTCGCCGTGGGCAGGCGCTCAGCCGGACGTCTCGTCGAGGAGCTGGAGCAGGTCGTGCGCGGCGAGCTCGACGCTCTTGTGACGCCATTCGGCGGCCCGGTACTGGCACGCGATCAGGCCGGAGCGGTGCAGGCGGCGGAGGTCCCCGTAGACGAATCCGTAGCGGGCCTTGGTCTCGTCGGAGGCTCCGTCGGTCAGACCGAGGTGCCACTCGGCGTACTCGTCCCAGGAGTGAGACGACAGGTACGTGTTCTGGTCCTCCGCGGAGGGCTGCACGTCGCCCCAGTCGCTGTCGAGCACGTACTGGCGCGCCTCGATGAGCGCCCGGGCGCGGGCCACCGCCCGATCGTTGAGGGTGTACGAGGCCATCGCGGCATTGTGACCGACGTCGCCCCGCTGGCACGCTACGCTGGAGGGGTCAGACAGCGAGGGCAACCTGAGGGCGAGACCTTCAACTGAACGTCCCCTTCCCGCGAAAGCCGCCTGATCTTCTGATGGCCGAGAGTCCACCCACGGGTGGGCTTTCCGCGTTAAGGCAGGATGTCGTCCAGCGTCGCCGTGAAGCGCTCGCCCGACTCCTCGAGCTCGCCCTCGATGTGCAGCCGCGCCGGGCCGGTCTCGGTCCACAGGTCGAGGAAGTAGGCCCAGCCCGGCGCGTCGGGGTCGTCGGACTTGGTGACCGCCTCGACCCGGTAGATCTCGCGCGGCGGCAGCACCAGCGCCTCGGGGCAGTCGTCCTCGACGCGCCGGCGCAGGTCCTCGACCTCGAGCCGCTCGCGGGAGAGGGCGCGCAGCTCGTCGTAGTCGCCGTCCACGACGTATTCGACGATGTCCTCCAGGACCCGGTGCATCCCGTCGGGCATCAGCTCGAGCCCTTCCTCGATCTCCTCCGGTCGACCCAGCTCGAGGGCCGGCGTCAGGCTGAGCCGCTCGTAGAAGTAGTCCTCGCACGCCGCACGCGCCTGCCGGCGGATGCCCTTGGACAACCCCGCGGCGCCGAGCGCGAAGAACCCCGCCTCGATCGCTTCCTCGAGCGTCCCGTGGCGGCGCGTCAGCTGCGCCGCCACCGCGCGACCGTGCTCCGTGTCGCGCGCCACCGACGATCCGTCCATCAGGATCGAGGGAGCGTCGTGGCGGCTGTAGCCCGCACAGGCCCGCACCGCGGAGTGCATGACGATCAGGTGGTCGCCCATAACCGCGTCCATCCTACGAACGCGGGACGCCGACCCGAGCGCGTCTAGGCGGCGATCTTCTCGACGCCCGGGGCCGAGGAGCGCTCGTCGATCAGGTCGAGGACCGCCTTCTCGAGCTGCGGCTGGTGGATCGGGAGCTCGCCGGCCGGGGCCTCGGCGGCCTTCTCGACGGCCGGCGCGATGATGAGGCCTCCCTCGTAGGCGTCGAACACGCGCGGGTCGATGTAGGAGGCGCGGCAGACCGCCGGGGTGTTGCCGAGGTAGTGGGCGACCTCGTTGACCGCGCGGGTGATGGCGCGCTTGCGGCCGGACTTCGTCCCGGCCACCTTCCCCGTCACCCCGAGCGCGACCGCTGCGAGCACGGTCGCGTTCCAGGTCCGGAAGTCCTTCGCGGAATAGCCCTTGCCGGTGATCTCCTTGATGTACTCGTTGATGTCGCCCGAGCGGATGTCGCTCCAGCCGCGGCCGTTCTTGAAGGCCAGCAGCTCGTCGCCGCCGCCGCGGCGGCGCTTGAGCTTGCTGACGACGTCCACGGCCAACGGGTCGATGACGGCCCGGATCTGGCGCTTGCCGGATTTCGCGACGTAATCGAAGACCATCGTGTCGCCGTCCTCGATCACGACGTGGGACTTGCGCATCGTCGCCAGGCCGAAGCTCTCGTTCGTGACGGTGTACTCCTCCGTGCCGATGCGGAAGAAGCCGCGGTCGAGCAGCCGCACGGCGCAGGCGAGCACGCGCTCGCGCGTGAGATCGTCGGCCGCCTCGAGGTGTGCGGCGACGCGCCCGCGCAGCGCCGGCAGGTCCTTGGCGAAGTCGAGCATCTCGTCGAACTTCTCCGCGTCGCGCCGGGTGCGCCAATCGGGGTGGTAGAGGTACTGCTTGCGGCCGGCCGCGTCCATCCCGGTCGCCTGGATGTGGCCGTTCGGCCACGGGCAGATCCAGACGTCCTGCCATGCCGGCGGGATGCCAAGTTCGCGCAGGCGCTCCATCGCCTCGCGCTCCTCGATCGGGTCGCCGTTCTCGTCGAGGTAGCTGAAGCCGCGGCCCCGCCGGATGCGCCGGATCCCGGGGCCCGAGCAGTCCGCTCGGCGGAGCCTGGCCATCCGCTGGGTCTCCCCTGTTGCGCGGCGGTTTAGGCTTTCTCACCGAGGTGGCCCCCCTCACCTTCCACACGACGCTCACGAGCGCCGGCGATGCGCTGATCGCGCTCACCGGCGAGCTCGACCTGTCTGGCGCCGCGCCGCTCGACGAGGAGATCGACCGGCTCGCCGCCCAGGACGGCGTGCGGCGCGTCGTGGTCGACCTCCGCGAGCTCGAGTTCATGGACTCGAGCGGGCTGCGGCTCGTCGCGCTGGCCGAACGGCGGCTGGGAGCCGCCGCCCGGGAGCTCGTACTCGTGCGCGGCCCCGAGGCGGTGCAGCGCGTGTTCGAGATCACGCGGATGGAGGACCACCTCACGTTCGTCGACGAGCCCGCGGCCCACGACGGCGACGGGGCGACGGCATGACCTTCGACGTCGAGCTCCCGAGCAACGCAGCGGCGCCGGCCCAGGCGCGCGGCGCGCTGGATCAGATCGCGGGCCGGATCACGCCCCAGCGGATGCGCGACGTGCGGCTGCTGGTCTCCGAGCTCGTCACGAACGCCGTGCGCCACGCCGGCGGGGAGGCCGTACGGCTCGTCGTGGCGCTCAAGGGGGACACGCTGCGGATCGAGGTCCACGACCCCGGGCGCGGCTTCGAGGTCAAGGCGCCGCCGGCGGACCCGCTGCGCTCGTCGGGCTGGGGCCTCGTGCTCGTCGAGGAGCTCGCGGACCGCTGGGGGGTCGACGGCGACCCGCGCACGCGGGTGTGGTTCGAGATGGACTAGCGGCCCGTCAGGCCTTCGACTTGGCCTTCGAGCCGCCCTTGGAGCCGCTCTTGGACGAGCCGCCCTTGCCGTTCGACGACGACGCCTTCTTGGGCTCCTTGACGGCGGCCAGCGACGCCTCGAGCGCGGCCATGAGGTCGGGCACGCGGGCGGGCTCGGGCGCCTCGGGCTGGACGGCGATCTCCTCGCCGGAGGCCTTGCGCTCGATCAGCTCGAGGACCTTCTCGCGGTACTGGTCGTGGTAGCTGGAGGGGTCGAACTCGCTCGAGAGGGAGTCGATCAGCTGCTGGGCCATCTTGAGCTCGCGGTCCGTGGCCTTGAGCTCCTTGCCGTCGGGCAGGTCGTCGATGTCCTCGGAGGGGACGACCTCGTCGTGGAAGAGCATCGTCTCCATCATCAGGACGTCGCCGGCCGGGCGGATGGCGACGAGCTGCTCCTTGGAGCGCAGCACGACGCGCGCGATGGCGACCTTGTTGGCCTGCTTCATCGCGTTCAACAGGAGCCCGTACGCCTTCGCCGCGCCCTTGTCGGGCACGAGGTAGTACGGGTGGTCGTAGTAGACGGGGTCGATCTCGTCGAGGTCCACGAAGTCCTCGATGTCGACCGTGCGGGTCTTCTCCGGGTCCAGCGCGTCGAGCTCCTCCGGCGTGATGACGACGTACCGGTCCTTCGTCAGCTCGTAGCCCTTGACGATCTGGTCGTAGCCGACCTCCTCGCCCGTCTCGGGGTCGACCCGCTTCTGCGCGATCCGGTTGCCCGTCTCCGCGTTGAGCTGGTTGAACCGGACGGTCTTCTTGGACACGGCCGAGTACAGCTTGACCGGCACGTTGACCAAGCCGAAGGAGATCGCGCCACTCCACATCGATCGGGGCATGGCCGGGGATTCTATGCGGTCTGCGCGATCCCCCCGATGGCCTGCAACTCCTCGTGCGAGAGCTCGAGGTCGACGGCCTTCGCGGAGTCGGTGATCGACTCCGGCCGGCTGGCGCCCGGGATCGGGATCATCACTGGGCTGAGCGCGAGCAGCCACGCCAGCACGACCTGCTGGGGGGAGACGCCGTGGGCGTCCGCGGCCTCGCGCACCGGGTCGTGCGTGCCGGGCGCATCCGACGCCTTGGAGATGCCGCCGAACGGCGACCACGGCAGGAACGCGATCCCGTGGCGCTCGCAGAGCTCGACCTCGCCCTTGTCGATCGGGAAGCCGTACTCGAGCGAGAGCTGGTTCTGCACGGAGACGACCTCGACGATCGACCGCGCCTCCTCGATCTGGTCGGTGTCGGCGTTGGAGATGCCGACCCAGCGGACCTTGCCCTCGTCCTGGAGCTCCTTGAACGCGCCGAGGGTCTCCGCGTAGGGCACGTTCGGGTCGGGGCGGTGGTACTGGTAGAGGTCGATCCGGTCGGTGTCGAGCGCCTTCAGCGAGGCCT
>Ga0126308_10000323_pt1 | contig 14933 bp, 10 predicted proteins | sample Plot55_FD_92533 | JGI IMG/M metagenome (GOLD analysis project Ga0126308, IMG submission 92533) | Serpentine soil microbial communities from UC McLaughlin Reserve, CA, USA - Plot55 | ecosystem: Environmental > Terrestrial > Soil > Grasslands | place: USA: UC McLaughlin Reserve, Lake County... | reverse complement strand
CCTGATATACCAAAATTAGAAAATTCATATGGCAAAAATCTTGTCTCGGTAATGAAAAGCATAAACAAAATTAATGTCATAAATATAATTGAAGAACTTCAGCGACAACAGGAAGAAGAACAAGATCATGAAGATTACAATTACGATATTACAGTAAATACAAATGGTGATGCAGCTCCTTATTATCATTCATCATTTTCAAAAGATAATGCTATTACTTATTGCCACTTTCCTAGTACAAAATATCATATAGAATCCAAAAATATTGATTATCTAAAAACGGATCTTGGCATGACAGAAGGGTCAAATGTTTTTTCAGATAATAAGGACCATGAAGATATCAATAATCTAAAAAATTGTAAAACCGAGCTTCAGTTCAGCAGAAGAAAAGAATATTTTGAAATATTAAAATACGGATATTGGAATTTGATGAGAAATTCTACAGTGATTACCAATTCTGACTTCAGTCGAAGGGCAATCGTTAATGCATGTGGATTAGACAACATTCACATACTCAGCCCACCAGTAGATATTGAGACTTTTCGCAATGCTGCGTTAATGGCAAATAGCGATGATGGAGGAAATGATATCCTTCTAGTAATATCCAGAATCGCTCCTCACAAAAAAATTGAAAATGCAATCAAGCTTGCAAAAATATTAAAAGATAAAAATTTAGGCAAAGGAATGAAGATTGTTGGAAATCTATATCATTATTATTTTGATTATTACTCAGAACTTAAGCGTATGGTTCTAGATCTTGGTTTGACTGACTATATAACATTTGAAATCAATGCCAGCTTAGATAAGCTTCTTTCTACCATACGAGAATCCAGAGTATACTTTCATCCAATGGTAGGTGAGCATTTTGGCATGGCAGTATTAGAAGCTATGGCTGCTGGACTAATCCCAGTGGTTCCAAATGAAGGTGGCCTTACAGAGTTTGTTCCACAGGAATATCAATTTAATACAATAGAACAGGCTGCTGAAATCATAACATATGTATTTAATCATTTGCCAAAGACAGAACGAATTAAGATAAGTGATGATATAAACAAATTCTCAAATTCTCACTATATTGAGGGATTTCAGACCATATTGATTGAATTATTATCTAGAAGATAGTAGAAATTAAAGAATGGGATATCAGATTAGAGAGGGTCGGTGCATATTTTGGAGAGATTCCAACAAACCAAAAGTTCGAGTCGAGGAAAAAGGAATATTTGCGATCTAAAGGTCCTGACGATTTAGAGATCCTGAAATAAGAGTATCTCTCCTGACAATACTGTTGCTGGATGTTTTACAGAATCCGGCTATACTAATTATAGATGCTAGTGTTTAATCATATATGAGGTATAATCTCGTATCCACTTGATAGATCTCGACGCTAATGCTTACCAAAGTAAAAGTACAACCCATACGATCTTCGAGATATGAACACAATATTTCAACGAAGTTCAAAGAAAGATGTGAGGCATGCAATCTTTATGGAAAAGTGGACCAAATATACAATATCCTTAGCAATAGGTTGCACATTAGGATTGTTTATCTTTTTGATGGCCAACCCCGTCTACACCCTCTAGCTATTCTGGGGCCGAAGTTAAAAACGTAGTCGCCGACTGCAAAGCATCTGTCATAAAGTTTGTACCTTTAGGAGCATATCCTGAAGGCTCAGAACAGGTTATATCAGCTCTTAACTACTGCGTGACCCTTGGTTAGCCGACTTGACTTGGTTATCCCCTGGTATTATCGCCAGAGAATATCTTTAGCAAACATCTTTGTTAGCGTCCATCTTTTTGTTTGAACATCACAGGGTGCACAATACACCAAACCATTTGTCTTAACTAAAACATTATGTAAAAGTTGAGCTGCCAACAAATACAACCTAGGTAAGTTTTGGTAGTTGCATTAGCTAAAAATGATGTGCGATAAATGTGGTATAATGGTCGAAGGTGGACAAAGCAGACAACGACAACATAAAGGGAATAGCACTCTTACTGATATTCTGTAGTATTCGTCGTACATCAGATCGTTTAAATTACATAAAAGCCCTCGACCTCGAAGTATTTCTCAAATCATCTCTAACCTTTTGAAGAAAACTTCTTTTAGCTAAACTTCTGCAGTTATCCACCCATTCTATTTTCATCCCGGAGAGTCAGTTCCGTATAGTTTCTTCTCGGTCGTATCGCTTCCCTATTTCCTCAGTATATTCAACTATATTCGAAATATTCGAACAGTGCATTCGGATTTCCCTAATTTTCGCTCTAGGTTTCAAGGTAGTTTAATGATTATACCATCGATGTCGCATTATTTCTACCCTTCACAAATATGCCGATCTCAGCCATTCTGCCGGAAATAAAACCAGTCAAAGCACCGTATATCAAATGGAACCCAAGTGATCCGCCTATAATAATAGGATATAATCCTTGAAAATCATCAGCTATGTTGTATATATACTGATTAGGAGCTGACGAAGCAAAGGAATCAAGCCTTGGTTGAATTCCAAATATGGTCAGTGGAACAAACAACACTATCCATAGCACAGTTCCAACAATCATTCCTCTAACTAGACCCTTCTTTGAGTTATAAGGAGCCATCTTTGACCAAAATAGCGAGATTTGTCCAAATATGTTACCTGCAGCCGTTCCCGTTAACACATGAAGTACGAAGCCTACATACTGCGCTGCTGCTGGATCGTTAAATCCTAATGATATCCCAATGACAGCAAAAAAAGTTCCAGCAGGAGTACCTGAAATGAGGTCGACCGTAACTAGAAGACCAGAAATGGCCCATGCGCTTATAAAACCCGCGATCGAACAATATAGTATAAAGAGTTGCTGACGGCTTTTTCCACTTTCCATATCGCTGGGATAGTATAAGCTAGTATAAAAATGGGTTCTTATTCTGAATCGGGGTGCCTAGCATTGACCCTTATTACAGTTCATGAAATCTAACCTTGTGAAAAAATATTAGGTGAAGATGCAACGATAAGTCATGCTACAATAGTATATTAGATTTTTATCACGGTCGACTTTGATAAATTCGCCAAGATTGGGTAAGCCAACTTTGGTAATAGACACTTTTACTAGAATATGAGACAGCATCTACTTTGTGACTAGAACGATTATGACAGTAAACCATAAACTATACTATATTTTGGGTTCGCCATATTTTTCGTAGTAAACCAGTTCACGAATTGGCAGACGATTCTTTCTCTTACCTGTCAGCTCCCTTGCAGGATATCCAAAGCCTATTGTGACAGAAGGACTCATCTCACTTGGAATTCGGAAGTCACTTCGAAGTTTTTCTTCTCTTATTCCTGTAAACAGTCCTGAGCCCACTCCTTGGTTCCATGCGGTCAGCTGCATATTTTGCAGCACCCTCCCCGTATCAATTAAATGAAATCCGTACTTTGGATTTGTTAGTACAATTACTGCAAAGTTAGCGCCTGCAACCCAACTTCCACTTGTACTATCTTCTGCAAGTTTTTTGAGATTGTCTTTTTTCTCCACCATAATAAATCGCCAGTGCTGAGTGTTCATACCAGTACCTGTAAGTCTAGCTGCTTCAAGAATCTTTGATCTAATTTCGGATGGGACATCCTGTGTACTGAATTCTCTTACTTCCAGCTTAGTTGCTATACATTCAAAGGCATCCATGTCATTTCCATGGTGCTACTAATATATAGTAAGTTGCTAGCTGCCCTGAAGAAACTTCTCAGATCAGTCAATCACATTTTACTTTGCGTGTTCACTTCTCTTATCAGCTCTCTGGCTTCAACTGGTCTGGGTCGGTTGGAATTCAGAACATAGTGTCTATTCGGTAGAATGTGCACCAAAATTGGCTCATTTATACCATCAAGACACCTTATGTGCACATTATAACAATCCGACTGGATTACACCTCCATTTGCTGATATCAAAAAAAAGAAAAGTCTTTAATAGCTGTTAAGCGTATTATAGTATATTCGACCAGGAAATAGTGAACTACGACTTCACAACTAATGGAATGTTTGTGTAGGTAAGGACTTACACGCTCCACCTGTTGTGATATTACCTATTCGAGGTTAGTAGGTCAAACTGCCAGCTGAAACAGAATAGCAGTGAGCCCCGACCTGGGATAGGAATGACTATCAAGGTCAAGATTCTCCGGAGCCTACTGAAGAATCTTTGAACATAGTCACGTTGATTCGCTATACTGGTCGGATAATAGTTTCTTTTTTTTGTTACGTTCATGTTCTATTTTGACCCAACTTTTAATACTGAGTATTTGAAACCTGCATCCTTTGGTTTCCTTTTATAGTTCCGGATTCGATTGAATCAAACTTCTGTACTTCTATATCTTGCCTAAGAAAGATATGATAGTCATAGGCTCTTATGCCCTGACCCTAAAGATTGGGGGTTCTTCTGGGTAATTTGCTATTTGTGATTATTTTGTTATTGCTAAGCTCCGTCAGAAGTATAGAAAACAACTATAGCACAAACAGCGCCAAGCAGATTTCACAACTTGTGGGAACTCTATTTGGAATAAAGTTCAATATCCTTCAGATTGGAGAAGGTTAGATCTATCTTTTCTGGGAACCTCTGCAGACATTGATTTCTATCCTCTAGATGATACATCAGGCACGAAGGATATCAGGATGCTCATGAAATAGTATACCAATATTGGACTAAAAACAATGCAAGTATGGACATTAAAAGACGATAAAGTATACACTATTACTTACGTAGTCGAAGAAGATGAATATGAGGAATGACTTACATGTTGCACAGAGAATAATTGAATCATTTGGAATAATTAGGTAGCAACAAAATTTTCATGCTCCTGTCATTATGTGCTTTCGAATTAAAGAATAACCTTTTTCTAGTCAATATCATAAACCAGTCAAACAAAACTCTACTAACTATATCTCATACGGGAAGAGAGAAAAAGCTTGCTGTATAGGAAGTGCAGATTGTAAATCAAGAAACATCACTGCCTATGCCTTTGCCAAATAACATCAAAAAGCGTACGAACTATATGACGTTTGTCTTTCATTTTTGTGGGTGTCTGGAAGTGTTTGTGACATGAATATGGCTCTGCTAATGATAAGGAATAAAAGAGATTAGAGACTATACGAAAAAGTTTAGAACATGGGGTATTGTTTCAAATAGCTTAAAATACGTTCGCGAACAACTAGGACTCCTCAATGGGTGATAATGAGAAACCTCCATATGACAGGCGTGATGACTGGGTAATAGCAAATAATATTTTTCATGAGCTATGTGATCTTGATGCGAACGACAGACACGCAGACAGTGATTCTGCCTGGTATGATTTAAGAGCTTTAGTCAAGGAACGATTAGAAGCCTATCATGTCAAAGATGATGTTCTTCATCTTGCAGAAGATATTCTCGAACACGAGAGAAAGTTCATCGAACGTGATCCACATACCCTAAACGTAAGATTGACTGGCCTTGGTAGAGCGAATTGTGGTAGACAAATTGATGGTCGACTAGCAGAAGAACCTTAAGCTATAACAATTTAACAAGAAACCCATCTGAACAACTATATTACAACTATGCCAAGCGTGAAAGTGAAACCTTTCTAGAGTTGAAAATTGTCTTACCCATTTGACTGATATAAGACGGTTAAATGATAGAAAGACTTACCAATTAAGTATTTTCAGAGTTGTAGCTAAAATTGGAGATAGACATATAGATACAATTATTTAAAGTAATATATCCATATCCATGAAAGCTGAATCAAACAATAAATCAAAGTTGTCCATATTTTATCTATCCTCTCTGACAACAAGGCTTACAATAGTCTACTTTGGTGTATCGATAGGTATAGCTCTTCAGATTGGAGCAGCCAATTGGGATATTATATGGCACGGCGTTACAGATGTTGAGAGCTTCTTTACACCACCTCATACGGTATTATATTCAGGAGTAGCTCTTACAATTGGTTCAATTTTCATTGGAATTATTCAATATGTAAGGTTGAGAGAAACAGAAGGAGAAAAAGAAAAAGAAAAAGAAAAAGAACATGTGCAGCAACCACTGGCAGACAAACCAAGTGAACTCACGACGACTAAGGAATCATTATCAAAATCTTTAGGAGATGTAAGACAAAGTTCGCCCTCTTCATCTTCATTATTGACTTCACTTCATTGTTTGATACAAACTTTGTTCAAAATGCCATATCCTATCAAGCTTGTGGCTATTGGCACTATTATTGAGATCTTTTCAGGTGGATTTGATAGCTGGTGGCATTACAACTTTGGATTTGATGGGTTACTTAGCCCTCCTCATTTAATGCTTACTATCGGAATGTTAACAAGCGTTTTTGGTGCACTGATAGGCATATTCAAATTATTACAGAATAACAATTATGGAAATAATAGTAAGAATATCTTACTGAAAATATCCTTTATCGTATCATATGCTGTTGCTTGGATAGTTACAGTCAACACAATTTTCATGTTTAGCTTACCATATTCTAAAGGTCAGTATTTTGATTTTAATCCAAATCCGTTTGCAGCAATTTTTATTGCAACAATTGCCATTCCATTTGTTTCTGGGATAATATTTTATTCTGCTGCAAAAACTCTTAGAGATGTACATTTCAGATTCACCTTCATTACTTTAGCATTTATGATAATACATTCGACAGCTACTATAATATCAAATAATCATTTTGCGATACTGTATCCATTATATCTGCTCAACATTATACCTGCTCTGACGGCTGACATTATTATTTCGTCAAAAAGAAAAAGAAAACGATATTATGAAAAAGAAAAAAGTACTGCAGTAGAAAGAAAACACCTGGGAAACGCACATTCTCTTTCAGTAAGACAAAGAGCAGAAACATCGGACCTCATGGGAAAACAGATGATAGTGATATTTTGTTCTGCACTTGTTCCTGTGTTTTTTATAACCCTTTTCTTTCCCTGGTCTGTGAATGCCTATAAAGAATTCTTTGGAATAGATATGAATACTTTTGAAAGTATAGCAATATTTAACCGACTGCTTTGGCCATTTATAATCCCATTTGTGATTCCTGTATCTATCTTGATCTCAACCTTTGGTTGCTATATAATGTCTAGAATTCTTGGCAAGCTATTGTAATAAGATGTTCTCGGATGAATGAATTAGTGTACAAACAATGTTAGTTCCTACAATTAAAGTGCGTATTCTCAGTGGCAGTATATGCCTGCTATTACTTGTTATCTGTGATTCTATGCTAAGTGCTTCAGCGGCTCAAAGTAGCAGTAGCAATAACAATACCAATCCTGTTCTAAAAGCAATACAGAAAACTTTTCTGACCGATAGTAGATATTTGAAAGCAAAAGTTACAGTAAATGACTTTGAATTGGATGCAGATGTACCTATAACAAGCGAACTAATGTCAAAAGGTCTGGCTGTCAAGAATCAACTAAAAGAAAATGAAGCAATGCTATTTATTTTTCAGGAATCCGCAAAACATTTGTTTTGGATGAAAGACATGAAATTTCCAATTGATATCATATGGTTGGATAGTGCTAGGAGGGTAGTTCATATTGAGCGGAACCTTCAGCCTTGTGCCTCAGTTTTTTTCTGTACCGGCTATAGTCCAAGTGCCGACTCACAATATGTATTGGAGACAGTAGCAGGATTTGCTCAGAGACATAATGTTAACATGGGATCTGATATTGATTTTGAATTAGTCAGATAAGCTAAGCTAGTTAAGCTTTCATTCAAGGATAGCATTCTAATAACTCAGAGAGTCCAAAACGACTTGGAGACCTACAGGTAGATGATCATATTAGGAACCGCAGTTATAGTCAGCTAACTGTTAGTTTTTAACATCATTACTTAAAAAGTTGGTTTGACATAAATTGCTTCATCTTGAACATTAGAAGATTACCATTATTGTTTCAAAGTTGAAATATAGGATCAAAATAAATCTGACTCGCCATGCTGTAAAATTCTCCAAGATTGACTTAATTTAGCTACCCGAAGTAACCGTGGGCTAGTAAGGACACAAATGAAAGTCCATTGGAATCTATTTGGCTTTTTGCTATCTTAGGCTATGTTCCTTTTCCCATTCATAACTTTGAGTATCATTATCTTTACCAACAATCCAAAAGTCGTAATTTCCCCCAATACGATCGCCTGCCGCATTAAGATTTATTTGACCTGACATTCCTTCAAATGATTCCGCAGTTTCAACAAACAATTCTTTAAATGATTTAGTTAAGTTTTCCTTATCTGAGTTAATGGTACTATTATTGTCAAGACTTAGCGCGGCAATCCAATAAGAATCATAGGCGATTGCAGGATATGTTATTGAACCCACTTCATGTAATTTCTTTTCTAGTTCTTCTTCAAGAGCGTGAGCTGTCCCACTACTTATTGAATACAATGGATTAGAAAAATTTGTTTTCATTGCAAATCCTGCTGAATCAACATTTTTTGTGATATGATGATTTTGTGCAATACTATCACTTCCATACCATCTTACTTTTTCCAAGATTTCATAAAGTGGTGATTGAATTAAAATGGGTGTTATTTCGTCGTATGATATTACATATACACCGACAGCATTGACACCATATTTTTTTATATCATCAGAAACAATAACACTTAATTTTTCTAAGTCCTGATTCCACATAAGGAAATTTATGCGATGTAAACTGGTGGCAAATTTCCCAGTAAATGGGTGATAATTAACACCCTCTTCCACTTTGCCCCCTAGTTTTTCAAAATTTGATTTAGTAGATTTATAGAGTTCATTTCCATAAATATCGCCTCTCCACAAGGGAACAATAGCCTTTATGCCGTCATCAAACATTCTTTGAGCCATTATTCTTCCTTGATAGCTGTCGTCAGGAACTAACCGAAAAAGATTATCTCCTTTGATGGAAAGTAATGGAGAGGTACTTGCGTAACTAAGAAGAATAATGTCGTTAGCATCTGCATAATCCTTTACAGCTGAAACTGCGGTACTTGTTGCAGGTCCTACGATGATCTTAGCACCATTTTCATGCAATTTTTTTATTGCTACTAGACTCTCCTCTGGACTCGTCTTTGAATCAGCCATTAATATCCTAAAGTGTGATGAAGAATTCATTTCCTCAAAGTGCTTGTTTACATCATTTTCAGCATTTTCTAAAGCTATCTTGACGGATTTGCCAATAGAAGATAAGGAACCCGTAAAGGGTAAAATTGCACCAACTACAAATTCCTTTTTTCCATTTTCGTTAGTAGAAGGTGGAAAATTAGAACTTGTAATAAAATCTTTGTTGTCATCGGAACTGAAAACATCTGTAAAATAAAAGCCTGCAAATATCAGAGAAGACGTTAATGTAATGGACGTAATGAGAACCTTTTTGAGATTTGCATTTCTGACCTTTGTTACGATCTTGAAAATAAGGTCCTTTGAATGCCATTTGATAGAATATCTGAGGTACCATATTAGACCGCCTGCGATTAACAAATAATGTGCAGACAGTAATAACGCAGACATCCATAATTGTTCAACAAATGTCGTTAGAACAATAATTGCAAACCAACTATCCCCGATAACGATTGCTAACAGTCCGACTAGCTCACATATCCATGGAATAAAGTGATGTCTTTCATTCTTTATTCCAAGGAGAACCATCAACGCAAGAACGGTTAAAACTGAATTCAAGGTGGGATATGCTATGGTGACAACAAAGAGCATAAGACCTCTGAAATTTGATGTTTCCGTGTTCTCAAGAGTCAAGTTTAAGATGTAAATCAAAAATAAGCCTGTACCAATGACTATTAGAAAAAGGAATTTTTTATTGGTAGTGTGACCAATCTTCCTGTATACAATTGTTAATCGATATATCAAAAACCCATATGCAGACAGTAAGAATAAATCTGCTAAAGAAGGTACCGGGGACACAATGTCAAGCACTAATTCATAATATGCCCATATTATATTTGCAATAAACCAGAAAACCAGACCAACTGCTAGAAGAATATTAGCCTTATCTACTTCCCCTTCTTCCCTATCCTTATCCTTAATGAGAATCATTGCAGAAAGGCCTACAGCAATGAGAGAATTTATTATCAATATCCAATTGGAATAGATTACTTTACTGTCTGACTCGGCAAAAATAATAAAGGAGTTTCCTATCACTATTGTAATAATTACTCCTAAAAAAAAGTATATAGGATTCAAATTCGTTTATTTATGATTATTATTGGCTTGCTATAAGTCTAAGCCTAGGCATGTTAAAATCTACAAGGTAATAACAATTAAGCTAAATTCGGTATCGCCATTTTTGTAGCCTCAAAATGTGTGCAGTTATTCAGACCTCATACATACACAAGGGGCTCGACTTCGAATTGAACGAGAATATATTCAAAGTACTGAACTTAGTCTTATTTTTGTACGACCCTGAACTCTTTCGAAGCTCAGTATAAACTTCCTCCCGATCCTAGGATCTTTGTCCTCCTTCCCTTGCTGTAGCGATTGAGGATTCTAAGAAGAACGGGAAAGCGGATCAAAAGTAATACGGAAAGACTTGCAAAAACTAATGGAACAAGAACAATCTGCCGACAAATCATCAGCAGCGATGCTTGAGCTCATGCGCAAACTGAGATAAACCCTTTTACATTTGGGGTTCAACAAAACATAAGACGACAGCCGGATATAGTAATAATGGAACAAAAGCAATTTGCTGTTTTAACCATATCATTGGGTTACCTCGAAGGAACGGAGTACCTCAACCTCTATTGGATTATCAAGACCAAATCTATAAAGCTCTAATGATTCCAAAGAACTGGTAGCCCACGACATAGAAGAGAAAAAGAAAAGGGAGCTGGAACAATCAAAGTCCTATATTTATGATTTCGAACTCAAGCATTTGTGGGTAAAGAAGGCAACTGGTCTTGGTATCACTGAATTAATGTTAAGCTTTAGGCTTTGGCTTTGTCTGCGCAATGACGATTATAAGAATGGTCAAAGGGTGATAATAACAGGTCCTAATCAAGAATTAGCAATCAAACTTATCAAGAGAATGAAATCACTCTTTGAACCAAATGGCATTTATTTCACTCAAAGGAGATTGTCATTGACTTAAATGGTTGCAGCATTGAAGCATATCCTTCAAATCCTATCGACGCCTTCCGTTTTTTGACTAATCCCAAGTTCGTACTCCTAGACGAAGCGGACTTCTTCCGCAAGGCAGAAAAGGAAGAAATAAGACATGTTGTAAAAGATACATCGCCAAACCAGATCCCTATATTGTTATGGTATCAACTCCTAACAACTTGATGTACTAAACAGAAACATAGAACCAGCGATATCAACAACGCCAGGTATACCGGATATCAGTATTCACCATGAACCTGAGTTGAAATACGGGTCGGCTGCATTGGCAAAGAAGGGTATCATCAGATTTACAATTGACGAGGCACTATAAGACAAGATTACAAGAAGCATACTAAGAGATAACAAAGGGAATACATAAAGGATCGAAACCTGTAAACATTGTTTAGACTACAAAGGAAGACCTAAACCCACTACTAGAAGATATGTGGGATGCAAAGAAGATGCCAGAAAACAAGACAAGGACAATTGTCAAAATAAACAATGTATAGTTCTTCCAAACGCCCAAGCCTACAGACTGTTCTCGGAAGGAAAAACTCCTTTAGAGGCGCTCAAGCTGGCGCCACATATGGACCGCGACAGGGTTGAAGCTGATTAGATAATCATTAATCGGTTAGCTTCAAGGCTAAAGTGCTTTCTTGTCTAATGTTACAAACGCCTTTCTTTTAAAAAAGTCAATACAAAGCAATACCGGCATCAGGTAATTGTCTTTATCAGCTATAATAGCTCTGAGATAGATTTGCCCTTCTTTATCTAATTTTTCTTTAGCCGCCTTATTTATCACATAATTGATTTTACTTACTCTGGCATTGTAACCTCTTATCATATCTTCACTAGGTCTCTTTTTATAATGTCGTAGCATTGTATTTTCTTGTATTACTTCTTTTAATTTCCGGTCTTTGCCATCCAACTTATTCTTTAATTGGGAAATTACTTCTGTTTCTGATATATCAAAAGTCCGTGATTTCTGCTCTATTGGCTCAGAGAAGAAAGTTTCTGCAGGCTTTAATCCTGCATCTGTACTTGGTTCAGCAAATACTGTAGACTGACCTGCCTTGTTTCGATTATTATGAGATATCCTAGCTGCCTCTTGCTTTTGTTTATCCTTATATTCGTCAGGAAGTGCGTTCCTTATGGTATCTTTTTGCCATATAGAGATACAGTCCTTCACTACTCTATCTCTGATATCTTCATTTGAGAGAGTGGAGTTTTCTTTCTTTAGTGCTTGACAGAGTTGTGGAATCCAGTATTTTACAGACCCTCTGGCTTGCTTCAATAAAGTATCATATTTTGAATATTCTCTTTCTTTTGACATTTCTCGTCATATCATGTACATGCGCATTTCTTAAAAGCGATCTTCGTTATTTCGTGCTAGATTCATCTGATCTGTCTCCTAGATGTTCTCGTATATGTTGTTTAAGGTCATCAATGTCCGTTAATTCTTTCATAACCTGAGTTTATTCGACGGATGAATACCTCTGATTGACTTGACAAGGGAGAAAATACCTGATCCGGATGATTTACTAGACGGAAGTAAGGGTCGATGGAAGCCCTATTTATATGGGAAACCGTTTGATTATCAGAGCAAACAGACCCGAATGAGGATACGAGATAAATTTCTAGTGGATCGGCGATATAGGATTGCAGTTATATATGAAGGGGAAACAGAGCACGCAGTCATAGAAATGATTTTTGATGCTTTGGAAATAGATCCGAAGGGATGGGGTGTTCGTATGGAACGCTAGAGGTCAAGGCAATATTGAAAAGAAACTTTATGTAAATCTTCTCCTTCTGGATCCTCATAAGTTGAAAATTAGATTAACCATAGACTCAAAAATATGCCTGTTGAGGACATGGAACTTCATTTTATTGTTCTTATTCTTTTCTTTCTGTCCCCTTCCATAGGCGTTGGGAGGTTTTTCAAAATTTTATATCATGAAGGGAAAGAGACCGTAAATGAGATGGTCAACAATTACTATCATAAACAAGAGGAATTTTTGTCATTTGAAGATGATATCTCAAATACGATAAAATCGGTAGCGAATCTCAACAAAATAATGAGAATACACGGAATCTAGAAAATTAGATAAAAGAGATTATAAACAAGGAGGATAAAAGTCATCCTCCTAATTTCCTATCTTACTCATGATCGAGATCCTTGATAATATCTCTAGGCACACCCACTCGAGACTTTAGAACGAAAATTTAAAAACCGAGGCCATCTATGAGGTTTCCAAAAAGTTTTTTAAACTAGTATATCTAGCCGTGGTACAAGACTTTTTTTCGCAGCATGCAAGGCTTTTTAATAAACGATAGAACCACCCTTCTTGATAGCCTATGTTGAATTTGGGGAGCTTGGTTATTTCATTCAAAAATAGTAGATATTCCCTAGACTTAGATTTTGACGTGTCGGTTTATGAGATCGCCTAGGGGCCTTCTATATATAATTGATATATAGAAATCCTCTAGTTAACATCACTCTGAAAAGTGTTTTAAAGGGGTGTTATTTAGCCATTGTACAATGAAATTTTTACTGTTTGCAAATGCCTTCTAACACTCAATTGATGCCCTATTTTGTGGGTAGCCTATATCAATAATTCGCAAAGTTCGATTACTTTCATAATTATATATATTGTCCCTGGTTGCAATAAACCTCAAAAAGCTTTTTAAACTATTATTATTTACTACTTGTTTATGATTGACAAATGGAAGCTAGCGCTGAATGCCGTTTGCGAGAACAACCCTCAAAAAGCTTTTTAAACTATTATTATTTACTACTTGTTTAGCTATTGTACGCTAAAGTTGACTTTCTCTTTGTGTGGTTTGCATTGTCAAGCTCTAGCAACGACCTGCTTTCAAGTCTTCTACAAAGACTGAGACGCCCCAAAGTATCCAAGTAGAAAAACTGGATAAAGATGTCACGAGGTATCACGATTTGCTGGACGCACTGAGGTTATCTTTGCAACTATATCAGAGGAAAAATAAATAATGAAACAAACAAAACTCAAACCCAAGAAAGATATCATAACAATAGATAACGAATGTACCGGAGAGGATAGACCTACTTACATTTGCAATTATTGTAATCGGACCCTAATTAGACTAACAGATAGCAATGGACAAAATAAAATGCGTGATGGTTTTAACTACTTCAGAGCATTCCCAGAAGACGCAATTCAAAATGTGAATTATTCAAAGACCAAGCTTCCAATGCCAGTACTAGCGGTAGGAGCACCATATCCTTTCTTGTTATTCTATTTCTTGTATTGATACAACCTACAACAATCTTAAAGCCATCATATGCTCAAAATGAACCAAGTTCAAATACAACAAACAATACTTCATCGTCAAGTACTTATAATAATACTACTATGTCATCGTCATCTTCTTCAAGTCCTATGAGCTCACAAGACATAGCTGCAGAATTGAAAAGAATTGAAAACTCTGACAATCCAGTAGATATTGCAACTCTAGCGTACATTTGGGGATATCCTCTCATTAGTATGAAAAGGATGACTGACTTTTCAACTAGCCCTAATCTATCTGCTTCACATGGTAGAGGACCAATCAATACGTTAATACATGTCCGTGACTTACCAAACGCCAGTAACGCTGATCTTGTACATCTTAACGTTGATACTTTATACACTATAGCATACTTAGATTTAAAGAAGGAACCTCTTGTTTTTCAGGTGCCTGCAATTTCTGACAGGTATTATACCGAACAATCCATAGACGCCTACAGCAATAGTTTCAAGTATATATGAAGTCGTACTAATGTCACTTCAGGAGGCGCTTATCTTATTACCGGACCTAATTGG
>Ga0126308_10000322_pt1 | contig 14943 bp, 13 predicted proteins | sample Plot55_FD_92533 | JGI IMG/M metagenome (GOLD analysis project Ga0126308, IMG submission 92533) | Serpentine soil microbial communities from UC McLaughlin Reserve, CA, USA - Plot55 | ecosystem: Environmental > Terrestrial > Soil > Grasslands | place: USA: UC McLaughlin Reserve, Lake County... | reverse complement strand
TACTTGGAGTATTGGCAGATTAATTACACATTTCATAAATATAAAGGTCAAGAGATGGCAATACTGAAACACAACTACTAATATATTGTAAATAGATCCGAGTCAGGGTTTAGTATTTCTTATTTTTGTACTATTTTCAACAAAGATGACAAGTTCAATTCAAATGCCGCTACTGGGACCCTCAACTTAAATTTTTCTATAGTCCCTGGAGTGATTTCGCCTATTATGCCAATTTTTTTTTCATTGAATTTAATATCTGCACATCTTCCCTCCATAAACATTCCATTATAGCTTGCTGGCGTTGACATAGCCTTTGTATATATCGGACCAAAACAACCCCTGACTAGTTCTTGCACTACTGATTTGGCTTCTGTATAATTTGCCAAATTATGAGCAATTACGACACCAACATTCCAATGCTCATGCAGACCGTCTGTCATTTGGAAAACCTTTCCGATCTCAAACAATTCCTGAGGATACTCCTCATGTATATTGTGGGACAACGTTTGCAGCAGTGATGGGATAAGGGAATCTCTAAGAACTTCATGTTCAGTACTTTTTGTCCCCTCAACACTAATAGCACTGCTAGTACTATTTTCTATCCCTACTAGCTCATATTGCACCTTTTTACTGACTAGACTAAAGTTTAGGATCTCAAGCATCCTCATGCCAACAAGGATTTCTCTAGTTGCGTCGAATAACTTCGTAAGATCACTTGTTGCCCCTGAGGTTTTTGACCATGGTATTGAAGGCTGCAAGTTGAAAACACCATATCCTATTACTGTTTCCTCAACAATATCTATTTGATGGATGATGTCGGTTCTATATCTTGGAATTGTGCACATGAGTTTCCCACTTTTTCCCCTTTCCGTACCTACTCCAAGTCTGCTTTTTTTTAGGCTTGATGAAATTTCCTGAATGGTAAGGTTCAATCCCAATACTTGATTTATGTAATCCGTACCGACTTGAATATTTTTTGGTTTCATCTTGGGAGTTAATTCCTTGTTCCCTGTTTTAGTATCGTAAATGGTTACTGGATTAATTCTAAAACCTGAGTCAAAAAGACTCATCGCAATTATGGCTATTGTATCGTCCGCCGTTTGCCTGTTAATCCCTGTGACCTCTATTAAAATATTCTTTGTATCAGTGCTTAATCTAGTTGCATCACCATTTACTATAGGTGGAAAGGAAAGAACAGAATTATTTGAATCTAGAATAATTGGATATTTTTTTGCATCCTTTAGTATGAACCCATATTCCCTTCCGCTATCTAATTCAGTTAAAATTTGTTTTATTGTGTAGGGGTTTTGTTTATCGATAGGAACAAACGAAAAATCCTCTTCTGCTGTCGTATACACAAGAGGAAATTTAACTTTGTCGAGGTTGTGGATGCCAATCGAAGCCTTCTTTCTATGCCTTCCTACTCCATTGTGAAGGTCTTCCTGCATAGAAATTAACTCCTTAATGTCTTCATTAGTTAGATTCTTTTCTTTCCTCTTCGCAACAAAAGATACAACATATGGCCTTAGGTGTTTTATACTTTTATCTACCTGTATAACGTACTTGTGGTCTAAAGATAAATTGAAATTCGGTATACCGACTTCTATTTCAAACAATCCTTTGAGTGCCCGCACAATTCCATACTGTGAAGAAAAGTCAGGCCTATTTGGATTGTATTCAATTCTGATATTCTCCTCATCAATCCCCTCTATGTCTAAACCAACAAATGGGATAACTTCTAATAACTTTTCAAATTTAATTCCTGGAAGAGATTCTTGCAGTCTTTTTATTGAAATAGTTATGACTGGTATATCGGTACACTCCTTAGCCAGCCCAAATTGTTGGCATAGAGGTCTCGGACATCACATAGACTAAAACGTGTCATTGCTATTCTTTCTATGCCTCCACCCCATGCCAAAACGGGATTTTTTATGTCAAGAGGCTCTGTTACCTCTGGTCTAAATATACCCATTCCAAACAGTTCCACCCACTTGTCAAGAGTCTCATTATAGATCATGGATTGTAGAGAGGGTTCTGTATAAGGAAAGTAAGTAGGCCAGAATTTTACCTTATTAATCCCAAGTTTAGAGTAAAACTCTGTTTGTAAGCCCATCAAATCTCGAAGAGTGACGGCGCTGCTTGTGACAACACCTTCTATCTGACTGAATTCCACCAAGTGTTTATACGACGTTTTTTCATTTCTGAACACCCTTCCTACCGTAAACACCCTTGCGTCTTCTAGTTTATTGTCAGACAAATACTTTATCGTTACAGGAGTAGTATGGGTACGCAAGACTATTCTTGTGGACTCTTCAAGGTCCCATTCATATTGCCATCCCTTTCTGTGAACACTGGAAACCTTGTCGACTATGTTTTGGTCTTTTACACGCATGGTTTGTTTTTTTTGGTGAACATAAAACGTATCTTGCATCTCTCGCGCAGGATGATCTTGTGGTGTAAAAAGGACGTCGAAGTTCCAGAAGCTAGGTTGAATCAGTGGTCCTTCAATTTCCAAAAATCCCATGCCAACAAAAACTTCTTTTATTTCGTCGATCAGATTTTGAAGTGGATGCTTTTTTCCAGCACGAATTGAAGGAGCCGAAGCTTCCACGTCAAGTAGTTTGAACCTGACATGTTTCCACTCTCCAGAAGTGATTAATTGTGATGTAAGCTGGTTTATTCGATTTTTTTCAGCTTCGTGTTCTATGCGTTGATCATCGGTTTGTTGTAGCCTCAATAATTGTCTACCTTTATCAGACAAAATAATCTCTGAATTTTTATTTTTTTGTTCAATTACAAAATGGCGCCTCTTCAACGAGTCAAATGCTTTTAATTCTTTCTGGCTCATAGTGGAAATTTGATCTTCAGACATGACTGTCGCAGTGTATATTTTCTTTAACAGATGTTCTTCAGGTGAGGATTTGTCAGAACCAGGCAAGACTACCAGAGCTGGCTCTTCTCCTGGGGCTGAAGGAGTTTCCTGCGCTAGCCATTTGTTTATATGAACAGCATATCTAAAGGCAACCGTCATTTCCTTATTATCATCAAATACTCGAGCACTGGACAGCTTCTTCATAGTATTAAATCCTTGTTTCACTGACTCTACTAATCTTCTCTCTGGAAACAGACTTTTTATTGCTTTTAATCCATTTTTTCCTATTGATATTTTAACAGTTGATTTATCTCTTATCGAAATTAGGTTCTTGTATTTTAACCACTCAATACCTCTTCTCACTTGGTCTATATTTAAACCAGTGACATGCGAGAGACTTTCTATAGACATAGGTTGACTGCTAACCAGAGTCTTTAACAAGGACTTTTCAATTGGGTGGAGCTGGCTCTGATTGTCTTGCATTAATCGTAGAGTGTCTCGGCAAATAAGACTTTTTAAACCTTTAACCATTGTAGAGTATATCATAGTGGCAGCATACAATGAGTAAGGCATCCTCTAACAATATCAAAACCGGTACCACAGTCACCACTACAAACAATCAAAGGTGAGATAAGATTAGTAACACTATCAAAAATAATATGAATGGTAACGATGAAAATTCGGAAAATGGTAAGGAGAAAAATGACTCTGCCAGAGTTACTCCTTGGGAAGTTCAGGGTCGTATTGATTATGGTAGGCTGATAGAAGAGTTTGGCACTCAACCTATAAGTTCTGAGATATTAGAACAGTTTGAAAGGATTACTGGCGAAGTTCATCCTATGCTAAATCTCCATTATTTTTTCTCTCACCGTGACTTGGACTCTATTCTGCGTAAGGTAGAGAATCGCGAAAAAATTTATCTTTATACGGGAAGGGGTCCTTCTGGTATGGTCCATATGGGCCATTTGATGCCTTGGATATTTACAAAATATCTTCAAGATAAATTTGATTCCAAACTGTTGTTTCAGATAACAGATGATGAAAAATTTTTGTACAGTCAGGACCGTACAAGAGAAGAGATAAAGCGCTTTACATACGAGAATATATTAGATATTATCTCTGTTGGATTTGATTCTAATAACACAAAAATTATTGTAGATACAAAACATATCAAACATCTCTATCCTATTTCGCTTGAAATTGCAAAACGAATTACTTTTTCGACTGCCAAAGCGGTATTTGGTTTTTCAGCTTCAACAAATATTGGCATGATAGGATTCCCTCCAATACAGGCGGCTCCTTGTCTTTTACCCTCGCTAATAGAGGGAAAACCCACACCGGTACTGATTCCTGCAGCAATCGATCAGGATCCATATTGGAGAATTACTCGAGATGTCGCGGAGAAAATGGGTTTTTATAAACCGGCTCAGATTCACAGCAAATTTCTTCCAAGCTTAGATGCACCCGGAGGAAAGATGTCTTCATCAAAACCTGGAACAGCAATTTTTACAACAGATGAGCCTGAGGTCACTGATAAAAAAGTGTCAAATGCCTTTACAGGAGGACAGGCCACAGTTGCATTGCAGAGGCTTTACGGGGGGAACGCATTGGAATGTCCTGTCTTCTGGTATTTAAGGTATTTCTTTGACGACCAAAAAGACTCTGACGAGCGCTTTGTAAAATGTATTAGCGGAAACCTTCTTTGTGGAGAGTGCAAAAGTGATTTAGCTAGGGAGTCCAAATCCTTCATAGCTACTTTGAAAAAGCGAAGAGAAAAGGCCAAAGATTGTATCCAGAAATATATGTACGACAATGTTCCTTTTGAAATTTGAACACAGAAGTCAGGATGATAGTATAACATGAATACTGAGACATTTGAGTGCGAAGACAGTTATGAAGCTGAAAAATTAACTGGACTATTAGCAGTTCAAAAAGACAACTCGATTTACGTAGCAAGAGTTGTAGGGGCAGTAAAGAATGAAATTATTATAATGTTAAAAGATAACTCTTCTCATAGTGTTACTCTAAAGGATGAGAAAAATGCAGAGAGATTAGGATCGCTGGTCGAAGATATAATTAGGGGGCGAAAAACAATTGCAGAATGTGTAAGTCAGAACCATAGTAGCCAAGTAAGAATTTCTACCCAGTGAATATATTTTCTATTCAGGTTTTTAGGTCTATTAGGTTTCTAAAAGTGTAAAGTCATCAGTATTATTAGACTAAGAAGATAAAACTTCGTTAAATGGCAACTTCGGCTAGGGTATTAGACCCTAAGGTTACCTTTATTTTTGTTTAGAATAGCACCTTATTGTTAGCGTAATTCCTTAGTTACCTCATCGGATAGAACCTGTTGTATCTTCCTAAAATAGAGACCTGTAGAATAAGGCATCAGGGGTATGTATTCTTCAATGACTTTCATTATATACGGTACCGCGCGTTTTGAGACATCTATTTTAAACTTCATCCACAGAACCCGGTCTTGGTGGAAATGAATTTTGTCCTTTAAATGGCGTGGCACGCTATCAATTGATTTATCTTCTATTCGCTTGTACCAGTATGCGAGCAATTCTGGATTCAAGCCCTCTTTTAAGTTTTTTATTCCCTTGGAAATCGTATATAAAGGAAAATCAACATTATTTTTTTTATACATTTATTTTGAGATCTTTCCTAATCAAAATAAAATCCTTGTAATCAAATTAAATTGCTGATTGGTATTATTATTATTGTTGTTGTTAAGATTGATATTATTTTGTTTTTGTTGTTCTCAATATTTTCCCCATACCGTCTATCTCACCAGCTCTGATTCGAGTCGATGAAATTGGGCCCCCGTCTTCGGCTTTTACAATATCCACTGCAATTATCGAAATCGGTTTTAAGCTATTAATTCTTCTGATGTCGTTAATTTCTTTACCCTTACGCGCCGTTTCAGAACTTGCAACAAGCGCATCCACGGGCCCTTCTGTTATAATAGGGCCAAACTCATTATCAAGCTTTGCCACAGTGTATTTGACTTGGCGACCGAATTGTTTATAGATTGTGGCGTGCAGATTTTTAACCCTCTGCTCATAAGTATGGTTTAACTTTCCTTTCCGTTTTATCCTTGTTGCAAAGTCATCACTTGAGACGCCTATTATGATTTTGTCTCCTACTTCAAATGCTTTGGAGAGCAAAGCCAAGTGTCCTATATGCAATTCATCAAAAGTACCTCCTGTAGCTACTAAATCGAATTTGCGCCTAGTCGTAAGGATTCGCCATAATAGAATAAGAAATCTCCTGAATATGTTTTTTAGTAAAATCTTATTGTTTCATCGAGCAATAACGCTGTCTCAGTTAGAATCTGGTGCTATCTAGTATTCAATTGAGGTAGTTATGAGCTGAGATACATCACACGCAACTATGCTCGGGCATGGAGATCTATTCTGCTTCTATTCATTTCGTGTGCTAGCCTTTCTGGAATATCTTGACACATTGGGGAGGGCATACGTTCTCACAGGCCATACAAAATATGCAATCCTTTTCTCTTATCATAAATGGCTTTTTTTCAGATGCTGGATGCCCAGGTGTTTCTAACCATTCATATACGTTAACAGGACAGGCTTCAATACAGGCTCCATCAGCTATACAAATATCAAAATCTACGCATACCTCTGTTCCCCATATACCCAATTGACCTGGTGGATCTACAGGACCCCATACCTTTATTCCTTGGAAAGTACCAACAGGTTGTCTCTTTGTCTTAAATGAAGGGTCAATAGGACCTTCCATTTTTGAATAGTTAGTTCCACTTCCTGTAAGGGATATGGTTGTACTGCTACCACCGCCGCCACCACCAGTAGTAGTAGCCGCTGCCGCGGGAACACGTTGTGCCATAGGTTGTTCCAGCTGCGGAGTGCTCTGAGAAGGTGCTGCCGGCTTTTGTTGTTGTTGTGGCTGTTGGAGAGCGGCTGCGCTTGATTCTGCCGTAAGCCTTTGTCTCTTGGCCACACATAGCTGATTATGAACCTCCTTCATACTCTGCAAAGTAAGGTGATTGCTGTGACTTAATAGAGATCCGCAGTCATCACAAATATATTCCGATAGAGTAGACACTGTTTTAAATCAGAGTCAACCATTTATCAATTTTTGGTTTATAGCTGGACCTGAATTCACCATACCAGATTTTAGGATTTTCCGCAATAGATCATAACAACTTTAAATGATGCGTCACCTTATCTATCAGCTCGGCAGGTCCCGGGCCTATTCCAATACACGTTACCGTGCCAGGAGGGATTTGAGTAAGGCCACTATCTTGAACGCTAACAGCAGGAAGGCCAATGGTCCGAGCGTGGTTTTTCAATTTAATTAGTTCTTCTAGATTTTCCGCCTTTACTACAACTTTGGCTTGTCCAGTTCTGAACCAGATATTGAACCAGTCATGGCTTTGGGAACGTGCTTTTTCAGCAGCGAATACTGCTGCATGGGCGACCTGGGCAGCCAATTTTCCTCTTCCCATTGCAATATCTTTTCTGACTGCAATTACCTGCTTTACTTCCAAATGATTCTCTGGCATAATTTATTAACCTAATAAAAAGGATCTGTCATTATCTTATGAAAGAAGATTATGACGTCATAGTCGCCGGGGGTAGTGTATCTGGATTACTTGCTGCAAGGGAAATTGCTTCGAGAGGACACTCGGTCCTCGTTCTGGAGGAGGACTCGGAGATAGGTACGCCTGAACACTGCGGGGGATTAGTCAGTATTGGCGCAGTTGGTAGACTAGGAATCCTCCCTAGAAATAATGTAATCCAAAATCAAATAAAGGCTGCTAAGATATGTTCACCTTCAAGAAATTTTGAGATTAACGCCGTAAGCCAGAAAGTAGTAGTCCTTGAACGGCGTGAATTTGACAAACAGATTGCTTTACAATCTACAAAATTGGGGGCTAATATAAGGACAAAATGCTCTCTTTGGGATACTAAATATACCGCCAATTCTTCAGACAAGTTTTTTGGCGTCACGACCACAGATGGTCTGTTTCGGTCGCGATATTTTGTAGATGCAAGGGGTATTAGTTCATTGATACAAAATGACCGATCTGGTGTACTTCTGGCGGCTCAGTACGAGGTCTACGCACGCTGGATAGAAAAAGACACAGTTATAGTAGAATTTGACAATGTCAAGTACCCAGGTTTTTTTGCATGGATTATTCCTACCGGAGAAGGGAGTGGAAAAGTCGGAGTGGCAGGCAAATCCATCAACACTGCACGATCTATCATGCGCTATTTGGAAAGCAAGGGTAGTAGTTTTTCGGTGATAAGGAGAATATTTGCTCCAATATGGGTAAAAGGTCCAATTGACGAATTTATTAATGGGAGGACAGTGGTTATTGGAGACGCAGCAGGCCAAACTAAACCAACAACTGCTGGAGGAATTTACACGTGTGGAGTGGCAGGAATTCTAGCAGGGAGGGCCATCTCCAAAGCAATAGAAAGCAACAATGATGACTCCTTAGTAAGCTATCCGGCTGGCTGGACAAGAATTTTTGGGAAGGAGTTTCGGAATATGGTTCTATTTAGAAAACTTCTTGAACGACTGGACAACAACGCGCTGGATCAGATGTTTTCTAACATTAACTCAACAAGTATAGACACAGCGTCAAAAACAGGTGATTTCGATTTTCACACAGTTTCTATTAGAAAAATTTTGAGCGTTACAGGGCTGAAAATTTTCAAAACGGTGATAGGCAACGAGTCAAGAAGGCTGTTTTAGCAAGGAAGATATAAATTCCCATATCTAATCAAGATTTGTCCATGTCCAAACCTCTAGTCCTGCCGGTTTGCACGTCATGCGGAAGAGCCATTATGCCTAATGATCAATGTGTCAAGTTTTACTGCCCTAGTTGCGGCTACGTAGTTATATGGCGATGTGAGAGCTGCCGTGATTTCTCTAGGCAATATAAGTGCATTGGATGTGGATTTGAGGGTCCATAGTATGGTACGACTTATTGCCAGGTTAAGAATACTTCCCTTAGATGCCGACTCGAATTTAGAAGGGATTATTGCGACTTTGAGTAAAGGTCCACATAATGGCATGGTTATGAAACAGTCCATGAAAGAACCTATTGCCTTTGGACTATTCGCGATAATCGCGGATTTTATTATAGACGATGCAGAAGGAGAAATGGACAGGTTAGAAAATTGGATTAAAGGCGTCAGCGGAGTAGGTGAGATCGAGGTTCTTTCTGTAAGCAGACAGTCGGTAAGGATAAAGTGATCATAATGATTCAAATTGGGTTCATGGATAGCTAGAGGGGTATTCTATTATTGAAAAAATCTCGTCTCAGCAATGACGAGCCTTCTCCCAAAATACAACTACGTGTAGCCGAGGCAAAACATCGTGATGTAGGCAAAAGACGCGCAAGAATTGATATATTGTCTATGGACAGGCTTGGAATCAAACCAGGTGAAGTAGTGGAGTTAATAGGCAAACGCAGCACTCCCGTTACTGTATGGCCTTGCGAAAGCCAGGAAAATGATCGGGGCATTATTAGAATCGATGGTCAAACCCGCAAAAACGTAGGAGTTGGCCTCAATGACTTTTTGACCGTACGTAAGATTCGCTCGAAGGCGGCCAAATCCGTTTTTCTGATTCCGTTGGGTCCCAATACAATCAGCGCCGACAGTGAATTCCGTGAGTTTGTAAAAAATAGACTACGAGGTTTTCCCATCAACGAAGGTGATGAGATTTCTGTCGGGGTGCTCGGTAATTCCATAGACTTCGTTATCCAGAGAATTATTCCTCGGACAATCTCTAGGATAGCAAAGTCTACGAAGGTCAACATTGTAGCAGCAGCCAGTATTGACAAGAAACCGAGAGTCACTTATGATGAAATAGGGGGATTAAAGGATCAGATTAAAAGATTAAGAGAGATAGTCGAATTGCCGCTACGGCATCCCGAGGTATTTGCTAAACTAGGAATAGAGCCCCACAGTGGAATACTTATGTACGGTTCGCCAGGATGCGGAAAGACTTTGATTGCTAAAGCGTTGGCTTCTGAATCAGCAGCCAATTTTTATATCATAAATGGTCCTGAAATTGTTAACAAATATTACGGAGAAACAGAGGCTCGACTTAGAGACATCTTTAAGGAAGCAAAGGAGTCAGCGCCAAGTATTATTTTTATTGATGAAATAGATGCGATAGCGCCAAAGCGAGAGGAAGCATTTGGTGACGTTGAGAAAAGAGTTGTAGCTCAACTTCTCGCTTTGATGGACGGGATGTCGGATCGCGGAAACGTTATCGTATTAGGCGCTACAAATAGACCAGACAGCATAGACCCTGCATTGAGAAGACCAGGCCGGTTTGACCGGGAGATTGAAATTGGAGCACCTAATGCCGAGGAGCGGTTTGAGATACTTGGAATCCATACCAGGGGAATGCCATTGGCTCATGATATTGATCTGCAAGGATTGGCGTCGGAGCTAAATGGTTATACTGGAGCAGATATTAAGGCCCTATGCAGAGAAGCTGCTATGAAGGCGCTGAGACGATATATTCCTGAAATCGACTCGGAAGGTGATAGGGTCTCTCCTGAAACCTTGGAGGTTATGGACATCAGCAATAAGGACTTCAGAGAAGGAATGAAGGAAATTGTTCCTACAGCCATGAGAGAATTTTATGTAGAAGTTTCCCGAATCAAGTGGGAAGACGTAGGAGGACTACATGCTGCCAAAAGAACACTATATGACAACTTGATAATGTCGATTAAAGAACCTGAAAGCTTTTCTAAGATGGGAGTGAGGGCACCAAGGGGTGCTTTACTTTTTGGTCCGCCAGGTTGTGGAAAGACACTTATTGCAAAGTCGCTTGCAACCGTAGGCTCTGCGAATATAATAGTCGTGCGTGGTCCAGAAGTACTATCTAAATGGGTAGGCGAATCCGAGAAGGCCATTAGAGAAATATTTCGAAAAGCAAAATCATCTTCTCCCTGTGTAATAGTCTTCGATGAACTTGATTCGTTAGCCAGGCCGAGGGGACAAGATGATATTTCCGGTAATGAGAGGGTGCTTTCGCAATTATTAACTGAAATGGATGACTCCGGTAGCACAGGAGTTATTATTATTGGCATTACTAATAGACCTGATTTGATTGATACTTCACTGATCCGACCCGGTAGGCTTGATTTAATAGTCTATATTGAATCACCTGACGAAAATGCCAGATTGGAAATTATCAAAAAACTGACCTCAGAGATGCCTCTATCTGAGAATGTTGATTTGGCTGAGGTTGTGAAGAATACAAAGGGTTTTAGCGGAGCGGATCTTGAGGCACTTTGTAGAGAAGCGGCAGTCAACACGATGCGAAACAAAGAATCGCTCGTCGACAACTCTGATTTCGAGAAGAGCCTCCAGTTAGTTAAGCCCTCTATTACAAAGGATGTTGAAGATTGGTACGAGTCAATGAGAAGGAATCTCACATATGCTATTCCAAAACCTATGGATAAGGCTTTTTACGGGTAATGTCATGTGTACCAATATATCAATGATACCAGTCAAGTATTCTAAGGAGTAGTATGAAGCCCGTTACCACTTTTGTCATGATAGCATTAATGAGGATGGAAACTTGAAGTACCCGTTGCGTAACCTAGTTTATGAAAAGATCCGAGAATGTGAGAATCTCACCGACTCTGAACTACTAAATAGCCTAACGAAAGGAGGAGTCGAGCTCACGGAGGCTGACCTTTCGAAAACGCTGATGGATTTAGAGATATATGGTTTGATACGTGTATCCTGGGTTACGAAGGAAAAGAAAAGAATAGAACTAAGACCAGCTATGGCTCCCTAGATTTCCGTCAAGCATTTAGATTTTGAAATAAAAGAGGGCATCAAAGGCTAGTGCAATAAAGATTATCACGAGATAGGGAGCTGTCACTTTGTAGGCCTTCCAGGCGAAGTCCGGTGTAGGTCTTTTTGTCAGCTCGTAGTGATATAATAACATGACAGAACCAGCAACGGCCGCTGTTAATGTGTATATCAACCCTAGTCCAAAGAAATAGAGAGTTACGGAATAGGGTAAAAGAATTGCCGTGTTCAAAAAGATGTAATCTGCTGTTTTCTCATTCCCAATTAAAACTGGAAGCATGGGAATCCTCACGCTAGCATATTCGTCTTTTGACTTTATAGCTAGGCACCAAAAATGTGGAGGAGTCCACATAAATACTAGCCATCCGACTAAAAAACCAGTCACATCTATAGAACCAGTTGTCGATGCCCATCCAGCCATTGAAGCGGCGCTACCTGCGAATCCTCCTATGACTATATTTAAAGGATTACTACGTTTAAGCCAAATAGTATAAACTACCACATAAAATGTGATGCCAATTAATATCATTGCTGAAGTGTACGGGTTCAGGAGAAACCAAGAAGCACCAACAGAAAAAGCGCACATTCCCAGCCCATATACGAAGACTTTGTTTGCAGAGATTTTGTGAGATGGGATCGCTCGCTGCGATGTCCTTTTCATGATTCTGTCGATATCTCTATCGTAATAATGGTTGAGAGCGCTAGCTCCCATAGAGGCCACTGCGCCGGTCACGGCGAGGAAAAGTAAATTCCATGCTGAAATGTCCCAACCTACGTGCGGTGAGGCATCAAACCTAGTAGCTGCTAATGCTGAGCAAACAGCAGTGATGACTAGTACCAGAACAATTCTAGGCTTTGACACTTCGGCGTATAGTTTTACATTCACTGAGGGGTTCCTTATGTGGCACTGTAGCGAACTACCATTTAACTTATTCGAAGTCTAGAGCCTAGTATTTACCCTGCATAGAAAAACTAGGACTATACAATAGAAATTGCGAAATACTATCTTAACTAAAGTACGTCTATTGATCGAGATTTGGATTTGAGACTAGGTAGCGTATTGTTTGGCTAATCTGGGCTATGATGCATTACATCTAGAAAGGATTAATTATATGCCATCATGTCAAAAAACATATATCATGACAGACTGGGATCTGCTGACGCCAGGAATTGGTCTTTCTTCCCTTGGAATTGTCACAGTAGGAATTTCATTGTCGGGGATAGCCAAAACCTTCATGGAGGGAATGCATGCTGTAGGTCTACTTACTCTATTCATTGGTATGATTTTCCTTGCATCAGGTCTGTTTAAGGACGGATTTCCTTCAAGTGGGAGGGCCAAGTCTGCTACTTTTATTACCTTAGGATTTCTGGTCACTTTTGGCTTCGCCGCTGCTGTAACAGTAAGCACGCAAGCCCCAAGCATCTTTGTCTACATAGGCCTGATGATGTTAATATCAATACCCTCAGCTGTACTTGCGGTAGCCTCATATAAGAGGACCCCGCACATCAAGGCACTAGCAGCAATTTTTATTGGAGCCGCTATAATTGGAGGTTCTTCCTTTTACGCCTTTGGTCTTGTAACTCCAAAAGTAAGTACAGATACAGGCGGAGCAAATGTGACAGCAACTGTAGGAAATACAACAAAAACAAATTCGATCACAGATAGTAAACCCGTTAGTTCTCTTATGATCTCCGCTTTGGCCCAGTTCCCGAATAGAGCACAATAAAGGGAAATTTAATCTAAACTGGCTTCATGTGTAGGCAACCTCTCCGTGCTCCATTTATTCGTGTTTCGATACTAATATCGAACAAGACTCTCTTGAATGGACATACATAAAATCAAAGTAACAAGAAGCTACATAGGATGATTTTCCCATCAACCCAATATTGTGTTGCATAGCCGCATATTGAAATACAGATGTCTATTACACAACGGTAACCTCTTACCGTTGTGAAGAGACCGTAAGTAGCTTTGTTATCATAGATGTAGTAAGTCGCACTATTTTTATGCAATATGTGCGCTACCAATATTCTTGTCAAAAATTCTTAGCATAAGCCAGGGGAAATTAGATATGCTGGCTAAGTATGCGAAGGATGCCTTCCCGCTGGAATCTTGTGCGCTTCTCCTTGGAAAAGGAGAGTATCCAGCCGATATTGTTTACGATCTTATTCTACTAAGAAACAACGATCGGTCCAAAAACTCATTCAGCATTGATCCCAGCGATCTTTTTTGTGCCTATCAACGGGCTAGCAGGTTAGGACTAGGGATTGTCGGGATATTCCATTCCCATCCGTCTTTACCACAGCCATCACAAAAAGACAAAAAATTTATGAGGTTGAATCCAATTGTTTGGTTAATATATTCAACGTTGAACCACAAGTATTCAGCATTTTTGTACTGCGGAGCCATGATACAAGTTCAGATAACTCTAATCAAGGAGTAAGGCGTTCAACATCTCTAGGAAATAATACAACTTCTCTGACATTTTGACGACGGGCTAGCAACATACTAAATCTGTCAAAGCCAAGTCCCCATCCTGCGTGTGGAGGAATGCCCCAGTCAAATACTTTCAAATGTTCTGCAAAGTCCCTGGGTCTAAGCCCGCTTTGCTTGAGTTTGTTCTGCAAGTGTTCTTTTTCATGCAATCTGGTCCCTCCGGATGCGAGTTCCAAATAACCATACTGGAGATCGAAGGACTCGGAAACTTCGGGATCTCCCTTCTTTTCTTGGATATAAAAGGGCTTTAGTATTGTAGGCCAGTCCGTTATAAAGTAAAAGCCCTTATGTTTTTCACCTATAACCCGTAATGACGAATCTGACAGATCTGCTCCGAACTCTATCTTTTTACCATTATTGGATAGTTGCTCTAAACACTGTTTGTACGTAACCCTCTCGATTGGTTCGAACAGCTCAGCACGTAGTAAGGAATCATCTTTGAACTTATCAGAGACAGCTCCTACAACCTTTCTTAACAGCTGTTCAAGAATAATCATTGAATATCTGTAATCTACAAATGCAGCCTCGGTATCAACACTAATGAACTCAGATAGATGTCTTACAGTATGAGATTTCTCTGATCTGAAATATGGGCCTATTTCGAAAACGCGGTCGAGGGCCACAGTTAATTGTTCTTTGTAAAGCTGGGGACTCTGTGCCAGATATGCTTTCCTTCCAAAATAATCGAAACTAAATAGATTTGCTCCTCCTTCACTGGCTGTTCCTATAATTTT
>Ga0126308_10000321_pt1 | contig 14986 bp, 15 predicted proteins | sample Plot55_FD_92533 | JGI IMG/M metagenome (GOLD analysis project Ga0126308, IMG submission 92533) | Serpentine soil microbial communities from UC McLaughlin Reserve, CA, USA - Plot55 | ecosystem: Environmental > Terrestrial > Soil > Grasslands | place: USA: UC McLaughlin Reserve, Lake County... | reverse complement strand
TATTGTTTCGCTAAGTGATAATAGGCTGGCTCACACTGCAGAGCACGCATTCATTGGATCGCTACAAAAGCTGCTCGGCCAGACCCTGAAGGTCAGAAAAGTGGAGCACAAAGGCTCCGGCTACAATACCGCCTTCATTCTGATGCCCCAGCTTGATCTTGATGCTGTGATCAAGGCTGAAGCAGAAGTGAATTCACTTATTTCCAAAGGCCGCAGAGTAACAGCACGTATATTTTCGTCGCTTGAAGAAGCAAAGCGTGAGATACCTGACTTGCGCGCAAACGACGAAAGGATAACAGCAGCAGCACCATCTGAGGTTAAAGTGGTAGAGATCGAAAATCATGATGTGGCGGCTTGCGCTATGGAGCATGCCAGCAACCTGCAAGAATGCGACTTTTTCCTAGTCACGCGCTTGTCCAAAAATGGAAGTGAATACGAAGTTGACTTTGTGGTTGGCCGCCAAGCTAAGGATACAGCTGTCGCTTTGTCGTCCAAGCTATTACGAGTCTGCAATGAACTTAGAGCCAACATTAACACTGTTGAAAAAACTGCACAAAAGCTCAGATCTGAAAATGAGATCAATGCTAGAAAGTTAAAAGCGCTTAGCCAAGAAAAGCTAACAGATATACAGCCGGTCACAAGTGGTAGCGTAACGCTTCTAAAAGGGATATTTGAAAACCTGTCAGATGATCAACTTCAAGAATTTGCAGGTGAAATAATTATCAATCCAAATACTCTAGTCCTTCTTGCGAATATCTCTGATGAAAGAGCAAACATAGTTTTCGCTCGCAATGAAAAAATGGAAGGGATCGACTTGAACAAAATATTTAAGCAATTTGCTGACGTAGATGGCCGTGGCGGAGGCAAGCCTCACTTTGTGACCGGCTTTATTAAAAAGCAAGCCGTCAGCAGAGTGCTCGACAGCATTGCAAAAGAAATCTTGGGCTAGCCGCCCAATTCCATTGCTGCTAGCCAGCACTACTACCATCACACGTATATACACACACTGATGCTGGTAAGGTTAAATTAACCTCTTCAATATACCCCTGTTTAATTGGACGAATTGCTGCAGGAAGAAGATCTTAGAAATTGGCGAAGAACTCACTATTCCAAGGAGATAGCCCTCTCTATAGGAGGCGACGGCGAAGTCATTATCATGGGCTGGGTTGCCAGTGTAAGAGATCACGGCAACATCCAGTTTATCGTATTAAGGGATATGTACGGTGAAATCCAGATCACAGTAAAGAAGCGTGAATGCAGTGATTCGCTTTTCCAACTGGCCAAAGAGGTCAAGGAGCACAGCTCTATTGGTGTGCGCGGCAAGGTGAGGCCGCAGGAAAAGGTTCCAAATGGCGCTGAAATAGTGCCAATTGAGATCAGAGTATTTTCAATAGCAAGAAAGGCGGCGCCTTTCCTTGTTCAGAGTAGGATGTCAACTGTAGGCCTTGATACTAGGCTTGATCTTCGTGCAGTGGATCTGCGACGAAATTATCTTGGATCGATATTTCGGATACGTCAGACCGTGCTCAATTCTGTCAGGGCATTCCTCTCAGAGCAGAAATTCATTGAAGTGAATACGCCCAAGATGATAGCTACTGCAACAGAAGGAGGGGCAGCACTTTTTCCGATATTCTATTACGATAGAGAAGCGTTCCTCGCGCAGAGCCCTCAGCTATACAAAGAACAATTAACAATGGCATTTGAAAGCGTATTCGAGATAGGGCCCATTTTTCGCGCAGAGCCTTCCCGCACCAACAGACATTTATCAGAGGCAATTTCTATTGATGTCGAGCGTGCATTTGTTGACTATAATGATATCATGTCGCTGCTTGAGAGGATGATATTAAAGATTGTTGACACACTAAAAGAAAAGAATCAAGATGATCTGGAGTATTTACAGCTTCAGCTACCGTCCATGGAACTGCCGTTTTCAAAGTACAATTATTCTGACATCATTGATAGACTGCAGGAGGCTGGCGAGAGCATACAGTGGGGAGACGACATTTCGCCACAGATCATGAAGAGCATACAGCATGAACATTTCAGTAAATTTTACTTCATAATTGACTGGCCAACTTCGACCAAGCCGTTCTATATCAAGCCAAGCGCTGCAGACAGCAGGATATGCGAGTCATTTGACCTGATGTGCGGAGGACTCGAAGTTTCATCAGGCAGCACCAGAATAAACCATAAAGATCAGCTGGTGGAGCGCATGACAAAGCAGGGTCTGAAGCCTGAAGCGTTTGACTACCATCTGCGGGTATTTGATTACGGAGTTCCGCCTCACGCTGGCTTTGGTCTAGGCCTTGAGCGGCTCATAATGGCATTAACAAAAGTCGAAAATATCCGCGACGTCACACTTTATCCAAGAGACATAGATAGGCTGGCGCCATGATAATAATATGGTAGTTACAAGAGAAGAAGTAAAGCATATTGGGTGGCTTGCAAAGCTCGAGATGTCAGACGCAGAGCTACAGCGCTATACCACACAGATAGAAGAGATAATCAACTACTTGAACAAGCTAGACACAATACCACTTGAGCAGGTCAAACCAATAGCGATAAAAAAGAAATTTTCAGAACTTCGGAAAGATTCTCCGGAGAATTTCGAAGACGCCGTGCTTGGAACAGGATACAGGAAGGACGGCTTTGTGAAGGGTCCAAGGATGGTCTGAATTGCCGATCTATACCCTTGAGGCCGGGCAGGTAGTCCAAGGCATCAAAAGCAAGGAATTTTCTGCTGAGGAATATATCTCCCAGCTCTTTGAAAGGATTGAAAAAGTAGAACCCAAGGTAAATGCCTTTGTTACACTCAACAAGGAAGAAGGGCTTGATAGAGCGCGCAGGTTGGATAAAAAGATCAGAGACGGCGAGCAAAGTGGTCCGCTTGCAGGAGTCGCATTGAGCATCAAGGACAATATTTGCACAAAAGGGATGAAAACTACATGCTCCTCAAAGATGCTTGAAAGTTATATCCCGGCATACGATGCAACAGTGATCAAGCGGCTGATGGCTGCGGGTGCAATCATAATTGGCAAGGCAAACCTCGATGAGTTTGCAATGGGTTCTACTACAGAGTTTAGTCGACATGGCCCCACTAGAAACCCATGGGATATCAGCAGGGTCTCGGGTGGCTCGTCAGGCGGAAGCGCAGCAAGCGTGGCTGCCCTTGAATGCGCCTCATCGCTTGGTTCAGACACTGGAGGCTCAGTCAGATGTCCTGCCAGTTTTTGCTCAGTAGTTGGGCTCAAGCCCACATACGGCCTTGTGAGCAGATTTGGGCTTGTATCCTATGCAAACAGCCTAGAGCAGATAGGACCTGTCGGTAGGACAGTATCCGACGTAGTTTCGATTCTAAATGTGATTGCCGGGTTCGATGAAAACGATCACACTACGACCAATAGCAGCAAACCTACATATTCGCTGCAAGAAAGAAAAGGGTTACGTGTCGGTCTTATCAAGGAGTTCACCGAAGGTGCAGACCCTGGAGTATCCAAGATGATCTACAAAGCTGCAGAAACATTGGAGAATCAGGGCTGCAAGTGCGAAGAAGTGTCTCTTCCGTCAGTCCAGTATGCGCTTGCTTCCTACTATACGATCGCAACCGCAGAAGCAAGTAGCAATCTCGCACGTTACGATAACATCCGCTACGGCTTTGATATGAACCCCGAAGGCTACGAATGGAACAGCTATTTTGCTAGGGCACGCAGCAACTTTGGAGATGAGGCAAAGAGGAGGATAATTGTTGGATCGTATGTGCTCTCTTCAGGATATTACGGCAAGTATTATCTGAAGGCGCACCAGGTGCGCTCGCTTCTAAAGCGTGAGATGGAGACCCTTTTCAAGAAATATGATGTCTTGATAGGACCTACCATGCCCATACTTCCCTTCAAAATAGGCGAAAGAATAGACGATCCGCTCAAGATGTATCTTGTCGACATTGACACAGTTGTAGCAAACCTCACTGGCATGCCTGCAATATCCGTTCCTGCCGGTTTTGCGGACGGTTTGCCTGTGGGCTTGCAGATAATGGCAGACCAATTTGCCGAACAGACTATGCTTGATGTGGCATATTTGTTTGAGCAAGCTGCAAAAGTGCAAAGGAGCCCTGAGCTGTGATGGCTACTACTACAAAGATAGGGCTTGAAATTCATTGTCAGCTCACAGGCGCCAAGAGCAAGCTGTTCTGCAGATGCAGTTCGGACTACAGGGGAAAAGCTCCAAACGCAAACATCTGCCCTATATGTGCGGGACTGCCGGGAACATTACCGCTTTTGAACCAAAAGACTGTTGAGTTTGCCGCAATGATCACTCTTGCGCTTGGCTGCAAGTTCCCAGATGAAATAGCATTCTACCGCAAGAACTACTTTTACCCAGATTTGCCCAAAAACTTTCAGCTGACCCAGTACAACGCATACGGTATAACGAGCATTGGTGTAGACGGCAGGCTCGAGTACGGTAATGGCAAGGACGCAAGAATAAGACGCGTACAGCTGGAAGAAGATCCTGGCAGACTTGTCTATGCAAGCGGTAGTATGGATACCAGCGTTTATGTCTTGATCGACTACAACAGAGCCGGCGTACCACTTGTTGAGATAGTGACAGAGCCGGACTTCGCCGACACAAAGGATGTGCGGATGTTCCTTGATAAGATAACTTCGATAATAGAGCACCTTGGTGTATGCGACACAAAGCTTGAAGGATCTGTGCGCTGCGATGCCAATGTATCGATTGATGGTGGCAATAAGGTGGAGATAAAGAACATCAGCTCATTTGCCGATGTAGAAAAGGCATTGCGCTATGAAATCACAAGGCAGAGAACGATGACGTCCCGCGAGATTCAAGTCAGGTCAGAGACTCGCCACTGGGACGATGCAAGAAAAGTAACAAAAGAATCGAGGACAAAAGAAGAGGAACAAGACTACCGCTACTTCCCAGAGCCGGACATCCCCCTGGTAATGCTTGGAAGCGAGTTTGTTTCATTTATCAAGCAATCGATGCCAGAGCTTCCAGACACCCGTAAGGAGCGTTTTATGTCAAAATATGGCCTGTCAGCCCACATTGCACAAGTGCTAATAGGGAACAAGGAGCTTGCTGACTTTTTCGAGTCCACTCTTATGATATACTTGTCACCAAAAGAGATAGCCAACTGGATAGTGACTGATCTTATGAGCTTTATAGACGAACGACAGAAAGAAGAAGAAGAAGAGGAGCATTCGCTGTTTGCAGGCCTCAAGGTAGGGCCAGAGCATATAGCTGATCTCGCAAGACTGGTCGATCAGGATATGATAAACAGAGCCACTGCGAAGCAGATCCTTGGTCAAATAATAAGGACAGGCGAGATGCCTTCTGCATTGGCGAAAAGGATGCATGCCAGCAGAATTGATGATGTGAGTGTGCTGGCGCAGGCAGTTCAGTCAGTCTTCCAGATGGAGCAAGCAGCCGTTCAGGATGCAAGACGCAATGCCAACGTTGCAAACTTTTTGCTTGGCAAGGTGATGAAGATCACAAAAGGCAAGGCAGACCCAAAGGTTGCACTAGAGATGATACAGAAAAAGTTGAAAGAGGATTAGCTACTACTCACGATTTCTTTCATCCCTACTCCTCCTCCCCCCCGTCACCACCACCTTCTTCTTCATCACCGCCACCACCTTCTTCTTCATCACCGCCACCACCTTCTTCTTCATCACCGCCACCACCTTCTTCTTCATCACCGCCACCACCTTCTTCCTCGCTGTTTGATTCACTTGGCTCTATGGCATTAGTGGGGTTGCCTGGGTTGAGTTCATTTGGGGCGGCGCTAACGACTTGACAATCTTGAACAAGCCCATCTATCTCCTGTTGCAGCTGGTTGCTGCCTCCTTCGCTTTCGCTAAACAAGTTCCGTATTACATTGCCAATAACCATATACAGCCTGCGTGCATCCTCTGCATCAAAGCAATTGTCTTGGTCTACAATATCTGCAAACCTCTGTATGATGACGGTGCGTGAATCTATTGTAGCATTACCAGATGTTGATTCAACATCTAGGTATGCTGTAATGGTAGTATCGCCTTGGCCGAGAGTTATGGATCTTGTTCTGTCTGTAACTCCATTATCCCACCGGTCAAATTTCATGTTGCCTAGAACAGGTACCGTAACAGTGTATGTAGACTCAACAGTTCCAGTAAATGTCAGCGGAGCGTGTCCTTCCATCAGAGTGGTTCCGTTGGTTGCTTCAATGACAATATACACCCCTGTTATTGTATCACCTGAGAGATCTGCCGCTCTGACAGTCAGGTCAGCAGTACCTCCTGCTACTACTGCATTAGGTTGCAGCGCATCGGCAGCAGGAACGACTCGGAATAGTGTGCCATCTACAAACGACAGGATGTACAGGTAACCATCAGGGCCTGTCTTAATGTCACTTATGCCTCCAAAGCCTGTACCAAAGATAGCATCCTCTACTTCTTCAGGAGTATTTGCTATTGTGTCGTCCAGCGCGCCTTCAAGGACAAATTCTGACCTGTTTTCATTCAGCTCAAAGCGGTAGATTGTGCCATTGCTCATGTCGCCTACAAACATATCGTTCTCATACTGTTGCCCAAGTGCATTTGAATTGAGGAATTCAAGGGCTGTTGGGTTAACTGGCTCTGTCCATGTAAACTCGGGATTGCTGTAGTGACTCTCTTCGTTAAACATTACAAGGTCTGTCAGGTTGTAGTCTGGTGGCACCATTCCTTGCACTATTTTCCAGCCGCTGTTAAAGCCGGCATTGACCAAGTTGATCTCATCCACAAATGGTGCGCCGTTCTCAGTATCCCACAATATGCCTGTCATGGGATCAAAGTCCATACCATCGCTGCTGCGCATTCCATATGCAAAGTAGTATTTGGCAAAGGCGCCAGTTCCAATGATAGGCTCAGGAACCTCTCCATTTTTACCGACCCTCAGTATCCCACTTGTCCCATCTGCCCCCGTACCGTTTTCAAAATTCTGCACCATGGCGGTATGACCTCCGACATCGCCTATGATGACATAGACATTGTTGTCTGGACCGATAACTACGGGTCCACCATTGTAGCGTGGTCCTGGGAGGGCTGGCAGGTCAAGCAAGAGCGTTGGATTCACAAGTTGGTTTCCCTGCAGCTCGTACCGGTACAGGCGATTGCCTGCAGGGGGCACTCCCTGCATATCATCACCGTCAACTCCTCCGCCAGATTCAGTGAAATACAAAAAGACGTACGTAGTTGTATCATTTTCTCTTGAAATAGCAATGCCCAGCATTCCCCTTTCGCCATCATTTGCAACTGCGACGTCAAGGAGTGGCTCCGGCTGAAGCTCTCCATCTTCGATCAGCCTTACTCTGCCATTGTCTTTTTCAAGCACCAGTATGGTGTCTTCATCTAAGAAAGCCATCGTGGTTGGAGATATCAGTCCGCCGGCAACTTGCTCAACTGTAAGGCTGGTGTCATTTACAGAGGGCCTTTGCCCTGTAATCTCGGCTTCTTGGGCAACTGCAAAATTATGTCCTAATACAAATAAAAGCATCAATGCTATGCCTATTGACAGAATTGGATAGGGCATACTTCGCTACTGCACGTGCACTCTAATAATAATGAATTGTCGATTGAACCTCTACTAGAGAGTTCTTGATGACCGTTATAGCGCTTTCTCGCCTTTGCAAAGAAGAGGATGAGGAGGTGGAAGGCACATATACATTTAGCCCTATTGCCAAATGTATTCTTGGACTAGCTACAGCAGGCAGCTGTTGTATAATACTTTCAAAAAATCTTTGTATCGCCTGTTCATTCATTCAATCGTATTCTTCTTGCTCTCGTTTTCCCTTTCTAGCGAAAGAGACAGAGAATTGATGCAGTAGCGCAGGCAGCTTGGCTCTGGTCCATCGTCAAATAGATGCCTAAATGGCACCACATCTAGCACACATGACCTAGTTCTTATCATACCGTAGCTCTTGTCTATCTCTTCTTTCGCACTTGCTTCATTTATTGGAGTCCAAAAGCTGGGACGGCCGGTGCCAGAATCGAATTTGGTGTCGGAGGTAAATAGGTTATTGCCACAGCAGACATATACTTGTAGATACCTTTATCCCTGCAGTCGTGGTACTTGCCTGAAAATGGAGGTTCAGTGCCCTTATTCCAGCATAATTCGTATTGCTCAAGCGTCAAGTCCTTTTTGTAATTAGGCTTGTCTACTATACACAACAATATATTTCATTTATGCACGTTACTTATTTTAGTCGTTACTTTTTCCTTCGGCTGCAGCAATCTCCTTTAGGTGCTCTACAACTATAGGTAGGAATGCTCCCACATCCGTTACAATGCCAATTGCCTGAGCAGTTCCTCTATCGATGAGCTTGGTCACTACAGGCTGGCTAATATCGACTGCCACTACCTTGACTGAGGCAGATAGCATGTTTCCTACTGCGATAGAATGCAGCATCGTAGATAACATCAGTACCAGTTTGGCTCCCTTAATCACTTCCTTGTACTTACGTTGTGCCTCAACAACGTCTGTAAGTACGTCAGGTATGGGGCCGTCGTCACGTATAGAGCCTGCAAGTACAAAGGGCACATGGTTCTTTATGCATTCATACATCACGCCACATTTCAGGACTCTTTTTTCAACCAGTGCCTTGAGTCCTCCAGCTTTGAAAACCTCGTTGATGGCCTGCATATGGTTGCGGTGTCCTCTAACTGCAAGTGTGCCGTCGTTCACACGCATGCCAAGCGAAGTACCAAGCAACGCATTTTCAACATCATGTACCGCCAGCGCGTTGCCTGCAAGAAGGCCGTCAACGTATCCCATCCTGATCAACGAGGCGAGTGCTTCAACTGCACCAGAGTGCACAAGCACCGGCCCTGACACTACAATTATCTTACCGCCTTCCTTCCTTGTATTGTAAATATCGCTTGCAACTTTTCGGGCAATGTGCTGTGTGGGGCGCTCGCTAGAACTTGCGCTGCTCATGAACTGGAAAATGTCAATGCCTTCTCGGGGGCGCTCCTGTGGGATTATCTTGACGCCCTGCTCACCTACAACTATCATGTCACCTTTGACAATGTCGCGCACCATCTTACACGCGGCTGTCTTGCGCTGGACGTCCACCGCAATGCACTTGTCCATCATCATATTATGGACATTTACCCATTGGTTGCCATAGTAAACTTGTGTTGTGTTGTTTGTGGTGCTATAAAAGTCGTCAGGCATCACCATATCCTTTGGGGCAGACTCTAGCTTCACTTCCTGCACTGACACAGGCTGAGCGCCTTCTCTGTATACCTGTTCAAGTATGCTTTCAAGGTGTTCCTTACTTTTTCCCTTTACCAGCAGCCGGGCGTAACTTGGATCGCTCTTTCTCTTACCTACGGTGAACTCAAGCACCTGAAAGTCGCCCCGAAGATCCATGATGCCATCAAATATTCTTGTCAGTATCATCGAATCGATAAGATGTCCCCTTGTCTCTATTTCCTGCTCGAACCTATCCGCCAAGGTTAGCTCATAAGCTCATTTCGGTATAAAAGCCATATCTGAGTGTATATAGTCTTGTCACAGCGGTTATTACATTTACTAACACAATAGATCGGTCAAATAATAATAGTAATAATATCGCATTTCAATGATTGTGATCATCATAGCAGGTAGCCAGCATTATTGGTGCTTATGTATATATTCTCGAATAGAGCAAATCTAACCTAATCTAATCTAACTATCCATGATAGGTTTGCGTATTCTTTTCTAAAAACGCAAAGATAGATAGGGTAATAATTCTGCAATCAATTGCATTTCTCGCGATCGGATCACAATATTCATTATCGGTTTGGCTGCACTCGAGTAAGTACTTTTACTACTGATCGGCACCTTAGCCTCATTTACCCCTCAGAGAGTGTTTGTTAGTATGACCACAGACACAGGCAACAGCAAAAATTGGTCGTGATGAACTGGGCTAGATAGGCAGTGATAGCTTCCCAAAGTATTCCTGCATGTTTTGCTCCGCCTTAATCTTTGTTATAATCTCATTCTTTACATCTTCTGAAAACCACTGCGCAATTGATTTTGCAATGCCCTTGCTGTCGCAAAAGGCAATCATGTAACCAGCGTCCTCCTTGATCACGGCGTAAAGCATCTCTTCTCCTACAGGCTCCCAGATATTGCTTTTATTGTCTTTGAGAGCAAGGGCAGGCATGGCATGGCCTGCATAGCGTGTCAGCAACTCTTGTGCAGCTCTTACACGTTTTTCCCCTATCTTGAGGGCCATGAAATACTGCATGCACTATTTCTTGGCTGATGCCGGCCTTAAAGATTTTAGGATTTCACTTACAATGTCGCCTGCTTCACCAACGGCTGTCTTTGCAGATTCAAAGAAAGGAGCCAGCAATTTGTATGCGTATCCCTGCTTTGCATACTGATTAGCCTGTAACGCCATCTCCAGCTTATCTATCCTGTGGACAAATCTCGCAATTTCGGTCCTATTATGCAGATATTCAAGCCAGATCTCTTCATACTCTTCTCTTACCTCTTTGGGAAGACCAGACAGGATGAATTTCATTGCCTTTTTCTCTTTGGCTAATTTTTGCCGAGCAGTCACATCGCCGGGCATATAGTCGCCCACTATTGACTCCGCAAGATCATGCATGAGGACCATCTTGATTACTTTGTGCGTATCAAAGCCCAGCATGTCTGACAAAAGCATCGCCATGGTTGCCATCGAAAATGTATGATCTGCAACTGACTCTGCATCTTCAACTTGGACCTTTGAGACCCAGCCGGCGCGCTTGATAGATTTAAGCTCCAAAACGGAATGAAAAAAAAGAGACAGGTCATCTACTACTACCATTTTCTCGTGTCGCCTTCAAGAAGGCCTGAGCCATGGTGTATCCTGTCTATATGCTTTGAAAGCTCTTCTTTGCTGTCGAACTTTGATGCGCAGTAGGGGCAACTGACACTATCCTTTTCACTGGCCATGCTTAATTCATGAGAATGAGATACCTAACTTTAAAGCTAATTGTCTTGAGCTGCCCCACTACCACTGATTGAGGTATTATTATATGCTATCAGCACCACATTGTCATCAACCACCTGCGGCAACAGATCGACAAAATATGCAAACACTGTTGTCGTCACCGCCATCAACAAAGTGATGGCCAATATTATCAATACATTATAGATTTGGCCCACGGGCTATAACTTGGCAGTCAAGCTTTAGGCATTTTAATGTTAGTCTTTTATTGCAATTGCTGGCAGAATAGTGACAAATTACTTTCTCCAAGGGAGGTCTTGCATGCCCAGCCTCTTGTTGGCAAGCCTAGCTGTCACAAAGAGAAGATCAGATAGCCTGTTAAGGTAGACTATTATTGCAGGGTTTAGTGGCTGGCTCTTTGAGAGCGATACGACAGATCTCTCTGCCCTGCGTGCAACTCCCCTACTAAGATGCAAAAGTGATGCTTCTATGCTTCCTCCAGGCAGGATAAAAAATGTGATCGATTCAAGCTCCGACTCGATCCTGTCAATGATTGGCTCTAGCGCAGACGCCATTTTTTCGCTAGTGCGCGGCGTCTTGCTATTGGCCTGTGGACAGGAAGGGTCGGCAAGATCTGAGCCGAGAACAAAAAGGTCATTCTGCACTTGCTCTAAGATACCTGCTACATCCGAAAGTAGATCCTGTCTTGAGCGCAGAAATGAAATTGCAAGACCGATACTAGAATTCAGCTCGTCAACTTCCCCATAAGCAGTTATGCGCGGATCAGCCTTGTTCACGCGCTTGCCACCGCTAAGCCTAGTCTCACCCCTGTCGCCTGTCTTGGTGTAGATCTTCACTATCCTTTACAGCAAAGAGGAGACAGTTTAAGAATATATCTGTTGGATAAAAAAAGGGAACCATTGAATTAAAATAGTGCCTCCAAAAATTTTATGTATTCATGAAAAGGATAGCCGTAGTGGATGACGAACCTGACATTACGAATGTCCTTAAGAAGGGCCTTGAGCGTCATGGCTTCACAGTCGATACCTTCAACGATCCGCGGGCCGCCATTGCAAGCTTCCAACCTATGTATTATGACCTTATGGTAATTGATATCCGAATGCCTAGGATAAACGGCTTTGACCTATACAGACAGTTGAAGAAAAGGGACACAGGCGTTAAGGTCTGCTTTCTGACCGCGTTTCAGATCTATTATGAAGAGTTCAGAAAGATGTTTCCCACAATAGATGTCAAGGCGTTTATCAGAAAGCCTGTCAGCATATCAAACCTCGTCAATCAGATAAATGCAGCTATCGCGTCGAAATAGTATTAGCAGAGTTGTAGGTAGAGTCGTAGCGCTCCCTAAGGTATTTTACAAGTCTTATTGCATCCATTTCCTTGAGGCTCTTTCTATTTGACCTAATATAGCTGCCAAAAGAGTTGATCTCGCTTTCAAGCATAGGATACCTGTTCTTTGCTTCCTCGAGAATATACGTATATTTTCGGTGGGGAAAGTAAATCTCTTTTGCCAGTTGGACAAGCACGCTTTTTGCCTTTTCGCTGATGACTTCTTTTTTGTGTGCAAGGTAGAGGTTATATCGTATGTCTATCATAGCCTCAGATTGTAGCTGGTAGTCACCCTCCTCCGAGGCAAATGTGACTGCCACTTCGTCGTCTGCATTAAGCTTGCCCATCTTGTAGAGTTGAAATATCTTGCCAATTCCCACCATGCCAAACTTTTCAAGCTCGACTGCCCTCAATGCACCTAGACTTGCTGCACCGGCTAATAGCACACCATTCTTTCTTGCCAGATGGTACACTTCAATCGGAGTGGGGGGATAGTCCTGCAGGAACACACCATCGACAAACCCAACCGTCATCTCTACTGCATCAAAATCTGCGGCCAGCCGCAAAAAGTCTCCTTTTCTTGCAGGTGGCCTGTAGTCTGCGTCAAAGATTTTCCTTGCCTTTTCATGGCTCAGCGATGGTCCTAGAAATATTATCGGCTTGCCCATTGCTTAAAACACGCCCTTGCTCGCATGCCCATAACTGACTTTGTTATCTTGAAGGTCTCAAGGCCTGGCACTATTGCCCTGACCACTGGAATTCCAATATCAGGATTTGTTAAATTGACGATTATTACCTGATTCAATCCTACACTCTTTAGGCGTAAGAGGATCAAATTGATATCGTCTAGAATATCTTCGTTAAAGAATGTCTGTACTTCTGGGAATCTGATCTTTTTTGTTGAGGGCATAAACTGCCAAGCGCGTCTATCATCGGTGTTATCGCTATACTTGATCTTCCGCAGATCATCTCTTGCGCCCTGAATGTTTGCAGCCCTTGTCTGTGATACTTCAGTGATTGCGCGGAGGAGGGCTATCCTCGCATCAGGATGTGTCCCATGTCCCTCTGCAAGGTAGCCGTAGTCGTGGCTGATCCACTCTACGCTGCTTGCATTAAATGTCGGAATGCCAATGTCGGAGGTAATATCCTTTACCATAAGCGAAATGCCCGCCTGTTTGAACTTTTCGATCAAGTTCTTGACAGGCCCAAAGTCAATTTCTGAAATGTCGACATCAGGGAATATGCTTGGGTCATCTACAAATTTGTTGGCTAAAATAGGTGACACTGAAAATGCCACGGCATTTAGGGAATGTACAATTGTGCGCAAGATGTGGAATGGGATAGCGCTTGCCCGTAGGTCTGCCAGGCTCATTGCATCTCGCTCTATTACCTCGCATAGGGCATGACAGACTGCCTCTTCCATTACATTGCCGGATGCAAGTCCATTTGTATGAAAGTATGCAAACGGATTGACAGCTGGCGGAGGCGGCGTGTATCGAAACAATGCAATGGATGCAGGCACCATTATTTCCTCGCCATTTACAAGGTCATAGCCAGGTAGCCAGTCCATTATCATGTCGGTATGGTACAGAAACCTTACTGGTTCTACTATCTTGTCAGGATGCAACACCTTGTAGGTCTGAGACAGCTCAGAATAGCTTGACCTGACAAATTTGCCCCGCCAGCCTGATGGCAGTGAAGAGTAGCGTTCAATACTTTCCATTAGTGCGCTTGCCATTGCGTGCTCCTTTGTTGGGCCCTTGCCGCTGTAGACCCAGATATAGTCCTCAGTGCCAGGTAATACCGCAGAATAATTTGGAATACGCAGGACATCCATATCAGTAATGTCAGCAAGTCTGGTGACGCCTATCTTTTTTGATACAGGCATCACCTTTTTCAAAGTCTCTTGGGCTGGCTTAATTCTTGACGTACCGTTGACTGTCCACTTTTTCCTGCTTTGCAGCTGCACTACACTTAGAGGACCTTGCTGAAGTTCATATCAAGCTTTCTAGACCCTCGCACCCTTAGTCCTACATGAGTGAATCAAAAAAATTTAGAGATTCTTCTATAATCAAAGGCAAAAATAGTTCCCACCCGGAAATATAAAACAAAACATCCTAAACAGCATTTAAATTCAATTATTTCCTTGCTGCGACACAGTCAACTTATTTATTCAGACCCAAGTTCAGGCTACAGCAAGAGGTAGTTATTACTGAGGTCGGATGTTTATGTCGCCTTCTTCTTTTGAAAGTCTTGTAGCTCACTGTGCTGGCACCGAAGGCACAGCCTAGGCTCAACCTCTGTTAGGTAATTGACATAGAAACATTTTACGCATTGCAGCCGTGTCATCCTGCCTAGCAGCTTCAGCTCGTTGCTATCCTGCATCACAACCTTTCTTGCAGTTAGGATTTCAATCACAGAGGTCATGATGTTTGATAATTGGTCAGGATCAGAGTTTCTGTACCGTAGATAAAGGGCCACCATTTCCTGTGGCAGGAATTCTCTTCTAAATGAGGTCTTGCCAGCGTTTGATTGCCTAAATAGGTGGTCACGCAGGTACCACTCTACCTCCCTGACTGCAGGATCAGCTGACATGCTACACGCTATAAAAACAATGCAAAAATATAATATTTAAGAGAATAGTCATAGTGCCTATCCTTTTTGAATTAGGTGGATTTG
>Ga0126308_10000320_pt1 | contig 14987 bp, 12 predicted proteins | sample Plot55_FD_92533 | JGI IMG/M metagenome (GOLD analysis project Ga0126308, IMG submission 92533) | Serpentine soil microbial communities from UC McLaughlin Reserve, CA, USA - Plot55 | ecosystem: Environmental > Terrestrial > Soil > Grasslands | place: USA: UC McLaughlin Reserve, Lake County... | reverse complement strand
CATCGGCTGGATCCCGAGCATCCTCCTGCTGGCCGTGGTGGCCGCGGTGGTGTACAAGCTGCTCAAGCGCTGAGCCGCCCGGCCGGTCCGAACGTTAGGCGGAGGGCGGGCCGAACAGCGAGATCCACCACCGAGGCACAGAGGAAGGGCACACGGACGAGGGGCCCCCGGCCGGTCGGCTTTGCTGAAGGGCGATTGAACCACAGAGGACACAGAGGACACAGAGGACACCGAGGGAGCGCGCCGAGGCCGGGCCGGCAGCTTCAAAGGCTGCTTCAGCCTGCCCTGGGTAGGGGCGCTCCCTCGGTGTCCTCGGTGTCCTCTGTGGTTGAATTCGCAGTTCACAGATCATCCCGGCCGGGGGCCCCTCGCCCGTGTGCCCCTCCCCGGTGTCTCTGTGGTCGAACTTCCCGAGCGTACCGGTAGAGGGGTGCCTGGTCGGCTGCGTCGGTAGCGCGCGGGGGTGGGTCCTGGCGATACTCCGGCGACCCCCAACCGAGCGACGCCGAGACCGCTTTGTCGACCGACCTCTTCGCGAACAACCGCGCGTGGGCCGCCCGGATGACCCGGCAGGACCCCGAGTTCTTCTCCCGGCTCGCCGGCCAGCAGGCGCCGCAGTACCTGTGGATCGGCTGCTCGGACAGCCGGGTGCCGGCGAACGAGATCGTGGGGCTGCTCCCCGGCGAGCTGTTCGTCCACCGCAACGTCGGCAACGTCGTCGTGCACGCCGACCTCAACTGCCTGTCGGTGATCCAGTTCGCGGTCGACGTCCTGCGCGTCGGCCACATCATCGTCACCGGGCACTACGGCTGCGGCGGCGTGCTGGCCGCGCTGCGCGACGAGCGGCTGGGGCTGGTCGACAACTGGCTGCGTCACGTCCAGGACGTGCGCTGGAAGCACCAGGCCGAGCTCGACGCCCTGGCGACCGAGGCCGAGCGGCACAGCCGCCTGTGCGAGCTGAACGTGATCGAGCAGGTGGTGAACGTCAGCCAGACGACCGTGGTGCGCGAGGCCTGGGGGCGCGGCCAGGAGCTCGCCGTCCACGGCTGGATCTACGACCTGCACGACGGCCTGCTGCGCGACCTCGGCGTCGACGTCTACTCCACGGCCGAGCACCAGGCCGGCGCCGAGTCCCGCGCCGAGTCCAGTGCCTGACGGTGACGGCGCGTCGCTCGCGTCGCTCCGCACCACCGCCGGCGACTTCCCGCTGCACGAGTACCGCCTCCGGCTGGCCGGCCGGGAGTGGTCGGTGCTGCACACCGGCGCGGTGCTGAGCTACGTCGACGAGCTGCGCTTCCTGACCGAGCAGAAGGAGCGCATGCCCTACGGCGTCGCGCTGTGGCCTGCCGCGATCGCCCTGGCCCACGAGGTGGCCTCGCGCGCCGAGTCCGCGGCCGGCACGAGCGTGCTGGAACTGGGCGCCGGCACCGGGCTGCCGGGGATCGTCGCCGCGTCGCTGGGGGCGCGGGTGGCGCAGACGGACCGGCACGAGCTGGCGCTGTACATCTGCAAGGCCAACGGCGAGCGGAACGGCGCCGGCACGATCGAGTACCGCCAGGCCGACTGGAGCGGCTGGGACGACGCCCGGCAGTACCAGTGGATCCTCGGCTCCGACGTGCTCTACGGCCCGACGATGCACCCGCACCTGCGCCGGATCTTCGAGACCAACCTCGCCCCCGGCGGGCGCGTGCTGCTCTCCGACCCGTTCCGCGCCTCGAGCCTCCGCCTGCTGGAAGAGATGGAGGCGGGCGGGTGGGCGGTCACGGTGAGCAAGTGGAGCATCGGGAGCGTGGGGGGCGACGAGGACACGCCGGCGCGCCCGATCGGCGTCTTCGAGCTGGCCGCGCCGCCGGCGGCCGACCGCGGGTGAATGAGAGCGGCCACGGATGAACACGGATGGACACGGATCTGTCCGTACGCCATCCACGGCCCCTCCTGGCGGGCGAGAGGAACTCTGAATGATGACCAGACAGATCCGTGTCCATCCGTGTTCATCCGTGGCCAACAACCGGACGCCCATGTCACGCCACACCCTGGCACTCGCCGCCCTCGCGCTCTGCGCCTGCACGACTTCGTCCCGCCCCGCGGCCGGCGGCGGCGGTACCTCGGCGACCGCCACCGCCGCCAGCGTTAGGCGGGAGCCGTTCGGGCGGCTGCCGGACGGGCGGGCGGTGGAGCTCTACACCCTCACCAACGCGCACGGCGTGGAGGTGCGGGCGATGACCTACGGCGCCATCATCACGGTGCTGCGAACGCCGGACCGCGCCGGCCGCCTCGACGACGTCGTGCTCGGCTTCGACAGCCTGGGGGGCTACCTGCGCGGCTCGCCGTATTTCGGCGCGGTCGTCGGACGCTACGCGAACCGCATCGCGGGCGGGCGGTTCACGCTCGACGGGGCCACCTACACGCTGGCGCGCAACAACGGGCCGAACAGCCTGCACGGCGGGGAGCGCGGCTTCGACAAGGTGCTGTGGGCGGCCGAGCCGTTCGAGGGCGACAGCGGCGTGGGCGTGCGCCTGCGCTACACCAGCCCGGACGGCGAGGAGGGCTACCCCGGGACGCTCGCCGTGCGCGTGACCTACACGCTCACCCCGCGCGACGAGCTGGTAGTGGACTACGAGGCGACGACGGACCGGGCGACGCCGGTCAACCTCTCGCAGCACACGTACTTCAACCTGCACGGCGCCGGGCGCGGGACCATCCTCGACCACCTGCTGACGCTCGACGCCTCGGCGTTCACGCCGGTGGACTCGACGCTCATCCCGACCGGAGAGATCGCGCCGGTGGCCGGCACGCCGTTCGACTTCCGCGCCGCGACCGCGATCGGCGCGCGCATCGACGGGCCGCACCAGCAGCTCCGCGTCGGCCGCGGCTACGACCACAACTGGGTGCTCGACCGCGCCGGCCGCGGCGCAATGGAGCTCGCGCACGCCGCGCGCGTGGTCGACCCGGCCAGCGGCCGCACGATCGACGTCGGCACCACCGAGCCGGGCGTCCAGCTCTACACGGGCAACTTCCTCGACGGCACGGTCGCCGGGAAGGGCAGCCGAGTCTACGTGCACCGCGGCGCGCTCTGCCTCGAGACGCAGCACTACCCCGACTCGCCGAACCACCCGAACTTCCCGTCGACGATCCTGCGGCCGGGGGAGACGTACCGGTCGCGGACGGTGTTCGGGTTCGGGGTGGCGCGGTAGAACGGCGAACGGCGAACGGCGAGTTGCCAGTCGTCAGTTGAAGTCGTGAGTTGCCGGTAGGGGCGAGGCGTGCCTTGCCCCCTGCGCATCCCGGATGCCCGGCGCTACTGGCGACCGAGGACTTCAACTGACAACCGGCAACTGCACTACCGGCACCTGACTATTGGAAGTTCCTACCTGGCCGGAGCTCGTCGTGGTGTGTACGACGGCCCGTCGCACCTCGGGCCCGACTTCGTCCACCGCAGCGGGTCGATGCACATCTGCCGCACCGTCATCGCCTCGTTCCAGGCGTGGTAGACCACCCAGTCGCGGCCGTCGGGACCGGTGACGATCGCGTGGTGGCCGGGGCCGCGGACGTGGCCGGGGATGCCGCGCAGCACGCGCGCCTCGCGCCCCTGGCCGGTGTAGGGGCCCGTGATCCTGTCGGCGACCGCGTAATCCACGCCGTAGGTGGACTTCTGCCAGTTGGAGCCGCTGTAGAAGCAGTAGTAGCGCCCGCCGTGGCGGCGCACGTATGGCCCTTCGATCGTGTGCCAGTCGAACGTCTGGTCGTAGACGTTCATCCGCCGGTTCGCCTCGTAGAGCGTCCAGTCGTAGCGGGCGCGGAGCACCGTGCGGCACTCGCCGGCGAGCCGAGTCATCCCCACCAGGCGGTCCACCGCGAGCCCCGTCCCAGGGTGGACGCCCCCCTCGGTGTTCGGGTAGTTGCGCGCGTAGAAGAGGTACCACTGCCCGTCGCCGTCGCGGAACGGGTGCGCGTCGATGGTGAAGCGGTTCCCCGTGCAGTCGGCGAGCGGCGTGCCGGTGTCGGCGTACGGGCCCTCGGGCGCGGCGCTCGTCGCCACGCGCAGCGCGAACTTCTCCTCCTCCACGCCGCCCATCGCGTAGTACAGGTAGAACGTCCCGTCGTGGAACGCGGGCTCGGGCGCCCAGTACTCGTAGCGCTCGTCGGGGTCCGGCGGCGTGAGCGCGCCGCCCAGCTCCTGCCACTCCACGAGATTCGTCGAGCGCAGCAGCGTGAAGATGCGGCCGTCGCCCTTGCGCTCGCGCCCCGTGGTGCCGAACGCGTAGTAAACGCCCTGGTGCAGCAGCACGCCGGGGTCGGGCATCGAGCCGGCGTAGACGGGGTTCGTGTACGTCCGCTTCGCGCCCGCCAGCGGCCCGAACGCCGTCGTGAGGCCGACGCCGGCGGAGAGCTGCTTGAGGAAATCGCGTCGGGACGAGCTGGAGTCCATGATCTGTCTCGGGCGGAGGACCAGTGCGCGCATCGGCGGGGGCCAGCGCCGAGAAGTTGCACGGCGGGTGGAGACGGGCGGAAGGCCCACCACTAACAGAATCGTAATGCGGGATTCAACGCGGCTTCACGCGGCCGAAGTAGCTTCGGCCCATGCGACCACTTCACTGCTCTCTCTTCCCGCGATGGGCGGTGCCCGTCGCCCTCGCCGCCGCGCTCGCCTGGCAGGCGATCTTCGTCGTCTCGGTCTACGTAGCCACCGACGGGATCGGCCTGATCGCCGTCTGCGGCAGTCCGGCGCCGAAGCCGGCTCCGCCAGCGCTCGTGGAGCTTGCCCGGGCCGGCATGTACCCTGGCAGCGACCTGCTCGGGCGCGTCTACGAGTCGGACGTGCTGCTCTACCCCCAGATCCTGGAGTGGGCCGCCGGCGTGGCGCTCCCCGGGATCTCGGGCTGGGTCCCCGTGCTGCTGGTGGTGGTGGTGAACGTCCAGTTCTGGACGCTCGCCATGCTCGCGGTGCTGTGGGTCGCCGAGTCGCTCGGGGCGGCGATGCGCGGGCTTGCGGCCGGCGGCGGCGTTAGGTAACGTCGCCGTCCCCGAGCCTCCACGAATGCGCATCCCGTCCGTCGCCGCCGCACTTCTCGTCCTCGCCGCCTGTCGCTCCGGCGCGCGCGACCAGCAGCCGCCGCAGGGCCCCGCTTCCGCCGCCGGCGGAGGGACGCCCGCCGCGTCGGCGTCGTTCCGCGACCCGGCCGACTCCCTCTACGCCCGGATGCGCGCGCGCCTGACGGGGCGCGGCTACCGGATCGATCAGGCGGACGACCGCCGGCGCCGTCTGGTGGTGCGGGCGCCCGGCGACGAGACGAGGGTCGAGGTGCGCGTCGTGGCCAGCGGGGACTCCTCCGCTATCACGGTGAGCCCGCTCGGAGGCGGCGGGGATCTCGTGGGCGGGCTGCGCTCGGTCATCACCGTCACCCACGACGCGACGATGGACCCTGAGGGCTCGGCGCCACCGCCCCCCGCGGCGGGCGCCGAGCTCGACGAGCTGCCCAGGTCGCGCTGGCGGCCCGAGATGTTCGTGTCCCCCGATGGGCGGGTGTGGATGGCGAGCGGCGGGCTGTACGCGGCCGACTCGCTAGGCGGCCGCTGGCGCCGGCTGCCGGGGACGAGCCGCGACGGCGTGGACCCGGACGACCTGCTCCTCGGGACCCACATGGCGTTCGTGGACGAGCGGACCGCGCTCGTGGGGCTGGAGACGCACAGCTCCCGGCAGAAGCGCCCCGCGCTCATCCTCCGCACGACCGACGGGGGCGCGTCCTGGTCGGCGGTGCCTGACGAGGGGCTGGCCGGCGTCGACGCGATGGCGGCGCTCGGGCGCTCGGTCTGGGTGATCGCCACCCGGTGGGAGGACAAGACTCGGCGGGGCATGTTCCTGCGCAGCGGCGACGGGGGCGAGCGCTGGGAGCGGCCGGCGCTCCCCGCCGAGATGAACGACGTGACCGGGCTCTACCGCGCCACCCCCGAGACCGCGTACGCGTCGACGGCGGGGTTCAACCGCGGCCCGGTCTTCTGGCGCACCGCCGACGGCGGCGACCACTGGTCGCCCGTCCCGACGCCGCACGACCAGAAGGTGCACGAGGTGCCGAGCTCCGGCGTGCGCGTGGAGCAGATCGCTACGGTGGGCCAGTGGCTGGTCGTGCGCGAGTACGGGCGGGTCTTCGTCAGCCGCGCCGACAGCGTGCGGTGGCGCCCGCTGGACGGCATCGAGCACGTGGCCGCCGACCGCGAGCGCGGGCGGCTCTTCGTGCTGACCGAGTCGCTCCACGCCGCCGTGCTCGACTCCGGCCTGCGCGAGCTGTGGCGGAGCGCCGACCGCGTGCCCGACGGGCGGCCGTCGAACATCGAGAAGGTGCTGGCGCGCGACGGGGTGGGCTACGTGTCCATGAGCAACGGGGCGATCTACGCGGCCCGCGACGGCGTGCTGCGGCGCGCGCGCCCGAAGACGAGTGCCCCGAATCCGCCCTGAGAGAAGGGATGGAGGGATGGAGGGATGACGAGCATCCCTCCATCCCTCCATCCCTCCATCCCTTCACCCCGCCGCCGGCTCGAAGAGGCGCAGGATTTCCTCCTCCGACTGCGGGCGCAGCAGCTGGCGCTCGGCGAACTCGGCGGCCTGCGGGTAGCTCGTGTGGCGCACGAGGTCGGCGGCCCGCTCGAGGTCGTAGTCGGTGCGCACCGGTTGCGCGTCAGGACCGAGGAGGAGCCAGTACGCGCCGGGGCGGCCGTACGGCATCCCGACGCTGCCGGCGTTGAGCAGGCGCACGCCGTCCACGGTGCGGTCGAACTGCATGTGCGTGTGCCCGCACACGACCACCCGCTGCATCACCCCTTCGAGCATCGGGCGCACGCGCTCGGCGGGCGTGCGAACGGTGTAGATCTCCTCGTCGCTGCGGGGCGTGGCGTGGCAGAACAGGACCTCCCCGAGTCCGTCGACGCCAAGCGCCAGCGTCTCGGGGAAGCCGGCGAGCGCGTCGCGGTGAGTCCGGTCGAGCTGGGCCGCGGTCCAGGCGATGGGCTCGCGCACCGCCGGCGGCAGTCGCGGCGGGAGCGGGCGGCCGTCGAAGGCGTCCACGACCAGGCGGTCGCAGTTCCCGCGGATGAAGCGCGCGCGCGGCCCCAGGGCCAGGAGGCGCTCCAGCGTCTCGCGCGGCATCGGCCCCAGCACCACGTCGCCGCCGACCACGATCGTGTCGGCGCCCGCCGCCTCGACCGCGGCCATGGCGGCCTCCAGCGCGGGGAGGTTGCCGTGAATGTCGTAGAGCGCCGCGACTCGCTCCATCCGCGTACTGCTCATCGGCCCTCCCGTGCTCTCGTCGGCTGTCCGGCGCGAAGCTACGTTCCGCCTCGGCCGACGTCATCCCTGCCGACGGCATGACTCTGTGCCTCTGTGGTCGATTCCAACCAGCGCGTCCCGAGCGAGCGGCTTACAGCTCCCGCACCCAGATGTTGCGGAAGCTGATCGGCTCGCTGGGGTCGCCGTGCGACTGGAGCTTGATCGGCGACGGGCCGTGCGCCCTGTACGAGGGCGGGCCGATGTAGACCGTCTCGCCGCGCAGCGCGACGTGGTCCTGGATCAGCACGCCGTTGTGGAAGGCCGTCACGTAGGCCGGCGTCTTCACCGACCCGTCGGCGCCGAAGGTGGGCGCGGTCCACACCACGTCGTACGACTGCCACTCGCCCGGCTTCCGGCTCGCGTTCGCCAGCGGGACGTGCTGCTTGTAGATGCTCCCCGCCTGGCCGTTCACGTAGGTCTTGTTCTGGTACGAGTCGACGATCTGGATCTCGTAGCCGGCGTCGCCGGGCCCGGTGGATGCCAGGAAGACGCCGCTGTTGCCCCGCCCCTGCCCGCTCCCCGTGATGTTCGCCGGGATCCGCCACTCGATGTGCAGCTGGTAGTTGGTGAAGCGGCGCTTCGTCTGGATGTTGCCGGCCGGCTTGTTCACCGTCAGCAGGCCGTCCGCCACCGTCCACCGCGCCGGCGACCCGTCCTTGGTCGAGACCCACTGGTCGAGGTCCTTCCCGTCGAACAGCACGATGGCGTCCGACGGCGGCGCGACGCTCACCGCCGGCCCGGGCGTCACGACCTTCGGCACCGGCGTCCACAGCTCGGTGTCCTCCGGCCGCCCCTGCGGCTGCGGTTGTTGCGCGGCGGCCGGCGCGGCGAGCGAGAGCGAGAGCAGGAGCAGGGCGGGGAGGCGGATCTGCATCGGAAGTCGCCGGTTCGGTGTCGAAGGATGCATCGTGCGTGGCTTCGCATTGTGGTCGCCGCCGCCCGACCGCGTCAAGACGCGACCGGAGCTATGCTACTGGCCACGGATCAACACGGATGAACACGGACAACGGCACGGACGATCGCGGATGCCTCCCGGCGGCATCCATCGCTCCCCTCGCCAGAGCGGGAGGAGCTTTGACATGCGCACGAAAAGATCCGTGTGCATCCGTGCCGCTATCCGTGTTCATCCGTGTCCTGCTCTTGCTCGTCCTGGCCGCGTTCCCCGCGCGAGCGCAGGCGGCGCGTGAGAGTCCGGCGGCGGTCGCGCGGTACTTCCAGCTGGTGCGCGCCGAGTACTCCGGGGAGCGCGCGCGCGAGATGGTGGCGTTCCTGGACGGGCGCTTCCGGTGGCCCGGCAACGCCGCGTTCGACGCCGGCATCGACCGGGTGGCCGCGCAGCTCCGCGCGGCCGGCTACGTGCCCGAGGACTCGGCCGGCGCAACGGCTCGGCTCGTCTACCGGATCGAGCGGCGGGCGATGCGGGCGCCGGCGTGGGAGCTGCTCGACGCGTCGCTCGCGATCGTCGGCGAGCGCGAGCCGCTGCTGCGCCTGGCGACGAACCTGAACATGCTCGCCGTCAACTCGTACTCCACGCCGGACACGGGCGTCGTCGCCGAGCTGGTGGACGTCGGGCGCGGCGCGGCGGCGGACTTCGCGCGCGCCGACGTGCGCGGGAAGATCGTGCTCGGCGAGGGCGGCGCCGGCCAGCTCTTCGCCGAGGCGGTGCAGAAGCGCGGCGCCGCGGGCGTGCTGGCGTACGCCATGCCCGCCTACACGCGCCCCGAGATCAACCGCGGGTCGATCCAGTTCGCGACGATCCCGCCCGACAGCGCGCGCCGCGGCTGGGCGATGCCGATCTCGCGCGGCGCGCTCGACGCGCTCCGCGCCGCGCTGGCCCGCGGGCGCGCCGGCGGCGGCCGCCCGGTGCGCGTGCGGGCGGTGGCGAGGACGCGGCTCTTCCCGTCGGTCGAGCGCACGCTGGTCGCCGAGGTGCGCGGCACGACCCGCCCCGACGAGCGGTTCGTCTTCAGCGCGCACGTGCAGGAGCCCGGCGCCAACGACAACGCCTCGGGCGTTGGCGCGCTGGCCGAGGTCGCGCGCGTGCTGGCGGCGCTCTCCTCGTCAGGCGCCGCGCGGCCGGCGCGCACGATCACGATGCTCTTCGGCAACGAGATCGCGCAGACGCGGAACTTCCTGGCCGACGACTCGGCGCGGACGCGCGGCGTGCGCTGGGGGCTGAGCCTCGACATGGTGGGCCAGGACACGCGGAAGACCGGCGGCACCTTCCTGATCGAGAAGATGCCCGACCCCTCGGCCGTCTGGACGCGCGGCGACGAGCGCCACAGCGAGTGGGGCGGCAGCCCGATCCCGAAGGAGCGGATCGTGCCGCACTACTTCAACGACTTCCTGCTCGCCCGCTGTCTCGACCAGGCGGCCGCCGCCGCGGCGTCGGGCGACGAGTGGGTGGTGCGCACGAACCCGTTCGAGGGCGGGAGCGACCACACGCCGTTCCTCCAGTTCGGCAAGCCGGGCGTGCTCTTCTGGCACTTCACCGACCAGTTCTACCACACCGACGGCGACCGCCTCGACAAGGTCTCGGCGGAGACGCTGCGCAACGTCGGCGTCGCGGCGCTCGTCTCCGCGCTGACGCTGACGAGCGCCGACGGCGAGACGGCGCGGGGCGTGGTGGCCGAGGTGGAGCGCGCGGCGGTCGCGCGGCTCGACACCGAGCTCGCGCTGTCGCGCGCCGCCGTCGCCGCGGGCGCGCCGCCGGCGCAGGAGCGCGAGATCCTCCAGACCTGGACCGACTACTACCTCGGCGCCCTCGCCGCCGCCGCCGAGCTCGAGGTCGGCGGCTCGTCGCCGGCGACGACCGCGGCGATCGGCGCGGCGCGCGAGCGGGTGCGGGCGGCGGGGGCGGAGAGAGTCGAGGGGCTGGTTAGGCGCTGAGGGGCCGAGGCAGTGTCAGGGGCCTGGATGCTGGAGCTGTGGTGGGCCCTTGATTCATCAAGGGCCCACCACTGCACACCAGTGCAGCCCTCCCCTCAGTCCCTCCCCCCTACTTCTGCTTCTTCCCCTTCCCCGGCTCCTTCGTCTGGAAGAGCATTGTCCGCCCGTCGTACTTGAAGGCGGCGCCGGTGCTCTGCTCGACCTGGGCGATGGCCGTGCGCAGGGAGTCGAGGGAGACGTCCACCGTGGCGGGCTGGTCGAGGAGCTTGGCCTCGGGGACCTTGATGTCGACGCCGAAGAGCCGGTTCATCTGCTTCACGACGTCGCGGAGCGGGCGGTTCGTCAGGCTCAGCCGGCGGCTGGACCAGCCGAGCGCCTCGGCCAGCTCGGCGGGCGTCGGCTCGCGCATGGCGCCGCCGCTGTCGACGAGCAGGGCGCGTCCCGCGGGTACTGCGCGCTGCACGTCGCCCACTTTCACGATCGCCTCCCCCTCACGCAGCTGCACGACCACCGTGGTCTCGTCGGGGTAGGCCCGCACGTCGAGCGTGGTGCCGGTGGCGACGATCGCCGCCTTGCCGGCGCGCACCTGGAAGGGCGGCCCCTGCTCCTTCCGGGCGACGACGAAGGTGGCGGCGCCGTCGACCTTCACCGCGCGCATCTCGTCCCTCGTGCCGAACAGCTTCGGGACGGTGAGCCGCGAGGTCGGCGCGATGGTCACCTTCGTGCCGTCGTCGAGCGTGATGATCGCGAACTGCCCCGGCGCGGCCGGGTAGCTCCGGGCGTCGGACGCGGCGAGGGCGCGGGTGATCCGCCGGTCGACGCCCGCGCGGTCCATCCACCACACGCCGCCGCCGGCGACCGCCACCATCGCGGCGCCGGCGAGCGCCGGCACGAGCCACGACCGCCGCTTCGCCAGCGACGAGAGGTGCTGCGCGGCCTCGTGGCGGAGCACGTCGGCCTGCGCCTGCTCGGCCTGGCCGCGGTTCTCGGGGTGCATCTGCCGCGACATGTGCGCCCAAGCCTGGTCGACGTCGAGCGCCGCGGGCCCCGCGTGATGCGCCGCGGCCCCCGCGCCCGCCCCGCCGAGGTGGTGCGCGGCGGCGCGGCGGCTGAGCTCACGCGCCGCCGCGCGCTGCACCGCCGCGTGCAGGAAGTTCGTCAGCTCGGGCTCCGTCGTCAGGCTCTCGCGCTCCTCCCACGCCTGCCGGAACGCGGCCTCGACGACGCGCGGCGCGGCCGACGCGGCCCCCTCGCCGAGCTTCGCCCTGGCCTCCTCGGTGAGCGCCGCGAAGTGCGCGCGGAAGAGGCGCTCGAGCGCACTCTCGTCGGCCAGCGGGTGGGGCGGAGTGAGCGGCGTGACGGTGGGCGGGACGGTCTGCTCGGGAGTGCTCGGCATGCGGGGGCCGGTCATGGCGACCTCGGGGTCGAGGTAGGGGGATTTCGGACACTCTATCATTTCGCCGCCGGCCCCGCGCCGCCAGGGTGATGGGCAGGACAGCCGCGCCGGGGAGCCCCCGACAGCGCGCGGACGTGGCTATCGTTCGGTGTCGCCGCCGCCCCCCGAGACCGCGCCCTCGATGCCCCGCCTCATGCCGACCACGACCCCCGCGCGCACCCTGCTCGCCCTCGCCCTCCTGACCGCGTGCGCCCCGCATGCCCCCCAGCCGGCGCCGAGCGCGGCCGGCGGCGGTGGCGGCGGCGACACGGCGCGATGGCGGCGGCAGGCGGAGAACGTCACCATCGTGCGCGACGACTGGGGGATCGCGCACGTGCACGGGAAGACCGACGCCGACGCCGTGTTCGGCATGGTGTACGCGCAGGCCGAGGACGACTTCAACCGCGTCGAGACGAACTACATCAACGCGATGGGGCGGCTGGCCGAGGCGGAGGGGGAGGAGCGGGTCTGGCAGGACCTGCGCATGAAGCTGTTCATCGACCCGGACAGCATGCGGGCGAAGTACGACGCGAGCCCGGCGTGGCTCAGGCGGCTGATGGACGCCTGGGCGGACGGGCTCAACTACTACCTCGCCACGCACCCCGCGGTGGCGCCGCGCGTGATCCGGCGCTTCGAGCCGTGGATGGCGCTCACGTTCAGCGAGGGGAGCATCGGCGGCGACATCGAGCGGGTGTCGCTGCGCGAGCTCGAGGCGTTTTACGGCACGCCGCGCCGCCCGCCCGCCGCCGGACAGTCGTCAGGCGGCGGCGGCGACGAGTCCGGCCCGCGCGAGCCGTCGGGCTCGAACGGCTTCGCGATCGCGCCGTCGAACTCGGCGACCGGCCGCGCGCTGCTGCTCATCAACCCGCACACGTCGTTCTTCTTCCGCTCCGAGCTGCAGGCGACGAGCGACGAGGGGCTGAACGCCTACGGCGCGGTGACGTGGGGGCAGTTCTTCATCTACCAGGGGTTCAACGCGCGCGTGGGCTGGATGCACACATCGAGCGGCGTGGACGTGGTGGACGAGTTCGCGGAGACGGTGGCGGAGCGGGACGGCCGGCCGCACTACCGCTACGGGGGCGAGTGGCGGCCCGTGGTCGTGGACACGGTCGTCGTGCCCTACCGGGGCGCGGGCGGCGCGATGGCGGCGCGGACGTTCACGGTCTACCGGACGCACCACGGGCCGATCGTCCGCGAGGCGGACGGCAGGTGGGTGAGCATCGCCCTGATGCAGAAGCCGGTGGAGGCGCTCAGCCAGTCGTACCTGCGCACCAAGGCGCGCGACTACCGGTCGTTCCGCGAGGTGATGGAGCTCAAGGCCAACTCGTCGAACAACACGATCTACGCCGACGCCGACGGCCACGTCGCCTACTTCCACCCGCAGTTCATCCCGCGGCGCGACGACCGCTTCGACTACACCCGCCCGGTGGACGGCAGCGACCCGGCCGCCGACTGGCGGGGGCTGCACGCGCTGGGCGAGGCGCCGCGCCTGCTCGACCCGCCTAACGGCTGGATCCAGAACACGAACAACTGGCCGTACTCGGCGGCCGGCCCCTACAGCCCGAAGCGGGACAGCTTCCCGCGCTACATGGACGTGGCCGGCGAGAGCCCGCGCGGGCGGCACGCGGTGATGGTGCTGGAGAACCGGCGCGACTTCACCCTGGAATCGCTGATCGCGGCGGCGTACGACCCGTACCTGACGGCGTTCGCGCAGCTGGTCCCGCCGCTGGTGCAGGCCTACGACGCCCTGCCGGCGTCCGACCCGCTGCGGCGCCAGCTCGCCGAGCAGGTGGAGGCGCTGCGCGCGTGGGACTACCGGTGGGGCCTGGGCTCGGTGCCGACGTCGCTCGCCGTGTTCTGGGGGGAGGAGATGTTCGGCCAGGTGGGCGCCGACGCGCGTCGCGCGGGCGTCCCGGTCTACGACTACATCGCCGCGCGCACGACGGCCGATCAGAAGCTCCGGGCGCTGGCGGCCGCGTCCGACCGGCTGGAGCGGGACTTCGGGCGCTGGCGCACGCCGTGGGGGGAGATCAACCGCTTCCAGCGCCTGACGGGCGACCTCGTGCAGCCGTTCAGCGACTCGGCGCCGAGCATCCCGGTCGGGTTCACCTCGGCGCAGTGGGGCTCGCTGGCGTCGTTCGGCGCGCGGCGCTACCCGGGGACGAAGCGCTACTACGGGACGAGCGGGAACAGCTTCGTCGCCGTGGTGGAGTTCGGCCGCGACAGCGTGCGCGCGCGCGCGGTCACGGCCGGCGGCGAGTCCGGCGACCCGCGGTCGAAGCACTTCAACGACCAGGCCGTCCGCTACAGCACGGGCGACCTGCGCCCGGTGTATTTCTACCCGGGCCAGCTCGCGGGGCACACTGAGCGCACGTACCGGCCGGGGCAGTGATCATCGGTCGGGATGCTTGGTTGAAGTCGACCACAGAGGCACAGAGACACAGAGGACGGGCACACCGAAGAGGGAACCCTCGATCGGTCGGCTTTGCTGAAGGGCAATTCAACCACCGAGGGCACAGAGGACACAGAGGGAGCGCTTCTAACAAGGGCCGGCAGGAATCCTTTGACTCGGCATCCCGGCCTCGGGGCGCTCCCTCTGTGTCTCTGTGCCTCGGTGGTCGACTCTGACCAAAGCATTGTGGTCGAGGAGCATAGACGCGGACGGTTGACTGCCCCTGCGATGGAGCGCATCGTCGTGTCGCCGTGAACGGATCACACAACAGCGAGGAGACCGAGTGAAGTTCATCGCCCTGATCTACACCGACCCGAAGATGATGGACGCGCTCCCCGAGGGGCGGTTCGACGCGATGATGCGCGACTGCCTGGCGTACGCCGACGGGCTCCGACGGGACGGGCGCCTGATCGACTCGCAGATGCTCGAGCAGCCGGCGGCCGCGAAGTCGGCACGCGTCCGCAACGGCCGCCGCGTCGAGACCGACGGCCCGTTCGCCGAGGCGAAGGAAGTGCTCGGCGGCTTCAACCTGCTCGAGGCCGAGAACATGGACGAGGCGATGCGGCTCGCGGCCGGGTTCCCGTGGGCCAGCGTCGGCTGCGTGGAGGTGCGCCCGGTGCAGGACATGGGCGCCATGCGGGCGCGGGTGGGCGCGCCGGCGGCGCCGGCGCTCGAGATGGAGGGCGCGTCCAGAACCGCCTGACGACGGGCCCTGTGGTACCGGCGTCCCTCGCTCTCGCATGATTCCCAGATCCCTCCTCTTCGCCCTCTCGATCACCCCGGGGCTGCCACTCGCTCTCGGCGCGCAACAGTTGGACAGCGCGCGCGCCCGCGCCGCCGAGTGCCCGGACTGCGCCGGGTGGAACGCGCCGCAGCGCCCACTCCGCATT
>Ga0126308_10000318_pt1 | contig 15014 bp, 8 predicted proteins | sample Plot55_FD_92533 | JGI IMG/M metagenome (GOLD analysis project Ga0126308, IMG submission 92533) | Serpentine soil microbial communities from UC McLaughlin Reserve, CA, USA - Plot55 | ecosystem: Environmental > Terrestrial > Soil > Grasslands | place: USA: UC McLaughlin Reserve, Lake County... | reverse complement strand
GCCTGATCAGGTCGCCGGTCGCGGGACTGACAGATGCCGAGCTCTTGCGGAAGAACACCGGCGGCGGGTCCTCGCCAGCGCCGGCCTCCTCGGCGTGGCTTCGGTAGTTCACCGCCTGGGCCACCACCCGGCACGGGGTGGTCACCGGCGACAGCAACGACAGCCCGTCGGCCGGCACCCCTCCGGCGGTGGCCGCCGCCGCCTCGCCCACCCGGCCCATGCCATGCGCCAGGAGCTCGGCGGTGCTGGGCGGCCCGGCGTCGACCGGGAACGCCAGGGCTCCGCGCTGCACCCACCACCGATCGGCGGTGCGGATGACGCTGACGCTCAGGCCATGCTCCTCGCCTCGGACCGGTCGGCCGCCGGGGTGCTCGTCCGCCCGTTCGGCGCCCGCCTCCCGATCCAGCGGGCGCCACGGGTCCGTGGGCTGCGGAGCGGCACACCACCAGGGGCCCGGTCGCCGCCGGGTCGCTGCGCGGGCGCCGGAGGAGCGGCATGCGCATGCTCGGCCTTGATGCGCTCGGCCCGCTCCAGCTCCAGGGTCCTGAGGACCTGCTCGATGCCCGCCTGCTGCTCGGCGGTGGCGGTTGGCAGGCGGTAGACGTCCCCGACGAAGCCCGCCATGTCGGCGCGGTAGTCGTGGCCGAAGGAGGTGAACTCGCCCGGCACCTTCAGCATCGCGTTCATCGCGTCCATCCCCGTCTGGAGGAAGGTGACCAGGGGCAGCCAGCGCAGCTGCGCTGGCACCCCACGGCCCCGCTGCCCATTGGCCAGCCAGGTGGGTCGCTGCACCAGCAGGTCGGGCCCGAACACGGCGATGGGGTCGTTGTCGTGGGAGACGACGACCGCCCGCAGGCGGGCCCGCTGGTCGGCATCGAGCGCCGCCAGCTGCTCATGGCGGTCGAACACCTCGACGGTCCCCGGCGGGACCAGCGTGCTGCTGCCCCGGGTCATGCCGCTCCGGGACCACTTGGCCAGCCACGGCAGGCCAACCCAAAGGGCGCGGTCGATCCCGTAGTGGTCGAAGCCGTCGATGCCCTGGTACATCAGCACGTCGGAGCTGGTCCAGGCACCCATGCTCTCGCCGAAGACCAGCACCCGCGGGCGCCCCTCGGGCGGCAGGCCGGCCAGCCGCTGCTTGACCCCCCAGAGCAGGAGCCGGAACTGCCGGCGGCCCAGCGCCACCTTCTGGACCGACAGGAAGGAGGGATACCTGGCGTACTGGATGCAGCAGGTGGCGACGTCGCCGCGGGCCAGGAACTCCGCCGCCTCGATCAGCGTCTGGTCGACCCAGCCGGTGCCGGTCGGCGAGATCAGCAGCAGGTACGACCGGTCGAACGCGCCGGCGCGGTCCAGCTCGGCCAGGGCCAGCTCGGCCCGGCCGGTCTGGTACAGCGGCTCGCTGTTGAACCCGACATAGGTGCGGATCGGCTCGGCGACCGCCGGCTCCCCCATGACCTCCTCGATCAGCTCAGGGGTGACCACGTCGGTGACGAAGCGGCGTCCCTGCTGGCCGAGGTCGGCGAAGGGCAGCAGGCTCTCGGCGCTCCCCGACTGCAGCGGGCTGGCGGGCGCGGTCGCATAGCCCGGCTCCACCTTCTGGTTGGCCCGCCCCACATAGGCCACCCCGGCGTTGTAGAGGGCCGTCGTCCCCCAGGCCCACAACCCGGCGTTGACCGCCCGCGCGAGCACCCGCTTGGACGGCCCGGGCCCGAAGTAGGACTCGAGCGCCCCCCGTGACCAGGCAAAGCCTCTGGCCAGGCCCGTCCCGACCGTCGTGACGGCATACGAGGTGGCCAGGGCGCCCGGCAGCGTGGCCGTCGGCGGCCGCGGCCAGCGGTCCCCCCCAGCCTGCCGCGCGGGCAGCCGCCTGCCTGTCCGGTAGAGCAGCCCCGCGGCGTGGATGGCGCCGGCGGCGATCGGCCGGACAGCCGGCTGGCTCGGGTAGCGCCCCTGCACCCAGCGGCCAAGATCGTGGACGGCGGCACCGGCGGCACCGTCCCGGAGCAGCTGACCGGTGGACCGTAGCGACGCCGCCCACAACTTGTGGCAGTGGCGTTCGGGAACCGCCGCCAGCGCCGCCCCGGCACCGCCGATCACCGCCCGGGCCACCAGCTGAGCGGGAAGGGAGGCGTCGGCCGGCACGGCCAGCCGTGTCAGCTTCTCGACCACGCCGGTTGTCGCCCGTGCCCCGAGCATCCCGAGCCCCATCGCGACACCGTGCAGCGTCGCGGTGCGCGGCATCAACGAGGGCCCGAAGGCGTCAAGGGCGGCGACGGTCTCCCGAGGTGCCGACGGTGACGCCGCCGCCGGGTTCAGCCACCGTGCCAGCTCCTGCATCTGGTCCGATCTCCTCATCTCGTGGGCACCTCGAGCTCGAGCCGGCCGCCGGAGTCGCGCCGGAGGGCGGCGTCCAGGTCGTCGCGGGTGGTGAAGCCCAGCGCGGACGACGACTCGCCGGCCAGCTGCTGCCGGCTGGCCTCGGGCGCGACCAGGCGCTGGGTCACGCAGCCGCCCGGGAAGGTGTAGGCGCGGGTCATCGCGACCCCGGCGGCGTTGCGCTCGATGCGCAGGAACCGTCGTGCCCCCGCCCGCTCGGAGGTCAGCTCGGCCGCCCCGGCCAGGTCACACGAGGCGCTGAGCTCGGCGACCAGGACACCGCCCCGGTCGCTGGTGAGCGTGAACCTGGACCTGCCGTTGCCGACCACGACGTCGCCGAGCGTCCAGCCGGCGGGGAGGAGCTCGACGCACGGCACCAACGAGGCGGTCGGCACCGACTGGGCCATGAGCAGGAGCGGCTCGTGGGGCGCGCACCGGAGCGACTGCGCCTGGATCGGGGCGCGCTCGGTGTCTGCGTCACTGATGAGCCGGCCCCACCCGATGCCGAGGACGGCGACCGCCAGGAGCAGCGTGAGCACGGCCAGCCCGATCCGGCGGATGCTCCAGCGCTGGATGGCGATCGGGCGGGGCCGTTCGGGCAGCAGCTCGAGGAACTCGTCGTGCAGGTCGCGCCCCTGGGCACGCATGAGGTTGCGGAGCTGGGACGGCATGGTCAGCCCGCGGGTGGCCGCGAACGCCTCGGTGACCTCCTCCACCGTGAACTGACGCAGTGCGCGGGCGTAGACCAGCTCCGGGTCGCTGCGCAGGGCCAGGCACAGCATCATGTTGGCCAGGTCGACGGCCTGGCGCCACGGGCTGGGGTGTACCTGGACGAAGGCGACGTCGATCAGCACCATGCGGCCGTGGCGGACGAGCAGGTTGGCCGGCTTGATGTCGCGGTGGGCCAGCCCGGCGTCCCACAGCTTCCTGATGACGCCAAGGCCCTGGTCGATGATCGCCTCGTCCACCTCGGCCTCGCCCAGCTCCTTGGCGTCGTCGAAGAACTCGAAGGTGATCAGGTACTCGCGCTCGGGGGTGAGCTCGACGACCCCGTAGGGGGCCGGCGTGGGCAGGCCGGCGTCTCGCAGCAGCCGGAGCGCGTAGTCCTCCTGCTGGACCAGCCGGCCCACGGTGTTGAAGGCCTTCTCGTCCTCCAGCCGCCCGTAGAGCAGCTCCCGGCCGAGCTTGTACCAGCGGTCCGAGCGCAGGTGGCTGCGGGCGTACAGCTTGCCGAACAGGACCGTGCCCGGGTCGCCCTTGACCTTGATCCGCAGCGGGGTGGACCCGGCCGAGCCGGCCAGCCCGAACGGCTTGACCTCCTCGACGATCAGGCCGAGCTGGTCGGCGAGAGCCCGGCGGATGGCCTCGCCGCGAGCCCCGCCGACGTCCAGGTGGGCGCTGCGGCCCCGCCGGTAGCTGACCGGGAAGACCTCGTTGGGGGTGAACCAGCGGAAGGCCAGCAGGGGGATGGTGACCCCGATGACGGCGCCGAGCAGCACGTCTGTCGGGGCGTCGAGGCCGAGCGCGACCCGGGCCAGGCCCGCCAGGGCGACGATCGCGGTCGCCGCCCACTTGCCGGCCTGCCGCCAGCGGCCTTCCGGCACCAGCGCGTAGAGGATGCTGACCAGGCTCGCGGCCAGGACCGCGACCTGGATCGACGGCAGCGAATAGCCGTTCCAGCTCCCGTGGATGACCACCCCGAACGGCCTGGGCCGCTTGAGCGCGGCCGACAGGACCAGGACCAGCTGCGTCACCACCGCCAGGGCGACGACGTAGACGACGAGATGGCGAACGCGCCTGAACACCAGCAGCGGGACGACGATGCACCACGCGAGCACCTTGGAGGCCAGCCAGGTGGCGGGAAACGCCACGACCGTCACCACGCCGGCGAGCCAGCCGCTGCGCAGCCCGGAGAGCCAGCTCACGACCCGGTCGTCGGCGGCGGTCACCGCGACGGCGGCGCCGTGGCGGCTGGCGGCGAAGCTGACCACGAACACGGTGACGAGCCCGACGGCGGCCAGCAGCCACACGAACCCCGTGGTCTCGAGGTGCCGTGGCAGTGGCGGCGGGGCGCCGGAGGGGCGTCGCCGGCGCCTCGAGTGGCGGACGCTTGCCGCGACCTTGGCCGGTTGGCCGGCGACCTGCGTCTCGCGGGCGGTGGTGTCCATGAGGCCTCCGGGCCGGTGGCCGCGGCTTGTGCGCAGCCTCGCAGGCGGGCCGCCGGGTCGAATCAGTGAAGTCGCCAGTCTCCACGCTCCGCGCGGAGCCGGATCAGCTCGGCGCGGGAGGAGATGGCCAGCTTCACGAACACGTTGCGCAGGTGGTAGTCGATCGTCCGCGGGCTCAGGAAGAGCTGCGCCGCGACCTCACGGTTGGTCGACCCCTGACCGACGAAGCGGACGATCTGGAGTTCCTGGGGGGTGAGCTCGTCGAGGGTGCTGGGGTTGCGCTGGCGCGCCGTCTCGCCGCTGATGCGCAGCTCGGTTCGGGCCCGCTCCGCCCAGGGGGAGGCGCCCAGCTGATCGAAGGTGGTGAGGGCGGCGCGCAGGTGCTCGCGGGCGTCGACCCGCCGGCGGGCACGGCGGAGCGCCTCGCCATAGAGCAGCTGGGTGCGGGCCCGGTCGAACGGACGGCTGCTCGGGCCGTGCAGCCGTAACGCCTCGGTGAAGTGACGGTCGGCGACCGCGCCGGCTGACAGCAGTCCACGGCAGCGGGGCACGAGCGCGAGCGCCCACGGCGGGGCGGTGTGGGTCGCCCACTGCTCGAAGCCGGCCAGCGCGGTCTGGCCGCGCTCGGTCTGGTCGGCGCGGACGGCGGCCTCCACGAGGTCGGGCACCGACAGCAGCGCGATGACCGGATGGCCGGTCTGCGACCCGGCGGCGAGCGTCTCGAGCCGGGCGAGCGCGTCGGCCGGCCGGCTCGAGACGAGGTCAAGCAGGGCGAGCGCCCAGGTCGCGCTGGCCGCCTGGAGCCGCAGGCCACGCGGGACCGCGTGCTCCAGGGCCTCGGCGGCGCACGACCGGCAGGCGTCCTCGCGGCCCTGCATGGCCGCGAGCAGCGCGAGGGTGCTGAGGTTCCGGCAGACGCTGCTCTCCTGCCCGGTCTCGCGGGCCAGGCGCAGCCCCTCCGACGCGCTCGCCGTGGCGGCGGTGTAGCGGCCGGCGGCCACCTCGGCCACGGCGAGGGACTCCAGGAGATACGGGAGCAGGACGAGCTCGCCGGTGGCGCGGGCACGTGCGACCGCCCGAGCGTAGAAGTCGTGGGTGGCCGTGTCGTCGCCGAGATAGCGAGCGGCTGCGCCGGCAAAGCCGAGCTGGCTAGGGTCGTCGAAGGTCTGGGCCAGGATGATGGCCTCGCGCAGCAGCGGCGCGCCCCGGGCCGTGTCGCCCTCCAGGATGCTGCCGATCCCCACGAGCAGGCCGAGGGTGAACTGGTCGACGCGCTGCTCGTCATCGGTGAGAGCGGCCGCGCGGCGCGCCGCCTCGATCGTCAGGGCGACATCCCCCGCATAGGATGCCGCCTCGCTCGCCGGCAGCAGCATCGCCAGCGCCTTGACGGGGTCGACGGTCGCGACCTCGGCCGAGCCGGCGGCCAGGATCGTGAACGCATCGGCCGGCACGCCACGACGCAGCTCGATCACACCGCGGAGGTGCGCGACGTCCGCCCGCAGGCGTGGCTCCGAACCACCGGCGGCCGCGCGGTCCAGCAGCCCGAGCGCCCGGTCCGGCTGCCCGGCGAGCCAGGCGGCGTCCGCGGCGTCCACCAGCCGGCGGCTGCGCAGCTCCTCGGCGGGGGTGAGCTCGGCCGAGCGCTCCAGCGCCCTGGCGGCGGCTGCGTACCCGCTGCGGCGCCGGGCCCGCTCGGCCGAGCGTTCCAGCTCGTCGGCGACCTCGGGGTCGGGCTCCACGGCCGCGGCCGCCCGGTGCCAGGCGCGACGGTCAGCATGCTCCTCGCCCACCAGCGCCGCCGCCAGCGCCTGGTGGACGGCCTGTCGCTGGCCAAACGTCGCCCCCCGGTACACCGCCGAGCGCACCAGCGGATGGTGGAACCGGATGCGGCCCTCGGCGATGCGAACCAGCCCGGCCGTCTCGGCCATCCCGAACGCCTCCACGCCGAACCCGAGCGCCCGCCCGGCACCGACGATCACCGCCGGGTCGCCGGCCTCCTCGGCCGCCGCCGCGAGCAGCAGCGTCTGGGCCGGCTCCGGGAGGCGGCGGACCCGTTCCAGGAACACCCGCTCGACCCCGGCGCTGACCGGCAAGGGGTCGGGAAGTGGCGCCCGCCCGGCGAGCTGGTCGGCATGCAGCGACGCCGGCAGCTCCAGCAGCGCCAGTGGATTGCCCTGGGTGGCCTCGATCAGGCGCGCACGGACACCCGGCGCCAGCCCGGCCGGGAACTGCTCGGTCAGCAGGGCGCCGGCGGCGTCGGCGTCCAGCCCGCTGAGGTGCAGCTCCTGGAAGCTGGGGGCCGTGAACGCATGGAGGTCGTCATCGCGGGCGGCGACCAGCAGCACGATCCCTTCGGCCTCGAGCCGCCGGGCGGCGAAGGACAGCGCGTCGGTCGACGGCTGGTCCAGCCACTGCGCATCGTCCACCAGGCAGACCAGTGGCCGCTCCTCGGCCACCTCCGCGAGCAGGCTCAGCGCGCCCACACCAACCAGGAAGCGGTCGGTGCCTTGGGTGGTGGCGAGCCCGAAGGCTCCTTGCAGGGCGGTCGCCTGGGGACCTGGAAGCCGCCCGACATGGTCGAGCACGGGCCGGACCAGCTGATGCAGGGCGGCGAACGCCAGCTCCGACTCGGACTCGACGCCGGACCCCCACAGCACTCGCATCGTGTCCGCGGCACGGTCGGCGGCGTAGGCGAGCAGCGCCGACTTGCCGACACCGACCTCTCCCCGGACAACGAGCGCGCCGCTGCGTAGCTCGCCCCCGTCGGCGAGCAGGCGGTCGATCGCTGCGCACTCCGCTTCGCGGCCGTGAAGCATGCTCTGATGGTAGCTCTCGCAGCCGCCGGCCTCGCCCCATGCCACCGGCGAGGTCGTTCCTATCGGAGGCGGAGGAGCACGTCGCGCGCCGCAACCGCCGGCGGATACCGCAGATGCGCCAGTCGAGCCACTCGGCGCGAGCGGTGGACGACCGCGGCCGCGTGCGGTGCCCGCCGAGCGGCGTAGGCCTGCAGGGCCACGGTCAGGTCGGCGCCGGCGCCGACGGCGTCGCCGAGGGCCGCGGCGTCCTCGATCGCCTGGCACGCACCCTGGCCGAGGCTGGCCAGCATCGGATGGGCGGCGTCGCCGAGCAGGCCGACGCGGCCCGACGACCAGCGTCGAAGTGGCGGCCGGTCGTATTGGCCGCTGCGAACAATCGCCTGCTCCAGCGTCGCGTCGATGAGCTCCGGGATCGGGTCGTGCCAGACCCCGAAGCGACGCTCCATGGCCGCCTTCTCCTCGGCCGGCGAACCGCCCGCCCGCTCACCGGCACGCGCGCTCGCCCACCAGTACGCCTGGTTGCCGCCGAGCCGAGCAACGCCGAACAGGCAGCCGCGGCCCCACGACTCGCCGGGGCGGAGCCGATCGGCCAGCGACCGGTCGAGCGGCACGATCCCACGCCAGGCGGTGTAGCCGGAGTAGCGGGGTGGTCCGTCCCCCACCAGCACCGTCCGTACCTGCGAGTGGAGGCCATCGGCACCAACGACGAGGTCGCCGCGCTCCGTGCTCCCGTCGGCCAGGCTGACCGTCACCCCCTGTGCATCCTGGGCGACCCCGACGCACCTCGCCCCGAGCCGGAGGACATGCTCGTCGAGGGCGGCCAGCAGGATCGCCTGGAGCAGTCCGCGGTGCACCACGACGGTTGGCGCGTCGACGCCGGCGACAACCTTCTCCGCCGGGCCCGCCCCGAGCGACGTCCCTCGCGAGCTCCGGAGCGCCGCATCGGTCGCGACCGCCCCCACGTCGGCGATGGCCGCCCCGACCTCCAGCCGCTGCAGCACCCGTATCGCCTTCGGCCACAGCAGGATCCCGGCGCCGACCTCGTGCAGCTCCGCAGCCTGCTCGAGAACCACAACCTCAAGCCCGGATCTGCGCAGGGCGATGGCCGCACACAGCCCACCGACGCCAGCGCCGACGATGACGACCTGCCGGGCCCGGGTCAGGATCTCACCTTCTTGAAGGCAGTCTCATCTGTCCTCGCCGACGCTACGCGACGGGCCGGCGCCTCGAATCGGCAGGGTCGCCGGTCATGCCAGACACCACGAGGCTCCCAGCCGGCGCCCGAGGCTCGCCGAGGTGGGCTTGAAGGCTTAGGTTGCCTGGTGCCCGGGCTAGGCAACCCCAGGAGAGCCGCCGTGACCGACACCTCGTCCACTCCCAGCCAGCGAACCAACCCGCCCGAGATCGACGCCACCGTGCCGAACTCGGCCCGGATCTGGAACTACTGGCTGGGCGGCAAGGACCACTACCCGGTGGACCGCGAGGCCGGTGACGAGTACCGGGCCATCTACCCCGAGATCGTCCAGGTCGCCCGCGCCTCCAGGCAGTTCCTCGCCCCGCGCCGTCCTGTACCTGGCCGGCGAGGCCCAGGTCCAGCAGTTCCTGGACATCGGTACCGGCCTGCCGACCTTCAGCAACACCCACGACGTCGCCCAGCGGGTGGCCCCCGACACCAGGGTCGTGTACGTCGACAACGACCCGGTGGTGCTGGCCCATGCCCGGGCCCTGCTCACCAGCACCGAGGCGGTCACCGCCTACGTCGACGCCGACGTGCGCGACCCCGACGAGATCCTGGCCGCCGCCGCCCGGACCCTGGACTTCACCAGGCCGATCGGGCTGATGATGCTGGGGATCCTCGGCCACATCGCCGACGACGACGAGGCCCGGTCGATCGTGAAGCGGCTCCTGGACGCCCTGCCGTCGGGTAGCTACCTGACGATCTGTGACGGGACCAACGACCTCTACGAGGCGGGTGTGGAGGCCCAGCGGCTCTACAACGAGAGCGGCGCGGTCCCCTACCGGCTCCGCAGCGCGCGCCAGATCGCCGAGTTCTTCGAGGGCCTGGAGCTCGTGGAACCCGGCGTGGTGTCGTGCCCCCGGTGGCGGCCTGACCCCGTCGACGTCGGCCGCGACCTCCCCCCCGAGATGGACCAGGTCGCCGGCATCGGCCGCAAGCCGTAACTGGGCGCGACTACTCCGAAGGTGACAGGCGGGCGACGCCGTAGCCGTCGACGTTGTCGCGGGCCAGGCCGGAGACCAGGATGCTGCCGTCGTCGGTGACGGCGACGCTCTCGGCCAGGTCGGTGAAGCCGAAGAAGTCGATGGCCATCACGCCGGTGTCGGTGAAGTCGGGGTCGAGGGTGCCGTCGGGCAGCAGGCGGGCCACGGCGAAGTTGGAGTTGGGGCCGCCGGTGGCGCCGGCGATGACGATTCGCCCGTCGGGCTGGAGGGCGAGGGCTGCGCCGCCGTCGCGGCCGGGGTCGCCGGTGACCGAGGTGAGGGCTGTCACCGACACGTTGGTGGTGCCGTGGTCGCCGAACGTCTCGTCGGGGGACCCGTCGGACTCCAGGCGCATCACGGACAGCTCGGTGACGCTGCCCGGAGGCGAGGCCGGCGGCGTGGTGTCGGCCGTGCCGACGAGCAGGAGCCGGCCGTCGGGCTGGACGGCGAGGTCGGCGCCGACGAAGGCGTCGAGGGTCAGCGTGCCGCCGTTCCCGAACGTCGGGTCGGGCTGGCCGTTCGGGCCGTAGCGGGCGATGTCGGTGTGGTGGTCGATGCCCACCCCGCTGCTTCCCGGGTTACGGCTGGAGCCGCTGAGCACGATCATCTCGTCGGCCGGCTGGACGACGACGTTCTGGGCCTCGTTGTTCAGGCCGCCAACGTCGGTGACGACCTGACCGCCCAGGCCGAAGCTCGGGTCTGGTTGCCCGTTGGCGAGGAGCCGGGCGACGAGGAGGTCGTCGAAGTCGTCCCCGCGAGGACTGTCCAAGGTGGCCCGGCCGGCGAGCACGATCAGGCCGTCGGGCTGGATGGTCACGTCGTTGGCGACACCCTTGGCGATGCCGGTCACGATGCCACCGGCCCCGAACGTCTCGTCGAGCTGGCCGTCGGGCTGGTAGCGGGCGACCGTGACATCGTCCCGGTTGGTGTAGCCGGCGACGACGATCATGTCGTCGGGCTGGATGGCGACACCGAGCGCCTCCTCCTGGGAGAACGGGCCCCCAATGTTGGTCGTGACGAGGCCGCCGGTGCCGAAGCTGTCGTCGAGGGTGCCGTCGACGTCGAACCGGGCCAGGACGAAGGCGGTGAACGTCCCACCGGCCAGCACGACCTTCCCGTCGGGTTGCAGCGCCATTGACGAGCGGTCACCGCCGAACGCCGTCGTCGTCGCCTTGCCACCCGTGCCGAAGGCCGGGTCGAGACCGTACGGCTGCACCCGGGGAGGCGCCGGGTCGTCGTCGCAGATGATCAGCTCGGCCGTGGCCGGCGACCCCAGCGTGGCGCAGCCGCCGGGCTCGGTCAGGGTGAGGATGACGGTCCGGTCGCCCTCGCCGAGCTGGTCGGGCAGGACCGGCACCTCGACGGCGCGTGGTGTGGCGTCGCCGTCGGCGAACAGGACCGAGGCATGCACCGGGGTGTAGTCGGTCCCGGCCACGGCGCTGCCGTCGCTGGTCGTCACGGTGGCCGTGACCGGGCCGGCGCTGCCGCCAGTGCGGGTCACCCTGACCGTCGGCGTCGGGTGCGACTCGCCGACGGTGAAGCGGTCGGCGCTGAACTGCAGGGTGCCCGCTTCGCCGGTCGAGCCCGGCGGGCAGGGCGCGGGCTCGACCGGCGTCTCGGCCGGCGGGTCCAGGCTGAGCACGTCGGTGGGCTCCAGCCCGCTGAAGGCGATGGCCGGGCCGTCGATGCCCTGCGGGTCCCGCAGGAACGCCGTGGCCGACGAGCCGAACTCGCTCGGGGGCCCGGCGATGCGGTTGTAGGCCGTCGCCATGGCGAACGACTGCAGCGTGAACGCCTGACCGACCTCCACCGACGACAGGTCGATGGTGAAGGGGCGGGGCTCGCGGAGGATCATGAGCACGAGAGCTTCGGGGGCGCCGTCGAGGTCGTCGATCACGAAGTCGAAGTCCTCGACGTCCCACAGTGGGAGCTGGGAGTAGCGGGTCGTCCAGGCGTCGCTGTCCCAGTTCTCGGCGAACCCGCTCACCGTGGCCCCGCCGGCGACGTGGAAGAAGGTGTCGAACGGGATGATGTCCGGCGCCGGCGGGACGGTGAAGGCCTGCACGTCGAGGAACAGCTCGCCCTTCACCAGGTCGCAGAACAGCCCGTCGGCGTGCGCCGGCGGGCAGCGGCGGCCGAGGAAGGCGTTGAGGTCGGTCGTCTCGATGAACGCCGCGCTCACGGTGAATGTCAACGACGCGTCGGGGGTCCGCTTGATGAACGACTGCGTCTGGCGCAGCTGGGAGCGGCCACCGATCGGATCCTCCGGCAGGCCGGCGATGCCGACAGGTGCCTCGGCACCGACCCAGTAGGTGATGCCGTCGGCGGTGGAGGCGATCTGGCCGGTGGCGATGCCGTCCGACGGCAGCGACGACCCGTCGGGGTCGAACACGTCGGCGTCGCGGAACGCCGACCCGAAGTCGTGCAGCTCGTGCAGCAGGCCGCCGACCTGGATGCCGTCGTCGAGCTCGACCTCATCCAGCGAGTCGCCACGCAGCTCGCTGAACGCCCACTCCCGTATCGGCTCGCCCGACACCAGCGGCGGCTCTGTCGCCGTGCCGTGGATGCTGTGCTGCATTGGACGCTCCAGTTCCCGTGGGATGCCGCGCTCCTACCCTAGGCACACGGGCGTGGCCGGACATGAGCATCGACTACTCAAGTCACGACGGGCCCTACCCGCCTCCGGCCGCGACCGCCCCGAGGCCGGCATGGCGGGACGACCCACGGTCGCGATGCTGACCGAGGAAGTCGAGCAGCAGGGCATTCACCACCTCGGCGGCGTCCAGCTGCATCCAGTGCCCGACGCCGTCGAGACGCTCGTAGCGCCACGGGCCGGCCACATGCGCCGCCGAGCCCGTCATCGCCTCCTCGGTCAGGGCGAGGTCGCCACTGCTCCAGATCCCCATGGCCGGCGCCTGGACCGGCGGCAGCTCCAGGGGCGGCTCGACCAGCGACGCCGGGGGCAGGATCGCCCGGTACAGGTTGAGGCTGGCGGCGAGCGCCCCGGGTTCGGCCAGGCGCCCGACGACCGGGTCGATGTCGGGGTGTCCCGACCACTCCCGCAGGTTGCGGAAGCCGTCCGCGCTCAGCCACCGCTCGGCGATGCCGGGGAACTGGAACAGGAGCATGTACCACGACTTCTCCCGCTGCCCCCAGCCGGCGGCCCTGAAGGCGGCGGGATGGCCGACCGACAGCGCGGTGACCGAGGCGACCCGGTCCGGGACGAGGGCGGCGGTCATCCAGGAGATCGCCGCCCCCCAGTCGTGGCCCACGAGATGTGCCCGTTCGATCGACAGGTGGTCGAGCAGGCCGATGACGTCGCCGACCATCCGCGGTGCCGCGTAGACCTCGACCTCGGCGGGCCTGCTGGACCCGCCGAATCCCCTGAGGTCGGGAGCGACCACGCGGTAGTGGTCGGCGGCCAGCGCCGGGACCTGGTGGCGCCAGACGTCGGCGGCGTCGGGCCAGCCGTGGAGCAGCAGCACTGGGCTGCCGGCGCCGGTGTCCTCCACCTCGAGGGTGACGTCGTCGAGTGCGATGCGCATGGTTGCCTCCCTGCTGGTGCAGGTGTTGGGGTCAGTCGGCGATGGTGGCGAGCAGTTCCTGGCGTGACGGCCCGGGCAGTGGGTAGTTGGGGGCGCCGGCCCCCAGCTGGAGCACCCGGTCGACCAGTCCCGGGGTGGCGAACAGCTCGTCGGGGGTGACGAGCAGCGACGCCAGCGACAGGTACGCCCGGGTGATGTCGGGGTCGGTGAGGCTGGCCGCGAAGGTGGCCTTGCCGACGAGCCATCTGGGGTCGTCGGTCACATAGGGCGTCCCGTCGACGTCGGCGGCGATCTCGGCCAGCCGGTGGCGGTCGAACCCAACGGTCATCCGGTACAGCGGCTCCACCACCGTGGTGGTGGCCTCGTCGAAGCGCCGGGCCAGCTTCTCCGGGTCGCCCGGGTCGACGTCGCGCAGGATGTCGCGCAGGCAGCTGGCGTGGAGGAGCCCGATCGCCGCCCCGCGCCCCAGCGACGGGTTGGTGCACGCCCAGGCGTCGCCGACGGCCACCACGCCGGTGGCGACGGGCCGGTCGTCGACGACGAGGCGCCGGTGGCGGTCCTCGATCCCGGCGATGGCGTCGACCCCGGTGATCGGCTCCCCCTCGCCCCAGGCCGCCACCAGCGGGTAGCGCGCCAGGGCGGCGTTCCAGCGGGACGGGTCGCGCAGCGCCCGCAGGGCCGGGTCCCGGCTGCTGGTGGTGAAGACCACGCTCCAGGTGCCGTTGTCCGCCGGCAGGGTCAGCAGCGAGACCGAGTTGTAGTGCTGGAGGACGTTCGCCCTGGCCGCCGGCAGCTCGCCGGTGGTCGTGCGGAAGTGGCGGGCGTAGTAGACGAAGCCGCAGTCCTCCCGCTCCTCGGCCGGCCGCCGGGCGCCGACGGCCTCCAGCCACGACCCAAGGGCCGAGCGCCGGCCGCCGCAGTCGACCACCAGGTCGGCGCGGACGGCCCGGCCGCCTGCCGTCAGCACCCCCTGGACATGGGGGGTCTGGGTTCCCGGGAGCGGGTCGGCGAGCAGCCCGGTGGCGGCGACGCCCCGCCGGATGGTGACGCCTGGGGTGCGGCCGGCCACGGCGGCCACGGCGGCCTCGAGCACTGGCCGCCGGGCGGTCACGGTCTCGAACCGCTCGTCACCGTCTCGCAGCGGGCCGCGCCGGGTCTCCGGGAGCGAGGCCAGCATGTTCACGCGCAGGCCACCGACGGCCGTCAGCTCGTCGAGGACCTCGGGGAGCTCCTGCTCCATCTGGGCGCGCCAGCGCGGCAGCATGAGGTGCGGGAGGCGGAACTGGTTGATCCCCCGGCGTTCCCAGGCCTCCCACGCCTGGGCCGCCGGCGGCGGCTCGGCCGGGTCGCGTTCGAGGACCGTCACCTGGTGTCCGCCGCGGACGAGCAGCATGGCCGTTGACAGGCCGCCAAGGCCCGCGCCCAGCACGAGGATCTCCGCCACCATTGCACCTCCGAGGGTGTCAGGAACCGATACACGGCAGCGTCAACCGGAGCGGTGCCCACTCTCCAGGCCAGACGGTGGTCAGTTGCTGCTCAATCGCCGCCCGGGGGTGCCGCCGGCAGCCGGACCTCACCGATCTCCACCGCCCACCTCAGGTCGGTGAGCTGCTCGAGCGCTCTGGCCAGGTGGCGCCGGTAGGTGCTGAAGGGCAGGCCCAGCACCTCGGCGGCGGCCTCCTGGGTCGGGGCGGCGCGGACGAAGGTGCGCTGCAGCACCACCCGCAGCAGGTCGCCCTTGGGCTCGTTCCCGAGGCAGCCGACGGCGTCCTCGATGCTCACGCGGAGCCGTTCGGCGATGGGACCGCCTGGGGCCGTGGCCAGCGAGGACCCCATCAGTGGGCTTGCTGCCAGCCGGTCGGGCCGGTGCAGGTCACCGAGCGCGG
>Ga0126308_10000317_pt1 | contig 15015 bp, 9 predicted proteins | sample Plot55_FD_92533 | JGI IMG/M metagenome (GOLD analysis project Ga0126308, IMG submission 92533) | Serpentine soil microbial communities from UC McLaughlin Reserve, CA, USA - Plot55 | ecosystem: Environmental > Terrestrial > Soil > Grasslands | place: USA: UC McLaughlin Reserve, Lake County... | reverse complement strand
CGGCCGCGCGCGCGAGTCGGGTCATCGTCTTCGTCATGCCGTGAATGCTCCGCATGGTTCTCTCCTCACGTGCCGGCGCTGAGCCGGCCGGCCGGAATGGCCGTCCGCAGCCGCGGCATCACTGCGCGCTCCTCGAGCGCGTGATCGATCAGTTGACGGTCGCCCGCCGAGCGCTCCTGCGAGAGCAGGGCGAGCTGGGCGAGCACCAGCTCCAGGTCCTCGAGCAGCCGGCGCACCGCCGGGTCGTCGGCGGCCGGCGAGTCGGCGAGCAGGCGGGTGGTGGACAGGAGGTCGCGCGCCGAGGCGGCGAGCTGCTGCGCGTCGCCCTGGCGGCCGGCGCGCTCGTCCACGCGGTAGGCGGTGAGCAGCGCCTCGGCCTGCGCGAGGTGCTGCACCGTGGCGAGCTGGAACGCGCCCGCCGTGGCGCCGACGTTAGGCGCTTCGCCGCCCAGGCGCGGGGTCTCCCCCGCCCGGTCGCGCCGGATCGGCGGCCGCGTGTTGCCCGTGCCCTGCACGATCCGCGGGGCGAAGGGCGTCGGCAGCGGCTCGGGGCCGCCGGCCGTGGTCGGGTTGACGGCCGGGGACGCCGCCCGCGCCGTCTCCATCGACGCCGTGTTCGATCCGGCGCTCGTCGGCGTTGGCCCCACCACGCGGTTGGAGACCCGCCCGATCGCGATGCCGATGAGCAGCACCGCCGCCGCGGCCAGGCCGCGCCGCGTCCAGCGCCAGCGCGGCACCTCGATCACCCCCGGCACCGCGGGCGGCCCGCCCGCGGTGGCCGGCGTCTCCCGAGTCTCCGAGCGCCGCGCCGCCTCGATCCGCGCCCACATCGCCTCGCGCGGCGTCTCGGCCGGCGGGCTGTTGTAGTCGCGCGCGGCGTGCATCAGCCACTCCTCGAATCCGTCATTCTCGTCGCTCATGCGATCCACTCCCCTCTGAACTCCGCGAGCGCGTCGCGCAGCTTCGCGCGCGCCCTGGACAGCTGCGCCTTCGACGTCCCCACCTCCACCCCCAGCGCGGCGCCGATCTCCTCGTGCGTGTACCCCTCGACGTCGTGCATCACGAACACCGTGCGGTATCCCTCGGGCAGGCGGTCGATCGCCTGCTTCAGCTTCACCTTCAGGTCCGGCTCGGCCTCGCGCCGGCCGTCGAACACCGTCATCCCGTCGTCCAGCGTCGCCTGACGGCTGTCGAACCGCTTCACCTTCCGCAGCCCATTCAGGCACACCGACACCGTGATCGCGTGCAGCCAGGTGGCGAAGGACGAGTCGCCGCGGAAGTCCTTCAGCCGCTCGAAGGCCCGGATGAACGCGTCCTGCGCGAAGTCCTGCGCCAGGTCGTCGCTCCCCGCCAGGCGGTACGCCAACCGGTAGACGCGGTCCACGTGCGCGTCGTACAGCTCGCGCTCCGCTCTCGCGTCGCCGGCCATCGCCCGGCCGATCCGCTCCTGCTCCTGGTGCCGCTCCGCCAGCTTCGTCTCCACCTGCCCTCGAGGACCAAGTTCGTGCACGGCTTGGTGTCGCATGGTGGACACGGTGAGGTCGGAAACGGTTGCGTGGCGGGCACGGTCCGCGGCGTTACCAGTTGTCAGTAGTGGAGTTCCCAGTTCTCAGTGAGGAGTGGCCAGTTCTCGGCAGCGCCGGACATCCGGGATGCCGAGTGCTACTGGCAACCGAGAACTCTCCACTGACAACCGGGAACTCCGCTACTGACAACTGGTAACGCCGTGGACCGTGCCCGGTGCCTCCCCCGGCACCCCCCTTGCGACCCCTCGGCCGCCTCATGACACGGAGCACACCATGGCATCCACGCGGGTACTGCTGGCCGGCGCCCTGCTGGTCGGCGTCGGGATAGGGATTGGGGAAGTGATCGCGTCGCGGCGCACGGCCGAGCCGGGGCTCGCGCGCGCCCAGGCCGCGGCCGTGCAGCCGGTGGCGCAGCAGACCGGGCTCACCGCCGAGGAGATGAGCGTGATCCGCGTCGCGCGTCAGGCGTCGCCGGCGGTGGTGAGCGTGGCGCGACAGGGCGCGTCGGGGTCCGGCGTTGTCGTCAGGCGCGACGGCGTGATCCTCACCAACGCGCACGTCGTCGGCGACGCGGGGCTCGTGCAGATCGTGCTCGCCGACGGGCGCCGGCTCCAGGGACGCGTGCTGGGCCGCGACCCGACGGTGGACATCGCGGTCGTGCGGGTCGAGGAGAGCGACCTCCCGGTGGCCCCGACCGGCGACTCCGACCGGCTGGAGGTGGGGCAGGCGGCGATCGCGATCGGCAACCCGCTGGGGCTCGAGCGCACGGTCACGAGCGGGGTGATCTCGGCCGTGAACCGCAGCCCGCGCGGCTTCGAGCTGGGCGGGCTGATCCAGACCGACGCCGCGATCAACCCCGGGAACTCGGGCGGCCCGCTGCTGGACTCGCGCGGCACCGTGATCGGGATCAACACCGCGGTGCTCCAGGGCAGCTCCGGGCTCGGCTTCGCCGTCCCGATCAACCTCGCCAACAGCGTCGCCCAGCAGGTGCTGACGACGGGACGCGTCCGCCGCGCCTACGTCGGCGTCTACCCGCGCGACATCGACCCGGACCTCGCGGCGCAGTTCGACCTGCCGGTGCGCGAGGGGATCATCGTCGTCGAGGTGGAGCCCGGCTCGCCGGCGTCCCGCGCCGGCCTCGCCCGCGGCGACATCATCACGCGCCTCGACGACCAGCCCGTGACCTCGGGCGGCGACTTCCGCCGCATCCTCCGCGACCGCCAGCCCGGCAACACCGTCGCCGTCACCGTCTACCGCCCGGCCGGGCAGCGGACGATCAACGTCAGGCTAGCCGAAGCGCCGAGGCAGTGACTGCTGCGTGCTGCGTGCTGCGTGCTGCGTGCGGTTGACAGGCGCGACGGCCTGAAACGCACCGGTCAACGTCACGCAGCACGCAGCACGCAGCAGACCCGAGGCCGCCCCTACACCGGAAGCCTCAGCCTCGCCACGCAGCCGCTCGCGAACTCCCGGTTCTCCAGGCCTAACGTGCCGCCGTGGGCCTCGGCGATCTGGCGGCTGAGCACGAGGCCGATGCCGGAGCCGTTGCGCTTGGTCGTGAAGAACGGGGTGAAGAGGTTGGTCGTGTTCGGGAGCCCGGGCCCCTCGTCCTCCACGCGCACCTCGACCGAGGAGTCGCTCCGCTCCCAGCTCACCGTCACCCCGCCGCCGGTCTCCTGCGACGCCTCGACGGCGTTCTTCACCAGGTTGATCAGGAGCTGGTCGAGCTGGTCGCCGTCGGCGCGCACCGTCGCCGGCGGGCCGGGCCGCACCTGCACGTCGAGCCGCTCCTCGAGGTCGGCCACGCGCCGCACCCACGTCTCCACGTCGAGCGGCGCGAGCTTCGGCGCGGGGAGGCGCGCCATCCGCGCGTAGCTGGCCATGAAGCGGTTGAGCGCCTCCGAGCGGCCGGCGATCACGCTCAGCCCGGCCAGCAGGTCCTCCTCCACGTCGGGCGGACGCGGCTGGCGCGTCAACAGCGCCTGCAGGCTCCCGGCGATGCTCTTGATCGGCGCCAGCGAGTTGTTGATCTCGTGGCTCAGCACGCGCACCAGCCGCTGCCAGACCTGCCGCTCCTCCTCGCGCAGCGTGCGGCTCAGGTCCGTCAGCACCAGCAGCTCGAGCGGGAACCCGCCCTGGCGGAACGAGCTGCGCCGCAGCTCCCACCGCCCGCCGCTCCCGGGAAACACCGCCTCGACGATGCGCCGCGGCTCCCCCTCCAGCGTCTCGGCCAGCCCCAGCTCCTCGGCACTGCGCCCGAGCAGCCGCTCGGCGGGGCGCGCGAGCAGCTTCTCGCCGGCGCGGTTCACCAGCCGCAGCCGCCCCTCGCCGTCGAGCGCGAACACGGCCACGTCGATCTCGCTCATCACGCGGCGGAGCAGCGTCGTCGCCTCCAGCGCCCCCAGCCGCTGCTCGCGCAGCGGCTCGCCGAGCGCGTTCACCTCGGCGAAGGCGAGCCCCAGCGCGTCGTCGCCGCCGGCGAAGCGCGCGCGGATCGAGTAGTCGCCCTCGCGCAGCGCCGCCAGCAGGTTGGACAGCGTCTGGAGCGGCCGCACCACGCGCTCGCGCACCGCGTACGCGAACCCCAGCCACAGCACCACGGCGAAGCTCCCCACCGTCCACTGCACCTTCGCCGTGTGCTCGCCCGTCCACAGCAGGATGATCGCCGCCAGCAGCGCCGGCGCCCCGCCCGCGAGGGAGAGCAGGAGGACGCGCGACTCGTACGAGAGGTTGATGCGGCGGCGGGGCTTCACAGGACTGAATTATACGGCGGAAGCGAGCTGGGGGGTCCGTTGAAAGCCGCTGCGACCGCGACGGACGGGATGGGGGATGGGGGATGCGGGATGAACTGCCGGGAGCACTCGCAGTTCATCCCGCATCCCCCATCCCCCATCCCCCATCCCGTCGAGCGCCGCCGCGCTGTCGCCCGCTCGGCGGCGCTTCACCTCACAGCCCGTAGTGCTGAATCCGTCTGTACAGCGCGCTCCGACTCAGCCCCAGCGCGTCCGCCGCCCGGCTCACGTTTCCGTCGAAGCGCGCGAGCGTCTTCTTGATCAGGAAGCGCTCGGCGTCCTCCAGCGTCATCGCCTCGAGCGACGAGCCGCCGCCGGCGCCCCCGCTGCCTGACGCGGCGCTCATGCCGCCCGGCCCGCGGCCGCGGAGCGCCAGATCCTCCTCGGTCACCATCTCGCCGCGCGCCATGAGCACCGCACGCTCCACCGCGTGTCGCAGCTCGCGCACGTTCCCCGGCCACGCGTGCTCCAGCATCGCCGTCATCGCGTCGGGGGTGAAGTCGGAGGCGGGCCGTCGGTAGCGGCCCGCCTGCTCGCGCAGGAAGTGCGTCGCCAGCAGCGGGATGTCCTCCCGCCGCTCGCGCAGCGCGGGGATGTGGATCTCGACCGTGTTCAGCCGGTAGAGCAGGTCCTCGCGGAACGACCCCTCGGACACGCAGCGCGCCAGGTCGGAGTTGGTCGCCGAGAGGACGCGCACGTCCACCGTGCGCCCGCGCGACGAGCCGACGCGCTGCAGCTCGCCGCTCTCCAGCACGCGCAGCATCTTCGCCTGCCCCTTGAGCGGGACGTTCGCGATCTCGTCGAGGAAGAGCGTCCCCTTGTCGGCCAGCTCGAAGCACCCCACGCGGTCGGTCTTGGCGTCGGTGAACGCGCCCTTCACGTGGCCGAACAGCTCGCTCTCCAGCAGGTTCTCGGAGATCCCGCCGGCGTTCACCGTCACCAGCGGCGCGTTCGCGCGCCCCGACGCGGCGTGGATGTAGCGGGCGACCACGTCCTTGCCCGTGCCGTGCTCGCCGGTGATGAGCACGTTCGCGTCCGACGGCCCCACGCGCTCGACCTGCCGCAGCACCGGCTGCATCGCGCGCGACTCGGCGATCAGCGTCGGGAGCTGCGCCGGCCCGCCGCGCAGGCGCCGGTTCTCCGTCTCCAGCCGCTGCGTCGCCCTGAGCGCCCGCCCCAGCTCCACCTGCGCGCGCAGCACGGCCAGCAGCCGCGCGTTGTCCCACGGCTTCTCGATGTAGTCGCGCGCGCCGCGCCGGATCGCCTCCACCGCGCCGTCGATGCTCCCCCACGCCGTCATCACGATCACCGGCAGCGTGCCGTCGATCGCCTGGAGCCGGGGCAGCAGGTCGAGCCCCTCGCGCCCGCTCGTCGTGTCGCGCGTGTAGTTCAGGTCCATCAGCAGGGCGTCGAAGTCGCGATCCTCGAGCGCCTTCAGCACGCCGGCGGGCGAGCTGACCGTCTCGGCCTGGAAGCCTTCGGCCTTGAGCAGCAGCCGCAGCGCCTGCAGCACGTCAGGCTGGTCGTCGGCGACGAGGATGCGCGGGGGAGTGTCAGTGCTGCTAGGCATGCCTTGGTTGGGTCAGTGTCCGTGCACTCCGCAGAAATCTACGCTGCCTCGAGACGAACTGCCTACCACGGACGCACACGGATACCGCTGTGTTCATCCGTGCGCCCATCCGTGCGCATCCGTGGTAGGCAGTCGAACTCACTCGCTGCGCAGCGCCACCATCGGGTCCACCTTCGCCGCGCGCCGCGCCGGGACGAGGGTGGCGAGCAGGGCGACGGCGACCAGCGTGAGCGACGCGCCCGCCAGGGTGAGCGAGTCGTACGCGCTCAGGCCGAACAGCAGCGACCGCAGCGCGCCGGCCGCCGCCATGGCCAGCGTCAGGCCGATCGTCACGCCGATCGTCGCCAGGCGGAGGCCCTGGCCCAACACCATCCGCAGCACGTCCCGGCGCATCGCGCCGAGGGCCACGCGCACGCCGATCTCGCGCGTCCGCTCGGTGACCGCGTAGGCCACGACGCCGTAGATGCCGAGCGCGGCGAGGGCGAGCGCGAGCGCGCCGAACGTGCCCGCCACCGCGGCGGCGATCCGCTGCGGCAGGAGGGTGACTCCCAGCAGGTCGCTGAGCGACAGCGAGCGGTCGAGCGGGAGCGTGGGGGCGATCGCGCCGATCTCGCGGCGGATGGCGGCGAGCACCGGCTGCGGGTCTCCCGGCACCCGGGCGTGCAACGTCATGTCCGGGATCCAGTCCTTCCGCTGGCGCAGCGGCAGGTACAGGAAGCGTCCGTGTCCGGTGACCGTCTCGCGGCGGCCGCTGTTCTCCACCACGCCCACCACGGTCATCGTGACCGTGCCGCCGTCGGTGAAGCGCTGCCCGATCGGGTCACGTCCCGGCCAGGCGTAGCGCGCGAACGCCTCGTTCACGATCGCCGCCTGCGGAGCGTTCGGCGCGTCGGCGTCGCCGAAGTCGCGACCGCGGAGCAGCCGGATGCCCAGCGTCTCGAAGTAGCGCGGCGTGATGACGTTGCCCTCGGTGTACACGGGTCGGCCGTCCGGCAGGATCATCCGGGTGCTGCTGTAGCCGGGGCCGACCGGCACGTCTTTGGCGAGACTCACCGCGGCCACGCCCGGGACCGCGGCCAGGCGCTCGATCACCTGCCGGTAGAACTCCTGACGCCGCTCGTTGCTGTAGCCCTGCTGGCTGAGATTGAGCTCGATGAGCTGCACCCGATCGGGGTCGGTGCCCGGGTAGATCGCGCGCCCCCGCTCCAGCCCGCGGACGAACAGCCCCGCGACGACCAGCATGAGCAGCGACATCGCCATCTGCGCGATCACGAACCGCCCCCCCGCCCGCGCCCGGTGGCGGTCGGTGGTGCTCCCCAGCCCGCCCTCGCGGAGCACGGTGCCCAGGTCGCGGCGCGTGGCCTGGAGCGCCGGCGCCAGCCCGAAGACGAACCCGGTCGCCAGCGACACGAAGAGCGCGAAGCCGAGCGCCCGCGCGTCGATGCCGAACTCCAGCTCCACCGGGAGCGAGATCGGCGGGCGGAAGCCGAGGATCGAGTCGCGCATCCAGAGCGCGAACAGCGTCCCGGCGCCGCCGGCGAGGGCGAACAGCAGCAAGCTCTCGGTGAGCAGCAGCCGCACGACGCGCCCGCGGCCGGCGCCCAGCGAGCGCCGCACGGCGAACTCGCGCCGCCGCGCCGCCGCGCGCGCGAGCAGCATCGCGGCGACGTTCGAACTGGCTATCATGAGCACGAGCCCCACCACGGCCGCGACGAACGCGATCAGTCCCGCGGCGCCCGCCCGCGCGTCCCGCGGCAGCGACCCCACTGGCGAAAGCTCGATCTCCTCGTGCGCCTGCCCGCGCTTGTACTCGTCGGTGTCCGGCTCGGGTGGGTAGGCGGCGGTGAGCTGGCGGTTCACGGTCCGCAGCGCGGCCTGCGCCTCGGCCGGGGTCACGCCCGGACGCAGCCGCGCCGTCATCTTCAGCCACTGCGACCGCCGCCGCGACGAGATGTCCACCTGCGGGTGGATCTGCGGCTGCGACATGATCGGCGCGTAGAAGTCCGGCGAGAAGAACGCGAAGGTGCTGGTGAACCCACGCGGCGCGACGCCGATCACGACGAACGGCGACCCGTTGAGCCACACCGTCCGCCCGACGACGGACGGGTCGGCGCCGAACGACGTGCGCCAGGCCCGGTCGCTCAGCACGATCACCGGGTGCGCGCCCGGCGTGCTGTCCTCCTCCGGCGAGAAGAAGCGCCCGAGCGCCGGCCTGACGCCGAGCCCCGACAAGTAGTTGCCCGAGACGAGGAGCGCGTGCGCGGTCTGGGCCGCCCCCCCCCCGCCGGGGGCCACGTCCATCCCCACCGACGTCTCACCCCACGACATCACCTCGGCCACCGACCGCACGCCGTCGCGGTAGTCCACATAGGTCGGGTAGGACACGGAGAACATCCCGTCGCCCTTGTACACTTCGACCACGCGCGACGGGTCGGCCACCGCGGGCGGGCGGAGCAGCACGCCGCGCACGAACCCGAACGCCGTCGTGCTCGCGCCGACGCCGACGCCCACCGAGAGCACCGCCACCAGCGTGAACACCGGCGACCGCTGGAGCTGGCGGAGGGCGAACTTGAGGTCCTGCAGCAATGCGTCCATTTGGGTACCGTGGGAGGGATCGCAGCACGCAGCACGCAGCCGTCATTCGTGCCTCAGCGCCACCATCGGGTCCACGCGCGCCGCGCGGCGGGCGGGGACGAGCGTGGCGAGCAGGGCGACCACGGCCAGAATCACGGGCGTGCCGGCGAAGACGAGCGGGTCGGTGGGGCTGACGCCGTAGAGCAGGCTCTGGAGCAGCCGGCCGGCGCCGAGCGCGAGTGCGAGGCCCAGCACCAGGCCTAACGCGACCAGGCGCATGCTCTCGGCCAGCACCAGGCGCAGCACCTCGCGGCGGCCGGCGCCGAGCGCGGCACGGATGCCGATCTCCCGCGTCCGCTGCGCCACGGCGTAGGACGTCACGCCGTAGATGCCGACCGTCGCCAGCACCAGCGCCAGCAGGCCGAACGTGCCGAGGAAGCCGGCGCCGGCGCGCGCCGGGAGCAGGGAGAGCTGCATGTCCTCCTCGACCGTCTTCACCTCGACCGGCGGGAGCCGCGGCTCCATCTCCTTCACTAGGTCGCGTGCCGCCGCGCGCACCGCCGCCAGGCCGCTCCCCGGCGCCCGCAGCTGGAGCACCATCTCGCGGCGCACGCTCTGGCCGAACGGCACGTACATGAACGAGCGCGGGCTCTCGCCGAGCGTGACGAACTTGCTGTCGCGCGCGATGCCGACGACGGTGACCCACGGCCCCTCCGGGCCCGACCAGCTCAGCCGCCGCCCGATGACGGCGCCGGGCTGGACGTCCGGCCACATGCGGCGCGCCGCGGCCTCGCTCAGCACCGCGACCTGCGGGGCGCCCTCGACGTCCTGGTCGCCGAATTCCCGCCCGCGCACCAGCGGGATGCCCATCGCCGCGAGGTAGCCCGGGCTCACCACGTTGAAGTACACGCCCGGGCGCTGCTGCACCGGCACCGACTCGGCGCCCTCCAGCACCAGCCGCATCTCCATGTTCGAGCCGGAGAGCGGGACCAGCGCCGCCAGCGCCGCCGCCCGCACGCCCGGCAGCTCGCGGGCGCGCCGCAGCAGCTCGGTGTAGAACGCCGACTGGCGCGACTCGTCGTAGCGCAGCGTCCCCAGGTCGAGCGACGCGTCGTAGAGGCCGCGCGTGTCGAAGCCCGGGTCGATCAGGTGCGCGTTCGCCAGGCTGCGCAGGAAGAGCGTGGAGCCGGTGAGCAGCACCAGCGACAGGGTCACCTGCGCCACCACGAGCGCGCTGCGGAGGCGCGAGCGCCGGTAGCCGCCGACCGTCGCGTCGTCGCGCAGCGCCGGGATCACGTCGGGGCTCGACGCCTGGAGCGCCGGCGCGAGCCCGAACAGCACGCCGGTCAGTAGGCAGAGCGCGGTCGTGAACGCCAGGACGCGGCCGTCCGGCGTCAGGTGCAGCTCGAACGGCTCGGTGTTGGGAATCATGCGCGGCAGCGCGTCGGTCGCCCACATCGCCACCACCAGCCCCAGCCCGCCGCCGACCAGCGCCAGCAGCACGCTCTCGGTGAGCAGCTGCCTGACGATGCTCCACCGGGAGGCGCCGAGCGCGAGGCGGATCCCCACCTCGCGGCGCCGCGTCGTGGCGCGCGCGAGCAGGAGGTTGGCGACGTTGGCGCAGGCCACGAGCAGCACCAGCCCCACCACCACCATCAGGAACGCCGACATCAGCGCCGCCGGCTGCCGGACCTCGGCGTTGATCCCGCGCGCGTGGTCCACGCGCACGGACATCCGGGCGTAGCGCGCGGTGTCCGTCGCCCTGAGCTGCGACATCAGCGTCTGGAGCTCGGCGTTCGCCTGCGCCGACGACACGCCGGGCTTGAGCCGCGCGGTGACGTAGAGGCTGCCGCCGAAGTCGCGCGGCTCCTGCCCCAGCAGCGCCTTCGACTCGCCGAGCGGCACGAAGAAGTCCGGGCGCCAGCCGAAGACCGAGCTGGTGAACCCTTCCGCCGCCACGCCCACGACGGTGAACGCCGAGCCGTTGAGCCGCAGCGTCTGCCCCACCATCGACGGGTCGCCCCCGAACCGGGACTTCCAGAAGCGGTGGGTGAGGACGACCGGCGGGACCGCGCCCGGCTCGTCGCGCTCGCCGGCGAACGCACGCCCGAGCGCCGTCGGCAGCCCGATCGCCGGGAAGAAGTCGGCGCTCACCATCGACGCCGCCACGCGCTCCGTCTGCCCGCCCGACTCGAGCCCGACGTACGAGGTGCGCTCCCCTATGAAGTGCGAGAAGACGCCGTTCCGCTCCTTGAAGTACCCGTAGTCGTGGAAGTCGAACGGGCTGTGATGCCGGGTGTACACGCGCACCAGCTCACCCGGCCGCTCCGCCCGCGGCGCCTGGAACAGGAAGGCGTTCGCGACGCTGAAGATCGTCGTGTTCGCGCCGATGCCGAGCGCCAGCGAGAGCACGGCGACCAGCGTGAACCCCGGTGAGCGGCGGAGCGCGCGGAGGGTGTACCTCAGATCGCGGAGAAACGCGTCCATTGGGGGGGAGGGCAGAGGGTGAGGTGCGTGCGGAGCTTGCCCTGAGCGAAGCGAAGGGCAAGCTCCGCACGCAGGACGCAACAGGATTCAGTCACTCGCTTCTCAGCGCCGCGCTCGGCGCCACGGCGGCGGCGCGGCGTGCGGGGAGCCAGCTCGCGAGCGCGGCGACGGTGAGCAGGAGCAGCGGGACGCCGAGGAAGGTGACCGGGTCGGCGGGGCCGACGCCGTAGAGGACGCGCGACAGCGCGGCGGTGGCGGCGAGGGCGAGCGCGAGGCCGGCGGCCGCGCCCGTGAGCGTGACCCGCAGTCCCTCGCCCACCACGAGCCGCCGCACGTCGGCCGGCCGGGCGCCGAGCGCCATTCGCACGCCGATCTCGCGCGTGCGCCCCGAGACCACGTAGGACATCACGCCGTAGAGTCCCACGCTCGCCAGCAGCAGCGCCAGCCCGCCGAAGACGCCGAGGAAGATCGACCCGACCTGGCGCGGCTTGAGCGCCTCCCAGCGGATCTGCGCCAGCGTCAGCACGGTCACCGGGACGGCCGGGTCGGCCGAGCGGGCGAGCGCGCGTACGGCGCCCGCCGAGCGCGCCGGATCGCCGTCGGTGCGGACGATGAGCGCGAGCTGGGTGCTGCCGCTCTGCGAGGCGGGCATGTAGAAGAACGGCGTCGGCGCCTCGTCGACGTCGAAGTACTTGGCGTCGCGCGCCACGCCCACGACCTCCGTGGTCGGCCCGCCGGCGCCCCACAGGCGCACGCGCTTGCCGACCACCGCGTCGGGCGCGACCCCCGGCCAGTAGTGCCGAGCGAACGACTCGTTCACCACGACCGCCGTCGGCGCCCGCTCCCCGCCGTCCGGCGACGGGCGCTCGCGCGCGTCGAACTCGCGGCCGCGCACCAGCGGCAGCCCGGCCGCGCGGAAGTAGCCGGCGCCGACCGTGGCGAACGGTACCTCGGTGTCCTCGTTAGGTGCGAGCTGGTAGCCCACGACCTCCACGTGCCGGCGCGCGCGCCCGCCGCCGAGCGGCGACGACTGGGTGGCCGCGACGGCGCGCACGCCGGGCAGCGCGGCGATCCGCTCGGCCAGCAGCTCGTTGTACTCGCGCTCGCGAGCCGCCGGGTACCCCGCCGACCCGACGTCCGGGCGCACCACCAGCAGCCGGTCGGCGTCGAAACCGGGGTTGGCGCGGTGCAGCTCGAGCAGGCTGCGCAGGAGCAGGCTCGTGGCGGCCAGCAGAATGACCGAGAACGCCATCTGCACCGCCACCAGCGCGTTGCGGAGTCGCGACCGCCGGTACCCGGCCTGCCCGCCGCCCTCCTTGAGCGAGCCCACGATGTCCGGGCGCGTGGCCTGGAGCGCCGGCGCCAGCCCGAACGCAACGCCGGTCGCGATGGACGCCAGCGCGGTGAACGCGAGCACGCTCGCGTCGGGCGTCAGGTCCAGCGGCATGGCCGGCAGCAGCGCCGAGAGCTCGACGCCCCACAGCGTGAGCAGCAGCCCGACGCCGCCGCCCAGCGCGCCCAGGAGCACGCTCTCGACCAGCAGCAGCCGCACCACCCGCGCGCGGCCCGCGCCTAGCGAGAGCCGGATCGCGATCTCGCGGCCGCGCCGCGCGGCCCGCGCCAGCATGAGGTTGGCGACGTTCGCGCAGGCGATCAGCAGCACCAGCCCGGTCACCGCCATCAGCCCGGCGAAGGCCGTCAGCACCGGCGACTGCCGCTCGGCGGCGCCGATCAGCCGCGCCGCGGGGGTGAGCGTGTGCGCGCGGTTCGCGCTCTCCTGCGGGTACTCGTCGCCGAGCTGGCGCCCGACGGCGCTCACCGCCATCCGCGCGCGGTCGAGGGTGACGCCCGGGCGCAGACGGCCGACGACGTCCATCCACCGGCTCCCGCGCTCGCGCAGCCGCTGCGAGCCCGGCCGCGTCGCGTCGATCATCGACATCGGCACGTACACGTCCGCGGGGCGCTCCATCGTCGAGCCCTTGAAGCGCTCGGGGGTCACGCCCACGATCGTGACTGGTACCCGGTCCAGCGTGACCGTCGTGCCGAGCACCGCCGGGTCGGCGCCGAAGTGCCGCGTCCAGAAGGCGTGACTCAGCACCGCGACCGCCCCCGCGCCGGCGGCGCGGTCGTCCTCCGGTGAGAAGAAGCGCCCCAGTGCCGGCCGAACGCCGAGCACGGAGAAGTACTCGCCGGTCGCGAACAGGCCGTTGACGACCTCCACCTCCCCGCCGCGACCGAGGCGGAGCGAGTTGCCGGAGTAGCCGGCGAGCCCGGAGAACAGCTCGCCGGTACGAGCGCGAAGGTCGACGAAGTCGGGGTACGAGGAGCGGCCGAACAGCCGGTCGCTCACCCCGTGCGCCGACCACTCGCTCGTGTACAGCCTGACGAGGCGCTCCGGCTCGGGAACCGGGAGGGTGCGGATCAGCGCCGCGTTGACGACGCTGAAGGTCGCCGTGTTGGCGCCGATGCCGAGCCCGAGACAGAGCACGGCGACCAGCGTGAAGCCGGGGCTCCGGGCGAGCCCGCGCACGGCGTACCGAATGTCCTGGTAGAGGGAGTCCACGGGGGGAGGACTGAGGACGGGAGGCGGGACGTGCGGGCGGTACAGACGGGTCAGGTAGAGGGAAGGGGCGTGCCAGAATCGAACTGCCGGCAACCGCTTGAGCCGTGGCGGTTTAGCTGAATATGCACTTTCCGCGTGGCCGCCGCGCCGGGCCGTGGCTGGGAACGCGAATCCCAATATCGCACACCTGGGTACGTGCCGCGCGACGCTTCGCGCGTGTCATTCCTCGCTGCGTGCGGCTCGCGCCGTGCTCACTCGGAATGACGCGACGCTTCCTGCAGCGGCGCGCATTTCACGTCCCGCATCCCGCATCCCGCATCCCTCAAATGCGCGCCGTCATAATCACACGCCCCGGCGGTCCCGACGTGCTCGAGCTTCGCGACGTCCCGCCGCCGACGCCGGATTCCACTGAGGTCCTCGTACGGGTGCGCGCGTCGGCGCTCAATCGCGCGGACCTCCTGCAGCGCGAGGGGCGCTACCCGCCGCCGCCCGACGCGCCGGCCGACATCCCCGGGATCGAGTTCGCCGGCGAGGTGGACGCCGTGGGCGCGCGGGTGCAGCTCTGGCGCCCGGGTCAGCGCGTCTACGGAATCGCCGGCGGCGGCGCGCACGCCGAGCTGCTGGTCGCGCACGAGCGCGCGGTGGCCGAGGTGCCCGCGGGGCTGGAGTGGGTGGAAGCGGGGGCCGTCCCCGAGGCCTTCATCACCGCGCACGACGCGCTGGTGACGCAGGCGTCGGTTCGCCCCGGCGAGCGCGTGCTGGTGCATGCCGCCGGGAGCGGCGTCGGGCTGGCGGCGATCCAGCTCGTGCGTGCGCTCGGCGCGATCCCGTTCGGCACGGCTCGCACGGCGGACAAGGTGGAGCGCGCCCGCGAGTACGGGCTCGAGGACGGTGCCGCGCTCCCCGACGGGGTGGATCCGCTCGCCCAGCACGTGCAGCGATGGACCGGCGGGCGCGGCGTGGACGTGGTGCTGGACCTCGTGGGCGGCCCCTACGTGGAGCCGAGCGTCGCCGCGCTCGCCCCGCGCGGCCGACTCGTGCTCATCGGCACCGTGGCGGGGCGGACGGCGAGCCTCCCGCTCCACCTCGCCCTCTCGCGCCGCCTGACGATTCGCGGCACGGTGCTCCGCGCCCGCCCGCTCGAGGAGAAGATCGCTGCCACGCGCCTCTTCGCGGCCGAGGTCGGCCCCCTGCTCGCGCGCCGCGCCGTCCGCCCGGTGCTCGACTCCCACTTCCCGCTCGCCGAGGTCCGCGCCGCGCACGAGCGGCTGGAGAGCAACGCGACCTTTGGGAAGGTGGGACTGGCATTGTAAGGCGGTGCGAGGTGCGAGGTGCGAGATGCGAGAGGGGCCCCGGGAGGCGACTACTTGCCTCCCGGGGCCCCTCTCGCATCTCGCACCTCGCACCTCGCACCGCCTTACAATGCCAGTCCCACCTTCCCAAAGGTCGCGTTGCTCTCCAGCCGCTCGTGCGCGGTGCGGACCTCGGCGAGCGGGAAGTGGGAGT
>Ga0126308_10000316_pt1 | contig 15022 bp, 13 predicted proteins | sample Plot55_FD_92533 | JGI IMG/M metagenome (GOLD analysis project Ga0126308, IMG submission 92533) | Serpentine soil microbial communities from UC McLaughlin Reserve, CA, USA - Plot55 | ecosystem: Environmental > Terrestrial > Soil > Grasslands | place: USA: UC McLaughlin Reserve, Lake County... | reverse complement strand
TAGACGCGCTGCGGTTCGGGGTCGGGGGTGGGGTCGACGCCGAGCCGTGCCTTCGGCGGCCCCCGGCGCCAGCCCTTCTTCATCCTCCAGATCACGTACGTGAAACCGCCGATCGGGATCTGGATCCCGTACGTGAGGACGCGGAACAGCAGCACGGCGGCCACCACCTGCGCCTCGTTGCCCCCGGCGGCGGTGAGCCCCCCGATGTAGCCGAGCTCCACGAACCCGACGCCGCCGGGCGTGATCGGGACCGCCGCGAGCAGGCGGCCGAAGGCGAAGACCGCGAGCGTCTGCAGCGTGCTCACCTCCTGCTCGGAGATCCCGACGTGCCGCAGACAAAGCAGGAGCACCAGCCAAAGCGCGAGCTGTGACATGACGGTGGTCAGCGTGATCTGCAGCCAGCGCTTCTGGACCAGGACGATCGTCCGCTTGCGGAACGCGATGGCCTGTTCGCCCCACGTCGTGATCGGGCCCTTGTGGAACGGCCGAAGGAACCACGAGACGAAGCGCCCGATCCCGTCGCCGATCCGCCGCGCGAACTCCTTCTTCCACAGGGCGAGCGCGAACAGCGACACCGCCACGATCAGCACCACGAGACCGATCACCGCGGCGACGACGAGGGCGGGGGCGGCCTGGCCCGTGATGGCGAGAAGGGCAAGCGAGACGACGGGCAGCGCGAGCTTCATGAAGATGTTCCACACGCCGGTGACGCCGATGTACAGGGTGATGGCCTGGGCGTCGAACCCCCAGGACGACAGGACCGAGAAGGTCAGACCTACCGCCACCGCACCGCCGGCCGGGATCGTGTTCGCGACGGACGTTGTGGTCTGCGTCACCACCGCGGCGTGGCCGAGCCGCAGGCCCGGCAGGGCCGCCATGTTGGCCAGCCAGTACGTGAACAGGTTAAAGACCGTGGCCGCGAGCAACGTCGTGAACTCGACCGGCGTGAGCGTGGTGATCGTGGCCCAGACGGCAGAGTAGTCGGCGAAACGCGGGATGGCGTAGATGAAGATCGCGCCCACGATCAGAAGCGAGATCAGGGCGGAGACGCCGCGTCGCGCCGGGGAGTGCTTGCTGTTCCCCTCCGCCCCGCGCTTTTCATTGGCCGGTCGCTCGTTCACGTGGTTCCCGTCCGTCAGAGCCTCGGCCATCCGCGCATCCTTGCAGACATCGTCCTTCGGCCCATCCCCCATCAACCCGACGCGAGCACGACCTCGGCTCGAGCCTTCGCTCGCTCGTCCCGGTAGATGCCTTTCAGTGCATCGTCCGGACCGAAGACCGCGTACGGACCCTCGATGCCGGCCGGAGCCAGGATCCGTCCGTGCGTGACGGCTCGCGCCTCCTCGGCATCCACGCGGATGCTCGGCAGATGTTCGACCGCACGCTCGAGCGGCTCGGGCGTGCCCTGGCCGGGCGGGCCCGCGTCCTCGACCCGGAACGAACCGATCGCGGTTCTGCGCAGGCGGACCAGGTGCGCCCCGCAGCCGAGTGACCGACCGACCTCGGCGACGAGCACTCGCACGTACGTCCCGCCCGAGCAGGTGATCTGCGTCTCCAGGTCCCGCCCGTCGAAGGCGGACACCGCGAACGCGTCGACCCGGATCGGCCGCGCCGGCGCCTCCAGCCCCTCGCCCCGGCGTGCCGCCTCGTAGAGCCTGCGTCCCCCGACCTTGACGGCCGAATAGGCGGGCGGCGTCTGCATCGACTCGCCGACGAGCGAGGCGCAGGCGCGCTCCACCTCGGCGAGCGACACGTCGACCGGGGCCGTCCGCACGATCTCGCCGTCCGCGTCCAACGTGTCCGTCTCCTCGCCGAGCCGTCCGGTCGCCGCGTAGGTTTTCGGGAGCTCGCCCAGGTAGCGCAGCAGCCGGGTAGCGCGACCGACCCCGACGACCAGCAGCCCCGTGGCCATCGGGTCGAGGGTGCCGGCATGGCCGACCCTCCGGGTGCCGAGCGACCGGCGGACGACGTCGACCGCGTCGTGGGAGGTCATCCCCGACGGCTTGTCGACCAGCAGCAGCCCCTCCGGCGCCGGCGTCATCGATGGCTACGCGGCGGGAGGCTCGACGTCGAGCGCTTCCTTGAGCGACTCGACCGTGGCCACCAGTCCCTGGCTCGAGGTGAAACCCGACGCGAGTCGATGCCCCCCGCCCCCGAAGCGCGCGGCCGCGGCCGCCACGTCGTGCCCGCCCCGAGAACGCAGGCTCACCTTGAAGCGTCCGTCGCGCTGCTGCTTGAGGATGGCCGCCACGTCCGCCTCACGCGCCGTGCGGACCAGGTCGATCAGGTCGTCGGCGTCCCCGTGCGCGAGGTCGGCCGCATCCAGGTCGGCCCGCGTGAGGTACGTCCACACGAGGTCGGCCTCGGGGTCCACGCGGACCCGTTCGAGCACGACGCCGAGCAGCTTCAGGTATGCGACGCCGTTGTCCTCGTAGAGCGCCTGCACCAGCCTCGTGTGGTCGAACGGGAACTCGCGGAGCTCTGCGGCCAGGCGGAGCGTGTCCGGCCGGACCGACGCGTACTGGAACCGTCCGGTGTCGGTGACGAGCCCCGCGTACAAACACACCGCCGTCTCGGCCCGGATCTCCCCCCCGAGCACCTTCAGGAGGCGGTAGACGAGCTCACAGGTCGACGACGCCGAGGGATCGATGATCGGGACCGTCCCCAGGCCCTCGTTGGTGACGTGGTGGTCGATCCAGATCAGCGTCGTCGCCCGCACCGCGGGACCTCCCAGCGACGCCAGGCGCTCGAGCGACGCCACGTCGCACGTGACCATCACCGCTGGGTCCCTCGGGAACGCGGACGGCGGGACCAGCGCATCGGTCCCCGGGAGCATCGAGGTCCACCGCGGGGGCTCGAACGGGTCGTTCGGGAACGAGCACACCGTCTGCTTTGCGAGGCCCCGCAGGTGGTTCGAGAGGCCCAACATCGACCCGAGCGCATCCGCATCGGGGTTCACGTGACACGCGAGCGCGATCGTTGAAGCCTCCGCCAGGGCATCGGCGGCCTTCGCGAACTGATCCGTGATCGTCACGTCCCCTCCTGCTCGTGGAGCTCCCGGAGCAGCTGCTCGATGCGGTCCGGGCCTCCCAGCGCATCCTCCTGCTCGAACCGCAGCTCGGGGAGCACCTTCATACGCACCTGGGTGCCGATCACCTTGCGCTGGTGCCCCCGGGCCGACGCGAGCGCGGCGGCCGTCGCTCGATGCGCGCGGTCGTCGCCCAAGGTCGTGTAGAACACGCGCGCCAGGCGCAGGTCGGGGGTCACGGTGACGCCCAGGACGGTGACGAACCCGACGCGCGGATCCTTGAGCTTCGGAATCTCCTCCGCGAGGATCTCTCGGAACTCCTCCGAGACTCGGTTCGGCCGGCTTCCCTCGGGCACGCCGTCACGCCTCCGGGTAGTGCAGCGTGAGCTCGCGGTCGATGACCTCGATCTCGCCCCAACGGTCGACGAGCTTCTCGACCTCGTGCAGGACCCGGCGAGCGTGATACTGCTCGCCGGCCACGGCGGCCACCGCGATCGCCGTGCGCTGCCACAGGTCGTGGTGATCCACCTCCGCCACAGAGACGTTGAACGTCGACCGGATGCCGCTGGTCAGGGTCTTCACGACGCGTCGCTTCTCCTTGAGCGAACCGCACGCGGGGATGCGGAGGTCGAACCGCTCCAGCGCAACGAGCATCGACGTATCCCTACAGCTCTCGGGCGACCTCTCGGACCTCGTACCCCTCGATGATGTCGCCTTCCTTGACGTCGTTGTAGTTCGCGATGCCGATACCACACTCGAAGCCCTCGTTCACCTCGCGGACGTCGTCCTTGAAGCGTCGAAGCGAGCCGATCCGGCCGTCGTACGCGACGACTCCGTCGCGGATGACGCGGGCGCGCGCGTTCCGGATGATCGTGCCCTCCAGGACATAAGAGCCGGCGATCAGGCCGATCTTCGGCACGCGGAACACGGCGCGGACCTCGGCCCGTCCGAGCTGCGTCTCGCGCTCCTCGGGCTTGAGCATCCCGCCCAGGGCGCTGCGGATGTCATCGATCGCGTCATAGATCACGCGGTACAGCCGGACGTCCACGCCTTCCTTCTCGGCGAGGTCGCGCGCCTGCACGTCGGGGCGGACGTTGAACCCGACGACGATCGCCCGCGACGTGAGCGCCAGGTTGATGTCGCTTTCGGTGATCGCGCCGGCGGCGCTCCGGATCACGTTGATCCGCACCTCGTCCTGCGGGAGCTTGGCCAGCGCGTCGACGAGCGCCCCGATCGAGCCCTGCACGTCCGCCTTCACGATCAGATTCAACTCGGGGACCTCGTCGCGTTCGGCCTGCGCCATCAGTTCCTGCAGCGTCGGCGGGCGCGTCGTCACGAGTTCGGCCGCGCGGACCTTGGCCTCGCGTTCCTGCACGATGTGGCGCGCCGAGCGTTCGTCCTCGACCTCGCGGATCTCGTCGCCCGCGTTCGGGGTCGCGGACCAGCCGAGGATCTGTACCGGCTTGCTGGGACCCGCCTGCTTCACCTGCAGCCCGTTCTCGTCGAGCATCGCGCGGATCTTCGCCCATGAAGTGCCAGAGACGACCGTGTCGCCGACATCGAGCGTGCCCCGCTGGACGAGCACGCTCGCCACCGGTCCCCGGCCCTTGTCCAGGTGCGCCTCGAGCACGACCCCGCGGGCGCGGCCGACCGGGTCCGCCTTGAGCTCCTCGAGATCGGCCACCAGCAGGATCGTGTCGAGCAGGTTGTCCAGGTTGGTCCGCGCCTTGGCGGAGACGTCGACGAACTCGACCGTCCCGCCCCACTCCGACGGGACGAGCCCCTGCTCCACGAGCTGCTGCCGAACTCGGGTGGGGTCCGCCTCCGGCTTGTCGATCTTGTTCACGGCGACGAGGACCTGAACGCCGGCGGCCTTCGCGTGGTCGAGCGCCTCGATCGTCTGCGGCTTCACACCGTCGTCGGCGGCGACCACGAGGACGGCGATGTCGGTTACCTGCGCGCCCCTGGCACGCATCGCCGTGAACGCTTCGTGACCCGGGGTGTCGATGAAGGTGACCTCGCGGCCGTTGGTGTGCACCTGGTACGCACCGATGTGCTGCGTGATGCCGCCGAACTCCTGGGAGACGACGTCGGTGCGCCGGATCGCATCCAGCAGCAGGGTCTTCCCGTGGTCGACGTGACCCATGATCGTGACGACGGGCGCCCTGGGCTCGAGCCGGCTCTCGTCGACCTCCTCTTCGGGCTCCTCCTCCTCATCGACCCCGACGATCTCGGCCTCGTACCCGAGCTCGGCGGCGAGCAGGCCGACCGCGTCGTCGGACAACGACTGGGACGCCGTCGCCATCACGCCGAGCGAGAATAGGATCTTGACGATCTCCGCCACGCCTCGGCCCGTCTTGTCGGCCACGTCCTGGGGGGTCGACCCGTGGACGAGCTTCAACGCCGGCAACGAGGGACCGGCCGGTTCGGGGGGCGGCGGGGGCTCGACGCTCGGAGGGGCCTCGGCGGCGGGCGTCGGGGGCTCGGCCTCGGCGACCGGTGCCGGCTTCGGGGCGGCCGCCGGCGTCTCGGGCTCGAGGACTTCCTTCCTCCTCCTCGGCCGCGACGTGGGCAGTGGTTCCTCGACGGCCTCCTTGATCTTGGCCTCGGGGACGGCCTTGCCGCCCGAGGCCCGGAGCCGGGGCACGGCCTGGTCGGGGACCGATGAAGAGGCCGTGAGGCCGTCGATCCCCATCTCCTTCAGCGACGCGAGCAGCTCCTTGCTCGCGACACCAAGCTCCTTGGCAAGTTCGTGAACCCTCAACGATCCAGTTCCCCTTCGATATCCGTCCTAAGGGTAGCGGCTCCCTGCTCATCCAGACCCGTTCGGAGCCCGCGCGCGAGCGCTCCCAGTGACAGGGCGGCCTCCGCGCACGAACGCCGAGGATGGACGTAGGCGCCCCTGCCCGGTCCCGATCCGTCCCGGTCCAAGCGGACCGAGCCTCCCGCCGCAACGACCAGTCGCAGCAGGTCCGCCTTGGCGGCGCGCTCGCGGCACCCGACGCACGTCCGCACCGGAACGTGCCCCGCCACGGCTACGCCTCCGCCTTCTCCTCCGCCGGCTCGGCCGCGTCGACCACCACGGTCTCCCCGGCACCGTTGTCGGTCGTCGGTACGTCGTCGTCGGCCGCACCCGTCGCGGGCGGGCCCTCCGACTCGGACGAGGCGGGCGACGTCGGAGAGGGCGAAGGCTCGGCCGGGACCGCCGCCACCGGCGCAACCACCGGCCGGGGCCCTCGCTGCTCGTCGGAGAACTGCGTCTCGCTCTTGATGTCGATCCGCCACCCGGTGAGCCGGGCGGCGAGCCGCGCGTTCTGCCCCTCTCGCCCGATGGCGAGCGAGAGCTGGTAGTCCGGGACGATCACGAGCGCGGTCTGGGTCTCGGGGTCCACGCGCGCTTCCCGAACCTTCGCCGGCTGCAGCGCGTTCGCCACGAAGGTCGCGGGGTCCGCGCTCCAGGGAACGACGTCGATCTTCTCGCCGCGCAGCTCGGTCACCACGTTGCGGACACGCGAGCCCTTCGGCCCCACGCACGCACCCACCGGGTCCACCGCCGGCTCGTTGGACGAGACCGCGATCTTCGAACGGTGCCCCGGCTCGCGAGCCACGGCCTTGATCTCGACGATCCCCTCGGCGATCTCGGGCACCTCGAGCTCGAACAGCTTCTTGAGCAGCCCCGGATGGGTCCGCGACACGACGATCTGCGGACCCTTGGTGCCCTTGCGCACCTCCGTGATATAGCCCTTGAGTCGTTCGCCGTTACGGTAGGGCTCGCTCGGCACCTGCTCGGCCTGTGGGAGGAGGGCCTCCACCTTGCCGAGGTCGAGCAGCGTGTACCGGCGCTCCGACTGCTGCACGATGCCGGTCACGACGTCGCCCTCGCGGCCGGCGAACTCCTCGTACGTCATCTCGCGTTCGGCGTCGCGGAGTTTCTGGAAGATCACCTGCTTCGCGGTCTGCGCGCCGATGCGCCCCTTGAACTCGTCGGTGACCGGGACCTCCTCCTCGGTCAAGACCTTGGTCTCGACGGTGACCTCGCCCTCCTCGTCCTCGTGCTCGATCCGCTCGAGCTGCTGGATCCACACACGGAGGTCGCCGTTCTCCGGGTCGATCTTGGCGCGAACGCCGAACGTCTCTTCGTCGAGCTCCGGGTGCTGCTGCTTCCACCACGACTTGTAGGCGGACGCCATCGCCTCCTCGAGGCCCTCGAGGATCGTCTCGAACGCGATCCCCTTCTCCCGCTCGAGCTCGCGCAGCGCCGCGATCATCTCCTGGTTCATGACCTGCTCCCCGCCTTCTTCCACTCGAAGACGGTCCTCGCCGAGGCGATGCCGTCATAGGGGACGCGCAGCTCTCCACCGTCGGACGCGATGACGATCGCTTCCGCGTCGGCCGAGACCAACGCGCCCTCGTGGACCCTGCGACCGTCCACGGGCTCCACCGTCTTCACCCTTACCTGTTGCCCGACGCTCCGTTCGAAGTGCCGGGGCTCGCGGAGCGCCCGCTCGAGCCCGGGCGAGCTCACCTCGAGCTCGTACGGACGATCCTGCTCGAATCCCTCGAGGTCGAGCCGTCGTGACAGCCGTTGGGCCGTCGCCGCGATCGTGTCCAGGTCGACGCCCCCGTCCTTCCTGTCCCCGCCCGCCCGGCCGTCCGCCCGCTCGTCCCCGCCCGCACGGTCCACCGTCACCCGGAGGATCCGGCGACCGCCTTCCCGGCCGAAGGAGACCTCCCACAGCTCCAGTCCGGCAGCCTCGACGACCGGCCGGACCAGATCGCCGACCTCCTTCTCGCGCACCCCGAACGACCCCTTCGAAAGAAAAAGTGGGCGCGAGCCCACTTCCGGGTGACACCGCTTGCGTTTCCGCTGCTCAGTATACCCGACGCTGCTGGCTCCGAGCCCGGGAGCCTGCCTCAGAGGGCCCGGCGCTGCCCGTCCGGTGTGTTCCAGTGGTCCCGCGCGGCCATCCGGCGAACGACTCGGGGGTCGTCCCAGGCTCGATGCAGCCAGACCCCCAGCTCGCGGCACACGGCCTCGACCTGCTCCTCGGTCTCGAACTCGTCCCGCACCCACAGGCCCGTCACGTCGATGAGCACGAGGTCCCATGTCCGCAGGCCGACGTGTTGCACGACGGCCTCGACCTCCGGTCGCAACTTGACGAACTCTCGAAGCCCGCTCGGCGCGCTCACCGACGCCCTTCCGTCCCGCGCACAGGTCCACCTTAGGGGGCGGTCGCCAGCAGGTCCATCGCGGCGCCCGCGGCCTCGGCGAGGGGGGCCTGCGATCGCTCACCGGTCGCCCGCAGCTTGAGGTCGGCCGTGCCGGTCTCGACCCCCCGCTTCCCGATCACGACCTGGACCGGGCACCCGATCAGGTCGGCGTCGGCGAACTTCACCCCCGCGGTCTGGTCGCGGTCGTCGAGCACTGCCTCCACGCCCGCGTCGAGCAGTTCGCGGTAGACGAGCTCGGCCTCGGCGACCACGCGTTCCTGGTCTCGGTTGGCGAGCACGATCACCACCTCGAACGGCGCGAGCGCCTTCGGCAGTCGCAGTCCCGTCTCGTCGTGGAACTGCTCGACCGCGGCCGCGAGGATCCGCGAGATGCCGATGCCGTAGCTCCCCATCAGGTACAGCCGCTCCGACCCGTCCTCGTCGACGAACGTCGCGTTCAGGGGCGCCGAGTACCGGGTGCCCAGCTGATAGATGTGCCCCACGACGATCGAGCGGCCGATCCGGAGCTCGCCCCCGTCGAGCGGGCAGCGATCGCCCTCGCGCAGGGCGACCACGTCCTCGAACCGGTCGACGCGGAAGTCGCGAGAGACGTTCGCACCGGTGACGTGGTGGTCGGGTTCGTTGGCACCGGTCACCCAGTCGCTGCCGCCACGCACCGAATGATCCGCGATGATCGTCACGTCCTGTCCCAGGCCCTGCGGCCCGACATAGCCCTTCGCGAACCCCCGCGCGGGGAAGTCGGCGTCCTCGAACCGACGGACCGGGGCCGGGAACAGCAGTCGTTCGACCTTCGCCTCCTCGACCTCCCGGTCGCCCGGCAGCAGCACCGCGATGGTCCCGCCGCCGGCGTCGAACAGCATCGTCTTCAGCGTGCGTTCGGCCGGCACGTCGAGGAGCTTCGCCACCGCGTCGATCGTGACCGCGTCGGGCGTGTGGACCCTCTCAAGCGGCGCGGCCCCGTCCGCCGACACGGGTTCGGGCGGGCGCGGGGTGGCGGCCTTCCAGTCGGCCAGATAGTCGCCGTTCACGCACTCGACGAACAGGTCCTCGCCGACGTCCGCGCGCGCCATGAACTCGTGGTTCACGCCCCCGCCGATCTGGCCCGGCTCGGCCTCGACCATGATGTACGACAGCCCGCATCGGTCGAAGACCCTCCGGTACGCCCGCAGCATCACGTCGTAGGACGCGGCCATACCCGCCTCGTCCCGGTCGAAGGTGTAGGCGTCTTTCATCAGGAACTCGCGAGCACGCAGGAGCCCGAATCGCGGGCGGAACTCGTCCCGGTACTTCCATTCGACCTGGTACAGGTTCACCGGCAGGTCTCGGTACGAGGGGAGGTCTCGGGCGACGAGCCCGGCCACGACCTCCTCCTGTGTGGGGCCGAGCAGCAGCTCGCGCTCGTGGCGGTCCCGGAGCCGGAAGAGCGTCTCGCCGTAGAGGTCCCACCGGCCGGTCGCCTTCCACGGGTCGGCGGGCAGCAGGATCGGCATCCGGAACTCTTGCGCGCCCGACGCGTTCATCTCCTCACGGACGATCCGTTCGATCTTGCGGATCGATCGGAGACCGAGCGGCAGCGTCGTGTAGACGCCCGCGGCGACCTGCCGCACGAACGCCGCGCGCAGTAGGAGCCGATGCGACGCGATCTCCGCCTCGGCGGGATCGTCACGCAGCGTCGGCGCGAAGAGAGCCGAGAGCCTCATGGAGCCTCAGGATACCGGTCGCACTCGGGCGCTAGGTGTCGGTGACGACGCTGATGAACTGCTGCCACTCGGTCGAGGATGACGCGTACTGATTGAAGGTCGCGAGGTTCTGACCGTCGAAGGGGTCTCGGTTGATCGCGGTGAAGTCGCCCCAGCGCTCGGGCCCTTGGCTGGCGTCGTAGGTGGACAACCCAGCGTGCACGAGGAGTTGCGTCTCGGCGGTCGAACCCGGCGGGATCGTGGCGACCCACGCGGAGAGGAACTCTCCGTGCGGCGCGCTCGCCCGGTTGTACGTCACGAAGAGCGTCCCGGAGGAATCCGTCGCCACGGTTGGCCATCCCACATCCACCTCCGGCGCGCCGACGACCCCCCTGCGCGCCACGACGGAGTTCGAGAGCACCCCGGCGGGGTCGATCTCGTACCAGCGGATGGCAGCCTCCGGGTACACGCCGGTCAGGGTGTCCGGCTGGAGGTTCCTCAACACGGCGTGCGCGGTGAAGATCTGATTCAGATCGGCGTCGTAGAAGGCATTGATGAACCGATGATCCCCCGCGTCCCACCAGGTGTCGGGGTCGTTCACGTCGCCCCCACCTTGAGTCCCCAGCGGCGGGAACGAGACCTTCCCGGTTCGCTTGGAAGCCCTCTTCAGGACGAAGCCGGTCGCGGTTGGTCTGATCCGCCAGATCGTCAGGTAGTCGCGCCTTCCCTTCACGGGTTGGAACGAGGTCAGCAGCTGCGGGCCGGGCGAGGAGCCCACGGTCTCGGCCGGCCGCAGCGTGAAGGCCTGGTGACCCTTCTCGTCCTGGGTCCTCGTCCCGGCGAACACCGTTGGCGAGGGCGCCGGCTGGTTGCAGTCGTACAACCCCACCTTGTCGATCGTCATCACCTGCGAGTAGCGAAACCGACCCGTCGTGGTCGGGAAGGTGAACTGGTTCGTGGTGATCGTCACGTGCGTCTCGTTGAAACCAACCCCCGGGTAGTCGGCCCACAGGGCGCTCGCCCCGGGGACCTGGTCCCCCTTGAACGACACCGCGCACCAGGTACTGGGATCGTTCGCCGTCGCGTTGGGGATCGCGACCGTCATGATCCGAGACAGGCGCGGCGAGTCCTTCTGCACCAGATAGACGAGCACGAACGTGTCGAGGTACTGGTCGTAGATCACCTTGGGGTCGAAGACGAAGAGGCCAACCGAATTCGCGTGAAGCCGGTCGAGTTGGATGGGCGCAACGACTTGGACGCCGCTCCGGTCGTAGACGGCCATCTGGGTATTGACGGCGGCGACGTAGAAGCCGTCGCCCAGGGCGCCTGTCGTGTCGGATGGCGTCGACAATGGATCGACCAACGCGTCGAACCCGGCCCCGACCGGAAGCGGTAGCAGTGGGCCCGATGCTCCCGCGGCGCCGGGCGCCGAGACGATGGGCCGAGACCGGCGACCGAACACGTCGAACGACGTCGCCTTGCGGCTGGACAAGCCCGCGTCCCTCCCGTACACGATCGCTCGAGACGCGGTTCGGCCATCCGGTCGCCTCTCACGCCGCGCGGTGGCCGGGGAAGCGAGGAGGCCGACGGCCACAGCGAGACCGGTCAGGACGCAGAGCAACCTGCTGGACGTTCGCATCGCCGGCCCCCCCTTGCTCGGTGGCGCAACGCTACCCCACGTACCAGAACCGAGTCGACCCAGGGTCGACCAGGGGACCGATCTCGGCGGGTCGCGGGTAGGGTACGGCTGCTTCTCGGGGACAGCGCCAGCGGCGAAGGAGATCAGGTGAGGGTTCGGCCCGATCGAGACACGTCCGAACGATCGGCCCGCGGCTTCGCGCTCGCACCGGTGTGGACCGAGCTGCTGGCCGACGTCTCCACGCCGGTGGGAGTTTTCCCGGCGCTCGCGGGGGATGGGCCCGGCATCCTGCTCGAAAGCGTCGAGCGGTCCGAGCGCTGGGGGCGGTTTTCGTTCGTCGCCGGCGATCCCGCCGCGATCGTCGTGCTCGACCGGGACGGTCTCCGCAGCATCGACGCGACGGATCGGCTGGCGGTCGCGATGCCGAACACCGGGGACGCGCGGGCCGACCTCGTCGCGTTGGCCTCGTCGCTCCGGGCACCGCGGGTCGCCGATCTCCCGTCGCTCACCGGCGGCCTGATGGGCTTCCTCTCCTACGAGGCGGCGGAGCTCCTGGACGGGCACCCGTTCCCGAGCGGCGATCCCCTCGGTCCCCCGATCGCGTTGATGCTGGCCGACCGCGCGGTCGTGTTCGACCACTGGCGGCAGCGCCTGCTCCTGGTCGCGCACGTCGCCCCGGACGCCTACGACGAGGGCGCGGCGGCGCTGGAGGACCTGGCCGAACGGCTCTCGGCCCCGAACGTTCCGTCGCCGGAGCCCCTGCCCCGATCCATGGCCGACGTCGACTCCACGGGCGACCCCAACATGCCCGACGACCGGTACCGCGAGATCGTCGGGGCGATGAAGGACCACATCTCGGCAGGCGACATCTACCAGGGCGTGCCCTCGCGCCGTCTCGGTTTCCCGTGCTCCGGCGGCGGGTTCCCCGTCTACCGGCGGCTCCGCGTCACGAACCCCGCCCCCTACATGTTCTTCGTCCGGATGCTGGGTCTGGAGCTCGCCGGCTCGTCACCCGAACCACTCGTGCGCGTGGAGGGACGGACGGTCACGAGCCGTCCGATCGCCGGCACGCGCCCGCGGGGCGAGACCGAGCTCCGCGATCGCCTGTACGAGCACGAGCTGCTCGCCGACCCGAAGGAGCGCGCGGAGCACGCGATGCTCGTCGACCTCGCCCGCAACGACCTCGGCCGGGTCTGCACCCCTGGGACCGTCCGCCCGAGTGAGCTCCTGTCGGTCGAGCGTTTCTCGAAGGTCATGCACATCGTGAGCACGGTCGAGGGCGAGCTCGCCGAGGGCGTCCACCCGCTCGACGCGCTCGCCGTGACGTTCCCGGCGGGGACGGTGACTGGTGCGCCGAAGCATCGCGCGATGGAGCTGATCGCCGAGCTCGAGCCGACCGCACGCGGTCCGTACGCGGGAGCGGTCGGCTACTGCACGTTCGCGGGCGACCTCGACTTCTGCATCACGATCCGGACGGCGGTGGTCGCCGACGGCGCGGCGTACGTTCAGACGGGTGCGGGCGTCGTCGCCGACTCCGACCCCGACGTCGAGCTCGCCGAGACGAACGCGAAGGCCGCGGCCCTGTTGCCCGCGATCGTGGATGCGGAGGCATCCGGCGCCGGGGAGGAACCGTGATCCTGGTCGTCGACCACTACGACTCGTTCACGTACAACCTCGTGCAGCTGCTCGAGACCCTGGGGACGACAACCGAGGTCGTGAAGAGCGACGCCGAGACGGCGGGCGCCCTCGTCGCGCGCCGGCCGGAGGCCGTCGTCCTGTCGCCGGGCCCCGGCCGCCCCGAGGACGCCGGGTGTTTCATCGAGCTGCTACGGATCCTGCCGGCGTCGACGCCGGTGCTCGGCGTGTGCCTCGGCCATCAGGCGATGGGTGTGGTCGCCGGCGCTCGCGTCGAACGTGCGACACCGGTCCACGGCAAGGCGTCGCTCGTTCACCACGACGGCACGGGGATCTTCGCGGACGTCCCCAATCCGTTCGAAGCCGGCAGGTACCACTCGCTCGTCGTGACCCGGGAGGGCTTCCCGGAGGAGCTCGAACTGACCGCATGGAGCGACGACGACCTCGTGATGGCGGCCCGGCACCGGACGCTGCCGAGGATCGGGGTGCAGTTCCACCCGGAATCGATCCTGACGCCGGACGGCCCCACGATCGTCCGGAACTTCCTGTCCATCGTCGGGTAGTCGGCGAACGCGCCGAGGGCCGGAGCGGTACGGCTCCGGCCCTTCGGGAATTCCGGTGCTAGGCGCCGAACCTGGGCCTCACCTCTCCGCCCGGCATCTTCGCGAACCCGGCGGGGATCTTCTCCAGGGTCGCGGTCTCATCAGTCGGGATCGGCGAGAACGGGCGCGGCTGGAGACCCGCCTTGATCAAGCCCGGGACCTGTGTCGCCGGCTCGACCGCGGAGAACACCGCGCCGGCCGAACGCGCGGGCGTCTTCGTGCCGCCATCGGACCGGATCAACGTCCCGACCGCCAGCGCCGCTGCGATCAGGACGATCGCGAACAACATGACCCAGGCGGCCCTCGGGGCTCGCCTTCCTCCTCCGAGCGTCTCGATCCTGGTGGCCATCGACCTCGCCTCCTTCGTTTCGTCCCGGCCACCGTAGGCCGGCGAGGTCGGAGGTCTCGGTGCCGCGTGCCACCGGTCGGAGGTGCCCGCCGTCACGTGCACGCCTGCACGCCGTCGGACCTGCCGGCGCCCGGGGCGTGGATGAGGCGCGACCTACGCCTGGGCTTCCGCTTCGCGCGCGAGCGCGATCTTCCGAGCCTCCTCGATGACCCGCTCGACGAACCGGTCCTCGGGGATCTTGTCGATCACCTCACCCCTGACGATGAGGAACCCCTGGCCCTTGCCCGCCGCGATCCCGAGGTCGGCCTCCCGAGCCTCGCCCGGCCCGTTCACGACGCATCCCATCACGGCGACGCGGATGGGGACCTTCAGCCCCTCGCGTTCGATCGCCTGCTGCACCTGCTTGGTGAGGCCGAGGACGTCGACCTCCGCCCGCCCGCACGATGGACACGCCACGAGGTCGAGCCCGCGCTTGCGCAGGCCGAGCGACTGCAGGATCCACGTCCCGACCTTGACCTCCTCGACCGGGTCGTCCGTGAGCGAGACGCGGATCGTGTCCCCGATCCCCTCCGCGAGCAGCGTGCCGATCCCCACCGCGCTCTTGACACCCCCGGCCGGCATCGGGCCGGCCTCGGTGACGCCGAGATGCAGCGGATAGTCGCACGCCTCCGCGAGCAACCGGTACGCCTGGATCATGACGCCGGCGTTCGAGTGCTTGACCGAGATCTTGATGTCGGAGAAGTCCTCCTCCTCGAGGATCCGGGCCTCGTACAGCGCGCTCTCCACCAGCGCCGCCGCCGTCGGAGCGCCGTGCTTGGCCAGCACATCCTTCTCGAGCGACCCCGCGTTCACGCCGAT
>Ga0126308_10000315_pt1 | contig 15032 bp, 12 predicted proteins | sample Plot55_FD_92533 | JGI IMG/M metagenome (GOLD analysis project Ga0126308, IMG submission 92533) | Serpentine soil microbial communities from UC McLaughlin Reserve, CA, USA - Plot55 | ecosystem: Environmental > Terrestrial > Soil > Grasslands | place: USA: UC McLaughlin Reserve, Lake County... | reverse complement strand
GACAAGGACATGGGGATCGCCGCCGAGGTCGCGCGCGAGGCCCGCGTCCCGTCGCCGCTCTTCCAGCTCGTCGCCGAGCTGTTCCGCGCCGCCCACAACACGTTAGGCGAGGAGGCGGACCACGTCGAGGCGGTGAAGGTGGTGGAGGGGTGGGCGGGGGTGGAGATCCAATGAGGGTCGACCAGATCCGCGCCCACTTCCCGGCGCTCGAGCGCGCGCACGGCGGCCTCCCGGTCGCCTACTTCGACGGGCCGGGCGGGACCCAGGTGCCGCGGGCGGTGGTCGTGGCGATGGCGGACTACCTCTACCACCACAACGCGAACACCCACTGGGCCTACCCGACCAGCGCCGAGACCGACGCGATCATCGACGCCGCGCGCGCGGCGCTCGCGGACCTGCTCGGCGCCGCGCCTGACGAGATCGCGTTCGGCGCCAACATGACGACGCTCACCTTCCACCTGGCGCGCGCCCTGGGGCGCGGCTGGGGGCCGGGGGACGAGGTCGTCGTCACGGAGCTCGACCACCACGCCAACGTGGCCCCGTGGCGCGCGCTGGCGAAGGAGCGCGGCATCACCGTCCGCACCGTCTGCCTCGACCCCGAGACCGGGCAGCTCTACTGGGACCAGCTCGCCCGGGCGCTCTCGCCGCGCACGCGGCTCGTCGCCATCGGCGCCGCGTCCAACGCGCTCGGCACGGTGAGCGACGTCCGCGACGCGGCCCGCGCCGCCCGCGAGGCGGGTGCGCTCACCTTCGTGGACGCCGTGCACTACGCGCCGCACCACCTCGTGGACGTGCGCGACCTGGGCTGCGACTTCCTGGCGTGCTCGGCGTACAAGTTCTACGGCCCGCACATCGGCGTGCTCTACGCCAGGCGCGACCTCATCGACTCGCTCGACGTGCCGAAGCTGGAGCCGGCCCCGGAGGTCGGCCCCGAGCGCCTGGAGACGGGAACGCAGAACCACGAGGGGATGGCTGGTGCGGCCGCCGCGGTAGACTTCCTCGCGTCGCTCGGCGGCGACGGCCGGGAGCCGGGCACGCGCCGCGAGCGGCTGGCGCGCGCGTACGAGATGATGCACCAGCGGCAGCAGGCGCTGGTCGAGCGGCTGTGGGACGGGCTCGGCCGCATCCCGGGCGTCCGCCGCTTCGGCCCGTCGCCTTCCGCGCCGCGCACCGCGACGGTGTCGTTCGTCGTCGAAGGCGTCCCGTCGGAGACGGTCGCCCGCTCGCTCGCCGAGCGCGCGGTGTTCGTGTCACACGGAGACTTCTACGCCACCACGTGCGTCGGACGGCTCGGGCAGGCGGAGCACGGGCTGGTGAGAGCAGGGTGCGCGATCTACACCTCCGACGAGGAGGTCTCGAGGCTCCTCGCCGGTGTCGAGGAGGTCGCGCGGGGGGCGTGACGACGCACGGCCGGCGGGTGAGTGTCCGAATCTCGCCGCGCGAGCGTCTCCCTTGTAAAGGGCGCCGACGGTCGCCAGTAGTTGAGCGGCCGGTTCCCCGCGCGCGCCCCGTCCCCGACTCACACCCGACCACGTGCCCCGCAAGCACCTCGACGAGGCCACCCTGACCGCGCTGCTGGACGGAGAGCTGCGCGGCCTCGCGCGCCTCTCGGCCTCGCTGCATCTGCGCCGCTGTGCACGCTGCCGCGCCGCGCTCGACGCCGAACGCGCGCTGGACCTGCGGGCGCGCGCGCTGCTCGCCAGGCTCCCGCGGCGCGCGCGCGCGCTGCTCGCCGCGCTCTGCTGCGTCGCGCTCGGCGGGGTCGCCGCGCGCGCGCAGCAGTCGGCGCCCCGGACGCCTGGCGACAGCGCGCGCGCCGACTCGGCGAGGGCGCAGCGCATCGCCGGCCAGGTGATCACCGGGACGCGCCTCACCGCGTCGGCCGACGAGCGCACGCCGGTGCAGGTGGACGTCGTGACGCTGCGCGCCGCGCCGCGCGGGCCGGCGGCGGTGGCGGACGCGGTCGCGCGCCTGCCTGGCGTGAGCATGTTCGACGACCAGGGGACGCGCGCGCAGCCGACGATCAACGTGCGCGGCTTCACCGCCTCGCCGGTCGTCGGCGTGCCGCAGGGGCTCAGCGTCTTTCTGGACGGAGTGCGCGTGAACGAGCCGGACGCGCAGCAGGTGAACTTCGACCTCATCCCGGTGGAGGCGGTCGAGCACGCGGAGCTGCTGCGCGGGCCGTCGGCGCTCTTCGGCAAGAACACGCTGGCGGGCGCGCTCAACCTGGTCACCGCGCGCGGCGAGGCCACGCCGCGGCTCGACGCCGAGGCCGAGGCCGGGCCCTTCGGCTACCGCGCCCTGCGCGGCATCGCCTCGGGCGCGCGGCGGGGCTTCGACGGCTACCTGCTGGCGCGCGCCTCGACCGAGGACGGCTGGCGCGAGGAGACCGGCGCCGTCACGCGCATTCTGTTCGCGAACGTCGGCCGGCGGAACGAGGCCGACGGGCGCGACCTCGCGCTCACGCTGCTCTGGGCGCGCGACTCGATCATGCAGGCCGGCTCGCTCCCCGAGAGCTTCCTCGCCGCCGACCGCCGCGACAACTACACCGGCGGCGACTTCTTCCGCCCGCACCTGCTGCACGCCGCGCTGCGCGGCCGCCGCCCCGCGCTCGGCGGCGAGTTGCGCGGCAACCTCTTCGCGCGCCGCAACGCCAGCGAGCAGTTCAACGTCAACGTCGACGACCCCAGCACGCGTGCGCGCATCCGCACGCTCGCCGCCGGCGGCACCGCCGAGCTCACCGTCCCGACGCGCGTCACCGGGCGCGCCCTCGCGCTGACGGTGGGCGGCGAGTACACGCGCAACGCGGTGCGCTACCGGATCTACCAGGAGGCGAACGCGGACGGCCAGGCGCCCGACCCCGCCGAGTGCGAGACCGTCGGCGCCGGCGGCGGCGTGGGGCTGTGCGAGAACGCGCGGGTGAACGAGGACGACGCCGCGCTCTACGCGCAGGGCGTGCTCTCGCTCGGGCCCGCGCTCTCCCTCACCGCCGCCTTACGAGCCGACTACGTGCGCGTGCCGTTCGAGGACCTGCGCGAGGCGGAGAACGGCGCCACGAGCACCTTCCGCCGGGTGTCGCCGCGGGCGGGGCTCAACTACCGGCTGGGCGACGACGTGCGCGGCTACGTGGCCGGGAGCGGCGGCTTCCGCGCCCCGGCGGCGCTCGAGCTGGCCTGCGCCGACGAGGCCGACCCGTGCCCGCTCCCCTTCGCCCTCGGCGACGACCCGCCGCTGCGGCCGGTGACGGTGTGGGACGCCGAGACCGGCATCGACTGGGAGCCGCGCGACGGGACGAGCCTCGACGTGGTCGCGTTCGACAGCGAGGTGCGGAACGAGATCGTCTACATCGCCGCCGACAACCCGACGCAGGGCTTCTTCGCCAACGTCCCGCGCAGCCGGCGCGCCGGGGTCGAGGCGTCGGCCGCGCTGGAGCTCACGCGCGGAGTGCGGGCGTTCGCGTCGTACGCCCTCGTGCGCGCGACCTACCAGAGCACCGTCCTCCTCGCCTCGGCGCGCGAGGACGCCGGCCCCGCCGAGCCGGGCGACCGCTTCCCACTCTCGCCGCTGCATCGCGCCACCGCCGGCGTCGGCCTGACGCGGCTGGTGCGCGGGTCGCTGCTGATCGACGGCGAGCTCTCGGCGTCGGCCGCCTCGGGCCAGTACCTCCGCGGCGACGAGGCGAACGAGGCGGACCGACTCCCCGGCTTCGTCGTCGCCAACCTGCGACTGTCCGCCGAGTGGCGCCACCTCACCCTGGCCGCGCACGCCACGAACCTCTTCGACCGCCGCTACGCCACCTTCGGCATCTACGGCGTGAACGCGCTGAACCCCGACCGGACGCCGCGCGCGGAAGCGGTGGAGCGCTTCCTGACGCCCGCGTACCCCAGGACGGTGACGGTGACGGTAGGGGTCAAACGATAGGGACGGGGGATGGGGGACGGGGGACGGGGGATGAACCCTTCCCCCTCGCTGCGCTCAGGGTCAGGGCAGGCTGTCAGCGGTAGCAGCTCGTCCCCCGTCCCCCATCCCCCGTCCGGTGTTACTTGGTCGCCGCGACCGACTGTCCCTTCGGCGTCCACGCCTTCTTCCGCGACTCCATCGTCTTCTCGAGGCCCGGCAGGAAGAGCTCGTACTTCGAGCCCGGGTGCCAGAGGACCCAGCCGTCGTAGCCGGCGTCGTAGATCGCGCGCTTCTGCTCCTCGATCTCCTTCGGGCCGTAGGGCGGCTGGCCGAGGGTGAAGGCCTGGATCCACGGGCGCACGTGCTCGCCCTTCATGCCCAGCTTGTCGTCACGCTCGTGCGCCTTGGCGATCGCCGCGTACATGATCTTGTACGGCTCGGCGTTAGGCCGGGCGACGCCGAACGAGCCGCGCGGGTAGTGCGACGGGTAGGTCATCGGCAGGATCACGTCCGTCACCGGCGACAGCACCTCCCAGTGCTGCGCGATCTCGAGCGGGCCGTTGACCGTCGTCACGAGGCCGAACACGTCGGCGGTCGACCGCACGCCCAGCTTGTCCAGCCGCGCGTTCGCCGCCTTCAGGAACTCCGCCAGCACCTGCGGCTTCGAGACGCCCTTCGTATCGCCGTACATCTGCTGCGGCAGGCTCTTGAACGGCTCCGGGAAGCGGATGTAGTCGAACTGGATCTCGTCGAACCCGGCCCGCGCGGCCTCCTCGGCGACGCGCAGGTTGTACTCCCAGATCCGCTGGTCGTACGGGTTCACCCAGGTGTTCTTCTTGTGGTCCTGCCACGGCGTCCCGGCCGGCGTCCGGATGATCATGTCCGGGTTCATCTCCGCCGCCACCGGGTCCTTGAAGACCACGATGCGAGCGATCGCGACGATGCCGTGCGCCCTGAGCGTGTCCGCCATCGCCTTCGGATCGCGAATCACGCCGTACTTCCCGGCGTTCTTCTGGAGCATCGGGTCCTGCGACGCGAAGTTCAGCCCGAACTCGTCCTTCCAGTCGATGACGAGCGCGTTGACCTCGGTCGAGTCCGCCATGCCGACCATCGCGCGCATGCGCTTGCTGCTCTGCGCTGCGAAGCGGTTCACGTAGAGCCCGCGCACGGCGGGCGCCTCGGCCATCGGGGCCCGAGCCACGGCCGAGCCCGCTACCGGCACCACCGAGCCCGCCGCCGTGGCGGTCGTGGTCGGGCGCGCCGAGTCCGGCTGCGCGGCCGCCGCCGTCCTGGTGTCGCCATTCGCGCCGCCGCAGGCGAGGAGCGCGAGAAGAGTCAGAGAAGAAAGGCTACGCATGCTGAGCGTGTGTGTGCTTGAAGTGGGGACTGTCGTGCCGCCAGTGAGAGACGAGCGGCGGCGCGAAATGTAAACGGCAGGGACTGCTGTGCCGCTGTGCCGCCCAGCAGTCCCTGCTGTTTATATTTGGCGGCGATGCGCCTCCCGTCCCGCTGCCTGCTGCAACTGCTTCTACCCGCGATCGGCGCCGCTTGCTCCCGCGACCAGCGCGCCGACGCGGGCACGCGGGCGCGGGCGCCGGCAGCGGCCGAATTTCTGCTCTCGGCGGGCGACTCGACGTACTGGGTGCGCGGGACGCGCGGCGGCCTGCGGATGCGCGGCTCGCCGATGCTCCTGGCGCGCTACGGCGGCCGCTTCTTCGAGGTCTACGTCGCCGACGACGACCGCTCCTACTACGACGCGCTCTTCGTGGGGCAGCGGCTGTACCGGCGCGACCTCGTCACCGGCGACTCCGTGGCGGTGTTCGACGACTCGATCGTCGAGCGCGCGGCGCGCCGCTACGCCCGACGCCACCCGGAGGCGGATCCACTCGACCCGGACGAGGACGGCGCCGAGGACCCGGCCGAGCAGGCGACGAGCGAGATCGAGGTGCTCGACGTCCACGGCCCGTACCTCTCGTACGAGCACCACGCGAACGTGGACGTCGAAGGGGAGTCGCACCGGCACGTCACCCGGCGCGGCGTGCTCGACCTGCGGAGCGGGCGCGCCGCCACGGTGCGCGCGCTCTTCGGCGACCGCGCCGCCGTCGCGCTGCTCGGCGAGGCGCGGCGCCGCTTCGACGCCGTGCGCGACTCGGTGCGCCGCGCCCCCGCCGACGAGCGCGCCCGCCGGGCCGCGGAGGCGCTCGACGACTTCACCTTCGAGGAGCGGAGCTTCGGCATCGTGGAGGTGGGGCGCGAGCCCGCGGTGGCGTTCCTCGTCCCCGGCCTGGGCGACCGTGCCGGCGGGCTGACCATGGAGCTGCCCCCGATCCCCGCGCCCGCGCCGCCCTGGTGGTCCGCCGTCCGCGAGACGCTGCCGACCCAGGCCGCCGACTCGTCGACCGACGAGTGGCGCCGCGGCGGGACCACCGTACTGGCCTCGTACGACGACACGAGCGGAACGACCTTCGCCCTCTCGGTGCGCGACAGCGCCGGCGGGAGCTGGCAGCTCGGCCGACTGGGCGCCCCGGCCCGGCAGCTCTACTGGCTCGACTCGCTGGCCGTCGACGCCGCGACCCGCCGCGGCCTCGGCCGCGCCTTCAACGAGTCGGCGTTCTACTCGGAAGACGTGCGGTCGGCGAGCCTTCCCAAGGCCCGCCCCCGCCGCGCGGCGGCGCACGTTAGGCTCGCGGCCGCCGACGCCCGCCCGCCCGCGCGCCGGCACCGCGGCGCCCGCCGGGGGCGCTGATCCTCGCACCGCGACCCAATGCCCGACAGTCCAGCCAGCTCCCCCCGCGCGTCCCAGCACGAGACTTCGCGGATCATGATGCCGCAGGACGCGAACAACCTCGGCCACGTGTTCGGGGGCGCGATCCTGGCGATGATGGACACCACCGCCGCGGTCGCCGCGATCCGGCACGCGCGCTCGTCGTGCGTGACCGTCTCGATCGACCGCGTCGACTTCCGCGAGCCGATCCACCTGGGCGACCTGGTAGTAATGAAGGCGTCGGTCAACTACGCCGGCCGCACTTCCATGGAAGTGGGCGTGCGCGTGGAGGCCGAGGACCTCATCACCGGGCGGCGCCGGCACACCAACTCCGCGTACCTCTCCTTCGTCGCCGTGGACCGCAACGGCCGCCCGGTCGAGGTGCCGAAGCTCCTGCTCGAGTCCGACGACGAGAAGCGCCGCCACGCCGCCGCCCAGCAGCGCCGCCAGCGCCGCCTCGAGGAGCGCACGGCGGAAGAGGCGAGCCGCGGCTGACGGGCATGTCTTCTGCGCACCCTCTCGGCATGCCGTTTCCGCAGAAGCTCTTCACACCCGAGCAGGCCGACCGTACGCTGCCGCTGGTTCGGCGCATCGTCCATGACATCGTCGCGCACTACCGCCGGTGGGCGGAGCGGATGCGCGAGTTCGAGGTCGTGACGTCCGGCAGCGACCGCGATCGCCTGGAGCCGCGCGCCGAGCAGCTCCGGCGCGAGGTGCAGACGCTCGCGGCGGAGATCGAGGGGTTCGAGCGGGAGCTGAACGACCTCGGCATCGAGCTCAAGGACTACTCCCTCGGGTTGATCGACTTCCCGGCGGAGCTCAACGGGCGGATGGTGTATCTTTGCTGGCGGCTGGGCGAGCCCTCGGTGCGCTTCTGGCACGAGCCCGCGACCGGCTACCGCGGCCGCCGGCCGCTCTACCCCGCGGTGAACGCGGGCACCTCACCGACGTCCACGTCCTGACAGCTAGATCACACGCATGCGCATCTTCCAGGCTCCCGACGGCAGCCAGTGGGCGATCCAGATCCGCGCCCCCGGCGCCAGCAATGCGATGGTCGTCTTCCTGAACTCCGGGGGACGCGAGGCGCACCGGGACCGCTACGCCTGGTACCTCTCCAGCGGCCCCGAGTCCCGCAGCGTGACCGCGCGCCTCAAGCCCGCCCAGGTCCTCCAGGCGCTCACCGACGACCAGCTCCGCAAGCTCTTCCGCCGTTCCTTCCCGCTAGGCACCGGCGACAATCAGGAGTCGGCGAGTGAAGCGACCTACCCGGCGGTGGCGAGCGGAAAGAACTGATACGCGATGCGCGAATCGCGCATCGCGTATCAGTCTCTGCCTTCGAGATACGGCACGTCGACTTCCATCCCGTCCTTCGCGACGGTGACGTTCGGGAAGACGGCCTTCGCTTCGCGCTCCAGGTCGCTGGCGTCGCGCGAGTAGCGCGCGGAGAGATGGGTGAGGATCAGGCGGCGGGCGCCGGCGCGCTCGGCCACCTCTGCGGCCTCGCGGGCGGTGGAGTGGCCCGTGTCGGCGGCGCGCGCGGCGTCCTCGTCGGAGAAGGTCGCTTCGTGGACCAGGACGTCAGCGAGCCTGGCCGCCTCGACCGTCGCCGGGCAGGGGCGCGTGTCGCCGGTGATCACCACCCGCCGCCCGGGCCGCGGCGGGCCCACGAGCATCGACGGCTCGACCACGCGCCCGTCGTCGAGCGTCACCGCGCGCCCCTTGTGGATCTGCCCCCAGAGCGGCCCCTCCGGGATCCCCATCTCGCGCGCGAGATCCGGGTTGAAGCGTCCCAGCCGGTCCTCCTCCACCAGCGCGTAGCCGAACGCCGGCGTCGCGTGGTGCAGGGCGGGGAAGGGGAGGATCGCGTACCCGCGGCGCTTCACCGGCTGTCCCGCGTCCAGCTCCTCGATCCCCACCGCGAAGCCCAGCCGCTCGGCGCCCGAGCCGAGCCCCACCGCCTGCTTCAGCAGCCGCCCCGAGCCCCTGGGCGCCCAGAGCCGGATCGGCTCCGTGCGGTCCTGGAGCGACATCGTGCGCAGCAGCCCGATGACGCCGAGGAAGTGGTCGGCGTGCAGGTGCGTGAAGAAGATGTCGCCAAGGTTGAAGGAGGTGTGGTAGCGCATCATCTGCCGCTGCGTCCCCTCGCCGCAGTCGAACAGCAGCGTCTCGCCTTCGCGCACCAGGGCGATCGACGTGACGTTGCGCTCGACAGTCGGGCGCGACGCCGAGGTGCCGAGAAAGAGCAGGGACAGCGACATGCGGGCAAATGTAATGACCAGGGCGCAGGCGCTGCCCCTCGCACCGCCCCGCGCGCGCCTCGTCCCGCGGCAGCGGCGCCTCGTACCGCCCATTCCACCCGACTGCGGCAGACCTCGTTAGACTCCATGCCTGGCGAAGACGCCGTCCGCCGCCGACCCTGAGCCGTTCCCCACACGAGGTGCTCGCGTATGACCCTCCCCGTTCGACTCGTTCGCCGCACGCTCATCCGCCGCGTGCTCGTCTCGCTCTCCGCGGCGCTGGTCGCGTTCGCGCCCGCGCCGGCGCAGCAGCCCACCACGAAGAAGCCCGCCTCGCAGCCCGCCGCGCCGGCGACGTCGTCGACGTCGCCGGCGGCGGCCGCCGTCGCGCGCGCCGACAGCGGCACCAGGCTGCCCTTCGACCCGCAGGCCATCACCGGCACGCTGCCCAACGGCATCAAGTACTTCGTGCGCGCCAACAAGCGGCCGGAGAAGCGCGCCGAGCTGCGGCTGGTGGTGAACGCCGGGTCGATCCTCGAGGACGAGGACCAGCGCGGGATCGCGCACTTCGTGGAGCACATGTCGTTCAACGGCACGAAGAACTTCCCCAAGGCCGACCTGGTGAACTACCTCGAGTCGGTGGGGATGCGCTTCGGGCCGGACCTCAACGCGTACACGAGCTTCGACGAGACCGTGTACATGCTCCAGATCCCGACCGACACGACGCGGATCCTGGAGAAGGGCTTCCAGATCCTGGAGGACTGGGCGCGGGACGTGTCGTTCGACAAGACCGAGATCGCGAAGGAGCGCGGCGTGGTGGTCGAGGAGTGGCGCGGCAAGCGCGGCGCCGGCGCGCGCATCCTCGACAAGGAGCTCCCGATCATCTTCAGCGGGTCGCGTTATGCACAGCGCCTGCCGATCGGCAGCCAGGAGTCGATCCAGGGCTTCTCGGACGACGCCGTCCGGCGCTTCTACCAGGACTGGTACCGCCCCGACCTGATGGCGGTCGTCGCGGTGGGCGACTTCGACGCCGCGCAGATCGAGCGGATCATCAAGCAGAAGTTCTCCGACATCCCGCCGGCGCCGATGTCGGCGCGGAAGCGCGAGCTCTTCCCGGTGCCGGGGCACGACTCGACGCTCGTCGGCATCGTGACCGACCCCGAGGCGACGAACACCAGCGTCGAGGTGCTGTACAAGCAGCCGGCGCGCCGCGTCGAGACGGTGGGCGCCTACCGGCAGGACCTGGTCGAGGCGCTCTACAACAACATGCTCAACCGCCGGCTCGACGAGATCACCCAGAAGCCGGACGCGCCGTTCATTGGCGCCGGCTCGGGGCAGGGGCGGTTCGCGCGCACGAGCGAGGTCTACGAGCTGAGCGCGGCGGTGAAGGAGGGCGGCGTCGAGCGCGGGCTCGAGGCGCTGCTGACCGAGGCCGAGCGCGTGGACCGGCACGGCTTCACCGCGGGCGAGCTCTCGCGCGAGAAGGCCGAGATGCTGCGCGGGATGGAGCAGTCCTACGCCGAGCGCGAGAAGACCAACTCGGGGGCGTTCGCCGGGGCGTACGTGGACCACTACCTCGCCGGCTCCCCGGAGCCCGGCATCGCCTACGAGTACGAGCTGTACCGGAAGTACCTGCCGACGATCGAACTCGCCGAGGTGAACCGCCTGGCGCGGGAGTGGATCACCGACCGGAACCGGGTGATCCTGGTGAGCGCGCCGGAGAAGGCCGGCGTGACGCTGCCGAGCGAGGCCCAGCTCGTCTCGGTCTTCGGCGCCGTGAAGAAGAGGGAGGTCGCCGCCTACACCGAGACGCTCTCCGACGCGCCGCTCCTGCCTAACGTGCCGAAGGCCGGCCGCGTGGTCGCCGAGCGCAAGGTGCCCGAGCTCGGCGTCACCGAGTGGACGCTGTCCAACGGGGCGCGGGTCGTCCTCAAGCCCACCGACTTCAAGGCCGACGAGCTGCTGTTCAGCGCGTCGAGCCCGGGCGGGACGTCGCTGGCGTCGGAGAAGGACTACATGTCGGCGCAGCTCGCGGCGCTGATCTACGGCAACGTGACCGGCGTCGGCGCCTTCAGCAACGTGGACCTCCAGAAGAAGCTGGCCGGCAAGGCGGTGGGCGCGTCGCCGCAGTTCGGCGCGCTGCGCGAGGGGCTGAGCGGCCGCGCGTCGCCGAAGGACGTGGAGACGCTGTTCCAGCTCGTGCATCTGTACTTCACCGCGCCGCGCACCGACAGCTCGGCCTTCCTCGCCTTCAAGCAGGCCGTGCAGGCGTCGCTCGCCAACCGCAGCGCCAGCCCGGCCGCCGCGTTCCAGGACACGCTCAACGTGACGCTGGCGCAGCACCACTACCGCGCCCGCCCGGTCAGCGCCGCGCTGTTCGACGAGGTGGACCCGAAGCGCGCGCTCGAGTTCTACAGGGACCGCTTCGCCGACGCGAGCGACTTCACCTTCTTCTTCGTCGGCAACTTCTCCCCCGACTCGCTGCGCCCGCTGGTGCAGACGTACCTGGCGAGCCTGCCGAACCTGAAGCGGAAGGAGCAGTGGAAGGACGTCGGCATCCGCCCGCCGACGGGCGTCGTGGAGAGGGCCGTGAAGAAGGGGCAGGAGCAGAAGAGCCAGACGGCGCTCGTCTTCACCGGCGCGTTCCAGGACTCGCCGACCAGCCGCATCCAGCTCGCGGCGCTGGCCGACCTGCTCAAGATCAAGCTGCGCGAGCAGCTCCGCGAGGAGCTGGGCGGCACCTACAGCGTCTCGGTCACCGCGAACTCGTCGCGCGTGCCGCGGCCGGAGTACTCGCTCTCGGTCGGCTTCGGCAGCGCACCGGAGCGGGTGGAGATGCTGGTGAAGGCCGTCTTCGCGCAGATCGACAGCCTGAAGCGCGCGCCGCCGTCGGAGACGGACGTGACCAAGGTGAAGGAGATCGAGATCCGCGACCGCGAGACGCAGTCGAAGCAGAACGGCTTCTGGATGGGCCAGCTCTCGTCGCGCTACGAGGCCGGCGAGGACCCGCGCCTGATCCTGAACTACGACAAGATGGTCCAGGCGCTCACCCCCGCCGACTTCCAGACCGCCGCGAAGCGCTACCTGAACACGAGCAACTACGTGCGGGTCTCGCTCTTCCCGGAGAACTACGTGGAGAAGCCCGCCGAGGTGAAGACGACGCCGTAAGACGGCGGGATGGGGGACGGGGGATGGGGGATGAACGGCCGCCCGGGAAGCAGGAGCTTCCCGGGCGGCCGTTCATCCCCCATCCCCCGTCCCCCATCCCGCCGCTTCACGGGCGCAGTGCTGACGCTGCCTGGAGGTCAGTCGACAGCCGGGTAAAGAATTTCTCAGGATACCGAACTCGACCATCGAATTACCGACGGCCTCTTCTACAGACGGCCCGTTGTTTGCCGAGTACAGCCACCCCATGCGAGCCGCGAGGAGGGTAGCGGCCTCAGGCGAAGCAGCTAGATTCGCCAATGGCTGACGTCGCCGTCCGGAGCGCAGGGGGGATGACACGTGAAATGACGGCCCGGTGCGCCTCGTCAGGCAGCGCCGCGGCCGAGCGAGCGGACATGCCAGCGATTTCACCCCCAACCCCATCGAGAAGGAGGCTGTATGGCCGAGAGAAGCGATCGCGACCTGACGAGCGTTGGCGACGAGCGCCAGCGGGACAGCGCAAGCGTCAGCCGGAGCGCCGCGTCGGCGAACGGTGGGGCGCGTGCCAGCAGCGGTCGGAGCAACCGCGGGTTCGCGTCCATGGATCCGCAGCGCCAGAAGGAGATCGCGAGCAAGGGGGGCCGCGCTGCCCACGCGAAGGGGACCGCGCACGAGTGGACCTCGGACGAGGCGCGCAACGCCGGCCGCAAGGGCGGCGAGACCGTGAGCCGCGACCGCGCGCACATGGCCGCGATCGGGCGCGAGGGCGGCGGCGCCCGCAGCGCCCGCAACCGCCAGCTGCGCGAGGGGCAGTCTTCGAGCAGCAACGGCGACTCGATGCAGTCGCAGTCGTCGCAGGGCGGCAGCTCGTTCGGCGGGTCGTCGAACAGCTGACCGCGACCGAGGCGAGCGAAGCGACGGAGGCGCGCCCCGCTAGGCGGGGCGCGCCTCCGTCGCTTCGCTCGCCTCGGCCCACTCGCGCACGATCCGCGCGTGCTTCTCGCGGTCGATGTTGCCGCCGCTCACGGTGACGACCGCCGGGGTGGGGAGGCGCGCGATCTTGCCGTGCAGCACCGCGCCCGCGGCGACGGCGCCCGCGCCCTCCACCACCGCGCCCTCCTCGCGCGCCAGCCACGCGATCGTCCGGGCGATCTCGTCCTCGGACAGGAGCACGATCTCGTCGAGCGCGTGGCGGCCGAAGTCCACCGCCTCCTCGTCCACCTGCCCCGCGAGCCCGTCGGCGAGCGTCGGCGCGTTAGGGATGTGGACCAGCCGGCCGGCGGCGACCGAGCGGGCCATCGCGTCGGTGGTCACGCCCTGCGCGCCGACGATCCGCACGTGCGGGGCGACGCGCCGCAGGAAGCTCCCGATCCCGCCGAGCAGTCCGCCGCCGCCGACGCACACGACCATCGACGCCAGCGTCGGCAGCTCGCTCACCACCTCGAGCGCCACCGTCCCCTGGCCGGCGACGAGGTGCTCGCCCAGGCACGGGTCGACGAACCGCGCGCCGTGCTCGGCGGCGTGGCGCTGGGCGCGCGCGTGCGCCTCGTCGTAGTTGGGCGCGTCGTCGTTCACGGTCGCGCCCTGCTCGGCGATGCCGCGCTTCTTCACCTGCGGCGCCGTGCGCGGGACGTAGATGGTGGCGGGCGTGCGGAAGTGCCGCGCCGCGTACGCCACGCCCAGCCCGTGGTTGCCGGCCGAGGAGGCGACGACGCCGCGCGCGCGCTCGGCGTCGCTCATCGCGGCCAGGGTGTTGAACGCGCCGCGGATCTTGAACGAGCCGGTGAGCTGCTCGTTCTCGAGCTTGAGGTAGACGTCGCCCCCGGCGAGGCGACTGAGCCCCGCCGAGCGGCGGAGCGGCGTGCGGCGGGCGACGCCGGCGATCCGCCGGGCGGCCGCGAAGACGTCGATGGCGCGAAGGTCGACAAACATGGAGGGTAATGTACGCCTCCCTTCGCCTCAGCGGCGATGCTGTTTGTCACGTGCGCTCTGCTCTTCGTCCGCGTTCTATGGCGGCCCCGCGGCCTCGCCCGCAGACTACGCCAGGCTTCCGGCCACACACTTCCATCCCCTACGCGCTTCACGTCCCACCGCAGGAGGAACCGTGCGCAGCTCTACTGTCAGACTTCTTGGCCTCTGCAGCCTTCTCGCCGCCGGAGTCATGGCGGCCTGTGACGACGACAACGATCCGGTGACGCCGGCCGCCCGTCCGACGCGGTTCGTAGCGAACATGGCGAACGCGAACGAGATCCCGGTCGCGACGCCTGCGGCCCCGTCCAGCGGCACGGCGACGTTCGAGTACACCGGCGCCAACACGATGACGTTCCGCATCGTCGCGAACTCGGCGATCACCAACGTCAACAACGGGCACATCCACATCGGGACGGTCGACAACAACGGCGGCGTCATCGTCCCCTACTTCCCGACCAAGACCCCGGCCGTCTCGTACACCGCGGGCCAGGAGATCGCCTCGGGGACGATCACCAACGCCTCGGTCTCGGCGATCAACAGCCGGCCGGCGATCACGGTGGATTCGCTCCGGACGCTGATGGAGAAGGGCGTCGTCTACTCGAACATCCACACGAGCGCCTTCACGGGCGGTGAGATGCGCGCGCAGATCGTCCCCGCCCCGTAACTCATCGTCGGCAGGCGCACGCGCTTCGGCGTTCGGCAGTACGGAAGAACCGTCGGTTCGCCTCAGTGTCAGGTGTCGGGCTGTAGGGGGGGGTGTAAGGCTCCGGGTGCCAGGTTCTCCTCCGGCCTGGTCCGGGCACCCGATGCCTGGCACTGGGGCACCACGCCGCTCTCGCGGCGACGCCATGCGCGGGTAGTGGGTCAGTTCGAGGGCAGCCGCCGCGACGGCAACAGCAACGACAACGGCATTTTGACAGGATGCACAGGATGGTGGACAGGATGCGGGCCCCGGGAGGCCTCCCGAGCGGTCCTCATCCTGTTCACCATCCTGTGCATCCTGTCAAAATGCCGTT
>Ga0126308_10000313_pt1 | contig 15058 bp, 12 predicted proteins | sample Plot55_FD_92533 | JGI IMG/M metagenome (GOLD analysis project Ga0126308, IMG submission 92533) | Serpentine soil microbial communities from UC McLaughlin Reserve, CA, USA - Plot55 | ecosystem: Environmental > Terrestrial > Soil > Grasslands | place: USA: UC McLaughlin Reserve, Lake County... | reverse complement strand
GCCCCGTCATGGTGGACAGGCGCCCCGCCGGCGGTAGACTCCGAGCCGGCGCCCGTGCGTCCGTTCCCCCGATCCGGCAGGCCCGCGTGGACACCCTCGACACCATCCGGCATCTCTTCGCCTACGACGAGTGGGCGAACCACGAATCGCTCGCGTCGCTCCGCCAGGGCACCGCCGACGCGCTGGCGCCACCCCCGCCGCGGGCACTGCGCCTCATGGCGCACATCGTCGCGGTCGAGTGGCTGTGGCTCTCCCGCATCCTCGGCCAGCCGTCGCCCCTGCCCGTGTGGCCGGAGCTGGACGCGGCGGAGTGCGCCGACCGGATGGGAGCGGTCGAGTCGCGCTGGCGCGCGCTGCTCGCCGCGCTCGACGACGAGGCGCTGGCGCGCGAGGTGTCGTACGTGAACTCGAAGGGCGAGCAGTGGACCAACAGCGTGCGGGACATCCTCCTGCACACCGTCATGCACTCCGTCTACCACCGCGGCCAGCTCGCCGCCGACGTGCGCGCGTCGGGCAGCGAGCCGGCGTACACGGATTACATCGAGGCGGTGCGCCGGGGGATGCTGGTCGAGTAGGGCGCGGGATGCGGGACGCGGGATGCGGGACGCGCCGGGAGGGTCTGGTGGCGCCGGGGACGTCGCCCGGCCGGGACGAGGGAGGGGCGTCGCGCGCGACGCCCCTCCGGCATCCCGATCATGAACCGCCCCACCGCCAACCCGACCCTCCCCGCGCATCCCGCATCCCGCATCCCGCATCCCGCATCCCGCATCCCTACTTCACCACCCGCGCGATCGCCCCCAGCGATGCGAGGAGCGTCAGGTCGGACTCGGGGGCCCAGTCGGTCACCCAGCGGATCGTCTGCTGGAGCCAGCCCGCGTCAGGCGGGGTGCCGCTCTCGAGGGCGGCCAGGCGCGCGGTCTCCAGCTCGGCGCGGAGGTGGGCAAGCTGCGGGGCGGCGGAGTCGCCGCTCATCGTCGCCATCCCCTTCGACGCGGCGCGGTCCACCGCGCGGATCGCCCGCTCGAACGCGGCGTCGAGGTCCGTGTTCAGCCGCTCCACCCGCGGCCCGCGGTGCCGGGGGCCGGCCGCCAGTCCACCTGCGCGGCGGCGGTGCCGTCCTCCTGGCGCTGCGCCCACTTGAAGAAGACGACCGTCATCACGCCGTAGAAGAAGAGTCCGCCCGGGACCCACATGATCAGCCCGCCGATGTGCTGGTCGGTGAGCGGGGAGATCCCCCAGATGCGCGGCGCGCTGGCGTAGGCGGGGTAGAGCACCTGGTCGGCCATCGCGATGTAGATCGACACGATCGACATCGGGATCACCATCAGGAAGCAGTACAGCATCTGCCCCGGGTAGGCGAGCCGCGGCAGCTCCGGAAGTGGGCTGAGCAGCGGCCACCACATGAGCACCGCCGTCGCCAGGAACATCAGGTGCTGGACGATGTGCACCCAGTGGAAGCGCATCGCCAGCCCGTACACCGGCGGCAGGTGCCACACCGCGACGACGAGGTTGAACAGGACGAAGCAGGTCACCGGCTTCGTGAGCGCGCGCGCGACCGCCTCGATCCGCCGGTCGGCGTGGAGGACCGGGCGCAGCATCCCGCCCGGCGTGCCCCCCACGAGCAGCGGCGCCACCACCAGCGCGAGCAGCAGGTGCTGCACCATGTGCGCGCTGAAGAGGAACGAGTCGCTGAGGTCGTGCAGCGGCCCGTTCAGCGAGAGGAAGAGGACCGTTAGGCCGAGAAAGAACGCGACGCGCTGACCCGGAGACGGGATGCGGGACGCGGGACGCGGGATGAACTGCTCCGGGATAGCCTGTCCTGAGCGAAGCGAAGGATCCCGGGGCAGTTCATCCCCCATCCCCCTTCCCCCATCCCGCTTTCCCGCCCACCAGTACAGCCCCGCCAGCGCCGCGATGCCGACGACCGTGCTCGGGTGCACGGTCCAGCGCGTCCAGTCGATCTGCGCGATCGGGTGGAGCAGTGCCAGCAGCGCCAGCGGCGCCAGCGGCGCCAGCGGCGCCAGCGGGAGTCCTGCCATGCCGCGTCGGCGCTCCTCAGGTCAGCAGGCCGAGCCTGACGGCCAGCTTGCCGAAGAGGAAGAGCAGCCCCATGAGCGTTCCCGCCGCGATCAGGAGCGGGCCGACGAAGAGCGAGCGGAAGAGCTTGTGGTCGTACTTCAGGTGCATGTAGAACATGACCACGATCGCGAACTTGAGCGCCGACAGCGCCAGCAGCAGCGGCACGAACAGCTTGGTCTTGGTGAAGCCCGGGATGTAGTAGACCCAGACCTCGATGACCGTGATGAGGGTGAGGATCACGCCGACCTTGACGTAGGTCCCCGCCGTCGGGTGCTCGGGGTGGAAGGTCGGGTTGCCGTGCTGGTCCACACCGTGGCCGGTGGCGTGCACGTCGTGCGAGACCGACGTGCCGGCGGCCGTGCCGGCGGCGGACGCTGGGAGATTCGGAGAGTGGGCCATCGCCTCGGGCCGTCGTCGGCTACTGGATGAGGTAGACCAGCGTGAAGATCGCGATCCAGACCACGTCGACGAAGTGCCAGTAGAGCGCGGCCAGGTCGACGTTGAGGGCGTCGCGGGGGCGCAGCCCGCGCTTCATGTCGATCGCGAGCAGCGTGCAGAGCCAGATCACGCCCGCGGTCACGTGCGCGCCGTGGAAGCCCGTGAGGGTGAAGAAGGAGGAGCCGAACAGGTTGCTGCGGATGGTCAGCCCCTCGTGCACGAACGACGTGAACTCGTACGCCTGGAAGAGCAGGAAGGTCGTCCCGAAGAGCGCCGTCATGAACAGCCAGAGCTTCGACGAGCCGATGATCCCGCCGCCGCCGCGGGCGCGGTACTCGTCCCTGTTCACGACCGCGTTGTGCGCGAGCACCATGAACAGCGACGACATCAGCAGGCAGAACGTCGACGCGGAGGTCACCGGGATGTTCAGGATCGGTCGGAACAGCTCGGCCGGCGCGCATCCGGCGATCGGGCCGTCGGAGGTGACGTTGGTCGCCCGGCACCAGAACTCGTGCGGGTAGGGGCCGACGAGGCTCCGCCCCTTGTAGATCAGGTACGTGGAGATGAGCGACGCGAAGAGCATGCACTCCGAGCCGATCAGCGCCCAGATGGCGACCTTGCGATTGTCGAGCCCCGTCGTGGTGTAGTGACCGGTGGTGCCGTGGCTCTCACTCGCCGAGGTCATCGGGGTGGCGACTTCCATTAGTGGTGCTCCTCCAGGGGCATCGTGAGCCACGCGTAGAGCGAACCGACGAACAGCACGGCGCCGGAGAGGACGACGGTGAAGAAGACCGGCATCGAGATGTGCTTGGTCGTCATCCCGCCGACCATCAGCGTGAGCGCGGCGGCGGCGACGAGCGGCTTGACCGTGGGCGTCGGCATCGGGATGCCGAGCTGCGCGGCGGTGGGCCACCCGTGCTCGATGTGCATCGGCGCCTCGATCGGGTTCCGCGTGCGGTCCTGCGTCAGGCCGCCGCCCTTCGTGTGCGCGACGTCCTTGCCGCCGACGTCGACCTCGAGCGCCTTCTCACCCTCTCGGCTGTGGGGCACGTGCCGGGTGAGCTCGGGGGACTTGAGGTCCCACAGCGGGTAGCGCGAGGTCACCCGCGGCAGCTCGGCGAAGTTGTACTCCGGCGGCGGCGACGGGATCGACCACTCGAGCGTCGGCGCGCCCCAGGGGTCGTTGCCGACGATCACGCCGCGCCGGCGGCTCACGAAGAAGTTGTACATGAAGACGATGCTCGACAGGAACAGGATGTAGTAGCCGATCGTCGACAGCCGGTTGAAGAAGTCCCAGCCCTGGCCCGAGTCGTACGTGTAGATGCGGCGCGGCATCCCGAGCAGCCCCGAGAAGTGCATCGGGAAGAAGACCAGGTTGCCGCCGATGAAGTTGATCCAGAAGTGGATCTTCCCCAGCCGCTCGTCCATCGCCCGCCCGAACATCTTCGGGTAGTAGTAGTACACGCCGGCGAACAGCCCCATGATCGAGCCGCCGAACAGCACGTAGTGGAAGTGGGCGACGATGAAGTACGTGTCGGTCTGCTGGAGGTCGGCGGGCGGGGAGGCGTGCATGATCCCCGAGATGCCGCCGATCACGAACATCGCCACCAGGCCGATGGCGAACATGTTCGCGGTCGTGAAGCGGATCGCGCCGCCGTAGAGGGTCGAGATCCAGTTGAAGATCTTCACGCCGGTCGGGATGGCGATCAGCATCGTCGTCAGGCTGAACACCGTGTCGGCGATCGGCCCGAGGCCGGTCGCGAACATGTGGTGGGCCCAGACGCCGAAGCCGAGGAAGCCGATCAGGATCGTCGCGTACACCATCACCGGGTAGCCGAAGATCCGCTTCCGCGAGAACGTCCGGATGATGTCGGAGATCAGGCCGAACGCGGGGCTGCTGCGGATGTAGACCTCGTGGTGCCCGATCACCCAGAACAGGTGCTGCCAGAGCAGCGGGTCGCCGCCGGCGGCGGGGGTGTAGAAGTTCGTGCCGAAGAAGCGGTCGAACTGGAGGAAGACGAGCGCGATCGTGATCGCCGGGAAGGCGAGGATGATCAGGAACTGGGTGACGAACGCGTTCCAGGTGAACAGCGGCATGCGCATCAGGCTCATGCCCGGGGCGCGCATGTTGATGATCGTCGTCAGGAAGTTGAAGCCGGCGGCGAGCGACGAGATGCCGATGATCTGGAGGCCGAGCACCCAGAAGTCGATGTGCAGCCCCGGGGAGTACTGGCGCGTCGTCAGCGGCGCGTAGCCGAACCAGCCGGCGTCGGGCGCGGCGTTGAAGAAGATCGGCAGCGAGATGAACAGCCCGCCGAGCAGGTAGACCCAGTAGCTGAAGGCGTTGAGCCGCGGGAAGGCGACGTCGCGGGCGCCGATCTGGAGCGGGATCAGAAAGTTGAAGAACGCCGACGACAGCGGCATGATCGCGAGGAAGACCATCGTCGTGCCGTGCATCGTGAAGAGCTGGTTGTACACCTCGGCGCTCACGAGCTTGCCGTTCGGGCCGATCAGCTGCGTCCGCATGATCCCCGCCTCGATCCCGCCCCAGAGGAAGAAGAACAGGGACGTGTAGAGGTAGAGCACGCCGATGCGCTTGTGGTCCACCGTGGAGAGCCAGCTCCAGATGCCGCCCCGGTAGAGCTCCGGTCCGACCGTTGCTGCCGGCGGCGCGGTGGGAATTGCTGCGGCTGTCGTTGCCATTACAGAGATTCTCCGAGTTCGGTCGATTCCTGGCCGAGGGCCAAGCCACGTCGTGATGCACGCAGGGGCGAGGCAGGCCTCGCCCCTACCGTTTTATTTCAACGCCTGCAGGTACGCCACGATGTCGGCGATGTCCTGGTCGGACAGCCCTGCGCCGGCGACGGTCGTCTTGCGGACGGGGTCGAACTGCTTGCTGCCGAGCGCGGGCATGTAGGAGCCCGGCTTCATCGCCGGCGAGTTCTTGATCCAGCGGGCGAGGTGGCGCGTGTCGTTCGGGTAGAGCCCGGCGGCGATCGTGGTGCGGCTGCCGACGTGCGTCAGGTTCGGGCCCTGCGCGCGGTCGTCGGGGATGATCTGCATCTCGCCCTTGATCACGTGGCAGGTGAGGCAGGGCGCCCGCCCGAGGTTCGTGACGATCGCGCGGCCGCGACCCGGGTCGCCGGTGAGGGTCTCGTCGAACGTCAGGCCGCCCGGGAGCGGCGTGTGCGGCACGGCGTAGTTCGGGAGCTGCTCGCGCGGGAACACGTAGCCGCCGACCGGCGCGGTGGTCGCCGCGGCCGGTGTGGGCGCCGGCGTCGTGCCGGGCTGGGCGCCCGCGGCACCGGCCGGCGGCGTGGCGGGCGGCGCGGCGGGCCGCGTAGCGGCGGGCGCCTGGGCAAGCGCGCCCGCGCTCGCGGTCGTCGTCAGGCCGTGCGCCGCGTGCGGGTTCGACGCGAGCGTCACGCTGGTCGCCGGAATCAGCTGCGTGGACGCGTCCGCGGTGCGGCGGCCGGTGGCGGGGGGCGGGGGCACCGGCGCGCCGGGCACGCCCGCCCCGGGCGGCGGGGGCGGCCCGAAGACCGCCGTGGCGACCTGATGCTGCGCCCAGCTCGCGAACTGCTCCTGCGTGACGACGAAGGTGCGGAACTTCATGTTGGCGTGCGACGCGCCGCAGTACTCGTTGCAGGTGCCGTTCAGCGCCTTCCCCGCCACCGAGTCCACCGGCGTGAACCAGAGGTAGTTCGTGTGGTTCGAGATCAGGTCGCGCTTGCCACCGAGCCGCGGGATCCAGAACGAGTGCAGCACGTCGCGCGTCTTGAGCGCGAAGTTGACCGTGCGACCGGCGGGCAGGTACAGCTCGTTCGCGGTGATCAGCGTGTCGACCTTGCCGTTCGCGCGGCGGGCCGTGTACTCCGGGTAGCGGAACTCCCACCACCACTGATGCCCGATCACCTCCACCTGGAGCGCGTTCGGCACCGCCTTGGCTTGCGTGCGGAAGATCGCGCGGACGGTGGGGACAGCGATGAAGACGAGGATGAGCGCCGGGATCGCGGTCCAGATGATCTCGAGCGTCGTGTTGCCGTGCACGTGCTCGGGGTCCCGCTGCCCTTCACGCCGGCGGTAGCGCACCAGCGTGTACACGAGCATCGCCTCGACGAGGATGAACACCAGCGTCCCCAGGAAGATCAGGCGATCGAACAGACTGTCGATCGCCACGTTGAACTCGCTGGTGTGCTGGAACGTCGAGTTCGGGTACTGGTCCGATGCGGCGGTGCACGCGGCGGCGAGCGCCAGCAGCGCGAGTGGCAGCAGCACCGGCAGGAGTCGCCGGCGTGAGCGGGAATTCACGACCATGCCAATTCCTTTGATACCGGCGTGGTGATGAGGGCGCCGCGGCGCGGCGCACCAAAGGTACCTCACGGCACCGGGAACCTACCCGGGCACTAGAGGGAAATCAACGGGAACAAGTGTCGCGAACGGCACACCGCGCGGCAGTGTGTCACGCGCCGCCCGCGTCAGCGTCCTCCTCGATCATGTGCTTCTCCTTCACCTTGTTCTGGGCGATCTCGAGCGCCGTGCGGATGTGCGCCACCGACTCTCGCAGCGCGCGCAGCTTCAGCTGCTCGCTCCCGCCGCGCCCGGCGACGAGCAGCATCCCCGAGACCTGATCGGCGATGATGCCGAACTGTCCCTTGAGCAGCCCGACCATCGGCGTCGCCGCGCGCTTTACCTGCTGGGCCGTGAAGCTGCCCCCCTGCTTGCTCTTCATCTCGACCGCCATGCGCTCGACGAGGCCGTGCACCCGCTGAAGCTGCGCCAGTGCTTCCTCGATCGTCTTGAGCTTCTGCGTTCCGGCGCCGTCGAGCTGCTTACCAGCCATCTGCGGAAGAGTTGATTGAGGGGACTGCTACGCGGCACGGCCGCGTGAGGGACCCTTCGCTGCCCTGAGCGCAGCGAAGGAGCCTGCCCTGAGCCTGTCGAAGGAGCCTGCCCTGAGCGCAGCGAAGGGTCCCGTAGTTCACCGCACGCGCTCCATCCTCGAGTTCTCCCGCCGCTCGCGGCCGGCGCGCGTCTGCGGGGTGCCGTCCAGCTCCACCACGTCCGCGGTGAAGCCGCACTGGCCCGCGAACAACTCGGCGCCGATGCCGTAGGCGTCGACCGGGACGCCCTCCTCCTCGAAGTGGCGGATCTTCTCCACCGTGAAGCCGCCCGACGCGAGGATCTTTATGTCGCCCAAGCCTTCGGCGTCCAAGGCGTTGCGCACGTTCCAGACCAGTTGCGGGTTCACCCCCGCCGGCGGGAAGTCTCCCATCAGCGGAATGATCGACCGGTCCACCAGGTGCTCGGACGTCGCCACGTGCACGCCCCACAGCCGACCGTCCAGCGCGCGCGCGACCTCCACCGACGTGCGCACGGCGTCGTTCTCGTAGTCCACCGGCGCGATCACCTGCACGCCCTCCCCCGCGTGCTCCGCGAAGCGGCGGGCGGCCTCGACCGTGCTCCCGCCCATCACCGCGATCAGCGAGTGCGGCACCGCGGCGATCGACGGCGCGTTGCGACCCGCCGCCGGCGCCTCGCTCCACATGTTGGTCGCGCCGCCGATGCGCGCGGCGTGCGCGTCGCCCGGCTGCACGAGCCAGTGGTCGTGGCGCGAGGGGAACACCATGATCGACTTCGGGCGCGCGGCGTCCACGAAGCGGCTAGCGTTCGTGCTCACCTTCGTGCGCCGAGCCAGCACGCCCAGGCAGAGGGAGATGAGGTGCGCGAAGGCGGTGTACTCCCCCTCCAGCGTCATCACCGTCTCCCACTCGTCCACCCGGTCGCCGTCGTGCAGCGCGTGCACGGTGAGCGCGCTCCACTCCTCGACGCCGAGCTTCAGGATCGCGATCGCCTCGTCCGTGCCCGCCATGATGCCGCGGCACTCGGCGGAGATCTGCACCACGACTTTCGGCGGCCGCCCCTCGGCGCCGCTGGCCGCGCCGGTCGCGAGCAGGATCTCGCGGGCGCGGACGATCGATCGCTCGGAGTAGGCGCCCCCGCGGATCTTGTCGACGTCCAGTGTGAACGCGCTCGGGTCGAGCCGCTTTCGTCGTCGGGGAGGCATCTGGTGCGCGGGGTGGCCGTCGGGGAGAGTGTGGAGATTAACCCGGCGACACGGGATGCGGGATGCGTGTCATCCCGTAGAGCCCGCCCTGAGCGCAGCAACGGGCGGGTGCGTGTCGGCACTCACGTCCGCGACCCGCCGCCCATCACAGCGGCGCGGCCGAGACCGCCAGAGCGTAGGGAACGGACCAGGACCGGTGTCGGATGTCCGGTGCCCAAAGCTCGCTACCGCACGACCGCGCAAGGAGGCGCAGTGCATGGAGTCAACCGTCGTCGCGACCTTCCGATCCCTCCTCGCCCGCGAGCTGACGCAGCGCGGCGCGGACCTGGGGCTCGACCCCGCCCTCGTCTCGGTGGAGTACGTGCTCAACTGGGGCGGCTTCGTCAACCACTCGTTTCGGGCCAGCGACGGGCTGATCGTACGCCACCTGAAGCTGGCCGCGGAGCCCGAGGCCCGGCAGGCGCTCTGGCGGTGGCGGGCGGTGCACGACCTCCTGGAGCACCGCTATCACGCGCCGCGGATGGTGGGGTGGGTGACGCTCCCCGAGACGGAGGTCGCGGGGCCCGTGTTCCAGTGGATCGACGGCAGCACGCCCGACCCAATCCCGCGCGAGCTGCTCGCTCGCATCCTGCCGATGGTCCGTCGCCTCCACCATGACGGCGAGCTGCGCGAGCGGGTCGGCGCGCCGGATGACGGCGCAACCGGCACGGCATCGTGCGCGGACGTCTACCGCCGCACCTTCGGACTCCGCCTCGCCGAGGACCTGCGCACCGTCGCCGAGCAGCAGCCGCCGTTCGTGACCGCCGAGCGGCTGGCGTGGATGCGCGACGAGTCCGAGCAGCTGTCGCGCGCGGTGGCGGGCGCGGCGGCGTTCCAGGAGCCCGCCGACAGCCCGACCCACGGCGACCTCTGGTCGAACAACCTGCTCCTGACGCCGGCGGGCGAGTGGTTCGTGCTCGACTGGGACGACCTCGCCCTCGGCGACCCGGCGCTCGACCTCGCAATGCTGCTCGGCCCGTCGCCGCGCCGCGTTCGTCAGGCGGACGCGCGCGACGCCGGCGACCTCGCGCCCCCGCTGCGCGAGCGCCTCGAGCTCTACGCCCGCGCCACGCTGCTCGACTGGGCGGTGGACTCCCTCGCCGACTACATCGACGCCGACGCCTCCCCCGAGCACCGCGACCGCGTCCGCGCCGAGAAGGAGCGCGTGCACCGGGAGGCGGTGCGGGCGTACGAGGAGCGGTACGGCTGATGCGTCAGGGCCGACTCGTCACGGCCACAGCGCGACGAGCCGGAGCGCGTTCACCCGGGAGAAGCGGTCGGACTTGCCCTGGAGCACGCGGACGCTCTCGGCAGAGCATCTGCACCACGTCGTCGGCGCGCGTGAACTTCGGATACTTCGTGCGGCTGTACCCGGTGGCGTCGAGCGGCACGTCGACGTAGTGCCACCTGCCGTTCGACCAGTTCCGCGGGGGCCGCGGTGGACGCCGCGGGCGCGTCGTCGGTCGGGCACATTGGGCGATTGCACCTGGATCGGGTTGGACGGCGACTCTCGCTAGGCGATGGCGTGCGGCGTCGGCGCAGCGCCGCCCGGCGGCGGGACCATCTCGAAGCGCACCACCCGCGGCCGGACGTCGGTCAGGGCGGCGCCGTGCAGGGTGTAGCCGGCCGCCACCCAGCCCCGCGCGTCCGGGTCGTGGCGTCGGCAGGTGACGTAGTCGCCCCACCGGGCATCGCTGTGCGAGCCGTTCGCCGTGCCACGGAGCACCCACTTCGCGGGCGCCGCGGCGGCGTTCAGCGCGCCGACCACGTGGCCAGGATGGCTCGCGCCGCCGCCGCGGAAGAGCGAGATGCCCGCGTCCCCCTGGTCGTTGGTCGCGGCGTCCGGATACGAGTAGGCGACGCTGCTGCTCCAGATGTCCGGCTCGTCCACCACCTGCTTCGTGACTTCGTCCAGCCGCACCACGCGCACGTACGGGTTCGGGCGAGCATTCGGGCCCGTGGTGCCGGCGGCGGTGAGCGCGTTCGCGGACCACATGAAGCCGATGCGGCCGCGCCCGACCCAGCCGCCGGTCATGCGGTCGTCGCAGCGGCTCAGCCAGTTGACGCCGCTCGGCGTCTGCGACAGGTACGGGCCGGTGTTCCAGGGGGAGACGGGGATGTCCTGCGTGCCGACGGCGGTGGAGTTCTCGGGCCAGGAGAACAGGCGGATCTGGCTCTGCGAGGAGTCGTTGCTCGCGAAGTACATTACGCTCGTCGCGCCCTGCGTGCAGCGGGGCGAGCCGTCGGTCGTCGTGTCGAAGTAGTCGTACGACAGGTTGCCGCCGGCGCGCAGCTGGGCGAGCGGCAGCCTCAGCACGACCGCCCGCACCCACGGCGACTGCGACGACTGGGGCGCGCGGTACACGTTCGACGCGATGTACAGGAAGTTGTCCGACAGCGCCGCATGGTTGAAGTCGAACCACTGGTTCGTCCACGTCGCGTCCACCTGGTCCGGCTGGAAATCCCACCAGTGCCACACGTTGCCGCCGAGCGCCGGGCCGACGTTCACCGCCACGCGCAGCACGTTCGTGCCGCCCTGCTCGCTGTACTGGAGCAGCCAGACCATCATGGTCTGCGAGGGCGCGTACATCACCGTCTGGTCGCAGCAGAAGCCCTTGCCGGCCGCGGGCAGGAACGTGTTGGGGTCCACGAACGTCCACGCCGCGCCGCCGCCGGTCGACTGCGACGCGTACCAGTTGCCGGTGACGAAGACCTGCTGTCCCGACCACCCGACGCTCGGCTCGCCGACGGTGGAGGTGGCGCCGTTCCCGGTGCCGGCGCCGCTGAGCGCGATGTTCGACAGGATCTTGATGGGCGACATGCGATGTGGGCTCGGTGGAAGGTGCGCGAGGGCGCTACTGCGTCCCACCCGGCGGCGGAGTGCCCTCGTCCTCCGCCTCCGATGGTTCCTCGCACTCGGTCTCCTCGACGCTCGGCGGCGGGGGCGGCGCCAGGTCGGCCATCGCGAACCCGGGCGGCGCACCCTGGCGCGGCGGGCCAGGCGGGCGGCGGGTCGGCCGCAGCGCATCCTGCCGCGCCTGCGCGCGGTTCGCCGCGGCGTCGGGCGGCTCGCGGTCCATCGCCATCGGGCCGGCCGGCTGCTCGCGCTTCTTCGCCTGCCCGGCGGTGCCCGACTTCGTCTCGACCTCGTCGTTCTCGGCCATGTGCCCTCCCGGATCACGTCACGAGACATGGACGGCCAGCGCCGCCCGATTTCCCACGCTCGCGGCGACGCGGATGATGCCGATGATGCGGACGCCGCGCGAGCGGACTCAGTCCGTCCGCAGCGCCACCATCGGGTCCACCTTCGTCGCGCGCCGCGCCGGGACGTAGCTGGCGAGGGCGGCGACGACCAGCAGCGTGGCCACCACGCTGCCGAAGATCGCCGGGTCGGTGGGCTTCACGTCGAAGAGGAGCGAGGCGGCGAGCGGGCCCAGGGCCAGCGCGGCGGCCACGCCGATGCCCACGCCGACGAGCGTCACGCGGAGCCCCTGGCCGACGACGAGCCGGAGCACGTCGCCGCGCTGGGCGCCGAGCGCCACGCGGACGCCCATCTCGTGCGTGCGCTGGCTCACGCCGTACGCGATCACGCCGTACAGCCCCACCGCGGCGAGCACGAGCGCCAGCAGCCCGAAGGCGCCGAACATCGCCGAGCCGAGTCGCCACGGGCGCATCTCGCCGTCGAGCAGGGAGCGCAGCGGGACCACGTCCGCGTAAGGCAGGTTCGGCGCGGCGCCCTGCATCTCGCGCTGGAGCGCCGCGACGAGGCTGCCCGGGTCGCGGCCGGCCGCCGGCCTGACGAACAGCACGCGCGACGTCAGGAATGACGCGGCCGCCTGGCTCAGCGGCACGTAGTACTGTACCACCTCGCGCTCGACGATGCGCTGCCGCCGCGCGTTCTCGGCGACCCCCACGACCTCGCTGCACGGCGCGGTGTCGCTGCCGATCCGCATGCACTTGCCGAGCGCGTCCTGCCCCGGCCAGTAGAGGCGGGCGATCGACTCGTTCACGACGACGACGCGGGGCGCGCCGGGCTGGTCGTCGGCGTCGGTGAAGCCGCGGCCGCGCAGGATGCGCGTGCCCATCGTCGCGAACCACCCCGGCGTGACGCCGTTGATGTACGGGCCGCCGTCGGCGAGGCTCGGCAGCGAGTCCAGCCCCGGCACGCGGAGGTCGACGGCGTACGACGAGGAGAAGGGGAGGGAGACGCCGACCGCGGCGGCGGCCACGCCCGGCATCGTGCGGACGCGCTCCTCCATGCGCCGGTAGAGCGCGTCCACCGCCGGCGGCTTGTAGCCCACGCTGGCGAGGTTCATCCGCGCCACGAGCACGCGGTCGGTGTCGATCCCGAGCCGGAGCGCGCTCACGTTGCGCAGGCTGCGCACGAAGAGCCCGGTGCCGACGAGCAGCACCACGCAGAGCGCCGATTGCAGCACCAGCAGCGCGATGCGCGTGCGGCCGTGCTGCGCGGTGGACCCCCGGGCGCCCTGCTTGAGCGCGGCGACCAGCTCCGGGCGGCTCGCCTGGAGCGCGGGCACGAGTCCCGTCGCGAGGCCGGCGAGCAGGGTGGCCGCGGCCGTGAAGGCGAGGACGCGCGCGTCCACCGGCTTGTCCGCGAAGTCGACGCCGGCGAAGAGCGCGGCGCGCATCAGGTCGCCGCCCCAGTACGTCACGAGCAGCGCGGCCGCGCCGCCGAGCGCGGCGAGCACCATGCTCTCGGCCACCAGCTGCGCGACCAGGCGCCGCCGGCTGATGCCGAGCGCCAGCCGCACCGCAATCTCCCGCCGGCGGCTCGCGCCGCGCGCCAGCAGCAGGTTCGCCACGTTCGCGCAGGCAATCAGCAGCACCAGGATCGAGACGCCGCCGAGGAGGCGCGAGACGGTCAGCACCGGCGTCTCGTCCTCCTGCTTTCGCAGGACGGCGCTCTTCGGCGGCTGCACCGGGCGCAGCTCGGCGCGGAAGCCGGGGTCGTAGCTCGCCCAGTCGGGGTTGCCGGCGCGCATTGCCGCGGTGGCTTGCGCCTGCGCCTGCTCGCGCGAGACGCCGGCCCGCGGGCGCGCCACCACCTCCATCCAGAGCATGTTGCGTTCGCGCGCCCAGGCGTCGGTGCTCCCGGCGCGCAGGCGGGTGCTGGCGGTGATCGGGAGCCAGAGGTCGGGCGCGGAGCCGCCGAGCCCGGCGAACCCCCGCGGCGCGACGCCGACGATGGTGTATCGCTCGGCGCCGAGCTGGATCGCCTGCCCCACGGCGGCGCGGTCCGCGGCGAGCTGCCGGCGCCAGAAGGCGTCGCCGACCACGACCACCGGGGCGCCGGCCGGGAGCTGGTCCTCGTCGGGCCGGAAGAAGCGGCCGAGCGCGGGGCGCACGCCTAACGTGGCGAAGTAGCCGGCGCTCACGAGCTGGGCGCGGACGGGGCGCGCGTCGGGCCCGAGGCCCAGGGTGAGCGACTGCGGGTAGGCGTAGGCGGCGACGTGCTCCAGCCCGGGCGCGTTGTCGCGCAGGTCGGTGTAGACCGGGTACGAGACGGTGGGCCCCCTGGACTCCTGGCCGCCGAACGCCCGCACCGACAGCACGCGCATCAGGCGCTCCGGGTCGCTCACGTGCGCCGGCGGTCGCAGGAACGCCCGGTCGACGACGCCGAACATCGTGGCGTTCGCGCCGATCCCGAGCGCGAGCGTGAGCGTGACGACGGCCGCCAGCCCCGGCGAGCGGAACACGCTCCGGGCGGCGTAGCGGAGGGTGGAGACGGCCGATTCCATCATGCGGACGACCTCGCGAAGTGGCGGGGGGCCACGCCGGTATAGTAAGCGGCGGGATGGAGGGATGAAGGGATGAAGTGCTGAAGTGCTAGAGACCCGCGCCGTTCATCCCTCCATCCCTCCATCCCTCCATCCCTCAGCTCTTCACCACCGCCTGCTCCCCGGTCCGCCGCGGCGCCACCATCGCGTCGGGGTTCAGGGCCCGGTCCACCTCCTCACGCGTCATCAGGCCGCGGTCGAGGATGATCTGGTAGACGCTGCCGCCGGTCTCGAGCGCTTCCTTGGCGATCCGGGTACAGGTCTCGTAGCCGAGGATCGGGACGAGCGCGGTGATGATGCCGATCGAGTGCTCGACGAAGAAGCGCATCCGCGCCGGGTTGGCGGTGATGCCGTCGACGCACTTCTGGCGGAGGACGACGCAGGCGTTGCGGAGCTGCGTGATGCCGCCGAGGATGCGGTAGGCGATCACCGGCTCGAAGACGTTGAGCTGGAGCTGCCCCGCGCCGGCGGCGAGCGTCACCGTGATGTCGCCGCCGATGACGTCGAAGCAGACCTGGTTCACCACCTCGGGGATGACCGGGTTCACCTTGCCGGGCATGATCGACGAGCCGGGCTGCATGGGCGGCAGGTTGATCTCGGCGAGTCCGGTGCGCGGGCCGGAGCTCAGCAGGCGCAG
>Ga0126308_10000312_pt1 | contig 15070 bp, 7 predicted proteins | sample Plot55_FD_92533 | JGI IMG/M metagenome (GOLD analysis project Ga0126308, IMG submission 92533) | Serpentine soil microbial communities from UC McLaughlin Reserve, CA, USA - Plot55 | ecosystem: Environmental > Terrestrial > Soil > Grasslands | place: USA: UC McLaughlin Reserve, Lake County... | reverse complement strand
CGTCGAGTGGCCGAGCGCGAACAGCGTCACGTAGACGCCGATGTCCTTCAGCCGGTAGAGGAAGAAGATGACGCCGAGCAGGAAGAGCAGGTGGTCGTACCCGGTCACCATGTGCTTGGCGCCCAGATATGCGAACGGGATCAGCCGGACGCCCTCGGTCTCCTGGATGTAGCCCTTGTCGCCCGCGGTGACGCCGTGCGCCAGCGCGTCGGCGGGCACGAAGAGCAGCGCCAGCAGGACGGCGGCGGCGAGCGCGATCGCGAGCGGGCGCGCCGGGGTGCGGTCAATCTCATCGTTCTCCTCTCCACTGTGCCTTACGAGTACCGTGTCGATCCGCCGGCCGTCCATGTCCACTACCTCGAACCGCAGCCCGCCGAAGTCGGCGTGCTCGCCCGGCTTCGGCAGGTGGCCGAGTCTGGCCATCACCAGACCCGCGACCGTGCGGTAGCCGCGGCGGTCGTCCGCCGGCAGGTCGAGCTTGAAGATCGCCTCGACGTCCGAGACCGCGACCGAGCCGTGTATGAGCCAGCTCCCGTCGTCGCGCCGGACGACCGTCCCCTCGTCGTACCCGGTGCCGGCCGGGAGCTTCCCCACCAGCTCCTCGACGATCTGGTCGATGCTGATCGTGCCCTGCACGCCCCCGAACTCGTCGAGCACGACGGCCACGTGCTGACGGGCCTTCTGGAGCGTCTCGAGCACGCCGTAGACCGGCTTGGTGCCGGGCACGAAGAGCGGCGGCTGCACCATCGCCGTCAGCTCCAGCGGCCGGCCGGCGAGCGCCGGGGCGAAGATGTCCGCGGCGTACGCGACGCCGAGGACGTGCTCCAGGTCGCCGTCGCAGGCCAGGAACCACTCGCGCCCGCTCAGCCCTTCGAGCCGTCGGCGCAGGACGTCGGGCGGCTCGCCGACATCCACCCAGTCCGTGGCGTGGCGCGGCGTCATGATCGCCGCCGCCTGCCGGTCTCCGAGGCGAAAGGCGCTCTCGACGATGCGGTGCTCGGCCTCCTGCACCTCGCCCGACTCCTTCCCCTGAAGCACCAGCGCGCGAATGTCCTCCTCCGTCACCGCCGGCTCGCCGGACGCCTTGATCGGGACGAGCTTGAGCATCAGCTCCGTGGACGCGGTGAGGAACCGTACGAGCGGAGAGGCGACGCGGGCGATGAGGCGCATCGGCCGCGCCATCGCCGACGCGATGCGCTCGGGTGCGCCGAGCGCCACGCGCTTGGGCACCAGCTCGCCGAGGATGAGTGACAGGTACGTGATGCCGGCGACGACCACGGCCAGGGCGGCGCCTTCGCTGTAGGCGGCCAGCCACGAGACCCGCGCGAACCGCTCGGCGAGCTTCTCCGAGATCGTCGCGCCGCCGAACGCACCGGCCAGCACGCCGACCAGCGTGATCCCGACCTGCACGGTGGAGAGGAACTGCGTCGGGGAGCTCGCGAGCGCCAGCGCGGCCGCGGCGCCGCGGTCGCCCTCGTCGGCGCGCTGCTCGAGCCGCACCTTTTTCGCCGCCACCACCGCCATCTCCGACATCGCGAAGACGCCGTTGATGAGCAGCAGGACGAGAATGACGACGACTTCAGTGAGGATCGCGGACATGCGCGGTGCGCGGGAAGAGGGGCTCGGCGGTGCGCCGCCGGTCATCCCGGCGACGGCGTGGGTGCGGCACCGAACGAGCCGGCGGCGCACCGCGATCGCCGACTCGCTCCAGCAAGCCGCGCTCCGCTCGCTCATCCGCAGCGGGGGAGCTATCCGGAAATATGGCCCGGCGCCACACCCGCACCAACGGCCGTCTCGAGCGCGGTGGTGCCGACCCCAGTGACGCGCGCGGTGACGTGCCGTGCAGGTAGGGGCTCAGCCTCCGTGTCGCAGGGTGACGAGCACCGTCCGCGGCTGCCCCGGGCTCACGAACCCGGACGCCCGCAGCTCCGTGTATCGGTCGTCGAGCAGGTTCTGCACGCCGACCCCGAGCGACCACGGGCCGCCGAGTGGGACCAGCACGCGCGCGTGCACGAGCGTGAAGGCGTCTGCGCGCCCGCCGGGCTCGCCGAACGGCGTGAACGGGCCGGTATAGGCCGCCCACACCGACCCGAGCAGTCCGCGGCGCTCGAAGTCCGCGCCCGCCTCCACGGTGGCGCGGCTCACGCCGAACACCGGCTCGCCGGCCAGCGACTCGCCCTCGTCGTTCACCAGCTCCAGAAAGTGCGCGTCGTTCACCGTCGCGTGGCCGAACAGCGCGACCGCCGGGATGACGCCGACGCGGGCGTCCACCTCGACGCCGCGCCGGCGGCTCCGGCCCCGGGCGCTGGCCGTGAGTGTCACCGGGTTGAACGTCTGCTCGTTGCGAACTTCCACGTCGAACAGGGCAGCCGAGCCCTCGGAGCGCCGGCCCTCGGCGCGCAGCCCCACCTCGCTCGCCCACTCGCGGATCGGCTCGGGCGACGGCTCGCCGATCACGCCGTCGGCCGCGCGGAAGCCGCCGTTGAACGCCGCGTACGCCGACACGGCCGGCGAGAGGCGCAGGAGCGCGCTCAGCTTCGGCGTCGCCACGACGTGCGCCGCCGACGCGCGCTCGCCGCCGTCGCCGCGAGGGCGCGAGCGGTAGGCGAGCCGGTCCACGCGGCCGCCCACCCCGAGCGTGAGCGCGGGCCCGACGTTCACGTGGGCCTCGGCGGTCGGCGCGAGCAGCAGGTAGCCGCCGTCCACCAGCGCGAACGCAGAGTCGCGGGCGCGCCGCGTCGTGAAGTAGCGCTCGAAGCCGGCGTCCACCGCGTGGTAGTCGAGCCCCACCGTCAGGTCGCCGAAGCCCGTCTCGCGGGAGTAGCGCGTGTAGCCGCCGCCGTCCACTCGGCGGTCGGAGTCCTCGGTCTGCGAGGGCGCACCCTCGCCGATCCCACCCTCCGGGGGGATGTTGAGGAACAGCAGCCACCGGCTCACCCGGGCGAAGAGCAGCGAGCTGACGGTGCCGCCGCCGGCGCGCCGGCTCGCCGTCCCGCGCACGGTCCCGTTCTCCAGGTGGCCGCCGTCGGTGGGGTCCACCGCCTGACGCAGCGCGCCACGCTCGAAGTCGTCGAGCGTGAGGAACCCCGGCGAGCGCCAGTTCGCGGCGTACGCGGTGGCGCCTAACGAAAATGACGCCCCGCCGGCGCTCGTCCAGAGCCGGTTGAGCAGCAGGTGCCCGGTCCGGGCGCGCGCGTTCGGGCGCCAGCCGTCCTCGCGCTGCGCGTCGCCGGCCAGCACGTAGCCGCCGCGCGCGGTGACGCCGCCGGTCACCAGCGAGAGGCGCGCGTCGCCGTAGGAGCCGCCGCGCGCACTCCACCGCGTGCCCGCCGCCATCGGCAGCGTGTGCACCTCCAGCTCGCCGCCCATCGCGAACGGGCCAATGAAGGGCGAGACCGGCCCCTTGAGCACGCGGATGTCGGCGACCGCCTCCGGGAGCAGCACGCCCCAGTCCGCGTAGCCCTCCGAGTGCCCGTTGATGGGCTGGTTCGCCGGCACGCCGTCCACCACCAGCGCGACGTCGGTGGAGTGGTCCGACGTGAAGCCGCGGAGCACGGCGTTCGAGGCGAAGCCCGGGCCCTGCCCCTGCTGGTGGACCTCGACCCCCGCCGTCTGCCGAACGATGTCCCAGACGTTCGTCGCCGGCACGGTGCGAATGGCCTGCGCCGGCGCGACCACGCCGCTCGCCGCCTCGGGCCGCGGCGCGCGCTCGGCGACCACGCGGACCGGCGGGAGGCGGCGGGCGCTGTCGCGGGCGGCGGAGTCGCGCGCGGCCGGCCCCTGTCCGGCGGCGGGGACCGCGATGAGTGCCGCGGCAACGATCGACGCCGCCGACGCGCGCGCGCCGGCGATGACTGGACGAAACATGGTGATGGATGCTCCCTCGATGACTGATGGCTGGACGCAGGCCGCCGACCACGGCGACGTCGCGCGTGGCCGGACGAACGCCGGCTGCGATGCGATCGGGAGGTGCCGCGGCGGCAAGCGCCTACGCGCTACACGCTACGCGGCGCCGCGGCCATCAGGTTGGAGGACCGTTGGCGAACGGGAGCAGCCGCGCGCCGGCCGCGCGGGGCGCCGTGTCGGTGCTCGAAACCGGGCCGCCCCCACCGGAATCCGGTAGCGGGAACCTGACGCCGCTGACGCTCGGCGCCGCCGCGGGGCCCGCGGCGCAGCAGTCGCCCAGACACGTACAGTGCCGGTGTCCGGGACCGGGCGACGGCGCCGCGCCGTGGTAGTGCCCGGGCGCATGCCGAGCGTGCGCCCCCGCGGTGCCGTGGGCGGGGCACGAGTGCAGCGCGTCCGGGCCGCCAATGGTGGCGGCGACCCAGAAGGCGAGGAACGCGGCGACGCCGCGGCGCAGCGATGCCAGGCGCACGGCCCAACTATGCGAGGCGGCCGCCGGCGGCGCCAGGCGCTGAAGCTTGGGGGAGCCGGATCTTCGCCCGCACCAGCTTCACCGAGTTCACGAAGACGAGGATGTCCGGGCCGAGGTGGATGATCGCCGCCTGTACGGGGCCGATCCACCGCATGAGCGCCGCGATGATCCCGAGCACGTGCACCACGCCGACGCCGACGAGGAGGTTCTCCTTGATCGTGCGGAAGGCCTTCGCGGCGATCGCGCGCGCCTCGACGATCTTCGACAGGTCGTCCGTCATCAGCGCGATGTCCGCCGCCTCGAGCGCCGCCTGCGTGCCGGCGACGCCCATCGCGATGCCGACGTCGGCCGCGGCCAGCGCCGGCGCGTCGTTGATCCCGTCCCCGACCATCGCGACCCGGTGCCCCTCGGCGCGCAGCTTCTTCACGACGTCGACTTTCGCGTCGGGCAGCAGGTCCGCGTACACCTCGTCCACGCCCAGCTCGGCCCCGATCCGCTTCGCGATCGCGGCGTTGTCGCCGGTGAGCATGACGACCCGCGCGATCCCGGTGCCGCGGAGCTGCGCGATCGCCTCGCGCGCCCCGGGCCGCGCGCGGTCGGCCAGGCGGATCCGGCCGAGCGCGCGGTCGCCCGCCGCGATGTAGACCACGCTCTCGCCGCCGGCGTCGTCGTCAGGCGGCGGGAGCGCGACGCCGTTCTCGGCGAGGAAGGCCACGTTGCCGGCGCGCACGGTGACGCCGCCGACGTCCGCGACGACGCCGCGCCCCCGGACGACCTCGAACGTCCCCGGCTCCGGGATCTCGACGCCCGCCTCGGTCGCGCGCGCCATGACCGCCTCGGCGAGCGGGTGGCTGGAGCGCCGCTCGGCGCCGGCGGCCAGGCGCAGCAGCTCGGCCTCGCTCGTCCCCTGGTCGAAGACGTCCACGCCGACTACCTGGGGGCGGCCGACCGTCAGCGTCCCCGTCTTGTCGAACGCCACCACGTCCACCTTGGCGAGCTGCTCGAGGTAGATCCCGCCCTTGAGCAGGATGCCGTCGCGCGCCGCCCGCGCGATCGCCGCGATCACCACCAGCGGCGTGGCCAGCCCCAGCTCGGCCGGCGAGGTGAAGATGAGCAGCGTGATGATCATCCGCAGGTCGTGCGTCACGAACCAGACGAGAACCAGGAACACGAGCACCACCGGGATGAGCCACGCCGCCACGCGGTCGGCGAGCTTCTGCACCGGCGCCTGCTCCTCCTCGGCCGTCTCGACGAGCTTCACGATGCGCGAGAACATCGTGTCGCCGCCCACCTTCTGCGTCTCGACGTCGAGCGCCCCGAGCTCGACCACCGTCCCGGCGAACACCGTCACCCCGGGCGTCTTCTCCTGCGGGACGCTCTCCCCGGTGATCGGCGCCTGGTTCACCGACGCCTCGCCGTTCTTCACGACGCCGTCCACCGGGATCTTCTCCCCCGCGCGCACGACCACCACGTCGCCCGGCCGCAGCTCGGCCACCGGCACCTCGACGTCGCCCCCGGAGCGCCTGACGAGCGCCACCTGCGGCACCGAGCCGATGAGCGCCTTGATCGACGCCCGCGCGCGCTCGGTGTTCAGGTCGGCGATCAGCTCGGCGATCAGGATGATCGTCATCAGGATCGCGCCCGCCACGTACTCGCCGCCCAGCATTGCGATCGCGGTCGCGATGGTCACGAAGATCTCGGTCCCGATCTTCCGCTCGCGCACCAGGTCGAGCACGCCGGTCTTCACCAGCGGGTAGAGCCCCAGCGCGACGGCGGCGAACAGCACCGGGCGCCCGACGAGGCCGCGGTCGTAGAGCAGGATGACCACCGCCACGGCGAGGATGCGGGCGATCTCGACCCACCGCTCGCGCGTGAGCAGGGAGCGGAACGACGTGCGCGGCGCGGCCGGTGCCGGCGTAGCGGTGCCGGTCGGTGCGGTGGCGGCGGGCCTGGTCGCGCTCGGCATTGGAAGACTCTCGCGGGTGGCGGTGGCGGCCGGCCGGAACGAGCGTCGGGGCCGGCGTGGGATACTAATCGGTGCCCAATTCGTCCGAGTCGTGCGTCCGCCAGCCCGGTAGCGTGTGAGCCCCGGGCTCGCTAGGTTGACGCCAATGCGCCGTCACTCCGTTGGGCGTCTCGTGTTTGCCCTGCTCGCCGCCTTCGCCGCGCTCTCCGCGCCGGCGACGGCGCTCGCGCATGGGCTGGCGCATCAGCGCGAGGGGCCGCGTGGCCATTACCACGGGGCTGCCGCGCCCGCCCCGCGCGGCGTCGGCGAGGTCGAGACCGCGGACGATCCGGCGGCCGACCACCCGCTCCTCCACTGCCAGGAGTGCGCGCCCCGTTCCGGGCCCGTCGCGCTCACGGCACTGGCCGCGGTGGTGGTGACGCTCGCGACTCCGACCGAGTCCGGGGTGCGCGTCGCGCCGCCCGGTGGTGGGGCAATCGCGCCACCGGCCGCGCACCGCGCCCCGCCCGATCAGCCGAGAGCGCCTCCGCGCCGCTGATCCACGCCGCCGCGCCCGGCTCGCGCGGCCGCTCCCACAACCGACATCGCAGACGCTCCGACGCCTGACGGCCCGCACCGGTCCGTGGGCGCCGGCGCTCGCCGACACCGCCCGCGCCCGCCTCCGATCGATCGATGGCGCGCCGCGCGCTCCTCACGCCGACCACGGTCATGCCGTTCTGGTATCGAATCACGCTCCGACCACGCGTCCGTTCGCCGCGACCGGCGCTCGCGCTGAGCGCACTGCTCGTCGCGGGTGCGCTGCCCGCGGCCGGCGCCCAATCGGCGCCCGGCGCTCCGGGCGCCACGGCGCCCACCCCCGCCGGCTGGACGCTCGACGACGTGCTCCGGGCGGTGCTGTCGCGGCATCCGCTGGTGGAGGCGGCGCAGGCGCGGGTCAGCGCCGCTCGCGGCTCTCGGCGGTCCGCCGGCGCGCTCCCGAACCCGGTCGTCACGTACCAGGTGGAGAACGCCGCGTTTCCGGGACAGAGCGTCCCGGCCGGCACCGAGCGGGAGACGCAGACCTTCCTCACACTGCCCCTGGAGCCGCTCTACCAGCGCTGGCCGCGGGTTCGTCAGGCGGACGAGGAGGTGCGGGCGGCGGAGGCGGCGTTCACCTCCACCCGCCGGCAGGTCGCGCTCGACGCCGCCCGCGCCTACTACCGAGTGGCGCTCGCGCAGGTCTCGGTCGCGACGGCCGAGGAGGTCCGCGCCGGGCTCGTCCGGCTGGAGCAGTACAACCGTGCCCGCGTCACCGAGGGCGCCGCGCCCGAAGGCGACTACATCCGCGTCCAGGTCGAGCTGGCGCGCGCCGAGACCGATGTGGCGCTCGAAGGGGTCGAGCTCGCCCGAGCGCGTGCCGAGCTCGCGCCGTACCTCGGCGCGCCGGCGGTCACGAGCATGGCGCAGGACTCGCTTGCGGTCGCCGTGCCGACGACGCTCGATCCGGGCGCGGCACTGCCCGCGCTCGAGGAGCTCACCGGCCGCGCCCGCCGATCGCGCCCCGACATTCTCGCCGCGCAGGCGCGCGCCGCGGCGGCCCGGGCGGACGTCCGCTATCAGCGGGCGCTCACCGTGCGGCAGGTCGGCGCGACCTTCGGATCGAAGCGCGTCGCGGGGGAGAACACCATGCTCGCGGGCCTGAGCCTGCCGATCCCCCTCTTCGACCAGAATCGCGGCGAGGTGCAGCGCGCCTCCGGCGACCGCCTGGCCGCCGAGCAGGAGCTCGCGTGGGTCGAGCGGACGGCCGTCGCCCAGCTCCAGGCGGCGTACGAGGCCACCCGCCGGCTTACCGACCAGGTGGCGGCGCTGCAAGGCAGCTTCCTGTCTCGCGCCGAGGAGTCGCGCCGCATCGCGCTGGCCGCGTACGAGGAGGGCGCGGCGAGCCTGCTGCAGGTGCTCGACGCCTCGCGGACCCTCGGCGAGGCCCGGCTGACCTACTACCGGGCGCTCTTCGCGCAGCGCGAGAGTCTGCTCGAGCTCAACGTCGCCGCCGGCAGCGAGCCGGTCGGCGAGATCCTTCCATCCCAGTCGTCGGGCGCCGCCGAGCAGGGGCAGCAGCCCGCATCGCACCGCCCCGGAGCCAGTCAATGATCGCAGTCAACGTTAGGCATGAAGCCCGCCGGGCCGCGCGGCTGTACCGGCACCTCGGGCGGCTCGCGGTCGTCCTGTCGAGCGCGGGCGCCCTGGTCGGCTGCGGCAAGGAGGGCGACGGCGATGCCGAAGCCAGGGCCGCCGCGCCGGATACGGCGATGGCGGCGAGCAAGGTAGTCGTGATGTCCGCCGCCCAGATCGAGCACGGCGGGGTGCACTGGGCGCCCGCGGAGGCGAACACCGTGGCGGCGGCGGCCGAGGCGCCGGGCCGGCTCGTCCCGAACGAGGATCGCACGGCGCGGCTCGGCGCGCCGGCGCAGGGGCGGGTGGTGGCGGTCCACGTTCAGCCCGGCGACCGCGTGGCCCGCGGCCAGCCGCTGGTCACGCTCCAGAGCCCGGGGGCGAGCGCGGCCCGCGCCGACTTCTCGAAGGCGACGGCCGAGGTCAGCTCCCGCCGGGCCGCGACCGCCTACGCCCGCTCGGCGCTGGAGCGGGCCGAGCGGTTGCTCGCGGCGAAGGCGATCGCCCGCCAGGACGTGGAGCGGGCGCGGGCGGACGATGAGCTCGCGCAGTCCGCGCTGGCGCAGGCCCAGGCAGAGCTGGACCGCGCGCGCACGGCGCTCGAGCAGATGGGCGTGAGCGACGCGAGCGGCGCCATGGTCGTTCGGGCGCCGCTCTCCGGGGTCGTCCTGAGTCGCGAGGCCGCGCCGGGGAGCGTCGTCGACGCCGGCGCATCGCTCGTCACGGTGGCCGACGTCGGTACGCTGTGGCTCGACATCTCGGCGCCCGACCGCGTCACGGCGACGCTGCGACCGGGTGCCGGCGTGCGCTTCACGGTGCCGGCCTTCGCGGCCGACACCTTCACGGCGCGCGTGCAGAGCGTGGGCAGCGCGCTGGACTCCGCGACCCGTACGCTGCCCGTGCGCGCGCTGGTGCAGAACGGCTTGGGGCGACTCCGCCCCGAGATGTTCGCCACGGTGTGGATCGAGGGCGGCGCGGCGCGCGCGGCGGTGGCCGTGCCTGACGCCGCCGTCCAGCTGCTCGACGAGAAGCCAGTGGTCTTCGTGGCGATGCCGGACGGGACGGGCGGCGCCCGCTTCGAGCGACGCGACGTAGAAGTGGGCGCGAAGATGGGCGGCCGCACGCAGATCGTACGCGGACTCAATCCCGGCGAGTCGGTCGTCGTGGATGGGGCCTTCGCCGTGAAGTCGGAGTTCGCGCGCTCCAAGATGCCGTCGGAGGGCTGACCCGTGATCGAACGCCTCATCGAGCTGGCGCTCAAGTTCCGCGGCGCCGTCATCGCCACCACACTGCTCCTCATCGCGGGCGGCACCTGGGCGCTCAGCAACCTCAACGTCGACGCCTTCCCGGACCTGACGCCGAACCAGGTGCAGGTCATCACGGTCGCGCCGGGGCTCTCGCCCGCCGAGGTCGAGAACCTCGTCAGCTACCCGATGGAGACGTCGATGATGGGGCTCCCGCGGACCCGCGGCGTGCGCTCCATCTCCAAGGCGGGGATCTCCGTCGTGACCGTCTCGTACGACGACGACGTGGACATGTACTTCGCCCGCGCGCAGGTGACGCAGCGGATGCAGGACGCCGCGGGCAGTCTGCCGGAGGGGCTCCAGCCGGGGCTCGGCCCGCCGGCGACGCCGATGGGCGAGGTGTTCCAGTACCTCGTGGAGTCCGACGACATCTCGCTGATGGAGCTCAAGAACCTCCAGGAGTACACCATCAAGCCGATGCTCCGGACGATCCCCGGCGTCGCCGAGGTGAACTCGTGGGGCGGGATGGTGCAGCAGTTCCACGTCCTCGCCGACCCGAGCAAGCTGGCCGGGTACGGCCTGACGCTGCGCGACCTGCAGGAGGCGCTGGCCGGGAACAACGGGAACTTCGGCGCCGGCTACATCGAGAACCAGGGCGAGCGCTTCACCATCCGGGGCCTCGGCCGCCTCGGCGACACGACCGACATCGCCAACGTGGTGGTGGCGACCCGGACGGGCGGCACGCCCGTCTACGTGCGCGACGTGGCCGCCGTGGAACTGGGACCGATGCCGCGCGAGGGCGCGGTCTCCCGCGACGGCCGCGGCGAGACGCTCTCCGGCATGATCGTCATGCTCAAGGGCGCGAACGGGAAGGAGGTCGTCACCCTGGTGAAGGAGCGCCTGAAGGATATCCAGCCGCTGCTCCCGAAGAGCGTCACCATCCGCCCCTTCTACAACCAGGGCGACGTGGTGGACCGCACGACGCACACCGTGTTCAAGAACCTGTTCGAGGGTGCCCTCCTCGTCACCCTCATCCTCCTCGTCTTCCTGCGCAACATCCGGGCGTCGCTGATCACCGCGTCGGTGATCCCGCTGTCGATGCTGTTCGCCTTCCTGCTGATGCAGCGCTTCGGCGTCTCCGCCAACCTGATGAGCCTCGGCGCGCTGGACTTCGGCCTGATCGTGGACGCGTCGGTGGTGATGATCGAGAACTTCGTCCGCCGGCTCGCCCACGCGGGCCACGTCACGAACGACGAGCGGCGGACGCTGATCCGGCAGGCGGCGTTCGAGGTCGGGCGGCCGATCGTGTTCGGCGTGTCGATCATCATCGCCGTCTACATCCCGATCTTCTCGCTCCAGGGGCTCGAGGGGCGCATGTTCACCCCGATGGCGTTCACGGTCTGCGTCGCCGTGCTCGGGTCGCTGCTGCTCGCGCTCGTCTACGTGCCGATGGTCTCCTCGTTCCTGCTCCGCCACGTCGAGGAGACGCCGTCGCGCTGGTTCGAGGCGCTGCGCGCGCGATACCAGACGGCGCTGCACTGGTCGCTCGACCACCGGCGCGCGGTCGTCGGCACGGCCGCCCTGCTGCTGGCGATCTCGCTGGCGTCGGTGCCGTTCCTGGGCACGGAGTTCATGCCCAAGCTGGACGAGGGCTCGATGCTGATCGAGACGCGCCGCCTGCCGAGCACGTCGCTCCCGCAGGGGATGTCGATCGCCCGGGAGGTGGAGCGCACGCTGATGCGCTTCCCGGAGGTGCGGAGCATCATCACCAAGATGGGGCGCCCCGAGCTGGCGACGGAGACGATGGGCCTCTACGCGGGCGACGTCTACGTCAACTTCAAGCCGCGCAGCGAGTGGAAGGCGGGGTCGGTGGAGGAGCTGATCGTCCGCATGGACTCGGCGCTCAAGCAGATCCCCGGCATCGACTACAACTTCACCGCGCCGATGGCGATGCGGCTCGACGAGGCGATCTCCGGCGTGCGCACGGAGCTCGGCGTGAAGGTGTTCGGCGACAGCCTCCCGATCCTGGAGCGGAAGGCGGCCGAGATCCGCGACGTGATCCGGACCGTGCCCGGCGCCGCCGACGTGTCGGTGGACGTGAGCGCCGGGGCGATGCAGGTGGAGATCGCTCTCGACCGCGGGGCGCTCGCCCGGTACGGGCTCAACGTCGCCGACGTCCGGGACGCCGTGCAGGGCGGCGTCGGCGGCGTCGAGGCGAGCGAAGTCATCGACGGCCGGAAGCGCTTCCCGGTCGTGGTGCGGCTGGCCGAGGCGTACCGCGGGACGCCCGACGCGATCGGCGGGCTGCTGATCACCACGCCCGCCGGCGCGCGGGTGACGCTGTCGCAGGTCGCGCGGGTGCGCGTCGTCGAGGGTCCGGAGGTGATCAACCACGAGAACGGCGAGCGCATGGTGATCGTCCAGAGCAACGTGCGCGGGCGCGACCTGGGCGGGTTCGCCGCCGACGTGCGGCGCGAAGTGGCGAAGCGCGTCGCGCTCCCCGAGGGCTACTTCGTCACCTACGGCGGGCAGTTCGAGAACCAGGAGCGGGCGATGAAGCGCCTCACGCTGATCGTGCCGCTCGTGCTGCTGCTGATCATCGGCTTCCTCTACGCCAGCTTCGGCAACTGGCGCCAGGCGTTCCTCGTGATGCTCAACGTGCCGTTCGCGCTCGTCGGCGGCATCGCCGCGCTCTGGGCGCGCGGGCTCAACCTCAACCTGAGCGCGTCGGTCGGCTTCATCGCGCTATTCGGCGTGGCGGTGCTGAACGGCGTCGTGCTCGTGTCGTACATCAATCACTTGCGCGACCGCGGCCACCCGCTCGACCAGGCGGTGCGCGAGGGCGCCGACGACCGGCTGCGCTCCAACCTGCTGACGGGGCTCGTCGCCGCGTTCGGCTTCATCCCGATGGCCATCTCGACGAGTCCGGGCGCCGAGGTGCAGCGGCCGCTGGCGACGGTCGTCATCGGCGGGCTCCTGAGCTCCACCTTCCTCACGCTGATCGTGCTGCCGGTGCTCTACGAATGGCTCGAGGAGCGGTGGCCGTCGTGGGCCGCGACCGCGCGCCGACGGTTCGGGCGCACGCGGCAGCAGTCGGCGGCGCTCGAGCCGGTGCCGTCGGGCGACTGATGCCTGACGAGGGTCCGCGTGACATCTCGACCGTTCTCCCATCATCCGGACACATGAAGCCAGCCATCTGGACGTCACGTGTCGCGCTCGCCGGCCTGCTCCTGGCCGGCCTCGCGCGCCCCTCGGCCGCGCAGCGGCCGGACTCCACCGCCCGCCGCGACTCGATCGCGCGGGCCGACTCCATCGCCCGCGCCGACTCGATCGCCATCGCCCGGGAGCTCGAGCGCATGCAGGGCGCCGCGGCGACGCCGGCCGGCGGGGCGGCGACCGCCCAGGGGCCGACCGGCTCCGGCGGACCCACGAACCCGCGTCTGCTTCCCGACATCAGCACCATCGGCGAGGTCGTCGCCGACTTCACGCCCGAGGAGAGCACGCTGGAGACCGGGCGGCGGATCGACATCCGCGAAGTGGAACTCGCGATCGCGTCTGCGGTGGACCCGTACTTCCGCGCCGACGTCATCCTCGGACTCTCCGACCTCGAGAAGATCGCGATCGAGGAGTCGTACATCACGGCGACGGCGCTGCCGTTCGGGCTCCAGGGTCGCCTGGGCCGCTTCCACATGCCGATCGGCAAGCAGAACACGACGCACCGCGGCGAGCTGCAGACGATCGAGTACCCCCACGTCATCCAGCGTTTCCTCGGCGAGGAGGCGGCCAAGGGGACGGGCCTCTGGCTGAGTCAGATCTTCTCGCCATTCGGCTTCTACCAGGAGCTGCTCGTCACGGCGGTGGATCACTTCGGTGAGGAGGGGGAGGACGAGGAGGGGCTCGCGACGCGCGAGGCTCCGAACAAGCGCATCACGGGCATGGGCTTCTCGGCACGGCTGCGGAACTACGTCGACATCAGCCAGGCGGCGAACATCGAGGTCTCGGCGAGCGCGGCGACGGGGCGCCGGACGCAGCCGATCGCGTGCGACGGCGTCGCCGAGTGCGCGGGGTTCGAGGGCGCGCCGGGGACCAACGCGCGGCAGAGCGTCGTCGGCGCGGACATCACGTACCGCTGGCGGCCGCTCCAGCAGGGACTCTACACCTCGTTCATCCTGCAGGCGGAGTTCATGCGGCAGCTCAACCAGCGCTCGCCCGCGCTCCCGCTCGTGGAGGGGGCGACGGTCGCCTACGCCGGCCCGACGCGCGGCTTCAACGGCGCCTACGTGTTCACGCGCTACCAGTACGGCCGCCGGCGCTACGCCGGCGCCCGCTTCGACTGGCTCCAGGACCCGTTCTACGACGGGCGCACCTTCACCGCCGCGTCAGGCTACCTCCAGTACTTCCCGACCGAGTTCTCGAAGTTCGTGCTGGCGTACGAGCGAACGATGCCACCGGCGGGGGGTAGAAAGCTGAACCGGATTCTCTTCCAGAGCACCTTCGCGGTGGGGCCGCACCGGCCGCACCCGTTCTGATCGTCAGGCCTCACCGACACCCGTGGAACTCGTGGAATCGATGCACATGCTCCGACGTGGGCTCGCCAGTCTTCTCGTGCTCGGCGCCGCCTCGGCGCCCGCCTTCGCCGCCGTCCCCGCGCCCGCCCGTCCGCTCGCCGCGGCGAAGCTCAAGGTGGTCACCAGCACCACCGACCTCGATGACATCGCCCGCGCGGTCGGCGGCAGCCGCGTGACCTCGGTCCACATCAGCGAGGGCTACCAGGACCCGCACTTCGTCGAGGCGAAGCCCAGCTTCATCCTGCAGCTCAAGAACGCCGACGTGTTCGCGTTCGTCGGCCTCGACCTCGAGGTGGGCTGGATGCCGCTGCTCGTCGACGGCGCGCGCAACCCGAAGGTCAGGCAGGGCGGCGCCGGCTACCTCGACGTCTCGCAGGTCGTCACCGTCCTCGACCGGGCGCGCGGCAGCGTGGACCGCTCCCAGGGCGACGTGCACCCGATGGGGAACCCGCACTACTGGCTCGACCCCGAGAACGGCCGCCGCATCGCGCGGCTGTTCCAGCAGAAGTTCAGCGAGCTCGACCCCCAGGGCGCGGCCGAGTACACGCGGAACGAGCGCGCCTTCGAGGCGCGGCTCGACGCGGCCGAGCGCTCGTGGGCGCCGCAGCTCGCGCGGATCAAGGGGAAGCCCATCGTCGCGTGGCACACGAGCTGGCGCTACTTCGCCGAGTACACCGGCGTGAACATCGTCGGCTTCATGGAGCCCAAGCCGGGGGTGCCGCCGTCGCCCTCGCACCTCGCGGGGCTCATGCAGACCATTCGG
>Ga0126308_10000311_pt1 | contig 15080 bp, 15 predicted proteins | sample Plot55_FD_92533 | JGI IMG/M metagenome (GOLD analysis project Ga0126308, IMG submission 92533) | Serpentine soil microbial communities from UC McLaughlin Reserve, CA, USA - Plot55 | ecosystem: Environmental > Terrestrial > Soil > Grasslands | place: USA: UC McLaughlin Reserve, Lake County... | reverse complement strand
CGTGGTACGTCGCCTGCAGGTGATCGGCGAAGCCGCGGCGCGCATTCCTCCCGAGATGCGCGAACGTCACCCGCAAATTGAGTGGAGAAAGATCGTTGGTCTACGAAATATCATGGTCCACCAGTACGCCAGCGTAGACGAAGAGATACTTTGGGACGTTGTCCGTAATAGTATTTCCGACCTGCAAGACAAGCTGCATCGCATGCTGGAGTCGCAGGGGAACGAAGGTGGGTAGTCCGAAACGACGTCGGACCATTCTTACTTGTTAGCAAGAGTAGCTGATAGCTTTTACCGCTCGGCTTCTCCCGAGATCCGCTCGGGCGCTTCGGGCTGTGCGTCCTCCTTCTCGCGAAGTTGTCTGAGGATGCCGCCGGCGAGGAGGATGTCGCGCTCCCGTTTCGAAAACTCGGCGAGGAGCATTACCTCGTCGCCTTCCTTCTGCAGCGGGACTTCTTCGTCCCCGTTCTCCAGGCGGGCCCTGATCTCGGGCAGCTCCCACTCCTGCCCCTGTGCGAATTTCTCATAATCCGATTCTTCCTTGAAACGAAGTGGAAGGATGCCCTGGGAGATCAGGTTCCGGCGGTGGATGCGGGCGAAGCTCTTCGCGACGACTGCCCTGATGCCGAGGTGCAGGGGCGCGAGCGCCGCGTGCTCGCGGCTCGATCCCTGCCCGTAGTTGTGCCCGCCCACGATAAAGCCAGGCGCCATCTCCCTGGACTTCTCGTGGTACTCGGGGTCGAAGCGGCGGAAGGTGAACCTGGCGATCTCGGGCACGTTCGAGCGGAACGACATGACCTCTACCCCATCAGGCGCGAGGTCGCCGGTGGAGATGTCATCCTCGACCACGATGGTTACCGTGCACTCCAGAGAATCGGGGAGCTCGGGTGCTTCGGGTGGCGGCTCGATGTTGGGACCGCGTACGATCTCGATGCCCTGCGCCTCCTCGGGCGGCGCAGGGGCCAGGATCTGGCGGTCGTCCACCGCGGGGTTCGCCGGAGCCTCGGGGAGATCCGGGTACTCCCCGAGCTCGCGGGGGTCCGTGATAACGCCGCGCAAGGCGGTCGCGACGGCCGTGGTGGGGCTCGCCAGGTACACCTGGTCGGTCATGGTCCCCGAGCGTCCGGGGAAGTTACGGTTGAAAGTCCTGACGCTGACCGAATCGGAAGGCGGCGCCTGTCCCATGCCCACGCACGGGCCGCACACAGGCTCGAGCATCCGCGCGCCAGCCCGCACCAGATCCGAGTAGACGCCGGTACTGGCGATGGAGTCGAGGATCTGACGGCTCCCCGGCGTCACGGTCATGACGAGACCGGGAAAGACGGTCTCGTCCCTCAGGACCGCGGCAGCAACGGCCAGGTCCTCGAATCCGGAGTTTACCGAGCTGCCGATGCAGACCTGCGCGGCTTTCGTGCCCGCAACCTCACGCACGGGGACGACGTTGCCGGGCGAGTGGGGCTGTGCGATCAGGGGCTCTAGCGCATCCAGCTCGATGTGCTCGCGCTCGTCGTAGTCGGCGTCCTCGTCGGCGGAGAGCTCCACGAAGTCTACCTCGCGCTGCTGCATCCTGAGCCATTCCCTCGTCCTCTCGTCAGAAGGGAAGATGCCAGCAGTGGCGCCGAGCTCGGCGATCATGTTGCAGATCGTGGTCCGTCCGGTGACGTCTATGTTAGAGACGCCCTCCCCGTAAAACTCGAAGATGCGTCCGTGACCGCCCCTGACGCCGCGCCGCCTCAAGAGCTCGAGGATCACATCCTTGGGCGTCACCCAGTCCGAGAGGGCCCCCGTAAGCTCGACGCCGACGACCTCTGGCGCGGGGGTCTGGAAAGGCTGTCCGGCCATCACGAGGGCCACATCGAGACCGCCGGCCCCTATGGCTATGGATCCCAAAGCCCCGGAGGATGTGGTGTGTGAATCAGCCCCCACGAGCGTCGCGCCTGGCCTGGCGAAACGCTCGACGTGCAGGTAGTGGCAGATGCCGTTACCGGGACGGGAGAAGTGGATGCCGTGCCTGGCGGCGAAGTCCTGCAGAAAGCGGTGGTCGTCAGGATTCTTGAAGTCGAGTTGAATGACGTTGTGGTCGACGTACTGGACGGCGAGATCAACCTGGACGCGTTCCACGCCCATCCTCTCGAACTGCATGCAAGCCATCGTACCCGTGGCGTCCTGGAGAAGTGCCTGATCTATCCTCAGCCCCACCTCCTCGCCGGGGCCGAGCTCCCCTTCGACCATGTGATCCTCGAGGATCCTGGTGACCAGATTCTTCGCCAAAGCCCATCACCCCGCCTTCCCGAACTCGCCTGCGTATTCTACATACTCATTCTTCGCCCATTGCCCGCGGACACGCTGACGAGTGCGTAGCAATGCTACGCTTGCAGGTTCCCAAGATGGCGTCGTGCCGAACTCCGAAAAGTACGCCCCTACTCGCTCCGCTATAGTTGGCGCGCGAAAGTGCTCGTTGCCCTCAGGGCCTTCCGCTCGAGGGGCGTGCCGCACCCCGGACAGTTCGTGACCTGCTCGGTGTAAGTCTCGCTGGTCTCGTCGTCGTCGAAGAATACCCATTTGTACTCCCGACCTACCCACCAGAACTCTCCCCAGAGGTCTCCCCCCCGCGCGCACGGACACACCAATGTAGCCATCGGTTCTCCTCCTTCGTGTATACCTACGTCGATAGTAACTTAAACATCAAGACCTGTCTCGGGCTGGGGTCCTCCTGGCTGCAAAAATGGTCCGAAGTGTGTAGCGGGACCGCGCACCGACGGTGGATCGTCCCTACTCTACGGCCCTGCCCTATTCGAGGCGGCTCAGGATAAAGGAGAGGAGGAAACCGACGGAGGTAACGAGCCCTACGACCTGGCCGCCCTCCTCGTAGGCTTCCGGCATCATGGTGCTTGCCAGCATCGTCAGGATGGCACCGGCGGCGAAGGATTGGATAGATGCAACCACGTTCTCCGGGGCGTTGGCGAGAAAGAAGTAACCGAGCAGCGAGGCCAGCGCGGAGACCAGCGTTACCCCGCCCCAGAGTCCGAGAATGTGGACCGTCGAGCGTCCTGATTGTTTCATCCCCGCGGCCGAGGACAGTCCTTCCGGGACGTTGGAGAGGAAAACGGCGGCGACGAGGGCGGCGCTGATCTTACCGCCTTCCAGGAGGCTGATCCCTATGGCCGCCGACTCGGGGATGCCGTCCATGAGCGCGCCTATGGCTATGGCGGTCGCCGAGTCACCCTGTTTGTCTCCAGGGTTCTTGCGGCGCTGCCCTCCACCTCTGCTCACCACCCGGTCGGCGAAGTAGAAGGCCAGGGCTCCGACCAAGAGTCCTATGGCCGACGCGTCGAAGCCACCTATCTGGTAGGCCTCGTCCATGAGCTCGAAGGCGACCGAGGAGATCAAAACCCCAGCCCCTAGCGCCATGATGGTCGCTATGGTACGCCTCGAGGCGCCGGCGTAGATGCCGGCGAGCGCCCCCAGGAGGAGCGACACCCCACCAACGAACCCCCAGAACCCGGCGGCCAGCGCCCCCACTTTGCCCTTCTATTCCGCCACGAGCCGCTCGTAGACCGCACGGTATTTACGGATAGCCTGCCGCAACTCCTCGGTGGACTCCTCGTTCGACCCTTCCTCCGCACGCCCGGCCGAACGTGCTACGACTTCGGCCCTGATACCCCGAGCTTCCCTGTAATCGTCGGCGACCTCGGGATGCATGGCGGCCAGGCTCCTCTCGGTCTCCTCGTCGGACTGGCCGGCGTCGGAGACGAAGTTGCGTTCGCCCAGGATGTCGGAGACGGTCCGGTCAGCCATCTCTATGGACCTCTCCGGATTATCCACGAAGACGCTCTCGACCTCCTTCCACTGCTCTTCATAGCGGCCGCGGCTCTCGTTTGAGAGCGGCTCTAGCTGCCGCTCCACGCGACCGCGACGCTCCCTGAGTTCCCGCTCGGCCTCCTCCTCGGAACCCCTCTCCTCCGCCGTTCTTTCGTACTCCGAGCCGAACTCCTCCCTGCTCCGCTCTCGCTGCTCTTCACGCCTCTGCGCAGTCCTCCTCTGCGACGCGAAGTACATCGCCGCCAACAAGACCACGACAACCACCACGATGATCACGATCAAGGTCGTAGCGCTCACGCTTTATCCTCCCGTCTTTTGCCTGTCTTGCATTGTTCCCCGCGAGGCGTTTTGTAAGCATTCCAGCACTTCCGCCCGTCAGCTTGTCGCTGCTTGTGTCGGGGCCAGAACTTGCGTCGCGAACCGGCGGGACCGCTGTTGAAGCGTGGTAGCATGGGTCGGAGCGAGACACCCCGACATGAGGCGAGTAGGAAGGAGAACGCATGACCGAGCGCGAAGGCCGCGCGGGTTCAGGCGGAACGGAGGACAACGTACGCGACGAGCTCGACGAGGCCGCAGGGCGGGGCAAGCCCGCCAGGGATGCCTCGAAAGAAGCCGTCGAGGAAGAAGAGAGCACGGGCGGCGTCAAGGATAACGTCGAGGACGAGTGGGACGAATCTCAAGAACGCTGAGCCGGAGGCTCAGCGTGCATTTCAGCACGCCTGCTTCGCAGGCTTGTCAGCACTTCAGCACGCTTCGGGCCTTTCAGGCCCTTGCTTGTCAGCTTCCGTAGTTTTGGCTGAAATGCTGGCGCGTCGCCTGGAACAGGCGACGTGCTGACAAGCGCCCGATAGGGCGCGTGCTGAAATGCTTGCAATGTGGTTCCCTCATTGCAACCTGCGGGGCTGGTGGGCGTCCGTGCGAGAGCGCCCGAAGAGACGGTCGAGGTAGCGGTCGGCGGCCCACGCGCCAGCGGCGCCGCCCAGGACGCCGAGAAAGACGTCGAAGATCGTATCTGGCAGGGCGTTGGATACGCTGATACCCATCACGGACATCAGGACTTCGATCCCCTCCCAACCCGTGGCGCCGAGGAATCCGATGACGGAGCCTGTGATGATGGCCCGCCGCGGAGTGTCGAAAAACTCGTCATCTCCGCCGCTACGGTAGATGATCTCGGCCAGTATCAGCACGAGCGTGAACGGCGTGATGAAGTGGGCTACCTCGTCGTAGAACAGAACGGGCTCGAAGAGCTTCCACAAGAAACCGGACGCGTTCAAAGCGATGCAACCCAGGACCAGTACCACTATGTACTTCCGTGGCATTATCCCGTCACTCCCTCGAAGACTACGCTTCGCTAGCGCAGGCTACCCTCGGGCCTGCGGCGTTCCCTCCTGTACCTGACGACGGCGACCACTACAACTCCCAGGATCACGAGGCCCGAAGTCACCAGAAACAGGGCGACGTACTCGGGAGCCTGGCGTCCCAGGTACGAGTAGAGAAACGTCTGGGGGAAGATGCCCAGAGCCGTGGCCGCTATAAAGCTTCGGAACCGCATCCTGGTGAGCCCTGCGGCGAAGGAGACGGCGTCGAAGGCCACGCCAGGCAGGAGCCTTCCGACGAACACGGCGTAGACGCCCCAGCGCGCGAACCAGCGGTCGGCCGATTCGAGCCCCGTCTTTCCGACCAGCACCTCGACGGGAACCCTACCGAGGGCGCGTGAGATCCCGAAGCACACCGCCGCCGCCAGCACGTGCCCGAACAGGGAGAGCATCCAACCCCAGAACACCCCGAAAGCGAGCCCGTTGGCGAAGGTGATCAGGAACGAAGGTACGGGCGCGACCAACGCCTGCAACACCATAAGAAAACATGAGGCCACGGGGGCCCAAAGACCAAACGAGAGAATGTAATCTCTGAGCCCGGCGATGTCCCCACGACCCAGAATCCCCAGTGCCCGGTTCGTCTCTGACCGGAACTCCGCGGACAGGAGATACAACAAACCGAAAACTGCGGCCACCGCTGCAAGCAAAAGGACCCGTAGCCAGCGTACCGCACGCGCGCTCGGACTCGCGGGTCGCGCCACATAAGGCAGTTGCTCGGGCCCGTTCATCCGTTTATGTTACACCGCCGGGAGCCCGGTAGTGCATCGGAGCAAATGGAGCAGTGGCCTCCTCGGACCAGGCACAAAAGGCTATCTACGGGACCTTATCGAGGGTGTTGCGGGCCAGCTTTATGGAGGCGGCGTCCACCATCTGCCCATCCACGCTCACCGAGCCCGAGCCCTCAGCGTTCGCCTCATCGTAGGCCGCGACGACCTTCCTGGCCCACTTCAGCTCTCCTTCGGTGGGCGAGAAGACTTCGTTGACCACTTCGATCTGGGCCGGGTGGATGCACCACTTGCCGTCGAAGCCCAGGGAACGGGCGATCAGGCAGCTCCTGCGCAGCCCTTCTTCGTTGCTATAATCTGCAACGGGACCGTCGAGGACGCGCAGCCCGGCAGCGCGGGCCGCGACGACGATGCGTTGCATGGCGTGGTGGAAGCGGTGGCCGGGGTAGGCTTCGTCCCACTCATCCATTACACCGATGCTGTTTAGGGGCATGCCCAGGCTCGCCGCGAAGTCACCGGGACCGAAGTGAAGCACTTCGAGGCGGGGGGTGGCGCAGGCTATCGCGTCTACATTACTCAGCCCTTCTGCGCTCTCTATCTGGGCTTCGAGTTTTATCTTGCCAGGCTCCAGATCCAGCGCCAGCTCCATCCCCGAGAGTAGGACGGAGACGGCGTAGAGGTCTTCGGGGCGGTTCACCTTGGGGATAATGACGGCGCCCAGAGAGCTAGTGGCCGCTTCTACCACCTCGATCAGGTCGCGGTAGAAGTACGGCGTGTCGAGAGCATTGGCCCTGAAGAGTGCCGATCGGCCGCCCCTATCTAGCTCCGCGAGGGCGCTGGCGACGTCCCCGCGGGCGGCGGACTTGCTGTCGGGGGCGACGGCGTCCTCGAGGTCGAGGAACACGGCGTCGGCTTCCGAGGCCAGTGCCTTCTCGACCATCTTGCGACGCGTCGCGGGGACGGCGAGGAGGGAGCGGGCGGCATTCATGCTATTTGTCGAGAAGCGTCTCTACGGGCACTCCGCGCAGGGAGGCGTCGAGGACCTCCATGGGGTGGGCCATCGGGAGACCGCCATGGCCCATCTTCTTCAGGGAAGCCTGTAGCTGGAGCATGCAGCCGGGGTTGGAGGTGACTATCACCTGCGCCCCGGTCTTCAGGATGTTGTTGGCCTTGCGCTCGCCGAGCTCGGCGGCGGGCTCGGGTTCGACCATGTTGTAGATGCCCGCTGACCCGCAGCACACCTCGGCCTCCCTGATCTCCTTTACGTCCATCCCTGGTATCTGCTTGAGGGTCTGGCGCGGCTGCTTGCGGACTCCCTGCGCATGCGCCAGGTGGCAGGCGTCGTGGTAGGCCGCCGTAACCGGCAGCGGGTTCCGCTCGGCCACGGGTCCGAGTTCCTGTAAGAACTCCGAGACGTCGCGAACCTTCGCGCTGAAGTCCTTCGCCCTCTCGGCGTACTCGGGGTCGTCGCGCAGCAGGTAACCGTACTCCTTCATCGTCGAGCCGCAGCCTGCGGCGTTGACGACGACGTTGTCCAGATCCAGGTCCTCGAAGGTGTCTATGGTCTTGCGGGCGAAGTCCAACGACTCCTCCTCGCGGCCAGCGTGGGTGGAGAGTGCGCCGCAGCAACCCTGTTTGGGGGCCACCACCTCGCAGCCCTCGGCGGCCAGGACACGGACCGTTGCGGCGTTGACCGGGGAGAAGAAGACCCGCTGCACGCAGCCCGTAAGGACGCCGACTCTGCGGCGCCTCTCGCCCACTGGCCCCGTGAGGTCGGGGATCTTCTCTTCCTTCGGTAGATCCGGCAGGAGCGCCTCCATGGCCCGCATCCTGGCCGGGATGCGTTGCATGACGCCGGCCCTGCGCAGCTTGTCCCCGATCCCGAAGCGCTGGTACAGGCGCATCGGGGCGGCGACGGCCCGCAAACGGTTCGGATAGGGGAAGAACTGGAAGATCATCTCCCGGAATGCCCTGTCGTCGGCCCTGCGGTCGTAGCGGCGCTCGACCTGCTGGCGGGTGGCCTCGATGAGCTTGTCGTACTGCACTCCCGAAGGGCAGGCCGTAACGCAGGCCATGCACCCGAGGCAGAGGTCGAAGTGGCGGACCATCTCGTCGTTCAACGGCTCCTCGGTGAGGCCCTTGTTCATGAGGTAGATGCGCCCGCGCGGGGAGTCCATCTCCTCCCCGAAGAGTACGTAGGTCGGGCAGGTCGGCAGGCAGAAGCCGCAATGGACGCAGTCGTCTATGAGGTCCTTCTCCGGCGGGTGATGATCATCGAAGGCGGGGAATGTGTAGGAGCCGCTCTCCGCCCTGGCCACACCGATGGTCTGCTGTATCGAGTCGCCCGCGGCGCGGGTGCTCTGGCCGATGTCCTCAGGGCTTCCTGCACCGATCGCCTCGGCCATCGCCTCCTCGCCCGTCGTGCCCTCATGGTCTCGCCGCTCGGTCGCCTCCGTGGCGCTGTAACGGTCCTCTCCGCCAGAGCCGTTTCGACCGCCATTGCTTTCGGTCACTAGATGCCTCCCAGGAATCTACCGGGGTTCATGGTGTACCCCGGATCGAATTTCTCCTTTACCCGCCGCGTGAGGCCGAGGTAGTCGCCAGCGGAGCCCCACACGTCCAGCTTCTCCTTGATGGCGAGAGGAGCCTCCTGCACGACCACGCTGCCACCCCTGCGGAGCCGTATCTCGCGCACCTCCCCTACGACCTCAACGAGCCCTTCTTCGCCGCCGGAGAGCCCGGCGAAGGTCACCCCGGTTCCGGCATGGCCGGAGAGACTGGCCCCGACGCCGGCGCGATCGGCAGCCCCCACTACCGAGTCCAGAACGGCCGTGAGGTCGGAGGGCGGAGCGCCGATCTTGAGCCCCACGTCGCCCGCATCCCAGGGCCGCCGGGCGAAGCGCTCCCAGAACTCTCCGCCATCGTCTTCGCCGAGGATGTGCGTCTCGCCGTGGGAGCGCAAGACCTCGACCGCCGTAGATGACTGCGCCTCCACGGCGGGTTCGATCCCCTCGAACAGGGCGGCGATGACGCCCCGGTCTCCTTCCCAGCGCATCTCCAGCGCGTCGAGCACGAACTGGCTGAAGGAGGAGTGCGTGAGTTCTTGCACCGCATTCGCTATCTTCGCGTGCTCGTCGACCTCCAGGAAGACGGTCCTGGCTGTCTCCCTGATAGGGTGCAGCCTGAAGTTCGCCTCGGCGATGACGCCCAGCGTCCCCAGGGAACCGGTGAACAGCTTGGAGAGGTCGTATCCGGCCACGTTCTTGACGACCTTGCCGCCGGCCTTCGCCACCGTGCCGTCCGCGAGCACCACCTTTACACCGATGATCAGGTCCCTGATCGTGCCGTACCTGAGGCGCCTTGGTCCCGAGGAATTCGCCGCCACGATACCCCCGACGGTAGCCCCTTCTTCGGGGGGATCCACACCGAGCATCTGGTCCGACTCGGCGAGGTTATCCTGCAGATCCTGTAGCTGCAGGCCGGCCTGGACGCGTACGATCTGATCGCCGGGGACGTGCTCTATCATGCTGTCCATCCGCGCGGTGCTGAGGATGAGGTCGACCCGCCGGGGGGGATTCCCGAGGCCCATCTTGGTCCCGCCGCCGCGCACCGAGACGGCGAGCCCCTCGCGGCTCGCGAGCTTCATGACCTCGCTCGTCTCCTCGATCGTGCCAGGCTCGACGACGAGGGAGGGCTCCACCCCGTCCACAGCGTCCTCGGCCGACGCTTCCCTGACGTGCTCTTTTCCTACTATGCCCTGCAGACCTTCGGTGGGTACGTTCTGCGTCTGCATCAGAAGTTCTCCGCCAGGCCGGCCTTCTGGACCGGATGCATGTGGAAGGGTCCCGGACGCTCGCCGCAAAGGCGGGGGGTGGGGAAGATCTTGCCAGGGTTGCAGATCCTGTGCGGGTCGAAGGCGCACCTCAGGAGCTGCATGACGTCCATGTCGTCGGCGGTGAACATCTGGGGCATGTACTTCATCTTGTCGCGCCCGATGCCGTGCTCGCCCGTGAGCGACCCACCGTGCTCCAGGCAGGCGAAGACGATCTCCCCGGCCAGCTCTTCGGCCTTGTCGGCCTCACCCGGGGTGTCGTTGTCGTAGAGGACGAGCGGGTGGAGGTTGCCGTCGCCGGCGTGGAAGACGTTGGCGACCCTGAGGCCGTACTCTTCGCTCAGGTCCGCTATCTTCTTCAGTACGGCACCGAGCTCCGTGCGCGGGACGACCCCGTCCTGGACGTAGTAATCGTTGGAGATGGATCCCATCGCCCCGAATGCAGCCTTCCGGCCCTTCCAGAACAGGGCGCGCTCCTCGTCGTCCTCGGCGATCCTAATCTCCGAGGCGTCGTTGTCCTCACAGACCTTAATGACCTGGTCGAACTGGCTCTCCACCTCGGCCTCGGGGCCGTCGAGCTCGACGATCAGGATGGCCCCCGCTTCGGGAAAGCCGGGCGAGACCTGCCTCTCCACCGCCTCGATGGTCAGCGCGTCCATCATCTCGATGGCTGCCGGAACTATCCCGCCGCCGATGATCCCCGATACCGCCCCGCCGGCCTCCTCCGTGTCCTTGAAGGCCGCGAGCAGCGTCCTTACATCCTCGGGCTGGCGCAGGACCCTGAGCGTTATCTTGGTGGCGATGCCCAGGGTTCCTTCCGAGCCGACAAAGGCGCCGAGGAGTTCGTAGCCGGGGGCGTCGGGTGACTTGCCGCCGCCGATGTGGACGACCGAGCCGTCGGGTAGGACGACCTCGGCCCCCATCACGTGGTTGGTCGTAAACCCGTACTTGAGGCAGTGGACGCCGCCGCTATTCTCCGCGAGGTTCCCGCCGATGGAGGAGACGATCTGGCTCGCCGGGTCGGGGGCGTAGTAGTAGCCTTCGTCCGCTACCTCCTGGGAGACCCAGACGTTTATGACGCCGGGCTCGACGACGACGCGCCCGTTCGGAATGTCGACCTCGAGGATGCGGCGCAACCTGGTAAGGACTATGAGGACGCCGGACTCGACGGGGAGAGCCCCACCCGAGAGCCCCGTTCCCGAGCCCCTGGCCACGAAAGGGATGCCTTCGTCGTAGCAGGTCTTGACTATCTGTTGGACCTGCTCAGCCGACTCGGGGAGGACGACGAGGTCGGGAATGACGCGGTAGTTCATGAGGCCGTCGCACTCGTAAGTGCGCAGCTCTTCGCGCTTGTGGATCACACCCTCAGGACCGAGAATCTCCTGCATGGTTTCTATCAGTTGTCCCCGGTCCATGTGTGTCCTTCCCTCTTGGGAGCCTTGCTCTAGCTCCCTATCTCGTGTGCGGACGACTCCTCTATGAGCGTCAGGATCGCGGAGTGGTCCTGATCCCCTCTTCCCCTCATCTTCAATGTCTCAAGCATCTGATCTACGGCTGCCGTGACAGGAAGGGTTACCCCGTACTCCCTGCCGGCCGCGAGCGCTATGCCCAGATCCTTGTGGTGCAATTCTATCCTAAAGCCAGGATCGAAGGAATGCTCCAGCAACTTCTCGCGCTTGGCCTCCATGACCTTGTTGCCGGCGAGCCCCCCGCCGAGCACGTCCAAAATCTTCTCCGGCGCTACCCCGCCCTTGGAACCCAACACCAGCGCCTCGGAGACGGCCTCGATGGTGAGCGCCACCACGATCTGGTTCGCGGCCTTGACGACCTGCCCCGCTCCCGTAGGCCCGACGTGGGTCACCGCAGCGCCCATTACCTCGAAGAGCGGGAGGGCGCGCTCGAAGTCCTCCTCGCTACCACCGACCATGATAGCGAGCGTCCCCCCAATGGCCCCGACGTCTCCCCCGCTGACCGGCGCATCGAGCATCGAGGCGCCCTGTTCTCTCGCCGTCTCCGCAAGCTCCTCGGTGACCACGGGTGAGATCGTGCTCATGTCCACGATAAGGTCGCCTTCACCGATACCCTCGAATACACCATTTTCCCCTGCGAGCACCTCCTTGACCTGCGGCGAGTCGGGGAGCATGGTGATGATGATGTCGCTGTTCTCGGCGACCTCTTTCGGGCTCTGTGCGACCGTCGCGCCTTCGAGTTCCTCGGCCTTCTCGCGGGTACGGTTGTAAGCGACGAGATCGTAGCCCGCCGCGATGAGGTTCTCCGCCATCGGACGGCCCATGATCCCAAGCCCTATAAAACCTACCTTCTCAGCCACGTTACTCCTCTCTAGAGTCTCGGGTCAGCTACGCTAGCGTCGCCGCCACGCAGTTCCTTGGGCAGCCATTCTAGACTTTCTTCGGTCGTCTCCGCGGTCGGGTTGTATTCCAGGCCGACGTAGCCATCGTAGCCAAGTCGCTCCAGTTCGCCAAGCACGTAAGGATAGTGGATCTCCCCGGTGCCGGGCTCCCCGCGTCCAGGGGAGTCGGCGATCTGGACGTGCCCGATAGAGCCGATGTGCTCCCTGAGCGTCGCCACCAGGTTCCCCTCCATCCTCTGCATGTGATAGAAGTCGTGCTGAACTCGTACGTTCTCCCGCCCCACCTCTCTTACGAACTCGACGGCCTGCGCTGTCGTATACAGAAGATATGGTCCGTTCTCGAAGGTGTTGACGGCCTCGACCATGACCGTGATGCCGGCGGCATCGTCTGCGGCGAAGCGTACGTTCTCGCGGGCCAGCGCGAGCTGTTCGGCACGGTCCATGCCAGGGATCTCGTGTCCCACGAGCACGTTCATCCTCCTGCACCCCAACGACCGCGCCAGTTCCAACGCCACCGGCACATTGTCCCTGAACTGCTGCTCCCGGTCTGGGTTACCCGCAAGTCCTCTCTCGCCTGCGGGCATGTCTCCGGCGTCGAAGTTGAAGAGTGCTACCTCCAGGGCCGCATCCTCCACGGCGCGTTCGATCTGGCCGAGTTCGACGTCGTGGCCGGGCCACCAGAACTCGACCGCCGAGAAACCGGCCTCCGCCGCGCGTCCGAAACGCTCCAGGAGCGGTGCTTCCTTGAACAAGATGGACAGATTCGCGCTGAACTTCATACCTACCCTCCTTCCTCTACCAGCATACCCGAGAGCGGCGCCGGGCTCCCGGATGGTTACAATGCCCCTATGCGGGACGACCTGCAAGAGATCTTCTCGGCCAGCCTGGCCGCCGCCGACCCGGCCGAAGCAGTCCGCCGCTCGCTGCGCTTCGAAGAAGGGTCCCTCACCGTCGAGGGCAACAGATTCGGTGCCGAGAACGTGTTCGTCGTCGCGGTCGGAAAGGCGGCAGGGGCGATGGCACGGGCTGCTGGCGAGCTGCTCGGGGATCACCTCGCCGGCGGGCTGGTCGTAACCAAAGAAGGCCACGAACCAGGTCCGGAGAACTTCGAGACCATCTTCGCCTCCCATCCCGAGCCCGACGAAAAGGGCGTGGAGGCGGCCCGCTGGGTACAGGAGGTTGTGGAGTCTCTGGGGGAGGGAGATCTGCTGCTCGCCCTCATCTCGGGCGGGGCTTCGGCGTTGCTCGCCGATCCGACGCCGCCCATCGAGCTGGCGGATTTGAAGAAGCTTACAGGCGACCTCCTCAGGAGCGGGGCAGATATAGGGGAGATCAACACCGTAAGGAAGCACGTCTCCGTGTTGAAGGGCGGCGGCCTCGTAAAGCTCGCCCACCCGGCCCCGGCCATAGCCCTCCTACTCTCGGACGTGGTCGGCGACGAGCCTTCTTCCATCGCGAGCGGCCTCACGGCCCCTGACCCGACGACCCTCGAAGATACCAGGCGCGTCCTGGAGCGCTACGAGATAGAGCCGCCGGAGAGCATCACGGCACACCTGCAGAGCGCGCCGGAGACCCCGGCCTCGGACCACCGCATCTTCGAGAACGCCGTTAACGCTATCTGCGGTGGTGGAAGGCACGCGGCCGAGGCTGCGGCGCAGAAGGCGGGTGAGCTCGGATACGAGCCGCTGCTACTTTCTACTACCCTCACGGGCGACGCCCTCGGGGCGGCCTCCATGTACGCGGCGATCATCACGGAGGTAATGGCGAGCGGTAATCCGGTTTCGCCGCCCTGCGCCATCGTCTCGGGCGGAGAGGCGACGGTGACCGTGCGCGGAAGCGGCACCGGCGGCCCGAACCAGGAGTTCGTTCTGGCGCTCGCGGTGGAGTTGGACGGCGTCGAGGGCTGGGCGGCGTTCTCGGCGGACACCGACGGCAACGACGGCTCGACCGACGCGGCTGGCGGGATCGTGGACGGAAAGACGGCGCAGAAGATAAGAGAGGCGGGCCTGGACCCCGAGGAAGCGCTGGCGAACAATGACTCCTACGCGGCGCTGGAGGCGGGCGGGGCCCTGCTCTCGACCGGGCCGACAGGAACCAACGTCAACGATGTGCGGGTGGCTCTCGTCTCCGGTTCCTGAAGCAGCCCGTTGGGCGTTTGCATTGAGACGCGCAAAGTGCCATGCTTCGTGCCGTTGTCCAGGCGAAGGGGAGACGTTCGGGCGTCCCTCGGGGAGGTGAGTTTCGGTGTATCAGCAGGTTTACGATCCGATTGCGGGCAGCCTGGTGCTCTCGACACTCGTTGCCCTCATCCCTATTGTGGTGCTGTTCGTGTTGCTGGCGGGGATCAGGATGGCCTCGCAGTGGGCGGCCTTGATAACCCTTGCGGTGGCGCTCGTCATCGCAGTGCTGGTCTACGGGATGCCTATAGGCCTGGCGCTAGATTCGACGCTCTTCGGTGCGGCGTTCGGACTCTTCCCCATCATCTGGATCGTGATCAACACCATGTTTCCGCAATACAAAAACACGGGAGTTGCGATTTAGCACTCGGCTGCCGGCCAAAGGAATCCCCCACCTTCGGCTAGCGCTGAGCACTTAGAAGATGACAGAGCTTGGACCTTCTGCGAAAAGGCTAAACGTATCACGATTGCGTGCCGTGCAACCGCACTCGACATAGGTTTCTACATCGCTATCCTGCTGGCCTCGCAGTAGCGCAACCCCCTCAAGGCCCTCAGTCCCTCGTCCTAACCGGGGATCATGAATGGCAGTACGTAGGCCTGGAGCGTCACCAGGATCGACATCGCGATGGTCAGCCCGATGGACCACTTCAAAACCAGGCGTAAGAGATCCCCCTCCTTGCCCTGAAGACCCGTGGCGCTCGTGCCGACGGCAAGGTTCTGCGGGGAGATCATCTTCCCCAGGACACCACCAGAGGAGTTGGCCCCCACGGTCAGGTTGGG
>Ga0126308_10000309_pt1 | contig 15132 bp, 16 predicted proteins | sample Plot55_FD_92533 | JGI IMG/M metagenome (GOLD analysis project Ga0126308, IMG submission 92533) | Serpentine soil microbial communities from UC McLaughlin Reserve, CA, USA - Plot55 | ecosystem: Environmental > Terrestrial > Soil > Grasslands | place: USA: UC McLaughlin Reserve, Lake County... | reverse complement strand
TCCGGCAGGGAGCCACCACCGCTGGACGGCGGGGTGATCTCGACGGGCTCACTCGGCGCGGGCGCCGGCGGTTCGGGTGCGGATTCCTCGGGAGCCGGGGTCGAGGCCGCGAGCTCGGCGCCCGACGCGTCGGGCTCGGGGGCCGGTGCCTCCTCCTTCTCCTCTTCCTCCTCGGACGTCGCGGCGAAGCCGCCCGGAGCACGTTCGGGCGGAGGCGCGATCGGGGTCAGTGCGGGCTCGTCCGGTGGAACCGCCGCGCCCCTGCCCGGCCCGCTGCCGGGCGGAACCCATTGCGACTCCTCCGGCTGGTCCGGCTGATCCGAGGAGGTGTGCGCGGTCGCCACCGGCTCAGAGGCCGCCGGCTCGGGGGCCTCCGCCTCCTCCTCGTTTCCGATGGGCACCTCCTCGAGCTTCGGCTTGTCCGCGTCCTCTTCGTCCTTCTCGTCCTCAAGCCTCTCGTCGGCCCTCGCCGACTCGGCCTCCCCGAGTCCCAGGGCCGCGGCGAGCATCGTCGACTTCTCGGCCTCGGCGTCGCCGCCGGTCTTCACCTCGGCGCCCTCGACCTCCTCCTTCTCCTCCGGCTCTTCGGCCTCATCGGGCTCCGGCGGAGCCTCCCCCTTGCGCTCGGCCTTGCGCTTCTGTCGCTCCTCCTTGCGCTTCTGTCGCTCCTCGCGGCGCCTCTTCCGCTCGTCCTCCCAGGCGCGACGGTCCTGTTCCTCGGCACGGCGCTTCTCTTCGGCGACCCGCTGGCGCTTGGCCTTGCGGTCCTCGCGCTTCTGCTTGCGGGACGGCTTGGCCTCGGAGTCGGCATCTGCCTTGACCTCCGTGTCGGGCTCAGCGTCCGCCTTCGTGTCCGGCTCGGCCTTGGCCTCCACGGCGTCAGGTTCGGCCTCCGTCCCCTTGGACTTGGCGTCGGCCTTCGCGGCCTTGGCGTCGGCCTTCGCCGTCTTGGCCTTCGCCTTCTCGGCGGACTTGGCCTCCTTCTTGGCGCGGCGAGCATCGCTGCGGGAGACCTTCGCCGGCTTCTTCTCCCCGCCCTCCTGATCGCCGGAGCGCCGGCGCCTAACCAGAAGCAGGAGGATCAGGAGCAGAATGACCGCGCCAACGATCGCGTAGGCCGCGGTGGGGTTGTCGTTGACGAAGTCGGAAACCGTGCTGGTATCGAATGCAGCAAGCATCGTTGTGCCGAATCCTTGCACGGGAACTCCCTTCTAGTGCATCCCGGTTTGCCCTGCGGGCGGGCGCGTTCTTGCCAAGCGCCCGCTTGTGGCCGCGACCCGATGGCGAAGCCCGTCAGCCGAGACGCTGCTTGAAATCCCGCTCGACCTCTCGCCGCAGGTCCCGGTCGGCGATCTCGCGGCGGCGATCGCGACCCTCCTTCCCCTTCGCCAGGGCGAGCTCCACCTTGGCCCTCGGGCCCTTGAAATAGATCCGGGTCGGCACGAGCGTCAGCCCGCGCTCGGCGGTCTTGCCGATCAGTCGCTCGATCTCGCGGCGGTGCAGCAGCAGCTTCCGTGGCCGATCGGGCTCGTGGTTCTGATCCGATGCGGGGAGATAGGGCGGGATGTGGGCGCCGCGCATCCAGACCTCGCCGTCGTTAACCACCGCGTAGGCCTCGTTGAGCTGGGCCTTGCCGTCGCGAAGGGACTTGACCTCACTGCCGCGCAGCTCGATACCGGCCTCCATCGTCTCGAGCACCTGGAACTTGTGGCGAGCGCGGCGATTGGTTGCGACGTCCCCGCTGACCGGAGCCCTCGGATCCTTTGCCTTCTTCGCCATCAGCCCTCCACCGGGAGCAGGTCCACTCGCCCCCGGGGCGCGTCGACTCGGTCCACGGAGATCCGCGCCGGATCGCCGACCCGGATCGCGCCTCCCCCGCGCGCCCCGACGAGCATCGTCTCGGTTTGATCGAGCTCGTAGCGCTCGCGCCCGCCGATCCGCCGCGCCGGCAGGAATCCCTCGTAGACGTCCGCGAAGGCGCCACCGAAGCGAACGAACGCGCCGGCACCCACGACCCCGGAGACCTCGCCCTCGAACCGGGTGTCGGGGCCGCGCTCGAAGAGCTCGCGCTGGAGCAGGAACGAGGCGCAGACCGAGTCGGCATTGCGCTCGGTCCGGGTCGCGTCTCTCTCTCGCTCGGAGCAATGCGCTCCGACCTCCGCGAGCCCCTCGCCCCGCGGCGCCTCCTCGCCGGCGCCGATCGCCGAGAGGAGAGCCCGATGTGCAATCAGGTCCGGGTAGCGGCGGATCGGCGAGGTGAAGTGCGAGTACGCCGAGCTGCCCAGGCCGGCGTGGCCGAGGTTGCGGTCCGTGTAGTGAGCGGGTTTCAGCGAACGGAGCACAAGCGATGTATACGCCTCGCGGCCATGCCCACGACGCTCGGCCTCGCGGGCGACCAGGCGACTCGCCTCGCCCGCCAGCTCCCCCGCCTGCTGCGGCGAGATCTGGTCGGGAAGGGCCGGCGTGGGGACGTCGAGGGCCGTGAGCTGCTCGATCAGCCAGCGAATCCGCTCGGGGTCCGGCTGCTCGTGAACCCGGTAGAGGGCGGGGATGCGCCGGCGCTCGAGCAGGTCCGCCACGCGCTCGTTGGTGAGGATCATCAGGTGCTCGATCAGCTGGTGGGCCTCGGTCTGCGGGACTGAGTGAGCGCCCACGACCTGGCCGTCCTCGAAGCGGAACTCGGGCTCGAAGCTCTCGACCTCTAGCGAGGCGCGCGGCCGGCGGCCTGCGAGGGTCGCTGCGGCGTCCCTGGCGAGCGCAAGCGGCACGGCGATCGCCTCCGGCGGCTTGGCCCGGCCGGCGAAGATCTCGTCCAGGGCGTCGTAGTCAAGCCGGACGTCCGAGCGGATCAGGCTCCGGTAGAAGACGGTCGAAAGGGGCTCGCCGGTCTCAGAGAGCTCGATCTCCGAGGTGACGGCAAGCCGGTCCCTCTCCGGAGCCAGGCTGCAGGCGTCGCTGGAGAGGACGTGCGGCAGCATCGGAGCGACCATGCCCGGGACGTAGGTGGAGTTGGCCCGCCGGTAGGCCTCCTTCTCCAGCACATCGCCCGGCCGGACGTGCGCGGCCACGTCGGCGATGTGGATCCAGAGTCGAACCCCGCGATCCGTCCTCTCGGCGGAGACGGCGTCATCGAAGTCGTGAGCGCTGGCGGGATCGACGGTGAAGGTCGGGAGATCCCTGAGATCGCGGCGGTCGAGATCGAGGGCCTTTGCCCGATCGACCGCTTCCGCGGCCTCCTCCTCGATCCGGCGAGAGAAGCCCGTCCGGACCTCGCGATCCTCCAGCATCGCCGCGATCACGTCGGCCGCGAGCCCAGGATCTCCGAGCTGTCGGATCACCCTCCCCCTGCCACGACCCTGTCCCAGCTCGACCACCGCCATCCGCCCTGGCACGGCCGCGCGCCGGCCGCCGCCGAGCTCGACCTGGCCGCCGCGCTCGAACAGAAGCTCGCCGACGAGGAACCGGCCACGCTTCGACACGAGGACTACGCGCTTCAGAGCTGAGGTGCCAGGGTCTGAAGAGCCTTCTGCAGGCCCTCATCCGGCTTGGTGGAGGGAATGTCCTTCGCCTTCACCTGCGGAGCGATCCCGACGTGGTTGATCGATGTCCCGTCACGGGTCAGATACTCCCCCACCGTCAGATCCAGTGCGCCTCCGTTGTTCAGCGGGATCACCTCCTGGAAGGTTCCCTTGCCGAACGACGTGGTCCCCACAACCTTGGCGACCCCGGATTGCTCGAGCGCGGCGGTGACGATCTCGGAGGCCGACGCGGTGTCGCCGTTGATCAGGACGACCATCGGATGGCGCGGCAGGGCATCGCCTGTGGCATCAAAGGTCTTCGTGCTCTGGGTGCGCCCGTGGGTCGAGACGATCACGCCGTTGGGGACGAAGATGCTCGAGACCAGGACGGCCTCGGTGAGCAGGCCACCGCCGTTGCCGCGGAGGTCCAGCACGAGACCCTGGGCGTCCTGGTTATAGAGATTCTCGACCTCCTTGCGGAGCTCGCCATGAGCGCCCGGGAAGAACCCAGCGAGCCGCACGTAGCCGATCTTGGAGTCGCCGACCTTCTCGATGTGCCCGACGACCTGTGGGATCTGGACCTCGCGCCGCGTCAGGGTGACGTCACGGGAGCTGCCGTCTCGGCTCTCGATGGTGAGGGTCACCTTCGTCCCGGCCGGGCCGCGGATCTGGCTGGTGACCACGTCGGAATCCTTGCCGGCGATCGAGTGTCCGTTGACGCCCGTGATCACGTCACCCGACTGGATGTTCGCCTCTCTCGCCGGCGTTTGCTTGTAGACGGTGGCCACCCGCAGTCCCTGAGGAATCTCGGTTACCGCAATGCCGACGCCCGAGAGGCTCGAGCCCTGCTGGAAGCGGTCGTACTCGGGTCGGGTGAAGTAATGGGAGAACCGGTCGTCGTAGCGCTGCTTGAGGTGGCTGATGATCGAGGCGATCGAGGCGTTCTCGAGGTCGTTCTCGTCGACCGTGTGGAAGTAGTCGTCGTGGATGACGTCGATCGCCTGGGAGGTCGCGTCCTGGGCCTTGTCGCCGAAGACGTCGTTGACCGCGTCCCGGATGGCGTCCACCTGCCCCCCGGCGATGATGCCGACGACGAAGGCGATCGCGACCAGCGCCGCGACGATGAATCTGCGGCTCAAATTCGGAGGAAGCGACGCAGAGTGAATCCACTGCCCATCGCCGAGATAGCCATCGCCCCAAACAGTAGGACGAGGGCGAGCGGCATGAAGCCCATCGTGTGTCCCGACGCGATCCACTGGAAGCTGTGCTTGAGCGGATCGAGGACAACGACCTTCCCTAGGAACAAGAGCCCGATCGCGACGAGAGCTCCGATCAGGCCGCACACCAGCCCCTCGACCATGAAGGGCCAGCGGATGAACCAGTTCGTCGCGCCGACGAGGCGCATCACCTCGACCTCACGCCGGCGGGCGTAGATCGAGAGCCGGATGGTGTTCGCGACAAGCAGGAGCGACACGATCGCGAGGAGGATCGAGATCACGATCAGCGAGATCCGGATCGCGCTACTGACCGTCGTGATCGTCTTTGCATCGTCACGGCTCTCCCCGATGTCGCCGATCAGCGGGCTGATCGGGCTCGGCTGACCATTGGCGCCGGGCGGCGTGATTGCCGCGCGGACGCTCGACAGGTTCGAGAGGTCATCTGGCGTCACGTTGAACGAAGCTGGAAGTGGGTTGCGGTGCCCGGGGAGCTGGGCGGTGATGTCCTCGCGGTTCTCCGTCTCGAAGCGCTGGCTGAGGATCTGCTTCGCCTGATCCTTGGAGACGAAGCTGACGGTCTTGACATGCGGGATCGCCTGGAGCTCGGAGCGGAGCTCATTGACCTGCGCCGGCGCGGCCTGCTCGCCGATGTTGCCCGCGGGCAACGGCTGGCCGGTGGAGCTGACATCCGACAGGAAGACCCGCAGGCCAACCTCGTCGCGAACGTCGTTGTTCTTCCCGTTCGTCGCCTGAAGGATCGGGATCAGGACGCCGACCAGGAGGACCGTGACCCCGACCGTGACGATCGAGGCCAGCCCAGGGGCCGCGCTGCGCCTGAGCGCCCGCAGTCCCTCACCGATGAAAAAGAAGACTCGCCCCATGGTGTCGCCTAGTAGCTCGGCCTTTCATCGTCGACGCCCATCTCATCGCGAAGCCGCGCCGCGAACTCGCGGGTCGACTCGTCGTCGGCGGTATAGGTGCCCGCGGCCTGGTCGCGGACGACACGGCCCTGGTCGAGGGCGATCACGCGGCGGCGCATCTTGTCCACCATCTCGCGGTCGTGGGTGACGACGACGACTGTGGTCCCGGTGCGATTGATCCGGTAGAGCACCTGCATGATCCCGATGGAGGTGTTGGGGTCCAGGTTGCCCGTCGGCTCGTCCGCCAGCAGGAGCGGCGGGTGGTTGACGAACGCGCGAGCGACCGAGAGCCGCTGCTGCTCGCCACCAGAGAGCTGGTCCGGGAAGTTCTTGACCTTGTCGGCGAGCCCGACGAGGCGCAGGGCGTCCGGCACCTTGCGGCGGATCTCCGAGCGCGACGTACCGATCACCTGCAGGGCGTAGGCGACGTTGTCGTAGACGTTGCGGCTCGGCAGAAGCTTGTAGTCCTGGAAGACCGTGCCGATCCGGCGGCGGAGCTGCGGCACCTTCTTGTCGGAGAGCGATGAGATGTCGCGGCCGGCGATCAGCACCTCACCCTCGGTGGGCTGGAGCTCCCGGATCAGGGTCTTGATCAAGGTGGTCTTGCCGCAGCCGGTCGGGCCGACGAGGAAGACGAACTCGCCGCGGTCGACGCGCAGGCTGACGTGCTCGAGGGCGACGTGGCCACCCGGATAGACCTTGGTGACCTTGCGCATCTCGACGATCGGCGGACGGGCCCGCTGCTCGGTGAGATGCTCGGGGCGCCGCTGCGTCTTGGCCGGGCGCCCGCGGAGAAGTTCTGGTGTCTGTCGTCTTGCCATTGAGCGTCGTGCAGTGAGGCGCATCCTGCGGGCGACCCCCGCCGGTCGCCCCACCGCGAGGCACAGGGTAGGGATCGGCCTAAAGCGGATCGCAAGTTCTCGTTCGCACTGCAACACGGTCGGGCCCGGTTAGTCGCGCCTCACCCTCGGGTAGACGGAACCCCGATGAGAGTCGCCGTCGTTGGAGCCACGGGAAACATCGGGACGAGCGCCCTGGACGCACTCGTTTCCGATGAGCGGGTCGACTCCATCGTCGGGATCGCGCGAAGACGCCCGGCTCTTCGGCTCCCGAAGGTCGAGTGGACGGAGGCTGACGTTCGCTCCGCCGACCTCACCAGCCTGTTCAAGGGGGCGGACGCCGTCGTCCACCTGGCCTGGCTGATTCAGCCCTCCCGGAATGAGCACGAGACCGAGTCCGTCAACGTGGTGGGCAGCGAGCGAGTCTTCGGCGCGGTCGCCGACGCAGGGGTTCCCCGCCTCGTCTACTCCTCGTCAGTCGGCGCCTACTCCCCCGGTCCCAAGGATCAGCTGGTCGACGAGAGTCACCCGACCGATGGCGTCTCCACCTCGTTCTACTCGCGGCACAAGGCCGCGGTCGAGCGGATCCTGGACCGGTTCGAGTCCGCCGCGCCCTCCGTCTCGGTCACCCGTCTGCGCCCAGGCCTGGTCTTCAAGGCGGACGCCGCATCGGAGATCCGCCGGCTCTTCGCCGGACCGTTCCTGCCGAACGCACTGATCACCCGCAGCCTGATCCCCCTCATCCCGGCGGTGCGGGGGCTCCGGTTCCAGGCGGTGCATTCGCTTGACGTCGGCATGGCGATTCGCCAGGCGCTGTTCAGCGAGGCAACCGGCGCGTTCAACCTCGCGGCCGATCCGGTTCTGGACCCCGAGAGGATCGGCACCCTGCTGGCGGCGCGACCGGTGACGGTGCCCCGCGGTCTGCTCCGCGCCTTCACCGCGGCCACCTGGCGAATGCGCCTCCAGCCGACCCCGCCGGGATGGCTCGACCTCGCGCTCGAGGTCCCGCTGATGAGCAGCGAGCGGGCCAGACGCGAGCTGGGTTGGGAGCCTCGCAGGAGCGCAGACGACGCCCTGCTCGACTTGCTCGAAGGCCTGCGGCGTGGGCGCGGCTTCTCCACCCCGCCGCTCGATCCCCGGGCGGGCGGACGGCTGCGCTCCGGCGAGCTCGCGACGGGCGTCGGTGCTCGCTGAATCCAGCCGTTTAGCCCCACCTGGCCCCGGGCACGAATAGCCCAACTGAGACTTCTATTTCGAGCGAGGACTGCGATGAAGGTGAAGACTCCAGCAATCCCCCGTGAGCAGGCCAGGGAGGTGCTCGCACAGGCTCAGAAGCAGGCGCGAGACGCGCAGAAGCAGGCGCGCAGCACCGTCAAGGACGCCCGCAAGGAGGCGCGGCGCCAGGTGATCCAGGCCAGGATCGCGGCGGCCCGAGCCCGTTCGGGAACCCGAGCCAAGGCCTCCGGCATTTCGGCCAAGGCGGTCGGCGCTGTGGGCGCGGCCGGGCTCGCGGCCGGCTACTTCCTCGACCCGGACTCCGGCAAGCGACGCAGGCACGGGGTACGTGACCGCACCCTGGCGGTGATCAGGCGCGGCGCGGATCGGACGCGGCGCGAGGCTGAGTACCGAACTGGGCAGGTCGAGGGCAAGGTGGAGGCCGCAGCGAGCAAGACGCGTCCCGAGGAGCCGGCCCCGAACGACCAGGCCCTGGCCGAGCGCGTGAAGAGCGAGATCTTCCAGCCGGAGGACGCGCCGAAGGGCGACGTCAACGTCAACGTCGAGAACGGCGTCGTCTACTTGCGCGGACAGGTGAAGCGCCCGGACCAGATCCGCAAACTGGTCGAGCAGGCAGGTGCCGTCGACGGGGTCTCCGCCGTCGAGAACCTGATCAGTACGTGATATAGCGGCGGCGGGGCCGAGTGGCGTCCTCTCGGCCCCGCTCACCGCCGTTCTCTCGCACTCCGGTGGCGTCCGATGACACCGGAGATACGTCTTCGCCCCGGTCATCCCCCGTGGGCCGGCGCAGGGCACGCTCCGTGCGCCGTACGGTCGTAGTTGGATGTAGCTCAGGATTTGCAGGTCGCATCGGATGAACTCCTCTTCCGCTGGCCCGCGTCACGCTCTGGTCGCGACTTGTTCCTGCGCAGTTAGCGGGAAGTTGCGAGTCGAATGCTCGCCTTCGCAGCTACCCGTTACTTCTAATTCCGCGTCAGGCGAACTAGAATAGACCACGAGGAGGAGCGATGCGTGCGTGTCGATTCCGGCGCGCAATCTGCGACTCACGCGGACCAGCTTGGAGGCACGCCCTGCATGGGGGCAGGGTCGGGTTTCCTCGGATAGCACTGGATGAGCAAGCCGAGGAGAGCTTTGGTGAACCTGTTCCGGTCCAGCCACCTGAGACTTGGACTAAAACTTCGAGACTCCCTGCCCCATGGGAGCTGCGCACCACTAGGGGATGGGGCGTTGAGGCGAGCGGGTGGAGCGGTCTAGCGGGGCCGCTCCACCCCGCCAAACGGGGAGGAGCGATGAGCCGGGGGATGGAGCCGGCCAGCGGCTGGCGATCAGCGTCGAGACGGGGGGACACGACATCTCCGTCTTCGCCCTCTCGGGCGAACTCGACCTGAGCACCATTCCCCTGCTCGAGAGGCGGCTCCTCGATGAGGTCCGCTCGACATCGGCGGTGGTCGTGGATCTCACCGCCGTGAGCTTCATCGACTCGTCGGGCATCGGCCTGCTCATCCAGGCATTCCGATCCGGGGGAGACAGCGAGAGGCTGCACACGGTGATCTCGGACGGCTCTCAGGTCGAGCGCGTGTTTCGCCTGGCCGGGATCGACCGGGCGCTGCCCCTATACATGGATCGGCACGGAGCGATCGAGGCGCTGAACGGAGTCGCGAGCGACTAGGCAGTGTCGGGGAGGTCGGGCCGGTCGCCATCGACGCTCGCATGGTCTTCCAGCGCCACGGGTTCGTCGAGCGGCTCCAAGATGAAGATCTCGACGGCGAGATCCGGGTCGACGTGGATCGAGCTCATATAGGCGATCACCTTGCGGCCCGTCGCCTCCTCGACGATGCGCCGGAACTCGTCCTCCATCACCTGCTGGAAGGTGCGCCGCATCTGGTAGACGGACTCGATCTGACCGGTTTCGAGCAGCGTGCGCTCGACCCTCGTGAAACCGCCGCGGAGTATCGACACGACGGTGTCGTTCACCTGGTGTGTCTTGGCCTTGGTCGGCCCCTTGCCGTAGTAGCGAGAGTGCAGCTGGACGAGACCCGTCGATATTTGCGCGAGGATCTCTCCCCTTACAGGTCGAGGCGCTTCTTCTTGCGGGGAAACGGCAAGCCTCCAAACGGATTGGGTTGCCGCCCCTCTTGTTCTGAAGCGAGTGCGCGCGAAGGGAAGAGTTGCGGGGAGACCCAACGAGCGCGCGGCATCCTAGTGGGTCCGGTGGCAGCGACGCCACGCCGCTTGCCCGAAGGCTACTCATAAAAGGGTGCGTACCGATTCGAAGCGTGGGTAGGTAGAGATATGGCCTCGGATCCCGACCGACAGGGCCCAGAGGATCCGGGCCACCCGAAGGACGCCCGCGAGCCGCCGACCGAGCAGCAAGTGCGCGATGAGATTGCTCGAGAGGTCCTGCGGATCTACGCCGAGTCATATGGAACCGGTGCGGAGCGGGCCGAAGCTCTGGTGTCCGGGAACTGGGTGATCGTCGTGCTCGATCACCTCGAGCTCCTTCCGAACGAGAAGTTCCTGGTCGAGAACGGGAAACACGACACCGTGCTGCAGGTGCGGACCCAGTACCAGCGCGCGATCCAGTCGAGCTTCAGCGCCGCCATCGAGCGGGCCACGGGTCGTAAAGTCATCGGCTTCGCGAGCACGACGAGCATCGAGGAACCTCGATTCATGGCGGAGGTCTTCAGGCTCGAGTAGCGAGTTATCCGGGCTGCCCGTGCGGGTAGCAGCCCTGCATGGAGGCAGGCGGCAACGGAGCCATGCGCATTCCCGATGAGAAGATGATCAGGGAGCTGCTCGATTGGCGCCCCCGGATGGGCGTGCTCTCCGTCTACGTGGCGATCGACCCGGCCGACCGCGGTGAGCCCTGGCGCGTCGAGCTCCGTCACCAGCTCGACGCCGCGATCGAGGCCGAGCAGGGCACCCACGGCCGTCGCCGCGCGCTGGCCGCGACTGCCGAGCGGATCAAGACCCACTTTCCGGAGCAGTCGCCGCCGTCTGGCCGCTGCCATATCGGTTTCTGCGAGATCGCCGAGAAGCACGGCCGCGAGTTCTGGATGGCCGCGCAGATGCACCGGGAGAAGACCCAGGTCGTCGATCGCGACCACCCCCACCTGACGCCCCTGCTGGAGATGCTGGACGAGGGCGCACCGATCGGCGTACTCGCAGTCTCCGCCGAGCGCGTCCGGCTTTACGAGTGGGCCCTGGGGTCGCTGTCGGACGTCCAGGACTGGGAGGCGGTGCTTTTCATGCCCGATTGGCGGGAGCGAAAGTCACAGTCGAGCCCCGATCCCGCGCGGGTCCAGGGCACGAGCTCCTCCGGGCACGATCAGTTCGACCAGCGACTGGAGGCCAACCGCGGGCGCTTCCTCGAACAGGTCGGCGGACTCGTCGCGCAGGAGGCGGATGCACGGAAGTGGCGCCGCGTCACGGCCTTCGGGGACCCCAACCAGGTCGACCAGCTGCGGTCGGGCATCCAGGACCGGGTGCCGGTGGAGCTTGCCGAGGACGTCGACGTGATCTCCCAGAGCGACCACGGGCAGCTTCTGGAGCGAGTCGAGGCGGCGGTGGAGCTGGAGAATCGCCGGCGCGAGACGGAGCTCGTCCGCGCGGCGATCGATGCCGCCAACACCCCGAACGGCCGAGGCGCGACCGGGCTGAACGAGATCGAGCAGTCGCTGACACAGGGACGGGTGCGCCACCTGATCTTCGACGCGGAGGCGCCCGAGCCCGACGTCCACGAGCTCGAGGACGACCTGGTCGAGGCGGCCCTCCGGACCAGCGCGGATGTCACTCCTGTGGAGGGCGAGGCCGCGGAGATGCTCCGGGAGTACGGCGGGGTCGCGGCCCTGCTCCGCTACTAGTTTCACGTCCATCCACTCGGGTAGTCGGCGATCATGGACCGCAAAACAGAGGATCTCGACCGCACCGAGCTCGAACGCGAGCATTCGAAGGACCCGGAGGCGAATCCGGGCAAGATCTCCGACGATCCGGAGCCGCACCACACGCTCAGCAACCCGGCCTCGGATCCCGACCCGACCGAGCACCCGGACCCCTACGAGCGCCGGCCGGATCCCCGCGATCCGGAGCGCGACGAGGACGCGCCGCGCCCGGGATCGACGAGTGAGCCACATCCGCCCGACTTCGACGACGTCAAACCCCTCAAGGGAGACTCGCCATGACCGAGCGCGATCCGATCGAGCGCGACATCGAACGCGAAGAGGCTGAGGCCGCCCGCGAGGCCGCCAACGTCGGCGGGCGCTCCGGCATGGAGGACGTCCCGGAGGAGGACCGGCCACTTGCCGAGTCGGGACAGGGAGAGTCTGAGGGCTTCGAGCAGGCGGAGGAACTGCTCAAGGAACGCGCGACGCACCAGGACGATCGCGGCGGCCCGCTCAAGGACCGCCCGGATCCCGAGGAGTCAGGTCCCCGGCCCTCCCATGGCGAGCCCGACCACGTCGACTCGACTGAGACCGAAGCGGATAAGCCCTAAGACCAGGGTCCGCCGGAGATCGGCGGATGCTGCACGATCGGCTTCTTCAGCAGTGCCTCGCGAGCCAGGTCGGCGATGCCGCTCGCGGTGAGGCCGAAGTGCTCCATGCACGCCTCGGCGGTGCCGGAAACACCGAACTCGTCCTGCATGCCGAGGGCGAAGACCGGGACCGGGTGCTGCTCGCAGGCGACCTGGCGGATCGCGTCGCCAAGGCCGCCGACGACGCGATGCTCCTCGGCCGTCACGGCGACGCCGGTCTTGGCGAGGGAGCGCAGGACCGACTGGGAGTCGATCGGCTTGATGATCGAGACGTTCACGACTTCGGCCTCCACCCCGTCCTCGCGCTCGAGGGTCTCCGCCGCCTCGAGGCCACGCCAGACCATGTGACCGCAGGTAAAGATCGAGATGTCCTTGCCCTCGCGCAGAACGTCGACGCCGGCTCCGAGCGTCTCCGGGATCTGCTCGTAGACGCTCGGGGTCTTCGGCCGGCCGAAGCGCATGTACATCGGACCGTCGAAGCGCTCGTAGGACTCGATCACGGCGGTGTAGGCCTGGTTGTAGTCGGCCGGGACGACCACCTGCATCTTCGGCATCGCCCGCATCAGCGCGATGTCCTCGATCATCTGGTGGGAGGCGCCGTCCTCGCCCAGCGAGACCCCGCCGTGTGACGCGCCGATACGAACCTTCAGCTCGTTGTGAGCGATGCCGAGGCGCACCTGGTCGTATGAGCGCGAGGTGGCGAAGATCGCGAAGGTCGAGGCGTAGGGAACCTTGCCGCTGGCGGCGAGGCCGGTCGAGATCGACATCATGTTCGCCTCGGCGGCGCCGATGTTGAAGAAGCGCTCCGGGAACTGCTTGCCGAACTTCATCGACTGGGTTGACACGGCCAGGTCGGCGTCCAGGGCGACCACCTCGGGATGGGCCTCGCCCAGCGCCACGAGCGCATCGCCGTAGGCCTGGCGGGTCGCGATCGGCTCCGTCTGGGCCTCGGCGGCCTCGATCAGCTCGCTGGCCATCAGCTCTGCCCCTCCAACTCCTTGGTCTGCCGGGCGTAGGTCGCCTCGAGCTCCTCCATCGCCTGCTCGGCCTGCTCCTGGCTCGGCGGCTTGCCGTGGAAGCCGAAGCGGTCCTCCATGAAGGAGACGCCGCGGCCTTTCTTGGTCTGGCAGACGATCGCGGATGGGCGCCCGATCGTCCGGCTGCGCTCCAGCGACTCGACGACCGCGTCCATGTCGTGACCGTCGATCTCGACCGCATCCCAGCCGAAGGCCTCGAACTTGGCGCGGACATCGCCGGTGTCCATGACCTCCTCGGTGGTGCCGTCGGTCTGCAGGTGGTTGTAGTCGACGATCGCGGTCAGGTTGGGGATCTCGTAGTGGGCCGCGGACATTGCGCCTTCCCAGCTCTCGCCTTCCTGGCAGTCGCCGTCGGACATCACCGTGAAGACCTGGGCGGTCTCGTCGAGACCATCGAGCCGAAGAGCGAGGCAGATGCCGACGCTCATCGAGAGACCCTGGCCGAGAGAGCCGGTGGAGACCTCGATGCCGGGTGTCCGAGTCATATCGGGATGGCCCTGGAGATGCGAGCCGATCTGACGGAGGCCCATCAGGTCGTCCGCCGGGAAGTAGCCGTGCTCGGCAAGTGCCGCGTACTGGATCGGGGCGGCGTGTCCCTTGGAGAGGACGAACCGGTCGCGCTCGGGCCACTTCGGGTTGGTGGGGTCGTGGCGCAGCACCCGGTAGTAGAGGGCCGTGACGATGTCCGCGGCGGAGAGCGAGCTGTCGAGGTGGCCCGACTTGGCCACCGCCATCATCCGGACACAGTGCATGCGCAGAACGGTGGCATCGCGCTCGAGCTCCGCGATCGACGGCTTCCCTCCCGCCTTGCTGGAGGGCTCCGGAGTGGGATCTGGAACGGGCTTCAGGTGAGCCATCGGGGACTGCTCATGCGCCTGGTCGGAAGGAATGGTCTTGGGTTGCAGCTTGCTCAAGACCGGGCGGCGAGGGTAGCAGCGGGCAGCACCAGCGGGGACCATAGAAAGCCGCTCCGACGGAACGCTCATAGCCTTCGGTCCATGAAGGTCGGAGCAATCGCGATCGTCGCCGCGCTGGCCCTGGCGGGCTGCGGCGGATCCGGGGACGCCGATGAGGGGACGACGGCGGCGAGGGAGCCGAGCGCCACCACGACCGCCGCCGGACCGGGCACCGTCACCGGCAAGCTCCCGCCGGGGGCGGAGGGACCGGTGGACACCGCCGGGGAGACGGCCGAGGGACGCGCGGCGGCCGAGGCGAGCCCTGAGTCCGAGGCGAACGGGCCGCAGGCAACCGGGGAGCTGGAGGGTGCCGACCGATCGGCGGCGGAGGCGATGGTGCGCAGCTATATCGCGGCGCTCGATCATCGAAACGCCACGCGGGTGTGCGCCCTGATCGAGCAGGGCGGCTGTGGCGGCAGGATCGGATCGCGGCCGGCGGGCGGTGGCCCGGCCTGGAGGCGCACCGTGATCGTCGAGATGAAGCCGGAGGCGCTCGGAGACGACCGCGCCCGGATCACGGCGACCGTTACCCATCGCTTCTCCGACCGCAAGTACGTCTCGGTCGAGGACGACGTGATCTACCTCGAGCGGACCGGCGGCCGCTGGCTGCTGGCCAAACCGAGCGCGACCTTCTACCGGGCGGTCGGCTACGCCCAGCCACCGCTACGGGCGTTTGCTCCTCCTACCGGGTGGTAAACGGCTTCGCCATCAGATCGCGACCACAAGAGACCGCTCAGAAACGGTGGTTGCCGCCGCCGCGCGGGGCGCGCTCGTACAGGCGCTTCGGGTGCTTGCGGCTAACGCCAACGATGGTCGCGTCGCCGCCGCCGGCGCTTGGATGGAGCACCGTCGCGTAGGCGACGGAACCTGTCAGCGCG
>Ga0126308_10000307_pt1 | contig 15143 bp, 16 predicted proteins | sample Plot55_FD_92533 | JGI IMG/M metagenome (GOLD analysis project Ga0126308, IMG submission 92533) | Serpentine soil microbial communities from UC McLaughlin Reserve, CA, USA - Plot55 | ecosystem: Environmental > Terrestrial > Soil > Grasslands | place: USA: UC McLaughlin Reserve, Lake County... | reverse complement strand
CTTGACCCGGACGGCCTCTACCAGTGGATGCTCCTCCAGGACCGCGGTGGCTATCCTCTCGGCGACCGTCTCGGTCAGGTTGACGGGCAGGCCCTCGACGATCTCTCGCGCGCGCCGGTGCACCTCGCCGTAGTCCACGGTCTGTGAGAGGTCGTCGGAGAGGCCCGCCGGGCGTAAGTTCAGGCGCAGCTCCACGTCCACGACGAACGGCTGGCCAAGCTCGCGCTCGGCGGGCAGCGTACCGTGGCGGCCGTGGAAGACCATGCCCTCCAGCAATATCCGGTCCTCGGGGTTTTTCCCGCTCTGTGCCATCCGGTGCAGTATAAGGGCGCGTAATAGATCGTGCGTAGTCGGTGTGCTCAGGCGTGCTAACCTTCTGGCTACAAAGACACGAGGAGGGTATGAACGTCCGTCCTACCGTCACGGTAAGCTACGCGCAGACCCTCGACGGGCGCCTGGCGGCCGCGAACGGTTCTTCGCGTTGGATTAGCTCTCCCGACTCACTCCGCTTCGCCCACGCCTTGCGGGCCGAGCACGACGTGGTCGCGGTCGGCGCCGGCACCGCGTGCAACGACGACCCCCGCCTGACCGTACGCCTCGTCCCAGGCGAGGACCCCTTGCGCGTCGTCGTGGACAGCTCCCTGCGCACCCCGCTCTCCGCTGCGGTGCTCGCAAACGGCGCTGCTAAGGGCACTGTCCTCGCCGTCACGGACCGCGCCCCCGACGAGCGCTGCGAGGAGGCAGAGTCCCTGGGCGCGACGGTTCTCCGGGTGCCGGCCGACGCCGCGGGGAGGGTGGCTCTTGGCGCTCTGCTCTCCGAGCTCCACTCTCTGGGCGTTCGCTCCGTCATGGTCGAGGGCGGGGCGGCCCTGATCACCTCCTTCCTCTGCGCGAGGCTGGTTGACCGCCTCGCCGTCTGCATAGCGCCGAAGATCCTCGGTAGCGGCATCGAGGCCGTGGGCGACCTGGGCATCTGCGACCTGACTGACTCCCTCACCCTCGTCGACACCTCCGTCACCCCCTACGGCGTGGACCTCGTCCTCGACAGCCGCCTCGAATACCCGGACGGCCGCCGGTGAACGCCGGATCTTCCCCGGACGGCACCTTCGAAGCCCGCGCCGTCTGGTTCGCCGCGCCGCGCACGGCGGAGCTCCACCCGGAGAGGGTGCCGCTCCCTGAACCGGGCCAGGTGCGCGTCCGGACCATAGCCTCAGCGATAAGCCACGGCACCGAGATGCTCGTCTACCACGGCGAGGTCCCGACCGATCTCCCGCTCGATCTGTCCACGCTGGCCGGCGATTTCTCTTTCCCGATTAAGTACGGCTACGCCTGTGTCGGACACGTCCTCGACGCGGGCGTCGGAGCAGAATCCTTCTCTCCCGGAGACCTTGTCTTCGTCCACCATCCGCACCAGGACGCCTTCGTCGTCCCGGCGGACCTGCCGGTGCGCCTCCCCGGCTGGCTCGACCCCACGGTCGGCCTCTTCTTCGCCAACCTCGAGACCGCCCTCAACGTCGTCCACGACACACCGCTGCACCTCGGCGAGACGGCGCTCGTCTTCGGGCAGGGCGTAGTCGGCCTCCTGGTGACCCAGCTGCTCAAGCTCGCCGGGGCGGACCGGGTGCTGGCCGTGGAGCCCGTGAAGAGGCGACGTGAACTAGCGCTCGGGGTGGGCGCGGAGGAGGCCTTCGAGCCCGGCAAGGATCTGCGCGGGCGCGTCCTCGAGGCAACCGGCGGGCGGGGCGCGGACGTGGCGGTCGAGGTGAGTTCTTCGGGAGCGGCGCTGCAGGCCGCCGTGGACGCCGTCGTCACCGAGGGCACGGTCGTCGTCGCGTCCTGGTACGGCACGAAGCCGATCTCCCTCTCCCTCGGGGGCCACTTCCACAGGGGAAGGGTGAGGGTGCGCTCCTCGCAGGTCGGTCGAGTAAACCCGGAACTCGGACCCCGCTGGGACCGCGCCCGGAGAACCGAGGCCGTCCTCGGTCTACTTCCCCGGCTACGCCTCGAGGAGCTGGTCTCGCACCGGATCCCTTTGGAGGAGGCGCCGCGGGCGTACCGGCTCGTGGACGAGGGCCCCGGCAAGGCGGTCCAGGTTGTCCTGACCTACGGTGAGGGGTGAGAGGGGATGTACGAGGTCTACGTAGCGGCGCAGTTCGAGGCGGCACACCGGCTGATCGGCGACTTCGGGCCGGCGACCCGCACCCACGGGCACACCTACCGGATGGAGGTGATCGTGCGCGGAGAGCGGCTGTCGGAGGATGGCGCCCTCTACGACATCGGCGAGCTCCGCGCCGCGGTGGATGATCTCGCCGCCTCGCTCCACTACCGCGACCTGAACGAGGTCCCTGGCCTCACCGGCGTCAACACAACCGCCGAGGCGGTGGCCGGCTACTGCTGGGAGATGCTCGCGCCGCCCCTGCGAGACGCGGGCCTCGGCTCGCTCACCGTGCGCGTCTGGGAGTCGCCGCTGGTCTACGCCGCCCGCGACAATTCTCTCGCTTGAAGGAATCGTGCGCGTTGCCTTCGTGACGGTGGGGGATACTAACCGCCTGACCGGCGGCTACCTGTACAACGCCCGGGTTATCGCGGCGCTGCGGGAGATGGGCGTGGAGGCGGGGGAGATAGTTCCATGCGGAGCTTCGCCGGAGGAGCAAGGCGAAGCGGCTCGCCGCCTCGGAACAAACCTCGATGTCCGAGCGTTCGACGTTATCGTGGTGGACGCCCTCGCCCGGATCGTCTGCGCGCCCCACCTCGACCGCTGGCACGAAGAACGCCCGGTCGTTGCGATGGTGCACGAGCTACCGAGCGTCGCCCAGGATGGAGACGCGGTTTCGCGAGAGCACGAAGCGCCGTTGCTGCGTTCCGACCGTCTTATCTCCGTGAGTTCCCACGGGGCCTCGATCCTCGAAGAGAGGGGCATCCCCGCCGCGAGAATCCGGGTCGTCCCGCCCGGCTTCGATCGGTTCCCGCCAGCCAGCAGTTTATCGTTGTCCGTCCGCGACGGCGTCGTGCGCGCCCTCTGCGTGGCGCAGTGGATACCGCGCAAGGGGATACTGGATCTGATGCGCGCGTGGACGCTGCGCGAGCGTCCGGGGGCGTCGCTGGAGCTCATCGGCGAGACGGACGCCGACCCCAGCTACGAGGCCTCGGTGCGCGCCGCCATAGCCGCCTCTCCGGGGACCTCGACCCGCGCGCGTGGGCCCGTGGACGACCGGGCGCTCGCGGCCGCTTACGCCGCAGCCGACCTCTTCGTGCTGCCGTCTCGCTACGAGGGCTACGGCGTCGTCTACGCCGAAGCGCTCGCCCATGGGCTGCCGGTGGTCGCGTGCGACGCAGGCCCTGTCCCCAAGCTGGTCGGGAGAGAAGCCGCCCTGCTGGTGCCGCCGGGCGACGTGGAGGCGCTCTCCACGGCCTTGGATCTCCTCCTGAACGACGCTGGCCTCCGGGATCGCATGTCCGCCGCCGCCCGCCGCCGCGCGCTAGCCCTGCCGCGCTGGGAGGACACCGCTGCGGGCTTTTTGCGTGTTCTACGAGAGCTCGTAGCGGAACGGTCGCCTTGAGCGCGCGTTGCGGGGTAGAATCCGCCCGTGGAACGTAGGGACCTCCGGGAACAGAACAGGCTCTCGTGGAACGGAGTGGTAGGGGCCCACGACAGCCACTGCGTGGATCTCGCCGGGTTCCTTCGCGCCGGCGGCTGTACCCTCTTCCCCGAGGAACTGGAGCTTCTGGGGGATCTCGAAGGGAAGACGCTCGCGCACCTGCAGTGCAACTCCGGGGGTGATTCCTTGAGCCTCGCCCTGCACGGGGCGACGGTCACCGGTGTGGACATCAGCGACGAGGCGATCTTCTCCGCCCGCAGGCTCTCGGCCGAGGCGGGTATCCGGGCCAACTTCGAGCGCGCCGACGTCTACGACTGGCTCGAGGAGGCGGCGCGGCAGGGGCGTCGCTTCGACGTCGTCTTCTCGTCCTACGGCATAGTCTGCTGGCTCCCTGACCTCGACACCTGGGCCCTGGGCATCGCCGCCGTCCTCACGGACGGCGGGCGCTTCGTACTCGTGGACTTCCACCCGGCGGCCGATATGTTCGACGGACACTGGAAGCACGCCCGCGCCTACCCCTCCGGCGGCGGGCGGCTGCTCCTCGACGAAGGCGTGAGCGACTACGTCGCGGAGTCTAGAGGCGGGCTGACGCCCGTGGGATTCGTCGAAGGGCAGCGAGACTTCGAGAATCCTCACCACGGATACCTCTTTCGGTGGGGGCTCGGGGAGGTCGTTACGGCGCTCGCCACGGCCGGGTTATGGATCGTCGCGCTTGAGGAGTACCCCTACGTCAACGGGGAGCGCTCGTTCTCCGGTATGCGCGAGCTGCCGGGACGTCGGATGGTCCCTCCCGAATGCGTGTCTACCGTGCCCCTTATGTTCGGCGTCTCCGCCGAGAAGGCGTGACAGCTTAAAGCAGACAAATCATATGTTTGGGTGATGCGCCGCGCTCCACCAGATGCCACCATGCATCTGGTGGGATGATCACGAGCGCAGAGGAGAAGGGGTTGTCTACCAGCGCTGTCCGATGGGCGGGCCTCGCGGCGATGCTCGGTGGCTCGTTGTACGTGGTGCCGGCCGTCGTGAACTAATTTATGCCGCGAGGTGCATCGGGGAAGAGTGCGCCGCGAGGCTGATGAGGGAGACAGGGGCCGCGGGCGCCTTGCTGATGCTCGCGCTGGTCGGCGGCTTCGTGCTTCTTGCAATTACGGTCCTGCTGGCGGAGGTTTTGCCGCGCTGGGCGACGGTGCTGCTTGTCGTCGGTTACCTAGCGATGCTCGGGTTTAACGATCAGACCGCGCGGGCGTTGCTGGCGATACCGAACGGAGTAGCCTGGAGCGCGGTGGGATACGTGCTCTGGTCTGGCGAGGCAGTCCAACAACCCGCGCGTGGGATTATAAGGTGTGGGTCAGGGCGAGCCAAGAACTCCCTTCCCTTCTAGCTTATCTATCCCGGTTTCTCCACCAGGCAGAGGCGGCGGTGACCGCTCCGGTAGCCAGAGCGAAGAGTGCTATCGCTTTCGTGCCCGGCAGGCAGCGGACCTTGGATCCGGGCTCCGGCGAGGATTGCTCGGTTTCAGCTTCGTGCCCCCCGTCCAGAAGCGTGACCGTGCCCGCATCCCCGTCGACCCGGATGGTCTGGCCGGATCTGATGCGCGTGGTCGCAATACCGGTGCCCAGGACGGCTGGGATACCGTACTCGCGTGCCACGATCGAACCGTGGGCCAGGATGCCTCCCACGTCGGTCACCAGCCCACGTGCCTGGGAGAAGAGCGGCGTCCACGCCGGGGTCGTGGTGGAGCACACCAGGATCGTGCCCGGCTCCATCCGCAAGAAGTCGTCCGGCGAGCGGATGACGCTGGCGGGAGCACTCACCCGACCTGGGCTGACGGCGAAGCCTCGCAGGACCGCGCCAGCCGGCTCGTTGCGCCGCTGCGTCTCCCAGGCCGACATGTCGAACGGTCCGAAGCGCAACTTGCGGTCTGGCGGTACCACCGGCGGCGGGTGAAGCCGCTTGCGAGCCTCGCGCAGTTCGCGTCGCTCGCGCGCCAGGCGCGCAAGCTCGGGCCTGATCTTGCCGCTCGCCCGCGCTGCGATAGCCGCGTCGATCTCGGGGGTCTCGAGGAAGAACACGTCTTCGGCCGTGCCCAGTGAGCCTCCGTCGACCAGCCGCCGGCCCAACTCGATTGCCAGCCGCCGCAGGGTAGGCCAGCCGGCACCCATGTAGAAGAGCGCCTGCTCCCGATACGGACCGTAGCGCTGCGCCCAGCCGAGCAGGAGACGGAACAGCCGCCGGCGGACGGGATCCAAGGACGTCGCTGTCTCCCCTACGCGTGCGTCCCGTTCGGCGACGATGGCTCGTTGGCGGGCGCGCGGGTCGCCCCTGGGTTGCCGCACCATCGCCTTGAGGCTCAGCAGGACTGGCAGGGGGTCATCGGCCTGCGTGGGCGCGACGAAGTCCAGGTTGTAGACCTGGTGGCCATACCGGTCGAGGTAGCGCGCGAAGGCGTCGAGCCAAGCCCGGCCGACCGGCGTGTGCCTCAGCGCTTCGGGCAAACCCGCTGCGGGTTTGGCGGTAGCGAAGGCTCGCAGCTCGTCCGAGCCACGAACCCGCCCGGCCAACACCTCTAGCTCAGTCTCGGCGTCCACCGTCGGGGACGGGAAGCCACGCAGGAACATCCCGCTGGTCAGGCCGCGGCGGGGCGCCGCCATCGTAAGGAAGCGGCCTAGCAGCGCGTCCGTTATCTTCGCGCGGGCTATCATGAGTGCGCAGGCGAACCAGTAACGGGCGTCCTCCAGGGCCAACTCGCGCACGCCGGCCAGGAGTCGCTCGTCGGGAGCGGCGGACGGGTCCACCTTCTTCCACCGCTCGATCTTGTCCAGGTAGGAGGGCAGCGATTGCTCGCGCCAGTACGCTGCCGTCTCATCCCCAAATATCAGCCGAAATTCGTCTATCGTGGCGCGCAGGATCGTCGGGATCGTGATCCACCTGAGCTTGTAGTCGGCTCGCAGGTAAGCGTAGCCGTTGATGGTGGCGAAGAGGGGCCGGTCGATAAAGTCCTCGACGCGCAGGTACGTCATCCCGAAGAACACCATCATGGCGTCGATCGAGAGCTCGAGGCCCTTGCGCACATACAGCTCGTCAAAGAGCGGCGAGAGCGGCTCAGGCAGGTTCTCGACCACCTGCCGGCGCCACCAGGCAGAGCCGGGAAAGGGCGGTTCCCAACGCGCGTCTTCAAGCGGCGGTGGCGGCAGATTGGTGATCGGCCGCGCCTGGAGGATGAAGAACTCCCCGTCGGCCAGCGCCCACTCGATGTCCTGCGGTGCGCCGTAGTGGATCTCGATCCGCGCTCCGTAGCGCGCCAGCTCCGTTGCGGCCTCGTCGTCGAGCACCGGCTCTCGGCGCCGCGCCTCCGGCACGGGCCGCTCCTCGGCGCCGCCCTCCGTGTAGACAGTCATGACCTCTTTGTCAGCGGTCTCACGGGAGACTATGCGCCCGCTCGCTTTGTCTACCACCAGCGTGTCCGGCGTAACCCGCCCGCCGACCACCGCTTCGCCGAGTCCCCAGGCCGCGTTGATCAGGGTCCGGTCGCGCCAGCCGCCTACGGGATCGGTGGTGAACATTATCCCGGCCGCCTCGGCCGGCACCATCTGTTGCACGACCACTGCCAGGCTGACCGTTGCCGGTTCGATATTCTGCCGCCTGCGGTAGGCCATCGCCCTCAGTGTCCAGAGGCTCGCCCAGCAAGCCTTGATGGCCTCCATCAACGCCCCGGCGTCGCGAACGTTTAGGTAGGTCTCCTGCTGGCCGGCGAAGCTCGCTCCGGGCAGGTCTTCGGCGGTGGCTGAAGAACGGACGGCGACGGCCCGTCCGTTCGCATTCGTCAGTCGATCGTAGGCGATGCGGATCTCGGCGGCTACGTCGTCCGGGATCTCCCCCCGAGCAAACAGCGCCCGTATCTTCTCCTCAGCCGCCTCGAACGCGGCCGGATCATCGGCTCGCGGCTGCGAGGCTAGGCCGATGATCTCGTCCTTTAGGCCGCCTGCCTCGACGAAAGCGTCGTACGCCCCGGTAGTGACGACGAAGCCGGGCGGTACGGGCAGCCCTGCGTGGCTCAGCTCGCCCAGGTTGGCGCCTTTGCCGCCCACGAGCGCGATATCGTCTTTGCGTATTTCACCGAACCAAGCCGTGTACGTCACTGCCCCCGCCTCTTGATCGGCATTGTGCTGTTCAAAGTTCTTGCCACCAAACGAATTTTAGTACGGGGAATCTGGGGCGATGCGGTTCTTCCCCGAGTGCTCCTACGAAAAGAAGAAGGCGAGCGCAGAGATGACGTAGACGCCGCAGAGCATCGCGCCCTCGAGCCAGTTGGAACGGCCGTCGAGGGCGACGAAGCCGGTCACCACGACCGCCGCGCCCAGAGCGCCGAGCTCGAGCGGGGTGAAGACGAGCCGTAGGGGGTGGCCGAGCACGGGGCCGAGGAAGACCAAGATCGGGGTTACCAGGAGGGCGACTTGGATGGAGGAGCCGAGTGAGATCGCCATCGAGAAGTCCATGTTGTTCTTGTAGGCGATCTGGACCCCGACTATGTGCTCGGCGATGTTCCCGACGATGGGGACGATTATGACGCCGACGAACAGCTCGGAGATGCCGTAGTCCTCGGTGAGCGGCTCTATCGCGCCGACGAAGGCCTCGGAGGTGAAGGCGACGGCTGCAGTCGAGACAAGGAGCACGACCAGTGAGGCTACACGTCCGAACGGCGCGTGTCCCTCCCCGGTCGCGACCCCGCCTTCGGGGCTGCGGAGGTAGAAGAGCAGGTAGAGGACGTAGAGGACGAACATCACCACCGCGACCTCGACGCTCAAGGTGGCGGGTCCCTGGCCTGGGTTCGTGGCGGCGAAGATCGTGGGTAGGGAGAGCGCGGCGGCGACGATGGCGAGCATGGAGGCGTTTATCCCGGCGATCGTCGCCGAGAACGTCTGGGCACCGTTCTTGAGGCCACCCAGGAGCAGGCTCGCCCCGAGGACCAGGAGGACGTTGCCTATGATCGAACCGATAATCGAGGCCTTGACGACTGTGGTCAGGCCAGCTGCGAGGGCGAAGATGGTGATGATAAGCTCAGCGGCGTTACCGAAGGTAGCGTTGAGGACGCCCCCGATACGTGGCCCGGCGTGGTGTCCTAGAGACTCCGTCGCTTGCCCAAGCACCCACGCGAGACCTACGAGGGCGAGGGCGGAGACGACGAAGATTATCAGGGTGGGCGCGTGCAGAAGCTCCGCGGCGACCACGCCCGCGGTGAGCAGGACGGTGGCCGCGTAGGGTACCTTACCCACTGGCGCGGGGTCTCCTCTCGTGAAGCACGTGAAATATCTTATAAGATGAGAGGGCTGGACGTTGCCATCCTTTAAGGAGACCTTTGATCGACTACCACCTGCACGTCGTCGCCCACGGCGACAGGCCGATGACAGTCGAGAACATACTCGCCTACTGCGCAGTAGCCAAGGAACGCGGCGTCCTCCAGATGGGCATCACAGAGCACGACCGCTACCTCGACGAGATAGACCTGGCGGCCTTCCAGGAGGCACGGGAGAAGACCGGCGTCGGGCTGCGTCTGGGGATCGAGATAGACTTCGTTCCCGGCAAGGAGGAGCCGATGGACCGCTTCGCCACCGCGCTCCCGTACGACTACGTAATCGGGAGCGTGCACCGGGTGGACGGCGAGGAGGTAGACCGCGCCACCGACCAGAAGATCTACGACAGGTACGAGACCTACGACCTCTACGAGGCGTACTACGCTAACGTGCGGGCGGCCGCCCTCTCGGGGCGCTTCGACGTCCTCGGCCACCCCGACCTCATAAAGATCTTCCGCCGCTTCCCACAGAGGGACATCACTGAGATGCTTGAGGAGACCGCCGAGGCCGTGGCGGAGTCGGGTATCGTCGTGGACGTGAACGCTGCTGGGTTGCGCAAGCCGGTGGCCGAGATCTACCCGTCGAGAAAGCTCCTCGAGATGTTCCACCGCCGCGGCGTGCCCATAATCCTCTCCTCCGACGCCCACGCGCCGAGCGAGGTCGGCGCTGGCTACAAGCAGAGCATCCCGCTCGTCCGCGACGTCGGCTACCGGGAGGTCGTCACCTTCTCCGGCGGCGAGCGCGGAACCCTGCCGCTGTGACCGAAGAGCTGTTTCTAAAGGACTCCTACGTACGCGAGTTCGAGGCCGGGGTTGTCGAGCTCTCGGGGCGTGAGGTGATCCTGGACCGGACCGCCTTCTACCCCGGTGGCGGGGGTCAGCCACCGGACAAAGGCACTCTCGGCGTCGGCCCGGTGCGCGCGAGCGTAGTGGACGCGCGGCGAGAGGGGAAGCCCGGCGGAGCCCGGAGCGAGATCGTCCACGTCTTGGACAACCCAATTCCCGACACGGTGCGGAAGCTCAGGGGCGGGCTGGACTGGGAGCGCCGCCTCGCCCACATGCGCCACCATACCGCGCTGCACGTCCTCTCCGGCGTGATCTGGAAGAACTTCGGGGCGAAGGTAACGGGAGGCCAGATGCGCGCCGACCGCGCCCGCATGGACTTCTCCTTCCCCGAGGAATGGACCGCCGATGTCGTGGGTGAGATAGAGCTGCTCACCAACGAGGCGCTGGCGGAAGAGCGTCCGGTCAAGGTCTACGAGCTGCCGCGCGAGGAGGCCTTGAAGGACCCCGACCTCATCCGCACCCAGGTCAACCTCGTGCCCGAGCGGGTGCGGGTGATCCGGATCGTCGAGATCGAGGGTCTCGACTCCCAGGCCGACGGCGGCACCCACGTCGCCAATACCCGCGAGGTCGGGCAGATGGAGATCACCAGCCACAAGAGCAAGGGTCGCCAGAACAAACGGATAGAGTTCGTCCTGCAGTGAAGCACAGGGGGATAGCTCTCGTCCTGCTCGCACTGTTCCTCGCCGGCTGTGGATCGTCCGACACCGGCACGACCGCGCCTGCCAGGGCAGAATCGACAGGCTCCGGCGCCGCGTCTGGCTCCGAGCTACGCACCGTGACCATCGACTCGTCCGGGGATGATGAGGTCAAGGTGCAGGTCGAGATCGCGGACAGCCCGGACGAACTGGCCAGAGGCCTGATGGGCCGCACGACGCTGGGTGAGAACCGAGGGATGCTCTTCGTCTTTCCGGATGAGGAGCTACGTTCGTTCTGGATGAAGAACACCCTCATCCCCCTCTCCATCGCCTACATGGACTCGGATGGCCGCATAGTGGACCTCCAAGACATGAAACCCCTGGACGACGACCCGCCCAACTACGTCTCCACCGAGCCCGCCAAGTACGCGCTGGAGGTCAACCAAGGCTTCTTTAAGGAGCGCGGCGTGAAGGTGGGGGATAGGGCCGAGTTGCCAGTGTAATTATCCGGCTCTTCGAGTTTACCGTGCGCTGCGAGAGCACAATGGAGCCAGGATCAAACGAAGCCGACAAGCCCTTCATCCGTCGGGAGTTCCCTCCGCAGAACGCGCCCCTGCTGGGGCCCGGTCCATCGGCAGCCCCGAAGCGGCTTCCAGCCGACCACAGTAGTTGAACAAGGAGATGAGAGCCGTCGCTTCGTAGATCCCCTGCTCGTCCCAACCGGCTGCTCGCAGGTCCTCAACGTTGGAGTCCTCCACCATACCGGGTTCCTGTGTCAGCTTCTTGGCGTGGCAGAGCAGCGCCCGGGTCTTTGGATCCAGATCGTACTGGGGCCAGGTGGTGGCGAACTCGGAAGTGCTCATCCTTTGTTAGGCGACGCACTGCCGCCGTGTGAAGGCCCAGTCAGGGAGTGCCTCCTATGAGACTGTTGACCACTTTGGCGAGCATCTCGCGCTGAAGTCGACTCAGCGGAGAGAACCTGCGCATCTGTAGGTAGTTGTAGAGCCAGCCAGTGGGGATGAGGATGTTGAGGTCCTGTGCTAGTGCCTCGAAAATACCGGGGACGACCCCCCATACTGACGCTTGTTTACCCAGACCAATAGTTTGCGTGCCCCTCGAGCTTCCTCGAGGTTTGCGGTAGGAATACGAGCTATGCCCTTACCATCTGCTCAGAGACGCCGGCATCCCCGGTTGCGACCTGTTCGTCCTCTAGTACGGCGGAGTGCCTACGACTCATTGGTTAAAGGGCATCATCGGCTGGTCAAAGGTGCTCACGATAACGTTGCTCGAGAAGAACCTCACAACCCGGACCCTCTCGGCGCCCATGTTGCGCAAGCCGTGCGGCATCATGACCGGCACGAGCGCCACCTCTCCCGCGGAGCGCAAGTGCATCCCCTCACGCGTGAGATGGCCGAGCCCTACGTCCATCACTGGGAGCGGATCCGCTACGTCCTGGCCACGGGCTGGGGGGTGGAGGATGAACGCATCGACTTGCTGCTGGCCGCCCTGGGCAACACCCTTGACTTCCAGACCTGGCACTCGCTCGTGCGCCAGCAGAGGTTAAACGACGAACAGGCCGTAGAGGTTATGGTGGGAATGGTGCGCTGCCTGATGAGTGACTAGCGGCTCCATCTGTTTGGCGAGAGTGGCGAGAGGCCGGGAAACCAGGTCGTCCGGATGTGGCTTCTCGCAAGACGTCCGCCACCCGGAAAGGGTCCGAGGCGACCACGGAGGCGGCATAGAGTTCCATCGCCCCGATATCGGAGGTGCGGCTGGCCGGGCTTCCCCGATCCACCAGGTGCACGACGGTCGGGAAGCCCGACCAGTCCTCGTCCACAGGGGCGAGCGGGGGCATGTAGAACGCGACGTTGAAGGCACTGACGCCGAGAGTCCGGACATAATACTGTAACAAAGCCCCAACCGTCCGGCGGAGGCGCTCGTCCTCGGGGCTCCGGCCTACAACGACGAGTTCTTTCTCCTTGACGGGCGAAAGGCTGGCGAAGGCTCGAACCCCCTCTTCGGCCGGAACAGCAAGACCGAGCGAGCCGTGTACGCGGCACAGGTCGTCGAAGTAGTTGGAGCCGTGTTCGGCCTTGTAGAATGCGGCGGCGCGGCGGAGATGCTCGACCTTCGGGTAGTGGGTGCCGCGCGTGGCGGTGACCTGGGCGTGGCCGTGGATGATCGAGCCTCCGGCACGCCACAGGCAGTTCCACATGAGGAAGGGGTATCTGGCTTGCGGGGCGGCTTCGAGGGCCTTGCGGCACCACTCGAGGCCGACGGAAACGTAGTCTGAGACCTTCTCGGGCGTGAGGCGGAGGGGGTTGTGGTCGTCGAAGACGACGACGCCGTGAAAGCCATCGTACTTTGCGACGTTGGAGGCGGTTATGGCGTGCTCGCCCCGCACCCTCCCGAAGACGTCTGCCGGCGTGCCCTCCTCCGGACGGCAGAAAGGGTCCCCAGTCGTAGCCTCTATCTCGCGCTCGAGGTCCACGCTCACCCCGGGCTCGAGGGGGCGGGAGGCCCGCAGCCCGTTGAAGAGGGTTCCTTGCAGGGTCACGCGGTTCGTGACCCTGACTATCCGCTGCTCCGTTACAGCATTCACAGAGCCGAAGGACTTCTCGATCCAGGCGCGCATGGCCTGTGGGGGATCGAGACGCCCCGTCGTAGCGCCCACGTCGAAGAGTCGGTGCGCGGTGGCGCGGTCCTGGGGCTGGAGGGCCTCAATGAGGGCGGGGAGGTCGGTGATCTTCCGTTCGGGCGCCCCGCTCATGCCTGTTGTTCGGCCGGGGTATCCAGCCGCCCGTAGAGGGCTTCGCGGTCGATCATGCGCTCCACGTGCCCCTCGAGTCCAAGCTTAAGCGTGGCGACCTCGTGGGCGAAGCGCACGCACTCCTCCCGGCTCCTGCCGTCGAGGTGGGCGATCAGGAGCGCCGGCCCGAAGGCGTCGCGGGCGTCGCGGGCGCCGGTAACGTTCTCCACCCGGACCCTGGGCAGCGGCCCGACACGCTCGACCGAAGAGCCGTCGGAGACCGTGACGAGGCCGCCGGAGCGGGTCATGACGACGACGCCGGCTCCGAGGTAGTGGAAGGCGTCGAGACAAACCCCCTCGATGGCGTCGTCCAGATTCGGGTCGAAGTGCCGCCTGGCGTCCTCGAGCGAGGGCTTGACGACGCTGACGTAAAGGAGGATCTCTGCGATGACCTCCCGCGCCACTTCCCTATCCGGCCAGACCAGCGGGTCGTAGTTCGGGTCGAGGGAGACCAGTTTGCCGAGCCTGACCCCCAATCGCATGGCCTGCCGGGTCGCCAGCCGCTCCGGGTCACGCGAGAGGGCGAAGGCCGAGGTGCCGAGGCGTGTACGATGCGTGCGCGCTCGACGAGCTCGTCGGTAACCGCGCGGATGCTCAGGAGGACGTTCGTCCCCCTGTTGACTTGGAAGTCGGGGACGCCGACGATCCGTGTGACGAAGACGTTGGTGGTCGCTGCGTCACCGGTGCGGCTGAGGCCCTCGAGGCCCTCGGCCGAGACGCCGTGGCGGGCGAGCTGCTCTTCGGGGCACTCCCCGAAATGGTCCGTGCCAACCTTCGAGATCATGGCGGAGCGTCCTCCAAGTTTGGCGACGTAGACGGCGACGTTGGCAGGCTGGCCGCAGAGGTAGCGGATGAACTTCCCGACGGTCCGAAGCGAAATCGGGAACTCGTGCGAGATGAAGTCCACGAGCGTCTCTTCGACAGCGAGCACGTCGAGGGGCCTCTTCTCCGAGCCCGGCGGCTCCATCGCCCCTCTCGCTCCTCTCTTTCCGGGTACTTGCCCGGGGCAGTATTCCAAACTCCCGCGGCGAACGCCACAAGAAGTGGCCCGCAGGGCACATCCCGGGATCCGGCCTCGGCCGCACCGTGCGCGAGGAGGGGCGACGCTACTGGCGGCCCCTGGGAGCGGAGCTGGGAAGCTACGGGGCGGGACCCTCTACCCCCCGTTACTTTTCTTGCGGGGTAGACCGTGGAAGCCACGAGAAGGGGAGAGGAGATGGGCAGGATCCGGTGGGCTCACGGCGTGATCCTCGCAGATGCGGAGCGCGAGGAAGACTGGATGTGGATGGTGCCGAGAACCTCGCCTTCTACCTCGAGGAGCGCGGCGTGGTCTGACCGCGGGTGGTGGGATGAGCGGGACTGCGTTGTTGGTCCTTTCACCGCGACCAGGTGCAAGCGGTGATAAACGCATGACGTTGGACGTCCACTAGCGAGAAGGAGCGGGGTGGCTTCGGAGAACACGAGAGGTGGGATGGAGGGCAAGGTAGCCCTGATCACGGGCGGCACCTCCGGCATTGGCAGGGCGGCGGCGGCGGCGCTCGCCGCGATGGGCGCTGAGGTCGTCGTGACCGGGCGCAGCAAGGAACGTGGGGAGGCGGCGGTCGGGGGGATCCGGGAAACGTCTGGTAACGAGCGGGTCTCGCTCATGCTCGCGGACCTCGCAGCGCAGGCGGAGGTGCGCGCTTTGGCAGAGGGGTTCAGGGAGCGGCACGCGCGCCTGGATGTGCTCGTCAACAACGCGGGCTTGATCCAATCCCAGCGCACCCAGACGCCCGACGGCCTCGAGCTGACGATCGCCGTCAACCACCTCGCCCCGTTCCTGCTGACGAACCAACTGCTCGACATGCTCAAAGAGAGTGCCCCGAGCCGGATAGTCACCGTCTCCTCCGAGGCGCGTCGCGGGG
>Ga0126308_10000306_pt1 | contig 15148 bp, 16 predicted proteins | sample Plot55_FD_92533 | JGI IMG/M metagenome (GOLD analysis project Ga0126308, IMG submission 92533) | Serpentine soil microbial communities from UC McLaughlin Reserve, CA, USA - Plot55 | ecosystem: Environmental > Terrestrial > Soil > Grasslands | place: USA: UC McLaughlin Reserve, Lake County... | reverse complement strand
GAGCTCCCCTGCGCGGCGTGCGGCGGGCGCCGCCTGAAGCCGGAGTCGCTCGCGGTCACGGTGGTCGACCGGAACATCGGCGACGTCGTCGAGATGTCGGTCGTCGAGTCGCGCGACTTCTTCGAGCGCATTCCCCTGCGCGGCGAGAGCTCGCGCGTCGGGCTGGACCCGGCCATCGCCGGCCCGATCCTGAAGGAGGTGCGCGAGCGCCTGCGCTTCCTCGTGGACGTGGGGCTCGACTACCTCACGCTCAACCGCTCCGCCGAGTCGCTCTCCGGCGGCGAGGCGCAGCGCATTCGGCTGGCGACGCAGATCGGCTCGCGCCTGGTCGGCGTGCTCTACATCCTGGACGAGCCGTCGATCGGCCTGCACCAGCGGGACAACGCCCGACTGCTCGCCACGCTCGCACAGCTCCGCGACCTGGGGAACACGGTCATCGTCGTCGAGCACGACGAGGAGACGATGCGCCTCGCCGACCACGTCATCGACCTGGGGCCCGGCGCGGGGAAGCACGGCGGCGTGATCGTCGCCGAGGGGACGGTGGACGAAGTCGCGGCCAACCCGGCCTCGCTGACGGGGAAGTACCTGAAAGGCGAGATGGCGATCCGCATCCCGCCGCAGCGGCGCCCGCGCGACCCCAACCGCGCGATCCGCGTCATCGGCGCGCGCGAGCACAACCTGCGCGACGTGGACGCGGAGATCCCGCTCGGCCTCTTCGTGGCGGTCACCGGCGTCTCGGGCTCGGGGAAGAGCACGCTGATCGAGGACATCCTGCACCGCTCGATGGCGCGGCACTTCTACCGCGCGCGCGTGATCCCGGGGCAGCATCAGCGGATCACCGGGCTCGAGCACCTGGACAAGGTGATCGACATCGACCAGAGCCCGATCGGCCGCACCCCGCGGTCGAATCCGGCCACCTACACGGGCCTCTTCACGCCGATCCGCGAGCTGTTCGCCGAGATGCCCGAAGCCAAGATCCGCGGCTACGGCCCCGGGCGCTTCTCCTTCAACGTGAAGGGCGGCCGCTGCGAGGCGTGCCAGGGCGACGGCCTGGTGAAGATCGAGATGCACTTCCTGCCGGACGTCTACGTGCCGTGCGAAGTGTGCAAGGGGAAGCGCTACAACCGCGAGACGCTCGAGGTGCGCTTCCGCGGCCTCAACATCGCCGAGGTGCTGGACCTGACGGTGGAGGACGCGCTCGCGTTCTTCGAGAACCAGCCGCGCATCGCGCTGAAGCTCCAGACGCTGAGCGACGTGGGGCTGGGCTACATCCACCTCGGCCAGAGCGCGACGACCCTCTCCGGCGGCGAGGCGCAGCGGGTGAAGCTCGCCACCGAGCTGTCCAAGCGCGACACGGGCCGCACCTTCTACATCCTCGACGAGCCGACGACGGGGCTCCACTTCGAAGACGTGCGCCTGCTGCTCGACGTGCTCCATCGCCTGGTGGACCGCGGCAACACGGTCCTCGTGATCGAGCACAACCTCGACGTCATCAAGACCGCCGACTGGATCCTGGACCTCGGGCCCGAGGGCGGCACCCGCGGCGGCACGATCGTCGCGGCTGGGACGCCGGAACAGGTCGCGGCGGTCGAGGCTTCACACACTGGTCGCTATCTCAGGCCGCTGCTGCCCCGCACGCCACAACGCAAGGCGGGTTAGGAGCAGGACACGGATGAACACGGACGACGGCACGGATGCACACGGCACTCCTCTGTGTTGATCCGTGCCGTCGTCCGTGTTCATCCGTGTCCTGCTCGTGAGTAACTTACCGAACAATGGTCTCATTACTCGACATCATCGGCCCCGTGATGGTCGGCCCGTCGTCGTCGCACACGGCGGGGGCGTGCCGGCTCGGGCTGCTGGCGCGCGGGCTGGTGGGCGGGACGCCCCAGTCCGCGCTGCTGGAGCTGCACGGGTCGTTCGCGCGCACCGGGGAGGGGCACGGCACCGACAAGGCGCTCGCCGGCGGGCTGCTGGGCTTCCGGCCTGACGACGAGCGGATCCGGCAGGCGCTGGAGATCGCCGAGCGCGAGGGGCTGGACTACCGCTTCGACAAGACGACGATCGGGGAGGACGCGCACCCGAACACGGTGCGCATGACGGTGCAGCGCGGCGACCAGACGGCGGTGGCCGTGGGCGCGTCGCTCGGCGCCGGCCGCGTGCGGCTCAGCGAGATCAACGGCTACCCGGTGGAGCTGAGCGGCAGCTACTACACGGTGCTGATCGTCGCCGAGGACCGCCCGGGCTCGATCGCCCGCATCTGCGGCGTCCTCGCCGACCACGAGGTCAACATCGCCAACATGCGCGTCACCCGGAAAGAGCGCGGCGGCGACGCCTTCATGGTCATCGAGGCCGACGACCCGCCCGCGGAGCCGGCCTCGGACTACATCGAGGCGCTGAGCTGGGTGCGGTGGGTGAAGGTGCTGGAGAAGGTCGGCGCGTAATGTACCGCGCCCTGGCCGAGGCCATCCGCGACGCCGAGCAGCAGGGGAAGACGCTCGCGCAGGTCGCGCTCGAGGCGGAGTCGAAGGACGCCGGGCGGCCGGTGGAGGAGATCCGCGCCGCGCTCGCCCGCGCGCTCGAGGTCATGCGGCAGGCGGTGGCGCAGGGGCTGGTCGGCGACCTGCGCAGCAGCTCCGGCCTCGTTGGCGGGGACGCGGCGAAGATGCGCACCGGGCCGGCCGGCCCGCTCGCCGGCACCCCGTTCCGAGACATCCTGGCGCGGGCGCTGGCGGTGCAGGAGGTGAACGCGGCGATGGGCGTGATCGTCGCCGCGCCGACGGCGGGGGGCGCGGGCGTGCTGCCGGCGGTGCTGACGGGGCTCGCCGACGCGCGCGGGATCGGCGACGAGCGGGTGATCGACGCGCTGGCCACGGCGGGGCTCATCGGCGCGGTCATCGCCGACCGCGCCTCGCTGTCGGGGGCCGAAGGCGGGTGCCAGGCGGAGACCGGCGCCGCCGCGGCGATGGCCGCCGGCGCGGCGACCGAGATGCTCGGCGGCACGCCGTCGCAGGCGGGGCACGCCGCGGCGCTGGCCCAGCAGGGCACGCTCGGGCTGGTCTGCGACCCGTTAGGCGGGCTGGTGGAGCTGCCGTGCGTGTTCCGCAATGCCACCGGCGCCGCGATCGCGCTGGCGGCGATCGAGATGGCGCTGGCCGGCATCTCGTTCGCCATCCCGGCGGACGAGGTGATCGACACGATGGGGGAGATCGGGCGCTCCATGGACGTGCGATACCGCGAGACGGCGGGGGGCGGGCTGGCCGCGACCCCCACGGGGCGCCGTCTGGCGCGCGAGCGGCTGACGCAGATCAAGCGCGCCAACGCCTGATCAGCTCGCGATCCATGAGCGTGATGACCCGTCTGGCCCGTCGTTTCAGCAAGCCCCACTTCCTCTTCCGCCCCCAGCAGATCCTCCGACGGCTGGCGTGGGTCGTACGCGGCCCCGGCGAATCGCAGTACGCGACGCTGCCGCTGCCCTGGGGGGTGCCGATCCGATGCCGGCTGAGCGACGCCATCGGGGGGGCCATCGCCCGCATTGGCGTCTTCGAGCTGGTCGTGACGGAGGCCCTCTGGCGTCTCGCCGACCCGGGCGAGCTGACGGTGGATGCCGGCGCGAACATCGGCTACATGACGAGCGTCCTCGCCGCGCGCGTCGGGGCGAGCGGGCGCGTGATCTCGTTCGAGCCGCACCCCGAGGTGTTCGCGGAGCTCCGGGCCAATACCGACGCGTGGTCGAGGATCTCCCGACTCGCGCCGGTCGACGCGCGGCAGGTCGCGCTCTCCGACACGTCGGGCGAGCTCGAGCTGGTCGTAGGCGAGGACTTCGCGGACAACCACGGCGTGGCCACGCTCGCCAGCTCGGCGCCAGACGGGGCGCCGCGCGGGGAACAGGGGCGGCGCTGGCCGGTCCGCGTCACCACGCTCGACGAGGTGCTCGGACCGGACGCCCGGGTAGGGGTCCTGAAGGTCGACGTCGAGGGGCACGAGCGCAAACTCTTCGAGGGCGCCCGGCGCGTGCTGAGCGGGCGACACATCCGGGACATTGTCTTCGAGGCGCACGACGGCTACCCGAGCCCGGTCACGGACCTTCTGGAGGGACACGGGTACCGTGTGTTCGCGCTCGTGCAGTCGCTGCTGCGACCGAGGGCGTTGCCGCCCGCCGACGCGACCGAGCTGCGGCCGCCGTGGGAGGCCGCGAACTGCCTCGCGACCCTCGACCCCGAGCGCGCGGTCGCGCGGCTGCGACGCTTCGGCTGGCAGACGTTGCTCGCGTAGCGAGGCCCGCCGCGCGTCGCGCGCGGCGGCGTCGTGCTTGGCGCGCAATTCGCGCCGGTGGTATCTTCACACCCGAGGCCTTGTTGGACGCGGACGCGCGCACGGTGCGCGTGTGGCCCCGAAACAAAGGGGCCGAGCCCAACCGTAAGGGGTGCAGACCCGATCATGGTGCGCGCATGGTGACTCGCGAAGAGATCGTCAGCTTCCTCGACCGCCTGGAGTCCGAAGGGGCCACATACCGGGAAGTCGAGTCCGGGATGTGGGTCGTCGACCCGAGCGGCGCCCTGGACATCGACATTGTCGTCAGCTACTCGCCGCCGGTCCTCCTGCTGCGCGTCAAGGTCATGGAGTGCCCGACCGATGACAACCGCTGCGCGGACCTGAACCGCCGGCTGCTCGAGCTCAACGCGTCGGACCTCGTGCACGGCTCGTACGGGATCGACGGCGACTCGATCGTCCTCACCGAGGCGCTCGAGCTGTCGCACCTCGACTTCGAGGAGTTCCTCGCCGCGTACGAGAGCATGACGATGGCCCTCGCGTCGCACCTGCGCGAGTTCGCGTCGTTCCGAGAGGGGCGCTGAGCGGCGGGCGCCGCCCGCCTTCAGCCACGCTTTCAGCCACCGGTCTACGGCCACCGGCTGCCGCCCTCCCTCCGCCCGGCGCTCTACCTCAGCCTTTCGCAGAACCATGGGTATCTTCGACCGCCTCTCCACCCTCCTGCGCTCGAACATCAACGATCTGATCTCCTCGGCGGAAAACCCCGAGAAGATGCTGAATCAGATCATCGTCGACATGCGGTCGCAGCTCGTGAAGGCGAAGCAGCAGGTCGCCCAGGCGATCGCCGACGAGAAGCGACTCCGCGACCAGGCGGACGCCGAGTTCAAGCAGGCGGAGGAGTGGGAGAAACGCGCGATGCTCGCCGTGCAGGAAGGGCGTGACGACCTGGCGAAGCAGGCGCTCGTCCGCCACGGAGAGCACTTGGAGCACGGGCAGCAGCTGGAGCAGACCTGGCAGCAGCACCGCGAGGAGACCGAGAAGCTCAAGAACTCGCTGCGCGACCTCAACGACAAGATCGAGGAGGCGAAGCGCAAGAAGAACCTCCTGCTCGCCCGCCAGCGCCGCGCCCAGGCGCAGAAGCGCATCGCGGAGACGATGTCGTCGCTCTCCGAGCGCAGCGCGTTCGAGGCGTTCGCCCGGATGGAGGAGAAGATCTCGAACAACGAGCGCCAGCTCAAAGCGTCGATGGAGATCGACGAGGAGATCGGCGGCGACCGGCTGGGCAACGAGTTCAAGCGACTGGAGAAGAGCGCGGGCTCGGTGAGCGCCGACTCGCAGCTGCTCGCGCTGAAGCAGAAGATGGGACTGCTGGGCAGCGGCGCGCCGCAGCAGAAGAAGCAGCTCGGCGCCGGGGCGCAGAAGCAGCCCGCGCAGCCGCAGCCCGTCTCGGAGCACGACGACGAGGAGATCCACGCCGAGATCGAGGACGACGGCTCCGCCGACGGGAAGCAGGGCGCGTGAGCAGCTCGGTGGTCCCCGCTCGGCGCTTCCGCTTCGCACCGATCCTCACGGCCACCGTCGTCACGGTCCTCCTGCTGTGGCTGTTCGGGGCCGCCGCCGAGCTGTTCCTGCTGCTGTTCGTCGCGATCCTGATCTCGCTCTACCTCGGCGCCGTCACGGAGTTCTTCATCAGGCGGCTCCGCGTCTCGGACCACCACGCGCCGCGGGGGCTGGCGTTCACGCTGGCGCTGCTGATGACGCTGGGCGGCGTGATCGGACTGTTCGTGCTGCTCATTCCGCCGGTCGTCGAGCAGACGCGGCAGCTGGTCACCGTCCTGCCTAACTACATCACCACCTGGGAGTCCGGGCTCGAGAACCTGGCCCAGCGCACCCCGGCGCTCCGCGGGGTCATCCGCCCCGGCGAGCACCAGATCATGGGCGCGGTCTACGGGCAGGTGACGCACCTGTTCGAGGGCGTCGTGCCGAAGGTGGTGTCGATCGTCCACGTGGCGATCAACATCTTCTCGGTCGCGGTGATGGCGATCTACCTGGCGCTGCGGCCCGCGGACTACCGCGAGTGGCTGATCGCGCTCTTCCCGCCCGTGCACCGGGACCTCATCCGCGACGTGCTGTCGGACCTCGGCGGGCAGCTCCGCTCGTGGATCGTCAGCCAGCTCCTGGCGATGGTGACGCTGGCGACGCTGACCGCCATCGGCCTGTACTTGCTGCGGGTGCCGTACTGGCTGACGTTCGGCATCTTCACCGGCGCGGTGGCGATCATCCCGTTCTTCGGGACGCTCGTCTCGACGCTCGTTCCCGCGCTGTTCGTGCTCGGCGGGGCGGGCGTGTGGGGGCTGGGGCCGGTGGCGCACGCGTGGCTGGTCGTCGTGCTCGGCGTGGTGATCCACCTGATCGAGGGGAACCTGGTCGTTCCGCTGATCGTCGCCAACAAGGTGAAGATCCCCCCGGTGCTCTCGATCATGGCGGTGCTGGTCGTGGGGAAGCTCCTGGGGCCGCTCGGCCTCCTGGTCGCGGTGCCGATGCTGGTGTCGATCATGGTCGTCGTGCGGCGCATCCTCGTGAACCGCATCTACGAGGGGCAGGGCTTCCGCCGCACGCCGCGCGACCGGGTGCTGCTCCTCCGCGTTCCGGCGCCCGACGGCGGCGTCGTCGTCCCCGACGGCCCGCCGCTCGACGTGATCGCGATCGCCGAGCGCGAGTCGGAGCGGAGTGGCGTCGAGCGAAAAATCGCGTGACGGGTGCGGGCACCCGTCACCTCACCATTCCGAACCACCCGTGTCCCCCCGCTTTCTCATCCTGGCCGAAGAGAGCTTCGGCCCCATGACGTCGAAGACCGCGAACGGCGTGATCCGGTACACGCCGGAGAACGTCGTCGCGGTGCTGGACTCCAGCTTCGCCGGCCGGACCGCGCAGGACGTGCTCGGGTTCGGCGGCGCGATTCCGGTGGTGCCCACGCTCGAAGTGGGGCTGGCGCTGGAGCCGGACGCGCTACTGATCGGCATCGCCCCGCAGGGGGGCAAGCTGCCTGACGCGTGGCGCCAGATCATCGCCGACGCCATCCGGCATCGCCTGGACGTCTGGAGCGGGCTGCACACGTTCGTCGGCGACGACCCGGAGTTCGCGCGGCTCGCCCGCGAGCACCGCGTCACGATCCGCGACGTGCGGAAGCCGCCCGCCGACCTCGGGGTCGCGACGGGCCGGGTGGCGCGCGAGGTGGACGCGACGGTGATCCTCACCGTCGGCAGCGACTGCAACATTGGGAAGATGACGGCGGCGCTGCAGATCAGGGACGGACTGAAGCGCCGCGGCTCGCGGGTGGCGTTCGCGGGCACCGGGCAGACCGGCATCTTCATCGAAGGGTGGGGGATCGCGGTCGATGCCGTCGTGGCGGACTTCATCGCCGGCGCCGCGGAGCGCCTGACGCTGGACGCGGCGAAGGCGGCCGACATCGTGCTGGTGGAGGGGCAGGGCTCGATCATCCACCCGGGCTACTCGGGGGTGACCTACGGGCTGATGCACGGCACCCTGCCGCACGCGATGGTGATGTGCGCCCAGCCGTCGCGCACGACGATCAACAACAACCCCTGGCTCCGCATTCCTCCGATGCCGGAGCTGATCGACCTGCACGAGCGCGTGCTGGCGCCGCTCCGCCCCGCCCCGGTGATCGCGGTCGCGCTCAACACGTTCGACCTGCCGGACGCCGCGGCGCGCGACGCCATCGCGCGCACGGCGGACGAGACGGGACTGCCGACCACCGACCCCGTGCGCTACGACCCGGCGCCGGTCGTGGACGCGATCCACGAGCTCCACGAGCGTCGGGCGGCGGTGGCGCGATAGGGGCGACACGCGCGTCGCCCCGGGGCGTCGTTTCGGCACGCTTTGCAATCGTCCGATGCCGGATGCGCGCCCGCCGCGCGCATCTTGGCGGCATGCTCAACGCTCTCAGCTTGCGGGGCGTCGCGAAGCGCTACCGCGCCGGTATACGTGGGTGCTCGGTCACGGTCGACGTCCTGCGGGGAGTGGACCTCGACGTGGAGGCGGGTGAGGTGGTCGGCGTCGTCGGCGGCGTCGGGGCCGGGAAGTCCACGCTGTTGCTGTGCTCGGCGGGGCTGCTGCGGCCGGATGCGGGAACCGTCGAGTGGTTCGGCGTCGGGCGGCAATCATCGGTGCCGCCGCCGCCGGGCGTCGTGTACGTTGCCGATCGTCCCGCCCACTACGGCTTCCTGACCGTCCGCGATGCGGTCGAGTACCACGCGACCCTGTACGACGCGCCCGGCGGGATGGAGCGGGGCCGGCCCGGCGAGTCGCTGGAGCGCGCGGGGCTGCGGGGGCTGGCCGATCGGCGGCTGAGCACCCTCGGGCGCGGGGCGCTGCGGCGCCTGGTCGTGGCGCAGGCGCTGGTGCGCGCGCCGCGACTTCTCCTGCTGGACGAGACGCTCACCGAGCTCGATCCCGACGCGCGCGCGTCGCTGCGGGCGGTGATGGCGCGGCTCGCGGACGACGGGGTTTCGATCGTCATCGCGGCGCGGGAGCCCGGCTCGCTCGCGGGCGTGGTGCATCGCGTGGTGCTGCTGGACCGCGGCCGGGCGCGTGGGGGGCGCGCGGTCGCTGGCGCGGAGGCGCAGTCGTCGACGCCGGCCGCCCGCGTCGCCGAGGGTGTGGAGGACGCGCGGGCGCGCGGGCCGCTCCGTTGACCCCGACTTCGGCGCGTCCTAGCTTGCGATGGCAGTCCCGTGCGGCCGCCGGACCGCGTCGCCGAGTGCGCGCGGCGGGCGGCCGTGTTCGCCAGCACCGCGCGCCGCCGCCGCACCACTCGTGATGCAACCCGACTCCAGCGCAACGGCCGTCCCGGCCGTCCCGGCCGACAACGAGGCCGACGCGTCGGCGTCGGCTGCCTCGACGGGGCCGACGTTCCAGCTGTACAACACCCTCACCCGCCGCGTCGAGCCCTTCGGGCCCGCGGACGGGCGTACGGTGCGGATGTACACCTGCGGGCCGACGGTCTACAACCCGGCGCATCTGGGGAACTTCCGGACGTTCCTGTTCGAGGACCTGCTGCGGCGGGTGGTGCGCCTGCGCGGGTGGCGCGTGGAGCAGGTAATGAACCTGACGGACGTGGACGACAAGATCATCCGCCGCGCCGGCGAGCAGGGGAAGACGATCACGCAGGTGACCGAGCCGGTCATCGAAGTGTTCGAGCGGGACCGCGAGTACCTGCGGATCGAGCGGGCAGAGCACTACCCCAGGGCGACCGAGTACATCGCGGAGATGATCGATCTCGTCAGGCGGCTGGAGGAGCGCGGGCTCGCGTACAAGGCCGAGGACGGGACGGTGTACTTCGCGATCGACCGGCTCCCGGGGTACGGGAAGCTGTCGCGCCTGGACAAGCGTGAGATCCGGGCGGGCGCGCGGGTGGCGCAGGACGACTACACGAAGGAGAACGCGCAGGACTTCGCGCTGTGGAAGGCGGCGAAGGAGGAGGACGAACGCGCGGGCTCGGCGTGGGACTCGCCGTGGGGGCGTGGGCGTCCCGGGTGGCACCTCGAGTGCTCGGCGATGGCGATGAGGCTGCTGGGCGAGACGATCGACCTGCACTGCGGGGGCGTGGACCTCGTCTTCCCGCACCACGAGGATGAGATCGCGCAGTCGGAGGGGGCGACGGGGAAGACGTTCAGCCGCTTCTGGTGCCACGGGGAGTTTCTCAACGTGGACGGCGCGAAGATGGCGAAGCGGGTCGGCAACGTCATCAACGTCGAGTTCCTGCGCGAGTCGGGGATTTCGGCGGCGGCGTTCCGGCATTTCGTGTTCACCACGCGATACCGACAGCAGATCAACGTCTCGGACGAGGCGCTGGCCGCGTCGAAGCAGGCGGTGCGGCGGGTGGGGGACTTCGCCGAGCGGCTGGCCGCGGCGCGGGGTGGTACGCCGGAGCTGGCGCGCGCGGCGAAGGAGGCCGAGCAAGCCGGGACCGCGGCGCTGTTCGACGATCTGAACGCGCCCGAGGCGATGGCGGCGCTGTTCACGTTCATCAACCGCGCGAACGCCGAGCTGGACAAGCGCGGTGAGGACGTGGAGGCGCTGGCCGAGGCGCGGCGGGTGTTCGCGCTGATCGACGGCGTGCTCGACATTCAGCCGGATCGCTCGGAGGAGGATGCGGAGCTGGTGAAGTGGGTCGACGGGCGGATCGCGGCGCGTGGCGAGGCGCGTGCGCGGCGGGACTTCGCCGAGGCGGACCGGATCCGTCGCGAGCTCTCGGAGCGGGGAATCGTGCTGGAGGACGGGGCGAAGGGAACGATTTGGAAGCGGGTTCGGTAGGGGTATATTCTCGTGTTCGGTCGCCGCACGGGTCTCGACGCGAGGGGACCTGTGAAGTGAGCGAGCACTTTCAGCCGACGTAGCTCAAATGGTCGAGCACCGCACTTGTAATGCGGGGGGTGTGGGTTCGAGTCCCACCGTCGGCTCATCTCTTCCTGACATGGGGTCGCCGAAGGCGATCGGCGAGCTCTCCGAGGTGGAGGTAATCTGCGCGCTGCATCGCGCCGGCCTCGGGGTGCTGACTCCTCCATTCAGCGACAATCTTCGCTACGACTGCGTCGTCGATGACGGGGCGCGGCTCTCGCGCATCCAGGTGAAGACCGGGCGGGTGGAGGACGGCTGCATCGAGTTCAACGTGTGTCGGACGTACTGGCACCGTCGGGCGAGCTACTCATATCGCGGCCACATCGAGTACTTCGGGGTGTGGTGTGGCGAGCTCGGCAAGGTGTATCTCGTGCCGGTGTCGGAGTGTGGGCGGGCGCTGGCGCGACTTCGACTGACGGCGCCCAAGAATGGGCAACGGCGGCGGGTGCGGTGGGCCGCCGATTACGAGCTGCATCCGGGGTGGCGCGCTCGCACCGATCGAGTCGAGGAGCGAGGCTCGGTCGTCCCTTCCGGCTCCCTCTACAGCTGGCGCTCCGCGACGGGGTTGACTAAGGTCAACTGCGGTCTTACGTTATAAGGCTCGCGCCGCCGCTGGCCCATTTCGCGCTGCGAAGGGGGATTTCGAGACGGGCTGAGCTGGGTGGTTGGCGCGGGGGAAGTGCCTGGGTGGGGTACCCAAGCGGCCAACGGGAGCAGACTGTAAATCTGCCGGCTCACGCCTTCGAAGGTTCGAATCCTTCCCCCACCATGTTCGGTCGATCGGGCAGGGTGCGCGGGAGTAGCTCAGTTGGTAGAGCGCAAGCCTTCCAAGCTTGATGTCGCGGGTTCGAGCCCCGTCTCCCGCTCTGGGCGTTGAGCAGTCGAGGCTTCACGATCAGCAGCACGCAGTTCACCGCTCGCGTAGCTCAGTCGGTAGAGCACACCCTTGGTAAGGGTGAGGTCACCGGTTCAATCCCGGTCGCGAGCTCTCTGGAAGCGCTGGAAGGAACTCGGAATGCGACCCAGAAGTGATACGTGATGCGTGCGCCCGTGTCGCGGGGCTCGCACCACGTATCACTTGTCACATGTTGGGGCCCGCCGGTGCCGCCGTGCGAAGCACTGTCACCGCACCGTCCTGGCGCCAGGCACCTGACACCCAACACCGCGAAGTCCTATGCCGAGAGAGAAGATCATCCTCGCCTGCAGCGAGTGCAAGAATCGGAACTACTTCACCACGAAGAACAAGCGGCTCCATCCGGAGCGGGTCGAGTGGAAGAAGCACTGCCCGCGCTGCAACAAGCATCAGCTGCACAAGGAAACGAAGTAGCATGGCGACGAGCACCGAGGTCGGCGAGCGCCGCCCGAACTTCGTGGCCCGGGTCAACACCTTCTACCACGAGGTGATGACCGAGCTGCGCAAGGTCACCTGGCCCGACCGGCCGCAGACGATCGACGCCACGTGGCGGATCATCGTGTTCGTGTTGCTGCTCGGGCTGCTGATCTGGTTGATCGACCTGATCCTGCAGCTCGTCCTCGTGCGGCTGATCCCGTCGATCTTCGGGGTCCGATGAGCGCCGTCGATCTCGCGCACCGCTGGTACGCGATCCAGACGACGGCCGGCCACGAGAACAAGGTGCGGTCGCTGATCAACCGCAAGATCGAGCAGGACGCGCGCGCGCCGGAGGACCGGCCGATTCGTCAGGCGCTGGTGCCGACGCAGGAAGTGGTCGAGATCAAGAACGGGAAGAAGGTGACGGTGGAGCGGAAGACGTGGCCGGGGTACGTCCTGGTGGAGATGCTGATGAACCAGGAGACGCTCCACACGATCAACAGCATCCAGGGCGTCATCAAGTTCCTGGGCCACGAGAAGTTCCCGCAGCCGCTGCGGCAGGACGAGGTGAACCGCCTGCTGGGCGTGGCGGTCGAGGAGGAGGAGAAGGAGCCGAAGGAGGAGATCCCGTTCATGGTGGGCCAGGCGGTGGCGATCACCGAGGGGCCGTTCACCGACTTCAACGGGACGGTGGAGGAGGTGATGCCCGACAAGGGCAAGGTGCGCGTGAGCGTCAGCCTCTTCGGCCGCCCGACGTCGGTGGAGCTGGACTACCTGCAGCTCAAGGCGTACTGACGGGCTGAGCGGGACGGAACGTTAGGCAGCGCCGTGCGTGGGGACGCCGCATCGGTCGCCGAAGGTGTTCGAGCCCTTGCGCGGGGCGGCCGCTGGGCGGCGAGGAGCGCACCGTCGGATACCACGACGACGTCAAAATACACCGTGGGAGTCACGCCTCCGGGGCGCATGGCAGGGCCGATGGCCGAGCGCCGTCGCTTCGCGGCCGCACGAACAGGAGTGTTCAATGGCAAAGAAGGTCACTGGATTCGTCAAGCTCCAGATTCCGGCTGGGCGCGCGAATCCGGCCCCTCCCGTGGGGACCGCCCTCGGGCCGCAGGGCATCAACATCATGGGCTTCTGCAAGGAGTTCAACGCCCGCACGCAGAACCAGGATGGGATGATCCTGCCGGTCGAGGTGACGATCTACGCGGACAAGTCCTTCACCTTCATCCTCAAGACGCCGCCGGCGGCGGTGCTCCTGAAGAAGGAGGCGGGGATCGACAAGGGGTCGGGCGTCCCGAACCGCACGAAGGTGGGGTCGGTCACGCAAGCGCAGATCCGGAAGATCGCCGAGCTGAAGATGCCCGACCTCAACACGGACAACATCGACTCGGCCATGAAGATGGTCGCGGGCGCCGCCCGGTCGATGGGTCTGGAGGTGAAGGGCTGATGCGCGACCACGGCAAGAAGTACCGCGCCGCCGCCGAGAAGCGCGACCTCGCGCTGAGGTACCAGCCGCGTCAGGCGCTGGAGATCGTGAAGGGCACGTCGTTCACCAAGTTCGACTCGACGGTCGAGGTCGCGGTGCGACTCGGCGTCGACCCGCGGCACGCGGACCAGGTCGTGCGCGGCACGGTCGTGCTGCCGGCGGGAACCGGGAAGTCGGTCCGCGTGCTGGTCATCGCGGCCGGCGACAAGGCCCGCGAGGCCGAAGCGGCCGGGGCCGACTTCGTGGGCGTCGAGCACATCGCCCGGATCAAGGAGGGATGGCTCGACTTCGACGTCATGATCGCGACGCCGGACCAGATGGGGCAGATCGGCCAGCTCGGCCGGGTGCTCGGTCCGCGCGGCCTGATGCCGAACCCGAAGGCGGGCACCGTCACCTTCGACGTCTCGCGCGCGGTGCGCGAGGTGAAGGCCGGCAAGATCGAGTTCCGCGTCGACAAGGGCGGCAACGTGCACGTCCCGATCGGCAAGGTCTCGTTCCCGCTGGAGGCGCTGGAGACGAACTTCTCGGCGTTCATGGACCAGATCGTCCGGTCCAAGCCGGCGGCGGCGAAGGGCGTCTACATTCGCAACGTGGCCGTCTCCAGCACGATGGGGCCCGGCCTCAGCATCGACACCACGCCGTACCGGTAACGGAGCCGACACGCCATGAAGCGGACCGAGAAGGAGCAGCTCGTCAGCGAGCTGACCGACAAGATCCGGGGCGCGAAGGCGCTCTACTACACCGACTTCACGGGTCTCAACGTGAAGCGCATGACGGACCTTCGCCGCCGGCTGCGCAAGGCGGGCGTCGAGTACGTCGTGATCAAGAACACGCTGGCGCTCCGGGCGGTGAACGAGAGCGGGGTGACCGGCGCGGCGAAGCTCAAGGGCCCCACCGGCATTGTCGTCAGCAGGGACGCGGTGGCGGCGGCCAAGGTGCTCGCCGACTTCGCCAAGGAGAACGAGCAGCGCCCCGGCGTGAAGGGGGGGCTGCTCGACGGCCGCGTCATCGACACGGCGCAGGTGAAGCAGCTGGCCTCGATGCCGTCGCGCGAGCAGATGCTGGCCGACCTCGGCGCGGGGTTCATGTCGCCGATGGCCGCCTTCGTGGGCGCGCTCAACGGCCTCATGTACATGTTCGCGGGCGCCCTCGAGGCACTGCGGACGCAGAAGGAAGGCGGCGCGGACGGCGCGAATACCGCTCCCGCCGCGTCGTAACCCCAGGGCGTTACCACAGACTGCCCGTCGTAACCACGGTTCAACACGTCCCAGGGACGCCCTGGGTTTTCACTTGAGGAGAACGAGACAATGCCTACGACTCTGAGCAAGGACGAGATCCTCGAAGCGATCGGCAACATGTCGGTGTTCGAGCTCGCCGAGCTGATCGACGCCTTCAAGAGCCGGTTCAACGTCACGATCGCGGCCGCCCCGGTGGGCGGCGGCGCCCCGGCCGGCGGCGCCGGCGGCGGCGCGGCGGCACCGGCGGTCGAGGAGCAGACGGAGTTCACCGTCACGCTCCGCGAGCCGGGCGCGAAGAAGATCCAGGTCATCAAGGTGGTCCGCGAGATCACCGGCCTGGGGCTGAAGGAGGCGAAGGACCTCGTCGACGGCTCCCCGCAGACGGTCAAGGCGGGCGTGTCG